>Ga0256830_1003131_pt1 | contig 10467 bp, 8 predicted proteins | sample 128326metaG_FD_190537 | JGI IMG/M metagenome (GOLD analysis project Ga0256830, IMG submission 190537) | Hydrothermal vent microbial communities from Lau Basin, Pacific Ocean - 128-326 | ecosystem: Environmental > Aquatic > Marine > Hydrothermal vents | place: Pacific Ocean: Lau Basin | collected...
TCCGCCGGCGGTGATCTTCACCACGGCCTACGGCGATCACGCCCTGGAGGCCTTCGAGGACGGGGCGGTGGACTATCTGCTCAAGCCCATCCGCGTGGAGCGGCTGCGCAAGGCCCTGGAAAAGGCCCGCTCCCTGAACCGGGCCCAGATCCAGATGCTGGAGGAGCAGGAGAAGAAGGAGTCCGGCAACTATGTTTGCGCCAACGTGCGGGGGGGCATTCAGCGGATACCCATAGACGAGATCATCTATTTTCTCGCCGACCAGAAATATGTCTGCGCCCGCCACAAGGACGGGGAAGTGCTCCTGGAAGAGTCCCTGCGTTCCCTCGAAGAACGCTTTGGCCAGCGGTTCCTGCGGATTCACCGCAATGCGCTGGTATCCCGTAATTGTCTCATCGGCCTTGAAAAGGGGCGGGACGGCCAGAATAACGTCCGCCTCCGCGGCACCAGCGAACGCCTGCAGGTCAGCCGCCGGCACCTGCCCCGGGTCCGCCAGTGGCTGAAAGGAAAATAGGACCCCGGGCCTTTAACCTTTGGCCTCTAACCTTTAACCTAATGGTTTTATTCAGATTCGAGCCCAATCCTTGTCCGAGGAAAATCCCCCTGTCACCACCCTGCCCGAGGCGTTGCCTGATTGTGATCTCAAGGGCATGGGTGTATTGGTCACCCGGCCCGAGGGCCAGGCCGGCCCCCTGTGCGATCTGATCGCCGCCCGCGGCGGCCGGCCGGAGCCCTTCCCCGCCATCGAAATCCGGGGGCCGCTGGACCCCCGGCCCCTGCAGGCCCTGCTGGACCGCCTCGGCGGCTTCCACATGGCCATTTTCATCAGCCCCAATGCGGTCCGGTATGGGCTGGCCCTGCTGGGAGAGCGGCGATGGCCGCCCCGGCTGAAAATCGCCGCTGTGGGCCGGGGCACTGCTCTCGCCCTGGAGAAGGCGGGGCTGAAGGCGGGCATCGTGCCGAAGGAGCGGTTCGACAGCGAGGCCCTGCTGGCGGCGCCCGAACTGAACGATGTTGCGGGCCGGCGAATCGTCATCTTCCGGGGCAACGGCGGCCGCCCCCTGCTGGGCGACACCCTGCGCCAGCGCGGCGCGGAGGTGGCCTATGCCGAAGTCTATCGCCGTCTGCGCCCGGCGGCGGACGTGGAACCGCTGCTGCGGCGCTGGCGCTCCGACATCCAGGTGGTCACCGTCACCAGCGGCGATATCCTGGATAACCTGGCCGCCATGCTGGGCGCGCGGGGGTTGAAATATCTGCGGGAGACGCCGCTGCTGGTCATCAGCGAGCGCATGCGCGCTCAGGCTGGAAAACTGGGTTGTATAAGAATTATACTTGCCCAAGGGGCCGATAATGTGGCAGTGTTAAGGGCCTTGTGTGCTTGGGCTGCCTCTGAGACAAGATTATAATAACCGCTCTCGCTGCAGCTATCTTCTGCTAGGTCACGTCATAACTAAATACTACGGGCAGGCTAATGAGCAAGACTACAGACAAAAATAACGCGCCGGACGAAAAAAAAGAGGAGGCGCCCCCGGCGCCGAAAGAGGCGACCGAATCAGCGGTTGAGGCAACCGAAGCGCCTCAGAAGAAGGCGGAACCCGCCTCCCCCCCTCCTTCCCCCCCATCCCGCGCCCCCCTGCTGCTCTCGATTATCGCCATCCTCGGCCTGATAGGGGGCCTGGCGGCGGGCTATCACTATCTGCAGGTGTCCCAGCTCTCCATGGGACAGGTCAGCGAGGTGGTCAACCGGACGGAAGAGGCATGGAAAAAACTCCAGGCGCGGCTGGAGAAAGAACAGGCGGAGCTGCAGGCCCGGGTGGAGAAACAGCAGGCGGACCTGCAGGCCAGGATCGAAAAGGACGAAGCCGATCTGCTGGCGCGGGTGGAGAAGGATCAGGCGGATCTGCTGACACGGCTGGAGAAGGAGCAGATGCGCCTGCAGACCCGGCTGGAAGAGGGCATCAGCAAGGTCGAGGCCGGCTACCGGGCCATCGAGGAACAGCGCAGCATGGTCGCGGCCCAGAAAGCCGGTTTCGAGAACCAGAAACGGCTGCTGGAGGAGCAGCGCATAGCGCTGCAACAGCGTGAAAAAGAAATGCGCAAGGAGCTGGAGGCCGTGCATCGGCGCATCGGCCGCAGCGGCAGCCAGTGGATTGCATCCGAAGCGGAATACCTGATCAGCGTGGCCAATCACCGCCTGCGTCTGGAGCGGGACATCAGGACGGCCCTTGCCGCCCTGCAGGAGGCGGACGCCAGGTTGCAGGCGACCAACGACCCCATCTGGACGCCGGTGCGGGAGGCCCTGTCCGCGGAGATGATCGAGCTGGCCACCCTGGCCAAGCTGGACATCACCGGCAAGTCCGCCGCCATCGCCAACCTGATCAAGCGGGTCGGCGGCCTGAAGCTGGCGAAGGCCAAGCCCCTGACCGTCATGGGCAAGGAGTGGGACAGGGGCCAGGAGAAGTTTTCGGCGAAAAAGGCCGTTGGGGAGACCCTTACCGGCTTCGCGGCCATTTGGCACAAAGGCTGGGAAGGCTTCGAGGCCCTGCTGGAGAAGGGCTGGGAAGGCTTCAAATCCATGGTGGTGATCCGCCGCAGGGATGAGCCGGTGACCGCCATGCTGCCGCCGGAGCAGCGCTATTTCGTCTACCAGAATCTGCGCCTGCAGCTGGAGGCCGCGCGCATCGCCCTGTTGCGCGCCGACCCGGATCTCTACAGCTCCAGCCTGGCCACCACCGAAAGGTGGATCAAGGAGTTCATCGTGCAGGACGATCCCGCCACCCAGACCATGCTGGAGGAGATCACGGCCCTGAAGAAGGTTGACGTGCGGCCGGCGCTGCCGGATATCTCGGGCTCCCTGCGGCTGCTGCGGGAGCGGATGAAAACCATCGGAGCGGAGAGCATAGCGCCATGAAGCTCTTAATCGTATCTCTAATCGCAATGGCGGCCGCCGCCGCCCTGGCGCTGGTGGTGCAGGACGACCGGGGCTACATCCTGATCGGATACGGCAACTGGTCATTGGAAACCAGCCTGGCCTTCTTCGTATTGCTGGTGGGCGCGCTGTTCGTGGCGTTTTATGTGGCCGTGCGCATAGTGGATAACCTGTGGACCCTGCCAAAGCGGTTGCGCGCCTGGAGCGCCCGGCGCAGCGCGGAAGAGGCCCGTGGCACCCTGAACCGGGGCATGGTGGCGCTCTCGGAGGGCAACTGGGCCGGGGCGGAAAAGACCCTGGTCTGCATGGCCGATCATTCAGAGACCCCCTTGCTGAACTACCTGGCGGCCGCCCGCTCGGCGCAACAGCAGCACGCCCTGGAGCGGCGCGATCACTATCTGCAATTGGCCCACGAGAGCATGCCATCGGCGGATGTGGCCATCGGATTGACCCAGGCCGAACTGCAGCTTGAAGACGGGGAGCTGGAGGAGGCCCTCGAAACCCTCCGGCATCTGCGCAGCAAGTCACCCAAGAACGTGCGGGTGCTTCGCCTGCTCAAAACGCTCCATGAGCGGCGGGGGGACTGGCAGCAGTTGCTCGAATTGTTGCCCGACCTGCGCAAGCGCCATGCGCTCGACCAGGAGGAGCTGCAGGCCCTGGAGATTTCCGTCTACGGGGCCCTGCTGGACCATGCGGCGCAGGACAGTGACGAGGCCCAGTTGACCATCGCCTGGAAGAAGGTGCCGCGCGGGCTGCGCAGCAATGTGGCCCTGGTGGAGCGTTATGCCCGGCACCTGATCGCTCGCGGCTGCGACGAGGCGGCGGAAAAACTGCTGCGCAATACCTTGCGGTTTCACTGGAGCGAGTCCCTGGTCAGGCTGTATGGGCGGATCGAGAGCAACGACCCCAGCAAACAGCTCGCCGAGGCCGAGGCGTGGTTGATGCACCATCAGGGGGATCCCGTCCTGCTCATGACCCTCGGCCAGCTGAGCCTGCGCTGCCGCTTGTGGACCAAGGCGCGGGGTTATCTGGAGGCCAGCATCGAGGCCGGCCCCTCCGCCATGGCCTACCGGGAGCTGGGGGCCTTGCTGGAGCAAATGGAGGAGCCGGAAAAGGCCAAGACGTGCTATCGCTACGGTCTCGAGCTGGGCCTGGAAGACCATCAGCCGGTATTGACCCCCATAGAGGGGCAGCTGCTGAACGCGGATGAAGAGGAACAGCCGGAGAAACTGGAAGGCGACGCGGATCCGAAAAAGCCAGCGGATGTCAAGATCCTGGCCGAGGCGGAATCGGCGGCCTGAGTCTTCTCTGCATTGGCCCAAAAAGAGCCGCTGGATTTCAGCGGCTCTTTTTTATGCGCGCTTTTTTGTCTTTTTCTTCAACGGCGTCGGCAGGCTCTCCTTGCTGCTGAGCCATTCGAGAATGGGGTCCCACTGTAACAGATCGTCATACACGGCGGATGGCGCCATCTCGAAGATGCCGAGCCCGCGCTCGGCGGCGCGGATATAGTTCTGACTCTCCCGCAGGGAGGTGAGGAACGGGATGTCGAGGCTGTCGAGATATTTTTCCAGCTTGTGGTAGATGATGGTGTTTTCCCTCACCCGGTTGGCCACCACGGCGATGCGGGTGCGGTGGCGGGAGAGGTGCCCGGAGGTCAGCAGCTCCTCGATGAACCGGGAACAGGCGCGGATGTCGATGGGCGAGGGCATGACCGGGATGATCATCGACTGAACCCGCCGCAGCATGGTGCTCAGGGCCTTGCCGTGTATGGCGGCGGGCGCGTCCATGATGAGGTAATCCGTACCCCTGGGCGGGTTCAGCGGCCCTTTGGCGGCGTCGATGCCGCCGATTTCGGGAATACCCTCGTAGTCCTGGCGGGCGGCCAGCCAGTCCAGGGTGGAGCCTTGGGGGTCGAAATCCGCCAGCACGACCTTGTGGCCTTCGTCTGCAAACCAGGTGGCGATGTTGGTGGCCAGGGTTGTTTTACCGCACCCGCCCTTGGAGTTCATCAGCATGATTGTGCGCATTTTGTTATTCCCGTCCGCTTGCGAATATTTGATTACCGGCTCTGTCCACGCAGATTATAGAAGCCTGTGAGGGATTGATCAGCCATCAATGATACCGAGTTCCTCCCAAATTTCATCCACCCGCCGCTTCACCCCTTCATCCATTCGAATGGGGGTTCCCCACTCGCGCTCGGTTTCCCCGGGCCACTTGTTGGTGGCGTCAAAGCCGATCTTGGAGCCGAGGCCTGAAACGGGTGAGGCGAAGTCCAGGTAATCGATGGGCGTATTCTCGATCATGGTGGTGTCCCGGGCCGGGTCCATCCGGGTGGTCATGGCCCAGATGACATCCTGCCAGTCCCGCACGTTCACATCGTCATCCGTGACGATAACGAATTTTGTGTACATGAACTGGCGCAGGAATGACCAGATGCCCAGCATCACCCGTTTGGCATGGCCGGGGTATTGCTTCTTCATGCTCACGACGGCCATGCGGTAGGAGCAGCCCTCGGGGGGCAGGTAGAAGTCCACGATCTCCGGGAACTGCTTCTGCAGGATGGGCACGAACACCTCGTTCAGGGCCACGCCCAGGATGGCGGGCTCGTCCGGCGGGCGGCCGGTGTAGGTGCTGTGGTAGATGGGATTGCGCCTGTGGGTGAGGCGCTCGATGGTGAACACCGGAAACTCATCCACCTCGTTGTAATAACCGGTGTGATCGCCGAAGGGGCCCTCCGGGGCCATGTCATCCGGGTGGATGTGACCTTCCAGCACGAATTCCGCCGTGGCCGGCACCTGCAGGTCGGAGGTCAGGCAGCCCGCCACCTCGGTGCGGCTGCCCCGCAGCAGGCCGGCGAAGGCGTACTCGGAGAGGCTGTCCGGCACCGGCGTGACCGCCGCCAGGGTGGTGGCGGGGTCGGCCCCCAGCGCCACCGCCACGGGAAAGGGTTCCCCCGGATGCTTCAGCCGCCACTCCCGGAAATCCAGGGCGCCGCCCCGGTGGGAGAGCCAGCGCATGATGACCCGGTTGCGGCCGATCACCTGCATGCGGTAGATGCCCAGGTTCTGGCGGGGCTTCTCCGGTCCCCGGGTGATCACCAGCCCCCAGGTGATCAGCGGGCCGCCGTCTCCCGGCCAGCAGGTCTGCACCGGAATCCCGGACAGGTCGATGTCGTCGCCTTCGAGCACCACCTCCTGGCAGGGGGCGCGCTTGACCTCCTTCGGCGCCATATCCAGCACCTTGCGATAGAGGGGAAGCTTGCCCCAGGCGTCTTTCATCCCCTTGGGCGGGTCGGGCTCCTTGAGCAGGGCCAGCAGCCGGCCGGTCTCCCGCAGGGCCGTTACGTCCTCCTCCCCCATGCCCATGGCCACCCGGCGGGGGGTGCCGAACAGGTTGCCCAGCAGCGGAAAGGCCGAGCCCTTGACCTTCTCGAACAGCAGTGCGGGACCGCCCGCCCTCAGGGTGCGGTCGCAGATCTCGGTGATCTCCAGATAGGGATCCACCTCGATGCCGATGCGCTTGAGTTCGCCTTCGGCCTCCAACTGTTTGATGAAGTCGCGCAGGTCGTTGTATTTCATGTTGTTCCTGGCGGGGGCAGGTGAAATCGCTAGTCTACGCTAGTCTACCACGGCATGACTCAGAACTGCCCTATCATGCCCTCGGTCCACTGAATCGCCTGACGGTAGACTTCCGATAATTCCCCGGGGCCCAGGTCCATGAAGCCGATGCCGGACCACTGTGCGTTTTCCATCGCCAGTGCGCAGGAGAGCGCATCTCCCAGGGTGCCCCGCCGTTCAAGGATCGCGGCTTTGACCGTCTCGTTCAACGGCAGTCTCGACAGAATGTTTTTGATCGGCTGCCTCATCAGCATATCGAGGGCCGAAAACATGCCGACGGTGAAATAGCGGTCCTTTGGAAGCCCTGCTTTTTCGGCCAGCAGTTCACACATTTTCGCTCGCAGGACGGCGATCTCCATTATGGCCGGGGGTTCGTCGCTCATGCCGCTCAGCGCCAACAGGGACACCCATTTGCGGATCTCATCCCGCCCCAGCAGCACGATGGCCCGCTGGATGGAGTCGATCTTCTGAGGAACGCCGAAGAAGGGGGCGTTGATGAGCCTGATCAATTTATAGCTCAGGGATACGTCGTGCATGATCTGCCGTTCCAGTTCCTGGATGGGCGTATCGGGATTATGCGCCACCGAGAGCAGCTGGAGTATGGCCAGCTTGTTGGTGGAAAGATCCCGGCTGACGTATACACGGGGTCTGCTGAGAAAATATCCCTGGAGGTAGTCGAAACCCTGGTCGCAATAGGAACGGTATTCCTCCATGGTTTCGACCTTGAGCGCCTGAAGGGCAAGGTTTTTATGGCGCCGCAGGAACTTGGTGAGCGCATCGAGCTGGCTGGCGGTTATCCTTTGCACGTCAACCCGAAAAATATCGGCAATCGGCAACAGGCGCTGGTCCTTCAGGTTTGACAGGCCGCCGATGGACAGGCCGTATCCCATGGACCGGAGCTCTTCCAGCCTGGCAATCAGCTCCTCGTTGATGGCCAGGTTGTCGGGAAGATCGAGAACGATCTGGTCGGGCGGCAGTTGAATCTCCGCTATGACCTCGATAAAGGCCCGGGTGACGTTTATGACCGCCTTGCGGTCATTGACGAACTGGTTCAGGCCAAATTCCAGAATCGTGGATGCCAGGACCTGGGCGGTCGCCTCGGTGGGCCTCAGCCCCTTGGGATCGTCGCCGGGCGATCGAAACAGGAGCTCATAGCCAAACACGCCCATGCCGTTGTTGTAGATCGGCTGCCGCGCAACAATGATCTCCTGCTCGGAGGGCGAGCGCTCCGGTTGCTCTGCCGCTGTCGTATGCATGTTTGCACCAGTCTGAAGGATTTGACGTTATAGCGGTGGAGGGGGCTCTTTCCTTAACCTAGGAGTCTGTCGGGTTTAGGATGAATCTACTGCGGAAAAGCCATTTTGGCCAGATTTCCCGATTGAATTCGTTAAATATGCTCATATTCGCCTCATTCAATCAAAAAATCTGACTCAAAATGGCTTTCCCTCGCTACGATCACCTAAACCCGACAGACTCCTAGACCATTTTCCTCAGTTCGTATTCCAGGATGCCTTCGGCCCCCAGGGACTTGAGGCGGGGGATCAGGCCCCGGACCTCCCGGCTGTCGATCACGGTCTCCACCGCCATCCACTGCTGGTCATACAGGGGGCTGACGGTGGGGGCGTGCAGGCTGGGCAGGATGCCCACGATCTCCTCCAGCCGGTTCGCGGGGGCGTTGAGCTTGAGCGCCACCTTGCGGCGGGCGGCCAGGGCGGCCTGGAGCAGCAGGGCGATCTGCTGGATCTTTTCTCTTTTCCAGGGATCGGCCAGGGCGGCCTTGTTGCTGATGAGACGGGTCTCGGTGTGCAGCAGGTCGCATACGATGCGCAGGCCGTGGGCCCTGATGGTGCTGCCGGTTTCGGTGATCTCCACCACGGCGTCCACCAGCCCCTCCACCACCTTGGCCTCAGTGGCCCCCCAGGAGAATTCAACCTGGGCGTCGATGCCGCGATCGGCCAGGTAGCGCCTGGTGAAGCCCACCAGTTCGGTGGAGATCTTCTTGCCCTGCAGGTCTTCGACGGATTGGATGGGCGAGTCCTGGGGCACCACCAGCACCCAGCGGCAGGGCTGGTCCGAGCTCTTGGAATAGACCAGCTCGCAGATTTCTTCCACGTCGGCCTCGGTCTCCAGGATCCAGTCGTGGCCGGTCAGCCCCAGGTCCAGGGTGCCGTTGGCCACATAGGGGCCCATCTCCTGGGAGCGCACCAGGGCGCAGCTGATGTCCGGGTCGTCGATGCTCGGAAAATAGTTGCGTGAGCGCAGCTTGATGTTCCAGCCGGCCTGGGCGAAAAGGGAGAGGGTGGCCGCCTCCAGGCTGCCCTTGGGTATGCCGAGTTTCAGTTGTTGCATCTGTGATTTGTCCTCTAGAGCCGCAGTCCGCCAAGGCGCTTGCGCAGGCGGTAGTTTCTGAAAATGACGCCGCCGATGAAGCCGGCCAGGGCGAGCAGGGCGCCCGCGGGCAGCAGCCAGAGGGGCAGCGCCAGAATATCGTTGCAGTCCCGGGCCTGCTCCGGGCGGGCGGCGGCCAAGGCCAGGGACAGCTCTTCGATGTGCCGGTTGGCGGCGGCGAGCTCCTCTTGCAGGCGCTGCTGCTCCGGTGTGGCCGCCCGGGCCTGCTCCAGCTCGGCCTCGGCCTGTTGCAGCCTGGCCCGCAGTTCGCCGGCGGTGGCCTGCAGCTCCAGCAGCATCACCTGGGCGGGTTTTTCCTCCGTGATGAGCAGGGTTTCGACCCAGCCCTCGGTGCGGTCCGTGAGGCGCACCCGGGAAAAGTCCCCCCGGGCCTCGAGGATTTCCAGCGGCGTGCCGCTGGGCAGCACCTGGACGGGGGTCTCGTCGGGGTCCGGGTTTTCATAGAGCCCGGCCAGCAGCTTGTCGGTGATGTAGGCCGCCGGGGCCGGGAAGGCCATTGACAGCAGCAGCAGGCCGGTGATGAGGGGCAGTGACTTGCGCATGACGTTATCCGGTGATGCCGCTGTGGCGCAGCAGGGCGTCGATCCTCGGCTCCCGGCCGCGGAAGGCGGCGAACAGCTCTGTGGCGTCCCTGGAGCCGCCCTGCTCCAGGATGTTATGCAGGAAGGATTGGCCGCTGGCGGGGTCGAAGATGCCGTTTTCCTCGAACAGGGAGAAGGCGTCCGCCGACAACACCTCCGCCCACTTGTAGCTGTAGTAGCCGGCGGCGTATCCCCCGGCGAAGATGTGGGAGAAGCCGTGGGCGAAGCGGTTGAACGGCGGCGGCCTGACCACCGCGACCTGGTCCCGCACCTGCTCCAGGATGTCGTAGATGCGACCTCCCCGCCCGGGGTCGTACTCCAGGTGGATGCGGAAATCGAACAGGGCGAACTCCAGTTGCCGCACCATCTGCATGGCGGACTGGAAGTTCTTGGCGGCGCGCATCTTCCGGTACAGTCCGTCGGGCAGGGGCTCGCCGGTTTCGTAATGGCCGGAGATGAGGTCCAGGGCCTCCCGCTCCCAGCACCAGTTTTCCAGGAACTGGCTGGGCAGCTCCACCGCGTCCCAGGCCACGCCGTTGATGCCGGCCACCGGCGGGTGGTCGATGCGGGTCAGCAGGTGATGCAGGCCGTGGCCGAACTCGTGGAACAGGGTCTCCACCTCGTTGTGGGTGAGCAGGGCCGGCTTGTCCCCCACCGGCGGCGAGAAGTTGCAGGTGAGAAAGGCCACCGGGTTCTGGCGGCGCTGGGGCGTGACCATGCGGCCGACGTAGTCGTCCATCCAGGCGCCGCCGCGTTTTTTCCGGCGGGCGTAGAGGTCCAGGTAGAACTGGCCGCGGAGTTCGTCCCGGTGGTCCCGGATGTTGAAAAAACGCACGTCGGGATGCCAGACGTCCACCCCTTCGACCTCCTCGATGCGAATGCCGAACAGGCGCTCCACCACGGCGAACAGGCCGGGGATGACCCGGGTCTC
>Ga0256830_1003132_pt1 | contig 10463 bp, 9 predicted proteins | sample 128326metaG_FD_190537 | JGI IMG/M metagenome (GOLD analysis project Ga0256830, IMG submission 190537) | Hydrothermal vent microbial communities from Lau Basin, Pacific Ocean - 128-326 | ecosystem: Environmental > Aquatic > Marine > Hydrothermal vents | place: Pacific Ocean: Lau Basin | collected...
GGCGCTTGAAGCCACACTAATCGAGCTGCAACGTAAGGCGGTAAAGCAGCGAGAGATATTGTCTGATCGGCTTGTCGATCTCGAACACTTTGATTACCGTGCAGCCAATCTAGCAGGAAGGCTTCACCGTGAAGTGCTTGCGAGCCGCATGCGCCCTTTCTCTGATGGGGTGGATGGGTTTCAGCGTATGGTGCGTGATGTTGCGCGCTCACTGGGAAAGGATGCCCGGCTTGAGATCACTGGCGTCACAACGCAGGTCGATCGTGATGTGCTGGAGATGGTAAAGGCGCCACTCAACCATCTGTTACGTAATGCGGTTGATCACGGCATTGAGATGCCAGAGGTGAGAATCGAAAATGGCAAGCCAGCCCAGGCTATTGTGAAGCTGGATGCATGCCACCGCTCTGGCATGTTGCTGGTAACCGTTGAGGATGATGGGCGGGGCGTTGACCTTGAATCACTTAAGCAGAAAATTATTGAGCGCGGTTTAAGCAGTGAAGAGATGCTATCTCAAATGAGCGAGATGGAGCTGTTAGAGTTTCTTTTTCTGCCCAGCTTCAGCACACGCAATGAAGTGACCGAACTCTCTGGTCGGGGTGTCGGGCTGGATGTGGTGCATGACTCCGTAAAGGAGATGAGAGGTGTGGTCACCATCGCCTCAACAGCGGGTGAGGGGACCCGTTTTCAGATGCAGTTGCCATTGACTCTGTCGGTAATTAGAACCCTGCTGGTGGACATTGGTGGCGAAAGTTACGCCTTTCCACTGGCGAGAATAGACCACTTGCTGAAGATCTCAGCAGAGCAAATTGAGCTTGTTGAAGATCATCAATATATCACCTGGAACGACAACCATATTGGGCTGGTCTCCGCAGCGCAGCTATTCGGTGTGGAGCAGGGGTCAACAGAAGATCGGCAGCTCTCGGTTGTGATTCTGAGTGACCGCCATGGGCAGTATGGGGTCATTGTGGACGCCTTTCTTGGTGAGCGCGAGCTTGCGGTACAGGTGATAGATCCACGCCTGGGCAAGGTAAAGGATATCAGTGTGGCCGCTCTGCTTGATGATGGTTCACCCACTTTAATTATCGATGTCGATGATATGGCTCGCTCCATTGCGAAGCTAATTTCACGAGGGCAGATTGATAAGGTGGGGGGGGATAGCGGTGATGATGGTGAGCGGAAACGGGTTCTGGTAGTTGATGATTCGATTACCGTACGCGAAGTAGAACGTAAGATGTTAGAGGCGTATGGCTACGAAGTGGATGTGGCTGTAGATGGGATGGATGGCTGGAATGCAGTGCGCAGTGGGGATTATCGCCTTGTGATTACTGATATTGATATGCCACGGATGGACGGAATTGAACTGGTGCGATTAATTAAACAGGATGAAACATTGAAGGGTTTGCCGGTGATGGTTGTTTCATATAAAGATCGAGAAGAAGATAAGTTACTGGGGCTGGAGGCAGGCGCAGACTATTACCTGACCAAGGGCGGTTTTCATGATGAGACATTACGTGAAGCAGTGGTTGATCTGATTGGGGAGGCGGGATGAGGATCGCGATTGTAAATGACACGATGATGGTGGTTGAGGGGCTGAAACGTTTCCTCTCTTCAACCACTGACCATCAATTGGCCTGGATTGCGATCAATGGTGAAGAGGCGGTAAATCTGTGTGCGGGCGACTTGCCTGATTTAATTTTGATGGACCTTATCATGCCGGTGATGAACGGGGTTGAAGCGAGTCGCCGTATCATGCAGGCCACCCCATGTCCTATCCTGATCGTCACCAGCTCGGTTGAAGGAAACAGCGGTATGGTGTTTGAAGCGATGGGGGCTGGCGTGCTCGATGTGGTCAAGACACCGGTGCTGGGGCGTACGGGTGAATTCCAGGATGAGCTGGCTATTCTTGATAAAATTAGAACGATCGAAAAATTAACATGTCGTGCGCCGGTACGGAGAGCTGCCAGGGTTAAGCGCGCACCAATGTTGACCGCTTCACAGCAAAACCAGGCACTGATTGCGATTGGTTCCTCTACGGGGGGGCCGCCTGCATTAGCCAAAGTGCTAAAAGAGTTTCCCGAAGACTTTTCTGCCAGTGTCGTGGTTATTCAGCATATTGACGCTCATTTTGCCAGTGAGCTGGCCGAGTGGCTGGATACGCAGTGCAAGATGACGGTGAAGGTGGCCGAAGAAGGTGAGCGTATCACGCCGGGTGTCGTCTACCTTGCTTCGACCAATGACCACCTGGTGATGTCTGCTCGTGGTCGTTTGGCCTATACTGAGAACCCGGTAGAAATAGTGTATCGCCCGTCGGTCGATGTCTTTTTTGAGAGTGTAGCGACTCACTGGGGTGGTAAGATGACGGCAGTGCTGTTAACAGGCATGGGGCGCGATGGTGCGGCGGGCCTGCTGTCGCTGCGCCAGAAAAATATTCACACCATCGCTCAGGATGAGGCAAGCTGCGCCGTTTATGGTATGCCTAAAGCGGCCGCTGCATTAGATGCTGCCGTAGAGATCCTGCCGCTCGAAGAGATTGGCGCGGTATTACTCAAACAGTATCATAACGTGGCTCAGGAGTGAGCATGGGAAGACGGATATGAGCGAAGACAGTGAACTACAGTCGCCTTCGGACAGCGCAGTAGAGCCTGTCACTGTACTGCTAGTTGATGATCAGCTGATTGTGGCTGAGGCGATCCGGCGGATGTTGGAAAGTGAACCATCAATCACGTTCCACTACTGTCGGGACCCTAAAAAGGCAGTTGAGGTGGCGCTTGAGGTTAAACCAACCACGATCCTCCAGGATCTGGTGATGCCCGATATCGATGGCATGACATTGGTGCATTTTTACCGCAATCATCCCGCCCTGAAGAGTACCCCTGTGATTGTTCTGTCGAGTAAAGAAGACCCCAAAGATAAGCGTGAAGCCTTTAGCAAAGGCGCTAGCGATTATCTTGTAAAACTGCCCGATAAAATTGAACTGATTGCCCGGATAGAGGCGCACTCCCGCAGTTTTGTGGCGCAGCAGCAACGTGACGCCGCTTTTCGTGAATTGCGTGAACTGCAAAAGGAGCTGGAAAAAAAGAATGCAGAGCTACAGCGTCTCTCTGCGATTGATGGGCTGACCGGGATCCCTAATCGTCGCTCATTCGATGAGTACATCACAAAAGAGTGGCGGCGGGCGGTGCGTGAAGAGACCTGTCTCGCACTGCTGTTGATCGATATCGACTTCTTCAAAAAATACAATGACGGTTATGGCCATCAGGGGGGCGATGACTGTTTGCAAAAAGTTGCCGCCGCGCTGGCGGGTGCGATGCGCCGCTCATCCGACATGGTGGCCCGTTACGGGGGGGAAGAGTTTGCAGTCGTTTTACCCAATACCGATCTTGATGGTGCAATGGTAATTGCAGAAGAGCTACGTGCAGTGGTCGAGCGGCTAGCACTTAAGCATGAGTTCTCCGGTGTCGGTGATATCGTTTCGATTTCGCTCGGCGCTGCGGGCATACCACCGCAATGTGGTGATGATTCGGCGAGTTTGATTGCGCTGGCAGACGCCGCGCTCTATGAAGCGAAAGAGCAGGGGCGTAACCGCTGCTGTCGGGCGAAGCGTGAGGATGATGATCAGTGTGGTTAGTGTTAGTCACAGTCGGGGGTGATACGCTGAGCGCGCCCGTTAATCTTCCTCCTCGGGTTTTTCTTCTACTATACGCAGCTCCGGGTAGACTCGCGCTGTTTTGACGGTGTTCTCAGCAATCTGCACAATCTCTATCGGGTAGCCTGCAATACGAAGGCTGGTACCAGGGACCGGGATAGATTCCAGGTAGTCAGTGATCAGACCGTTCAAAGTCTTGGGGCCGTCGGTGGGGAATGACCACTGCATGGTGCGATTAATCTCGCGCAGGTTCGCCCCGCCATCCACCAGATAGCTGCCATCTTCCTGGGGGTGAATCTCTTTGATCGTTGTGGCGACATCGGTGGTGAACTCGCCCACGATCTCTTCCAGAATATCTTCTAGTGTAACCAGTCCTTCGATGTCGCCATACTCATCGACCACCAGACCGATGCGCCGTTTCTGGCGCTGAAAATTCAGTAGCTGTGTGTTTAGCGGCGTCCCTTCCGGCATAAAGTAGGGCTCTTTAGCAATGCTGAGCAGAGTCTCTTTATTGAACTCCTCCTTGTGGATATAGGGGAGCGCGTTACGGATATGCATAATGCCAAGCACGTTGTTAATGTTCTCGCGGTAGAGCGGTAAGCGAGTGTGCTGACAGCTAGTGAGCAACTTTACGATCTCCTGGATATCATCATCAAGATCGATGCCGATGATCTCATTGCGTGGCACCATGATATCTTCAATGGTGACCTTCTCCAGATCCAGAATATTGAGCAGCATCTTTTGATGACGTCGCGGGATCAGCGCTCCCGCCTCATTCACAACGGTGCGCAGTTCATCCTGTGTCAGTTGTTGCAGGGCATCACTATTAGGGGTCACACCCAGTAGTTTTAGCAGGTTGTTGGCGATGATATTGATCGCCCACACCATCGGGTAACAGATGATCAACAGCGGTTTCAGTACGAGTGTTGCCGGAAAGGCAATATGCTCCGGGTTAAGTGCTGCCTTGGTTTTAGGGGTGACCTCTGCAAACAGCAGGATGACAAGCGTCAGGATGCCCGCCGCGGCAGCAATCCACGCCTCTCCAAAATATTTGATAGCGATGATAGTGGTGATCGATGAGGCAAGAATATTAACAAAGTTATTGCCCAGTAAAATCAGGCCGATAAGCCTGTCCGGCCGATTGAGCAGTTTCTGCGCACGCTTTGCACCGGGGTGGCCCGTTTGCGCCAGGTGGCGCAGGCGGTAGCGGTTGAGGCTCATCATTGCCGTCTCGGAAGCAGAGAAAAAAGCCGAGCTGAGCAGCAACAGGAAAAGTATAATGAGCAGCGTGGTTAGTGAAATATCATCCACGAGCGGTTACCCTGTCTGAGGTTCGTTGAGCTGGAGCGGTAACGCGGGGGCCATCGGACTACTTAAGCACCACTTCAAGGACAAGCTTGCTACCAAGGTAGGCTAACAGTACCGCACTAAAACCACCCAGCGTCCAGCGGATCGCCTTTTTACCCCGCCAGCCATATTGCCAGCGCCCCCATAGCAGTATTGCAAACACAAGCCATGCAGTGATCGAAAAGACTGTCTTATGGGCCAAATGCTGGGCAAACATGTTTTCGATAAAGAGCGCGCCTGTAATGAGTGAGAGACTATAGAGAATGAAACCCAGCCCGATCATCTGAAACAGCAGGGTTTCCATCGTCTGAAGGGGGGGCAGGGTGCGGATGAAGCCGCCCGGGTGCTGGTTATGGAGGTGACGATCCTGTATCGCTAACAGTATCGCCTGCACTGCTGCGATACTCAGCAGGCTATAGGCGACGATCGAGATCACAATATGGATCCCAATCTGTGTTTTTCCAGCTTCAACAATGTAGTACTCCGACGGAAAAACCAGTTCAAGAGAGATCGCCAGTGCCGCCAGTGGCAGTACCACGATGCCAAGGTTCTCAACGGGTCTGGTAAGCGCGGCGGTCAGCAGGATGAGGCCAATGAGCCACGAGAGCAGCGATACCGCATTGAAAAAACCGAAATTGATCCCCTGAGGGGTGAACATGTTGACGGCCAGAACAGTCGCGTGCAGCGCCACTGCCACCAGCCCGAGCAGAATTAGCCGGCTCTTATTTTTTATCTCAATCTTTTTTGTCAGACGCATTGCCAGCAGGGTCGCAGTGACAAGGTAGCAGGCGATGGCGGCGAAACTGATTATTATATTGCTCATATTGGGCCAGGGATTTTCATATAAGGCAGAATGATGACACAAGCCATGAAGTCATTGAAGAGGTGTTTTCGTTAAATATTTAACTTAATGGATAAAATTAGCTTAAAAGATAAATGAAAATGTCGATAGATATGATAGTGTTGCGATGTCGCGGCGCACCGTAACAGACCATATTAACACCATATTCATGGCGATACATGGCCCGTTAAGGGATTTTAAGGCGGATTTAAGGTGAAATGGCAGGATGATTTCAAAAATACATTTCAATACGTACCATGAAAAGTCATTAGTTTATGGTGTCGCTTTCTTAATTGAACGAACTGAAAGCGTCAATTCGGGAAGCATAGAATGAAATTGCGTGTGCTGGGTTGTAGTGGTGGGATCGGGAATGGATTACGAACGACCTCGCTATTGATCGACGACGATATCCTGATTGATGCCGGAACCGGTATTGGAGAGCTCACGCTTGAAGAGATGGCGAAGATTCGTCACGTCTTTGTCACCCACTCCCATCTGGATCACATCGCCTGCCTGCCGTTAATGGTCGATAGTATTTTTGATCAGCTTAAGCAGCCGATCATGATTCATGCTCAGGCTCCGACGATTGAAGTACTGAAAAAACACATCTTTAACTGGGCGATCTGGCCCGACTTTGCCAAGTTACCGACTCCGGAAATTCCTGTGATGGCCTACGATGTTCTTTCACCGGGTGAAACCTGTGAACTTGAAGGGCGCTCGTTAGAGATGATTCCTGTTAACCATATTGTCCCGGCGGTGGGCTATCGGGTCGCCTGCGACAGCGGTGTGTTCGCTTTTACCGGTGACACAGTGACGAATGACACTTTCTGGGCCGCGCTAAATGCGCACGAACGACTCGATCTGCTGCTGGTTGAAGCCGCATTTGGTAATAAAGATAAAGAGTTGAGCCTCAAGGCGCGCCACTACTGCCCATCACTGCTGGCTGAAGATCTAAAAAAACTTCGCCATGAGCCGGAGATCTTTGTGACCCACAACAAACCGGGCGAAGAGCAGCGTATTTTTGATGAATGCCAGCAGTTAATGCCAGAGCGACATCTGAAACGGCTGCTTGGCAATCAGGTGTTTGAGTTGTGAATACTCCACCGGCTAAAGCCGGTGGCTTCGGGTTACGGCTAAAAGCCGGATTGATCGGCCGTACGGCCGATTGTCCCCTCTCTCAAGACTGGGAGAGGGTTAGGGAGCATGCTCACCCCTCACCCCGTCCCTCTCCCCTCAAGGGGAGAGGGTGTAAAAGCAACGATGCCGCCTAAAGGCGTGGGATTTACAGGCCCCCTATCAAAGAGATTAAATTGATCCCGCCCGAGGTCGCCTCCGGCCTCAAGCCCGCTTATCTATGGTCGGTGAAACGTGTATCATTGACCGACTGAAATAGAAACCAATCAATTTAGAGAGTTTTCGATGTTTGATGGCTTAAGTGAGCGCCTGGGTCGTACCCTTAAAAATGTCCGTGGTCAGGGTAGATTAACCGAAGATAATATCAAAGACGCGCTGCGTGACGTACGCATGGCGCTGCTGGAGGCCGATGTCGCCCTGCCGGTGGTGCGCGAGTTTATCGCGCGTGTCAAAGCGCGCGCGGTGGGTAAAGAGGTGCTGCTGAGCCTGACCCCTGGGCAGGCGTTTATAAAAGTTGTCAGCGATGAATTGACGGTCACCATGGGTGAGGCGTGCGAGCAGCTTAATCTCAGCACACAGCCGCCCGCGGTGATTTTGATGGCTGGCCTGCAAGGCGCGGGTAAAACCACGACGGTTGCGAAACTAGCCCGCTTTTTAAAGCAGAAGCAGAAAAAGAGAGTGCTGGTGGTGAGTGCTGATGTCTATCGTCCCGCCGCGATTGAACAGCTGAAGGCGCTGGCGACTGAAGTTGAGGCGGAGTTCTTTCCGAGTGATCCCTCACAAAAGCCGGTCAAGATCGCCAGAGCGGCGATCAAACATGCGAAAAAACAGCACATTGATGTGGTGATCATCGACACCGCAGGACGTCTGCATGTCGACCACGAGATGATGGGTGAGATCAAAGAGATCCACGCAGTGGCTGAGCCAGTCGAGACCCTGTTTGTGGTCGATAGCATGACCGGCCAGGATGCTGCCAACACCGCTAGAGCCTTTAATGATGCGCTGCCGTTAACAGGCGTAGTGCTGACTAAAACCGATGGTGATGCACGTGGTGGTGCTGCGCTCTCGATTCGCCAGATCACAGGCAAACCGATCAAATTTCTTGGTGTGGGCGAGAAAAACGAAGCGTTAGAGCTGTTTCACCCTGACCGGGTCGCTTCGCGGATCCTGGGGATGGGGGATGTACTGACACTGGTTGAAGAGGCCGAAGGTAAAATCGACCGCGACAAGGCGCAGAAGCTTGCCAATAAAATGAAAAAGGGCAAGGGTTTCGATCTGGCAGATTATCGAGACCAGCTGCAGCAGATGAAAGGGATGGGGGGTATCGCAGGGATGATGGATAAAATCCCGGGGCTTTCGAATATCTCACCAGAGGCCAAAGGAGAGCTCAATGACAAGCAGTTTGATCGCATCGAAGCGATGATCAATTCGATGACGCCGCATGAGCGCAGTCACCCCGAGATCATCAAGGCTTCTCGCAAGCGTCGCATCGCGGCGGGTTCGGGAGTGCAGGTGCAGGAGCTCAACCGTATGCTAAAGCAGTTTACCCAGATGCAGAAGATGATGAAGAAGATGTCAAAGGGCGGCATGGGCAAGATGATGCGTGGTCTGAAAGGACAGATGCCCTTTTAATAAAATCAATGGGTTGGCTTGCTTTCCCTGTCTCTTCATCAACTGTTTGTCTGTTAATCCCGGGTGGTTGCCTGGTAAAATCGGTGCGCGGTGAAAATAGACTTTCCTAAGTGCCTGCTTTCACGTAAAATGTCGTGCTTTTCCGCCCTCAAGTAAACGCTTGGAGGCATATTTGAGACAGAACAAGAGGAAACAAGTTACTCATGGTAACGATACGTTTAGCACGTGGTGGCGCCAAGAAGCGTCCTTTCTACCACATCGTGGTAGCGGACAGCCGCAGAGCCCGCGACGGTCGTTTTATTGAGCGCCTTGGATTTTTTAATCCGGTTGCCCAGGGAAACGAAGAGAAATTGAGGCTCGATAACGACAGACTGAACTACTGGGTTTCTCAGGGTGCCCAGCCGTCAGATCGTGTTGCAAAGCTGGTTAAGTCACAGGAAGCTGCCTGATTTATTAGGAAATGTCTGGGATGAGTGATCGATCAGCGATTTTGGTCGGCCGTATTTCAGGCATTTATGGCGTACGTGGCTGGGTAAAGGTCTACTCTTATACACAGCCACGGGAAAACATCCTTGACTACCTGCCGTGGCAAGTGGGTTCTGAGGATGGCGGATGGCGAACCATGAAAGTGGTTGCCGGTCGTCCGCAGGGAAAGGGGATCGTTGCACATCTCGAAGGGTTTGATGATCGAGACAGGGTGAGATCGCTGATAGGGCTGGATATTAAAGTCAGCCGTGACCAGCTGCCGCAGGCCGCTGAAGATGAGTACTACTGGGCGGATCTGGTCGGTCTGCAGGTGACGACTGTTGAAGGTGTGCTGTTGGGTAAGGTTGATCACCTTTTTGATACAGGTGCCAATGATGTGGTGGTGGTGAAGGGTGATCGAGAGCGTTTGATCCCGTTTGTTCGCGGAGATGTGATTACCGATATCGACCTTGAAAAAGGGGAGATGCAGGTGGACTGGGACCCGGAGTTTTAGCGGTGCGAATTGATGTCGTCTCGCTGTTTCCGCACATGTTTGATGCGTTGACGCAGGATGGGATTACCGGTCGGGCGGTTACGCGGGGTTTACTACAGCTGGCAGTGACCAACCCGCGGGATTTTACCACTGACCGGCATCATACAGTGGATGATCGCCCCTATGGCGGTGGCCCCGGGATGGTGATGATGATGCCACCGCTGCGTGATGCCATTAAGGCAGCGCGTGAAGTGCAGCGTGAGCAGGGTGGTGACGAGGGTCGCGTGATTTATATGTCGCCTCAGGGACGACGACTGGATCAGCAGCTGGCGACTGAACTGTCGCAGATGCCGAATCTGATTCTGGTAGCAGGGCGCTATGAAGGGATTGATGAGCGCCTGCTTGAATCGCAGATTGATGAAGAGATTTCAATCGGTGATTATGTGTTGAGTGGCGGTGAGCTGGCGGCCATGGTGGTGATCGATGCGGTAACGCGTCTCCTGCCCGACGCGCTGGGTCATGAAGAGTCGGCGCAGCAGGATTCGTTTGTCGATGGATTGCTGGATCACCCGCACTACACCCGCCCTGAAGTGGTGGATGAGATGGCGGTGCCGGAGGTGCTGCGTAGCGGTAACCACCTGTTGATAGCGCGCTGGCGACAGCAGCAGGCGTTGGGAAGAACATGGTTAAGGCGCCCTGATTTACTGGCAGGCGTTGAGCTGAATAATGAACAGCAGCAGTTGCTGGATGAATTTATTCAGCGGCATGAAAGAGAGAACAAAATTAATTAAACACACATTGGTGATAGCAGGAGTAAGACGTGAGCAACATCATTAAACAGATCGAAGAAGAACAGATGGGCCGTGAAGTGCCACCGTTTGCACCTGGTGACACCATCGAAGTAA
>Ga0256830_1003133_pt1 | contig 10460 bp, 7 predicted proteins | sample 128326metaG_FD_190537 | JGI IMG/M metagenome (GOLD analysis project Ga0256830, IMG submission 190537) | Hydrothermal vent microbial communities from Lau Basin, Pacific Ocean - 128-326 | ecosystem: Environmental > Aquatic > Marine > Hydrothermal vents | place: Pacific Ocean: Lau Basin | collected...
CGGGGTCACCCCCAAGATCCCGAGGGCCGCGGCCCCGTCCAGGGCTTCCCCCACGAGCTGTGGAAGCCCCTCGAACGCGAGCGTGAGCCACAGCCCGACGGCCAGGGCCAGCCAGGGCAGCTCCCTTGTAAGAGCTCTTTGAGCACCTTGGGACAGGAACACCACGAGCAGGGCGCTCAGCACGAGCAGCTTAGACGCTACGGGCGCCCAAGCCGCGGGGAGCCCCGGCATCCCTAACAGCTCGGGAAGTCCGATGCCGGCGAGCCCCCCCAGGCTCAGCAGAAGGAGCATCCACGTTCCCTCCCGCTCGAGGGCCTCGGCGGCGCGGCCCGCCCGGATTCCCTCGTAAAGCTCAAGTGCATGCCCTAAAAGCACCTGCACGAACCCGACGGCGAGGGCAAACCCCAGGAACGCGATCAAGCCCTCGGAGCCGCTGAGATCGATGACTTTCATCGCCCCGAGGGCGGGCACAAGTTGGGCCAACTCCGGCCCGAACCAGCTCCCCACAAGCGCCCCGGCGACGACGGCGACGCCGCCCCCGGTGATCAACAAATTCGCGAACCGGTGGAAGGACTCGCCCCGGAATCTGCGCTTCAGCAGAGCGAAGATCGCCATGAGCGAAAGCCCATACCCCGCGTCGCTCAAAGCCACCCCGAAGAAGAGCGCGAAGAACGGCATCACCACGGGACTGGGGTCGAGCTCCCGAGGCCGCGGGAGCCCGAAGAGCCGCACGACGGCCTCCGCGGGCTTCGCCCACGGGGGGTTCTCCAGCACCACGGGCGGCTCCTCCTCCGGGTCCGGCGGGATCTTTTCGATGAAGATCTCCTCCCCCAGGGCTCGAAGTTCCCTCTGCAAAGCGGGGAAGTCGCGCTCGCGGACCCAGCCCTCCAGCACGAAGGTGTGCGGGCTGCCCGCCAGGCGGTTCTGGGCCTCGCGCCTGCGAAGCTCGTTGAGCCAGTAGTCATATAACGCTTCCAGCTTGGGCCGGTGAACGACGAGAGACCGTAGGCGCTCTACGATCTCGCTCTGTTCTCGATCCAGCTGCTCCCTCTCCCGGTCGATCTCCCGGAGGATCTCGCGCGGCAGGCCGCGCAGCTTCCCCGGGAGCGCTGCGCTCAGGAGCGGGAGCTCCTCGAAGCCGTGCCCCCGGGCGCACGCGAGGAACTCCTCCTTAAAACGGGTGGGGAGGAAGACACAAACGCATCGTTTGCCCTCTTGGGTGCCGCCGAGGTGAAACGCGACGGCCCCCTCAAGCGCCCTCTCGCATTCCGAGCGAAGCGCCTCCAGCGCGTCCTCGGGCACCCGGCCCATCGCGCAGGCGACATGGGGCCCGGAGCGGAGCTCCTCCACCGGGATGTTTAGGGGTTCCCAAGGGGCCAGCTCCTCCCGGAGGCTTTGGAGGCGCTTCGTCTCCGCCCGCAGTCGGGAGAGCTCGGCCTCCAGCGAGCGGGCTTGCTCATAGACGCCCTCCAGGGGAAGGGTCTCCGCCAGGTGCTCCCACTCCTCCTCCGAGATGGCGGGCTTTTGCAGCGCGAAGCCCGCGAGAAACCCCTTGCGCTCCTCGGAGAAGCGCTCGAGTAGCTCCAGCACACATTGGGTTTTCGCGAGGGCTTCTTGAGCCTCGTCAAGGGGGATCTCCTTCGGTTGCCAGTCGGGGGGCTTCTCCCGGACGTCCGCGAGCTGGAGGACGCCCAGCTGCTGCAGCCGTTCGATCACCGCCTCCCGGAGCGCGTCGTGCCCCAGGAGGCGGACCTTGCTCATTCGGGCTCGTCCCATGGGAAGGGGAACACCCTCTTCAGCACGAACTCCACGGTGTCCTCGAAGTTCTCCTCGGCAAGGGCCTCTACGGCGGTCGCTTCCGCCTCCCCGCGGCGCTCGATCTCCCGCGCCTCCGCGCGCGCCCCCCGCAGGGCCTCCTCGACGAGGCGCTCCGCTTCCTCCTGGGCTTCCCTGCGCGCTCGGGCGGAGCGCTTGCGGGCCTCGTAGCGGGCTTTCTCGAGGAGTTCCGCAGCCTTCTCGGTAGCTTCGGCGCGCAGCCGCTCCGCCCGGGCTTCGGCCTCGCGGATCCGCGCGATCCCGCCCCCCGCTTCTTCCGGTTCCCGCAGGCTCCTCCGCTGCGCGTCCATTTCCCCCTGGAGACGCTACCACGCTCCTTGCTCCCCCGCTATGATCTGCATCAGCCGGGAGCCCGGCAAAGATCAGGGGAAGGGGGGAGCCCCGTGTTGAACCCGGGGTGGGGAGGGAGTAGACTTCGGGCGACATGATTCGCGAGGTCCTGGCCATCTTCGGCTCCAAGTGGATCGTGGGGGGGCTGCTCACCTTTGCGCTGGCGGGGCTGATCCTCACCCTCACTATGCCGACCCTCCTGCCCCCGACGCAGTTCTTCGGGGGCGTCTGGTACACCCGACTCCTTTGGATGCTCTTGGGGCTCAGTTTGATTTCTCTGGGAGCCCGCGCCCTCCCCGGGGCCGTGCGCGTCGTGCGCGCCCGGGGGCTCTCCGGGGCAATCTACCAATTTCTCACGTCGATCCGCCTTGCGGTCGTGCTGATCGCGCTCTTGACCCTGCTGGGCCTGCTGAGCACGCTCGTCCCCCAGCTGGCGCTCAACCGCCGGATCGACTTGGTCGCCCGCTTCGGCGCGGAGAACTTCGAGGTCCTCGAGCGCCTCGGGTTCTTCACCATCTTCAGCACCTGGTACAGCTACGCAATCGTGGGGCTGTTCGTGCTCAACCTGGGGGCGTGCACGCTCAAGCGGCTGCGGGCCTCCGTGCGCTATGCCCGCACCCCCATGACCCCCAAGCGCCCCGACGCCCTGCGGCGGATGCCCCAACACGCGGAGCTCGTGCTGCGCGCCGGGGACCCCGCCTCCCTTCGCGAGCACGTCCTGCGGGTGCTGCGCCGCAGGCGCTTTCGCGTTCGCGAGCAGGGGGACCAAATCCTGGCCGAGAAGTGGCGCTCGGAGCGCTTCGCCATCGACGTCTTCCACATCAGCCTCCTGGCGGCGATCGCCGGGCTGCTGATCACCAACCTCTTCGGGTACAACTACCTCACGATCGAGTACGAGGGGAGCGTCTTCACCGTGCCGGGGCGCGACTTCCAGGTGCGGGTGGACGAGTTCTGGAGCGAGAACTACCCCGGCACCGAGCGCGTGATGGACTGGAAGACCCGCCTTACGATCCTCGAGGACGGGCGCGAGGTGGAGACGGCCACCATCGAGGTGAACCACCCCTTCACGTATCAGGGGATCAGCTTCTACCAGGCGGCCATGGGGGAGGATTGGCTCGGCGGGGCGCGCGTGGCGGTCCGGGTGGTCCGCTCCGAGGACGGGACCGACCTCGGCGAGTACAAGGCCACCGTGGGCGAGAGCTTCGTGATCCCCGAGGAGGGGGTGCGGGTCCGGTTTGGGGCCTTCCTGCCCGACTTCGCCCTGGCGAACAACATCCCCTACAGCAGGACGCTCCGCCTGCTCAACCCCGCGGCCTACTTCGAGGTCTACGACCTCGAGAGCGGCGAGCTCCTCTTCCGCACCTGGACCTTCAGCCGCCAACCCGAGATCCAGTTCTTCCTCGAGGCCCCCTATCGCTTCTTCCTGGAGGGGATGACCGCGCCGGAGTTCACGGGGATCGAGGTGAGCTGGGACCCCGGCCTGCCCGTGGCCTACGGGGCCTTTGCGCTCATGACCCTGATGACCCTGGCCTACGTCTTCCTGCGGCATCAGATGATCTGGGTCCACGTGGACGGAGAGGGGAGAAGGGTCCTGGTGGGCGGCCGCGCCCGCAAGGGGGACTTCTCGGAGGCGTTCGGACGGATTGTCCAAGAGATCCGGGCCTACCCCGGCCTCTCGGATCCCGAGCGACCCGCGGCGGGGTGGGACCTTCGGGAGGAGCCGAAGCCCGGGTCGGAGCCCGAGCCGGTCGCCGCGGAGAGCGCGGGCTCCGACGCGGGCAGAGGCGACCCTAGATAACCTAGAAACGAATAGCGATTAGGCGAACAACCCTGCGAAACCCGTAAGGGCAAGTAAGCAAGCAAGTAAGAATGATAAGGAGGAGGCCACGATGAGCCAGCTGAGCGACAGCACGTTCTACTTCTTCCTGAGCACCCCGGCGTACTTCCTGGCGATGTTCTTCTATCTTTTGACGATCGCGTTCCCGAATCGACCCCGCCCGCGCGCGGGGACGGGAACCCGCGAGGCGTTGGGGATTGCGGCGGCCCCCGTGTCCGCGGCGCTGCCGCGCCCGCGGGCTGAGGGCCTCTCCTGGTACGCCCTGGCCCGGGCCGCGACCGGGTTGGGGGTGCTCCTCTCGACGGTGGGGATCGTCCTGCGCACCTTCGAGCTGGGGCACGCCTCGAACTGGGCGCTTACGGTCTTTCTGCCCGTCACCACCACCTACGAGACGCTCACCTTCATGGCTTGGATCATCCCCCTGGCCTATTTGTTCTTGGAGCGGCGCTACCGCTTCCCCGGCGTGGGGGCGATCGTGACCGGCATCGCCTTCACCATGCTGGCGGCAGCCGCCTCCCCGGTGATCGCGCCGCGGGCCGTCGCCCCCGTGGTGCCCGCGCTCCAGAGCTACTGGCTCGTGATCCACGTCATCTTCCTGATGATCGGGATCGCGCTCTTCACCACGGGGTTTGGCGCCAGCCTCCTCTACCTCTGGAAGCGCCGCCGGGGCGAGAACCCCGAGCTGCTCGCCAAGATCGAGGAGCTGGCCTACAAGGCCAACGCCCTGGGCTTCCCCTTCTACGGGATCGGGGGGCTCATCTTCGGCAGCATCTGGGCCAAGGAAGCCTGGGGCTCCTACTGGGAGTGGGACCCCAAGGAGACGGCTATGTTGATCGCCTGGCTCGCCTACGCCTTCTACCTCCACGCCCGGCTCCTCTTCGGGCCCCGCGACGTGCGCGTGGCTTGGATCTCCATCGGCGCCTATCTGATGGTGCTCTACACCTGGATCGGGATCAACTACTTCGTCGGCGGGCTGCACAGCTTCACTTGATCGAGCTCCCAAGCCAACAAGCCAAAAGGGAAGACGAAGAAAAAGAGAGAAGGGCGGCCCGCAGGCCGCCCTTGGAGGTGAGAGGGTTTGCAACCACTTGGCTCGGAGAGCCAAGCCCAAGGAGGTGATACCGCAGGGAATATAGCCCAAAGGGCATCGTGGATCTGTGATCCGGGGCACAGTGGGGTTGCTCGTATCCTAGCCGGACTCGACGAGCTTTCGGGCGTAGGCGAGGGCCTCCTCGCGGCTGCGAAGCTCCCCGGCGTAGATGCGATCGTAGATCGCCTCCAGCAGCTCCCCGATCCGGGGGCCCGGGGGCACCCCCAGTTCGATGAGGTCGTGGCCGTCGATGAGCTTGCGGGCCTTCGTCAAGCGCTCCAGCTCTTGAAGTTCAACGAGGAGCCGGGGGAGCCGCTCGAGGACGGGGAGCCAGCCCCGGGAGCGCATCGCGCTCGCCTGGCAGTCCGCGATCATGAGCTGCACCAGCTTGGCGAACCCCGGGTATCGCGCCCGCAGGTCCCCCACGGGTTGGGAGGGGTCTTCCCGGGATTTGAGGAAGCGGACCTGCTTGCCCCGGCCCATCTCGGGGAAGTGGCCGATTCGCTGGTGCTCCTGGACCAAGAAGACGACGAGCTCCGTCTCCGCGTTGCTGAGCCGCAGGCGCCTGCAAACTTCTTGAGCCATGCGCGCCCCGATCGCGTCGTGGCCCGCCGCGTTCTCCCCCCGATTCCTCTCTAGAGCCTCCCGCTTCCCGACGTCGTGGAGCAGGAGCGCCAGCTTCACGAGCGGGTCTTCCACGAACGCGTCCGCGACCTCGAGGGCCAGGAGCGTGTGGGTGTAGACGTCGCCCTCGGGGTGGTATTCCTCGGGTTGGGGGACGCCCCGGCAGGCCCGGACCTCGGGCAGGATGAGCTCGAGGAGTCCCAGCTCGTCCAGGAGGCGAACCCCGCGGGCGGAGCGGGGCGTCCTTAAGAGGGCCAACAATTCGTCCCGAACGCGCTCGGCGGAGATCCTTTTTATCCCCCGGCGATGGGCCCGGATCGCTGCTCGGGTCTCGGGGGCGATCTCGGCGTCGAGCTTGCAGGCGAAGCGCACCGCCCGCAGCAACCGCAGATAGTCCTCGCGAAACCGCTCGTCGGGGTCGCCGATGGCGCGGATGACCCGCCTGCGGAGGTCCGCGATGCCCCCCACGAGGTCGATCACAGCACCGTCGGGGCGGGCGGCCAACCCGTTTACGGTGAAATCCCGCCTTCGCACGTCCTGCTCCAGGGAGCGGACGAGCTCCACGCGCCGGGGTCGGCGGCCGTCGTACTCCCCCTCGGTGCGGAAGGTGGCCACTTCATAGAGCCGCCCGTCGGGGGCCTCGATCTTGAGCACCCCGAACGCCTTGCCCACCGTCACGACCTTGCGGTCGGGGAAGAGCTCCCGAATCTCCTCGGGGAACGCGGAGGTGGCGATGTCGACCTCCTCGGGGACCCAATCCTCGTCGCCCGCCCATTGGGCGAGGAGGGCATCCCGCACCACGCCGCCGATGAGGACGGCCTCGTGGCCCGCGTCCGTGAGCGTTTTCAGAATCTCACGGGCAAAGGGGTGATGGGCAAAGATCTTCTCTGTGGGAATCACAAAGGGCGGGTTCGGCGGGGAGCCCATGAGGGGTGGGCGGTGAGGGACTTGAACCCCCGACCTTCTGCACGTCAAGCAGACGCTCTGCCAACTGAGCTAACCGCCCTTGCTGGAGGCGGCGCCCGGAATCGAACCGGGGTATGAGGGTTTTGCAGACCCTTGCCTTACCACTTGGCGACGCCGCCTTCGCCTCGTCGCGCTCAAATTATAGGGCTCCCCCCGCGAAGTTGTCAACCGGTTCCGACTTGCCCTACGCTCTTAGCACACGAAAGGGGGATGCACCATGCAACTGGCCCGAAACCTGAAGACAAAAAAGATGAAGGCGCCGCTCGGAATCGCGTCCGTCTCGCTGTTGCTCCTGGGACTCCTCCTCACCCTCGGCCTCAGCACCGGAGGGATCACGCAGCCCTCCCCCTCCTCCCCAGCGTCCGCAGCCGCCCTCACGTCGGATAAGCCGGGGAGCCTGACGCTTACGATCTACCAGGCCCAGAACCTCGCCCTGGTGGAGGATCGTCGGGTGCTGGCCCTTGCCCCGGGCGTTTGGGAGTACCGCATCCGGGGGATCAGCCCGCGCCTGCTGCCCGACTCCGTGCGGCTGGAGCCGATCCTCCCCGCCTCCGGAGACGGGGAAGCCCAAGGACAAGATCGAGAAAAAGCCCTACAGATCCTGGAGCAGCGCTTTCACAACCCCTCCCTCTCCCTCAACGAGCTCCTGAAGGCGCACATGGGCGAGGAGATCGAGGTCTTCGCCCCGGGCGGGGCCGGAACGTATCGGGGGCGATTGGTGAGCACCGAGGGCGGTATCACGCTCGAAGACGAGTTCGGTCAGCTCCACGTCATCCGCGACGCGCAGCGGATTCAGTTCCCCACCCGCCCCGGGACGGGGCCCGTCCTCCTCGGGACCCTGAGCAGCGAACTCGAGGGGGAGCAAAGCGTCCGGCTGAGCTACCTCACCGAGGGGCTCGACTGGCGGGCGGACTACGCCGCGGTTCTAAGCGCCGACGAGAGGAGCCTCGACTGGGAGGCCGGGGTCACCGTCGCCAACCAATCGGGGATGGACTTCCCGCAGGTACAGCTCCAGCTCGTGTCGGGACGGCTTAACCGCGCCCGGGAGGAGCGCCCCGTCTTCGCCATGGCGGAGGCCGCCCGCGCCGCGGCCGCCCCTGCGCCCCCGGGCTTCGACGAGCAGGCGGCGTTTGAGTACCGCCTCTACACGCTGCTGCGCCCCGCCTCGATCCCTACAGGGGAGAGCGTCCGGCTCTCGTTTTTGGAGGCCCGAGGCGTCCCCGTGGAAAAGCGCTACGTCTTCGCCGCGCACGAGGCCAACGGCGTCCAAGTCTGGCTCGAACTCGACAACGAGGCACCCTTAGGACGAGCGCTTCCGCCGGGGGTGGTCCGGCTGTACCGCCGCTCGCCCCAGGGACTTTTGCTCATCGGGGAGGACCGCATTCGGCACACGCCCGTGGGGGAGCGGATCGAGCTGCAGGCGGGCCTGGCCTTCGACATCGTCGCGAAGCGGGCGGTCAAGGCCCGCGAGCGCGTCGGACAGTTCGTCTACCGCGAGACCGTCGAGATCGTGCTCACGAACCGCAAGGCCGAGGCCGTCTCCGTCCGCGTGCGCGAGCGCCTGCGCGGGACGTGGAAAGTTGTTGATACATCCCAAAAGTACGAACAGCTGGACGCGCAGACGATCGAGTTCGTCGTCGAGCTGGGCGCCGGGGCCACCGCCGTCGTACAATACACCTACGAGTACCAATAGTCTACAGTCTACGTTGTAGCGCACGCCGATAACACGAGCACAGCGAGGTGGTCCGGCGATGGCACAGGGGGAACAATCGCACGAGTTCGAGTTGGATTTGGCGAAGTACAAGCGGGCCATCGAGAAGGCGCTGCCCGAGATCCCGGCGGAGAACGGGGTCATCACCCTCGAGGCCCTGTGGCTGGAGACGGCCATCCCTGAAGACGTGATCCGGGAGGTGCTGGCCAACGGGGGGGTGGAGCTCCCGCCGTACGTGGACAAAATCGTTACCCGCCGCGGCGAGGTGCTCTACGAGCGGGGCCCGAGCCCCAACGGACGGCCCGCGGAGCCCGAGCTCTAGGAGATCACGATGAGCAGCTCAGCATCCATTCGCTTCGGCACGGACGGCTGGCGCGGGGTGATCGCCCGCGACTTCACGTTTGACAACGTCGCGCGGGTGGGAGAGGGCGTCGTCCGCTACCTGGAGAGCCCGGAGCGCCGGGAGCTGGAGTGCTATCGGCGCTGGCGGGCGACGCCCGCCGACCCCCACCGGGGGGTGGTCATCGGGTACGACATGCGCTTTTTGGCCCGGGAGTTCGCCCAAACCCTCGCCCGCGTGCTCAAGCAGCATCGCATTCCCGTCTGGCTTGCGCCGGAGCCCATCCCCACGCCCGCCCTGTCGTACGGGGTGGTGCACCACAAGGCCGCGCTGGGCTTGATGGTGACGGCCAGCCACAACCCGCCCGAATACTTGGGCGTCAAGATCAAGACGGAGTTGGGCGGGGCCGCGCCCCCGGAGATCACGAAGCTCGTGGAGCGGATGACCCCCGAGGAGCCCCCTTCCTACGCCAAGCAAGACGACGAGCCCTTCCCAACCGTTGATGTTAAAGGCCCGTTCCTCGCGCGGGTGAAGGAGCTCATCGACGTTCACAAGCTCCAGAGCGCGAACTTGAAGGTCGTGGTGGACGCGATGTACGGCTCCGCTCGGGGGTACATCGCTCAGATCCTCGAGGAGCTGGGGGTCCCCCACATCACGGTGCGCCACGGACGCGATCCCTACTTCGGGGGCCACGGCCCCGAGCCCGTGCGCCGATATTTGACGCCCCTCAAGGCCGTCATCCGCGCCGAGGCCGAGCGCCAGCGCCGCCGCTCCGGGAATGAAATCATCGCGGGGGTGGTGACGGACGGCGACGGGGACCGCGTGGCCGCGATGGACGAGAACGGGGAGTTTGTGGACCCTCACCGCTGTTTTGCGCTGCTGCTCGATTATCTGGCGGGCGTAAAGGGCCTTACGGGCAAGGTCGTAAAGAGCTTCACGCTGGGGGACATGGCCTTCAAGCTCGCCGAGCTCCATAATGTCCCCGTCGACGAGGTCCCGGTGGGCTTCAAGTACGTGAGCGAGAAGCTGCTCACGGACGACGTCTTGATCGGGGGCGAGGAGAGCGGCGGCATCGCCGTAAAGGGCCACATCCCCGAGCGCGACGGGGTGCTCATGGCTTTGCTGCTGCTGGAGGTCGTAGCGCATCACCGCAAGCCCCTCAGCCAAATCATCGACGAGCTGATGGGGCGGGTGGGGCATCACTACTACGACCGCCGGGATCTGCATTTGGAGGAGCGCCTCGAGGTCGTCGAGAAGCTCAAGCAGGCGGAGCCGAAGGCGTTCGCGGGCAAGCCCGTCCTCAAAATCGAGACGCTGGATGGGGTGAAATTGAGATTCGAGGACGGCTGGCTGCTGTTCCGGGCCTCGGGGACGGAGCCCCTGCTGCGCATCTACTGCGAACTCGACGACCCCGAGGAGGTCCAAAGGGTTCTCGATCAGGCGGAGAGGTTCGCGCGCGGGGAGCTGGCGTTGCTTTAGGAGCGCAAGATGACCGGGCGTTTTCCAGCCCTTTGAGCTTGCTGATAAGTAAGATTGAGGTCACAGCTCTTTCAACGCTTTTCGGAATTCTTTCGGGGCTGAGCTCTATCTCGCGCAGGATCTCGCGAAACCCTGTTCCTCCAAGCAAAGCTCAAGGACCTCTTTGAGGTTCTGCTGGAGTTCATCCAAAGTAGCTCCCTGGGTGTGGGCTCCCGGAATGCCCGGCACGATCCCCACGTAGAGCTTC
>Ga0256830_1003134_pt1 | contig 10459 bp, 7 predicted proteins | sample 128326metaG_FD_190537 | JGI IMG/M metagenome (GOLD analysis project Ga0256830, IMG submission 190537) | Hydrothermal vent microbial communities from Lau Basin, Pacific Ocean - 128-326 | ecosystem: Environmental > Aquatic > Marine > Hydrothermal vents | place: Pacific Ocean: Lau Basin | collected...
TCCCGTGAACTGACGGACTCCTCATTTCCAGAAATCGGCCGCGAGTTTGGGGGAAAGGATCATACGACCATCATCCATGCCTGCCGGCAGATTGAAAAAGCCCTTGATGACAACACGGCGTTGCGGACAACCATTGAAAGCTTGAAAGATGAAATCAGTAAAGCCTAATCCGTAATCAAGACGAAATCAGCAAAAACAGGTGGCAAATGTAGACCGGCCGCCTACCAGCAGAAGGGAGCCCTGTCATGCGTGTTACTATTGCGCGCGATGAACTGCTTACGGCCCTCCAGCGAGTCCAAGGAGTGGTGGAAAAACGAAATACCATGCCCAGTCTGGCTAACGTGTTATTGGAAGCCAAGACCGAGGGTCTCGATATTCTCGCAACGGACCTCGAACTCGGGATGCGGGGGCTTTATAAAGCCAAAGTCGAAGAGCCTGGGTCAGTGACCTTTTCAGCGAAAAAACTGTATGAAATCCTGAAAGAAATAAAGGAGCCGGACGTATCGCTCAGCGTGACGGATCATAGTCTCGTCACGATCCGGGCGGGCCGTAGTCAATTCAAAGTCGTTGGACTGCCGAGCAAAGATTTCCCGCCATTGCCGTCCATTGAACGGGAAGGATTGATCCCGCTTCCCGGCGCCAGCTTATTGCGTCTCATTCGGAAGACACTATTTGCCGTGGGCGACAACGACACCCGGTATGTCCTCAATGGGCTCCTGATCACTCTCCTATCCAACGAGGGGAAACCTCTGATTCGGCTTGTAGGAACCGATGGCCACCGACTGGCTGTGGCAGACCAGGAACTGGAAGTCGGACAGGATGCGGCTTTCCCCGCTGACACGAAGGTCATCGTTCCCAAAAAGGCAGCCCAAGAAATCCGCCGATTGCTGGAAGAAGGCGGGGACGAACCCATGATCGGCTTTACCAAAAACATGCTCATCTTCCGCAAAAGCGGGCTGGTGCTCACCTCGAGGTTGATGGAAGGGAATTATCCGAATTATCAACAAGTCATTCCCAAAGAGTCTTCGAAAAAAGTGACGGTCAACCGCGAGGATTTTGAAGGAGCCCTGCGACGCGTCTCAGTCCTCTCGCGTGATAAAACCTATGCAGTCAAAGTCACGTTCGCTCCCGACCACCTCACATTGTTTTCGAGCCACCCGGATATGGGAGAAGCGGTTGAGGAAATTCAAGCCCAGTTCAATGGAGAGGAATTTTCCGCGGGGTTCAATGCCCGATACTTACTCGAGGTGCTGACCATCATGGACAGTGAAACCATCGAATTGCAGATGGACGCCCCCTTAAGCCCGTGTTTACTCAAAGAGACGGACAGCCAGCAACTGTTTTTTAAAGCCGTCGTCATGCCGGTCAAAGTCTAAGTAAAGGGAAAAGGTTCGACGCACCAGGATGTTGCCAGACGAGATAAATCCACAAGGCCCTCAGGCCGACACACCTTCCCCACGACCATCGGACACAGCCAACACCCCCGACGCTCAAACCGAGCAAAGCGGCTATGGCGCCGAACAGATCCGTGTGCTTGAAGGCTTGGAAGCCGTACGCAAACGGCCCGCCATGTACATTGGGAGCACCGGAGTCGATGGCCTCCATCACCTCGTGTATGAAGTCGTCGATAATAGCGTGGACGAACACATGGCGGGGTATGGCGATTCGATCGAAGTCTCCCTTGAAATCGACGGCAGCATCACCGTCGTTGACAATGGACGCGGCATTCCCACTGGCATGCATCCCACTCAGAATAAATCCGCGGCGGAAGTGGCGCTCACCGTGCTGCATGCCGGAGGAAAATTCGAACAAGGGGCGTACACGGTCTCGGGCGGACTGCATGGCGTAGGCATTTCGGTCGTCAATGCCCTCTCCGAATGGCTCGAATTAGAGATCTGGCAGAATGGCCAAGTATTCGTCCAAGAATACGAACGGGGAACGCCCAAGGCCCCTTTAGCCGTGACGGGGGTGACCAAAAAGCGCGGGACGAAAATCTCGTTTAAACCCGATTCGCAGATTTTCGAAACCGTTGAGTGCAGTTTCGACGTCCTAGCCCAACGGCTTCGCGAATTGGCCTTCCTGAATAAAGGACTGTCGATCACGCTCTCCGACCACCGGAAACAAAAAGAACAAGTTTTTTGCTACAAGGGCGGAATCGTTTCATTCGTCGAGCATTTAAATGAAGCCAAAACGCCGCTCCACAAACCGATTTTCATCTCGGTCGAAAAACCGGATGTCATCTTGGAAGTCGCCCTGCAATACAACGATGGCTATGCGGAAAATCTCTTCTCGTTTGCCAACAACATCAATACGCGAGAAGGCGGGACCCACTTGGTCGGTTTCAAAGCCGCTTTGACCCGGACGATCAATTATTACGCCAATGCCAACGACCTGTTGAAGAAAGACACGGAGTCGCTCACGGGTGAGGATGTGAGGGAAGGACTGACAGCCGTCGTCAGCGTCAAAGTCCGGTTTCCTCAATTCGAGGGGCAGACCAAAGCCAAACTCGGAAACAGCGAGGTCAAGGGCATTGTCGAGGCCGCGGTCAACGAAGGACTAGGAACGTACTTCGAAGAAAATCCTTCCATCGCCAAAAAAATTATCGGGAAAGCCGTGGACGCTGCCAGGGCGCGGGAAGCCGCGCGAAAGGCCAAAGACCTGATCCGTCGGAAAAGCGCCCTCGATGGCGGATCGCTTCCGGGAAAACTCGCGGACTGTTCGGAGAAGGACCCCGCGCAAAGCGAGCTGTTTCTCGTGGAAGGGGATTCAGCCGGCGGCTCTGCCAAGCAAGGGCGGGACCGCCGGTTTCAAGCCATCCTGCCGCTCAAAGGGAAAATCCTCAATGTGGAAAAAGCGCGGTTCGACAAGATGTTGTCCAGCGAGGAAATCCGAACCCTGATCATGGCCCTTGGAACAGGGATCGGACGGAAACGGGAAGATTCCGATAAGGCAAAAGACGACAAAGAAGCCTTCGATATCAGCCGGACACGATATCATAAGATCATCCTCATGACAGACGCGGATGTCGATGGCAGTCACATCCGCACGCTGCTGCTCACGTTCCTGTTTCGGCAAATGCACGAATTGTTTCATCATGGCTATGTGTACATTGCCCAACCGCCGTTGTTTAAAGTGAAAAAAGGCAAGACGGAACGCTATCTCAAGGACGAGCATGCCCTCAACGAATATCTCGCCGAGCAAGCCGTGGGAGAAGTCAAAGTTTTCGTGAAGGCCGAAGAGGCCTTTGTCACGGGCCCGCCCCTCTTTCCCATTCTCACTCGCCTGATCGAGTTCGAAGGGTTGTTAGCGCGCTTTGCCAAAAAACAACGGGAGGTGGGACTTCTTCGGGTGTTTGTGGATGAACCCGCCTTGGGGCGGGATTTATTAAAAAACCGCACAGCCGTTGAGGAACTCATCGGCAGAGTCAAAGAGCGCCTCAAACTGGTCTATCCCAACGCGCCAATCACCCTTGACCTGCTTGAAGATGAGGAGCATCAATCCAACAAAGTGGCCTGCCATATTCAAAGCAATGGCGTCGTCTCTGCGCTGGAAGTGAACCACGAACTCGTCGGGTCAGCCGACTTTCGAGAATTGCAGAAGGTCGCGCCGTCTGCGATCGGGCTCGGGCACCCGGAATACCGGATGAAAATCGGAGAAGTGGAAACCACGTATCCCTCGACGGATCAATTGGTGCGGGCGATTTTGGAAGCGGGGAAAAAGGGTTTGCACCTTCAGCGATACAAAGGACTGGGAGAAATGAATCCCACGCAGTTGTGGGACACCACCATGAACCCGGACACGCGCTCGTTGCTCCAAGTCAAACTGGAAGACATGACAGGAGTCGATGAAATTTTTACCATTTTGATGGGAGACGAAGTCGAACCGAGACGGAATTTCATTCAGCAGCATGCTTTGGAAGTTCGGAACCTCGATGTGTAAAAAAAGACCATGCCAACCGAAGAACGCCTGACCCAAGTCGCCATCGAAGATGAAATGCGGATGTCGTATCTCGACTATGCGATGAGTGTCATCGTGGGCCGAGCCTTGCCCGATGTCCGCGATGGGTTCAAGCCCGTGCATCGGCGCATCTTGTACGGCATGCACCAAATGGGCCTGGCGCATAACCGGCCGTATCGGAAGTCGGCCAAAATCGTCGGCGAAATCATGGGGAACTATCACCCGCATGGAGATTCGGCGATTTACGATACCCTGGTGCGCATGGCGCAAGACTTCAACATGCGATACACGCTTGTGGATGGCCAAGGGAACTATGGGTCCGTGGATGGCGATCCGCCGGCAGCCATGCGGTACACCGAAGCCCGGCTGACCAGGTTGGCCGGCGAGATGCTCGCGGACATCGATAAGGAGACCGTGGACTTCGGCCCCACGTACGATGAATCCGATGTCGAGCCGTTGGTCTTGCCGGCCAAGGTCCCGAACCTCCTCATCAACGGCGCAGGGGGTATCGCCGTGGGGTACGCCACGAACATTCCCACGCACAACATCGGGGAAGTCGTCACGGCCTTGATCAAAGTCCTCGATGACCCGGAGGTGACGATCGCCGACCTGATGGACAGTATTCCCGGCCCGGACTTTCCCACGGCTGGATTCATTTATGGCACGCAAGGAATCAAGGATGCCTATCATACCGGCCGAGGCTTGCTGACCCTTCGTGCCAAGACCCATATTGAAACCGATGAACGGCGGGATCGGGATAGCATCATCGTGACCGAAATCCCCTATCAGGTGAACAAAGCCAAGCTGCAGGAAAAGATCGCCGAACTGATTCACGAAAAGCGGATCGACGGCATTTCGGATATTCGAGACGAATCGGATCGCGAGGGCATGCGCATCGTCATCGAATTGAAAAAAGGCGAAATCCCCCTGGTCGTGCTCAATCAATTGTATAAGCACACGCAGATGCAAAATACCTTTGGCGTGATCATGCTCGCCTTGGTCAACAACCGGCCCGAGGTGCTCACGCTCAAACAAATCCTCGTGGCGTTTCTCGAGCATCGGCGAGAAGTCGTCATTCGCCGGACGGCTTATGACCTGCGAAAGGCGGAAGAACGCGCGCATATTCTCGAAGGGCTCCAGATCGCGCTCGAACATTTGGATGACATCATCGCGCTGATTCGGGGATCCGCCTCGCCCGATGTCGCCAAGACCCAACTCGTGACACGATTTCCCCTGTCGGACATTCAAGCCGCCGCCATTCTGGACATGCGGCTCCAACGGTTGACGCAACTCGAGCGGAACAAATTGACGCAAGAACTCGAAGATCTGAAAGCCAAGATCGCGTCGCTGAAAGCGGTTCTGGGGTCCGACGATCTCATTCGAAAAGTCATCAAAGATGAGTTAGTGGCGATTCAAGAAGCCTACCAAGACGACCGGCGGACCCAGATCATTCCTCAAGAAGCGGAAATCAATATTGAAGATTTGATCGCGGATGAAGAAATGGCGGTGACCATTTCCCATGCGGGATACATCAAGCGCCATCCCGTCTCGGAATATCGGGCGCAACGCCGGGGCGGCAAGGGCAAAATCGGCATGGGCGTGAAGGAAGAGGACTTCGTCGAGAAACTCTTTACAGCCTCCACCCATGACTTCCTGCTGTTCTTCACCGATTCCGGAAAAGTCTATTGGCTCAAAGTGCATGAAATTCCCGAGGCAGGCCGCGCCAGTAAGGGCAAAGCCATGGTGAATTTGCTCACCCTCGCCCCAGGTGAAAAAGTCACGGCGACCTTACCCGTGAGAGAATTTCGTGACGACCGATACGTGGTCATGGCCACCCGCCGGGGAATCATCAAGAAGACCGAGCTGTCGGCGTATGGCAATCCGCGTCAAGGCGGGATTATAGCCTTGACCCTGGAAGAAGGCGATAAACTCATTGGGGTTGAGCTCACGGATGGACACCACGACATTCTGTTGGGTACCAAGGACGGCATCGTGATCCGGTTTCGCGAAAAAGATGTGCGGCCCATGGGCCGCACGGCGCGGGGCGTGCGCGGCATCAGCCTCGATGAAACCAACGAAGTCATTGGCATGACCACGATCCCGCCAGATGCCGATGCGTCGATTTTGACCGTGACCGAGCAAGGATTCGGCAAGCGGACCTTAGCCACGGAGTACCGCACCCAAGCGCGAGGCGGCAAAGGAGTCATCAGCGTCAAAGTGACAGAGAAAAACGGGCAAGCCGTGTCCTTTCATCAAGTGAACGATTCCGATGAGATCATGGTCATCACCGCTGAAGGAAAAATCCTACGCACCAAAATGGACAATCTCCGTGACATTGGAAGAAATTCGCAAGGCGTGCGGTTGATCGACATGGAAGAGACCGACCGGGTCGTGAGTGTGGCCAAACTCGCCGAGAGTGCCGATCCTGAAGAGGATCATGAAACCGATGGCGCCGGACACATTCCCGATCCGTCTTCATAATAAGAAGCGGTCCGGGATGCGGCCGATTGACCGTGGTTGCCATTCCCTCCCCAAATTCGAGTATTCTCTCTTGCCACACATCCCCTAAGGGTCTGTTCCATTCAAAGCGTGAGTCTCCCTTTTTTCACTCGTCCCATTTGTGGAAAGAGGACTTGCGAGAGAGGAAAATCCCGCGGGCCAGTTTGTGCAGAACATGGATTTGAAAAATAAACCCGCAAAAAAACCATTGGATCCGGTTGTCAAAATCGGACTCACCGTCCTCATCGGCGGGCTCATGCTGATCGCGGTGGGAATGTTCCTCTCCAGGCCGGACCGAACCATTCCTCCTTTCAGCATTGGCTGGCAGGAAGGTACGGTGGTGGCCGTCCATGTGCCGGCATGGACCAGCGATCCGGAAATTGAGACCCTGATTCGCCGATTTCGTGAAGTCGGCCTCGCCACCCACGACTTTCGTTCGATGAAAATTCGGCCAACCACGCCGGCAAATCCGAAAAAACCGTACCAGGAAGTCATTCTCTATATCTTTTCCGATCCCAGTTGGACGGAACCGGATACCTTGCACCGGTACCTTGAAAAGCAGGGAGGGCCGGAGGAAGATCAGTTCAGACGGGATTTCGAGCAGGCCGCGCGTGGAGGGTTTATGTATCAACAAGGCAAAACCAAAGGCTGGCTCGGCCCTATTCCGGATCCAGACAACCTCGGAAAGGCCAAACACATTCAGGTGCTGTTTGATGATGAGGAAACGAGGGGAGACAGAGGCTGACTCGCTTGCATTCGATTTTCCATGTCATCCTACCAGCAGTCGAGCAACTTCCTCGTGGATAGGTTCCTAGATCCAGGTGCCATCCTGTAGTAGGATGTATGAAACTGGCCGACGTCGATGATATTCTTTGAAAAACATGTGCAGAAGGTTGATAACCAGCGTGATGGTGAAGAGACCATCGCCAAGATTGAGTGGTTTCGCACGTTCACGTTTCATAAATTTTGGAGGTTGTGTATGACAGGGAATAAGCAATGGAGCTATGTTTTTGGGCTACTACTTGTGATGTTGACCGGCGGAATGACGATCTCCCATGCCCAAATGGAACTTCAATTGACCTTGCCGCTGGGATTGGAAAGAGACAGCTTGGTTCTTCCCGAGGACAATCCCTTGACGAGGGAAAAAGTCGAACTCGGCAAACTGCTCTTCTTCGACAAACGGTTGTCGGCCAATGACACCATCGCCTGCGCCAGCTGTCATATGCCAGCCTTGGCGTTTACGGATGGACAACCCGTGTCCACGGGCATTCATCGACAACAAGGTGGCCGGAGCGCGCCGACGGCGATTAATCGGGCCTTCAGCTCCGCCCAGTTTTGGGATGGGCGCGCGCCAACGCTCGAAGCGCAGTCGGTTGGGCCATTCATCAATCCGGTCGAACATGGATTTGCCAATCATGATGAACTCGTAGCGAAAGTCCGCAGCATCGCGGGATACTATCCCCTCTTTGAGCAAGCCTTTGGCCCGGGCCCCATTACCGTAGAGTCGATCGGCAAGGCCATCGCGAGCTTTCAACGCACGCTGCTTTCTGGAAACAGCGCCTACGATCAATTCGGGCTTGGCGGTAATGAAATGGCCTTATCCGCCAACGCGCAAAACGGCTTTCGGGTTTTCGTGGGGAAAGGGCAGTGCCTCCGCTGCCATTTCGGGTTCAACTTTACAGATGAACGATTCCACAACCTTGGCGTGGATTGGGATTCAGACCATATCGACGTCGGACGGTATGCCGTCACGAACAACCCCAAAGACCTTGGCGCGTTCAAAACGCCGACCCTACGGGAGATCGCCCGAACGGCCCCCTACATGCACAACGGCCGGTTTGCCACCTTGCGGCAGGTGATTGACTTTTATGATCAAGGCGGGATCACCAATCCGTATCTTGATCCCGTGATCAAACCGCTCAATCTAACGGAGCAAGAGAAGGACGATTTGGTGGAATTCCTCCACGCCTTGAATGGAGAAGGGTGGGCTGTCACTCCCCCAACCAAGTTTCCAAAATAAATTTCCAGCGGGAGAGAACGAGATTCGGGCTCTGTACCTTTCGCCATCTGAGGCGATTGGGCCGACTAGTTAGTCGCCGCGTCGCCTGACCCATCCACTGGCGGAGGATCGACCGGATCCCAGTGTTGGAGGCGGTCAATGAGGGACTGCACGCCTGGGCTGCTGGAGAGGGTCGGTTCGCTGGGAGCGTGATCCCATGTGAGCTGGGTATACCCCTCGTCGGCGAAAGTGCTACGGATGACCTCGACCAAGGCTTCGAGGGTCACCTCGTCGCCATGGCGAAGATCGAGCACCCGGTGTTGGGGGTCCTCCGGCGGTGGGGTGTCGTGCAGCAAGGCCCAGCACCGGTCAAAAACCAGGCGGCGGATGCTCAACGGGACGTTCAGGGTGGGTAAGTCCGAAGTGCAGAGTGCTCCGACCATCAAGACGAATTGAAGGTCAGGAATCCCTGGATTATGAATATCCAGCGTTTGCATAACGAACACGATCTTATTCAGGGAATGCGAATTTTCGCAAGTGCCGCTTCACGTTCAAGCCTATATTGGAGGCCGCCACTTTCCCGGTCTTGACGGAACCTCTCCATCTATGATCTTCTCAAATCCGTAAGGGTCAATTCCTTCCGCAAGATAGCCGATCTTATAGTCATGTCCTACGCTAAAATCTCTTCCGCGCAAGCATCGTTTTTCCATGGTCGATAGCGAAGCCCTTATTCAACTCGAGAACCGGATCGGCTCCCAACACATGGGGAAACGGCTTGAACAACAAGTCGATCATTCCGCGTTTCGCTTTTCTCCTTCTGGGTTTCACATCTATTGGGAAAATCTCGATGCCCTTGGGCCATTTCTGAAGGGCGCACTGCAACTCAGCGGTCTGTTCCACCGAGCCACGCGAAATTCTATCGATTACCGTGTAGAGGTCGTGACGGTGCCGCTACGCGGTCTTCCACCGGCCTTTCACGGATTCCGAATTCTCCAATTGTCCGACCTGCATCTGGAAGGCATTTTTGACCGAGGAAAGAAACTCAAAGACGTGCTTCGTTCACTGACGTACGATCTCTGCGTGATTACCGGAGACTTCCGATTCCTGACGTATGGCGATTATCAGGAAGCCCTAACGCTCATGACGGACATAGCCAATGCCATCCATTGCCCATATGGAATTCTCGGAATTTTGGGCAATCATGATTTTATCGAGATGGTGCCGCCTCTTGAAAAAATGGGCATCCCGATTTTGTTAAACGAAGCCACGCCTCTTCAGAAAGACGGTGAAACACTGTGGATGATTGGGGTCGATGACCCGCATTGGTATGAAGTGGCGGACCTGCCACGAGCGTTAGACGGCGTGCCGCAAGGCGCGGTGAAAATTCTGTTGGCCCATTCCACGGAAATCATTCCCGAGGCCTGCGAAGCCGGCATTCGCTATTATCTGTGCGGGCACACCCATGGAGGCCAAATCTGCCTGCCTGGCCAAATCCCGGTTTTGAATAGCAGCAATTTCAGCCGGCAATACATCGCCGGCGGATGGAGCTATAAAGGCCGCATGATGGGATACACGTCACGCGGCACCGGGAATTCTCTTCTCCCCGTTCGGTTCAATTGCCCACCGGAAATTACGATTCATCAGTTGGTGTAGCCTCGTTCAGTCGCTGGTCGCCCGTTGCCCGTCGCTAGAACAAACAAGGAACGACCACATCTTTTTTCTTCCCGAGCGACTAGCGACCAGCAACGAGCGACGGGTTTTTTGCCAGCGACTGACAGCTAACCGCGACAGGGCCAACATTGGCAGCCGGTTGCAACACGGTGCCATGAGCAGGACGTTCTCTCGTCCTTGCCGGTTGAGGTTTCGGCCTCGTGCGTTTCTTTTCTCGGTGCATTTTGTCTCGCGTATGATAGGGCAGCATGCCGGCTAGCACCGAGGGTAATTCATCACAGGGCACATCCTCCAACAATTTCGTGGCGAGCTTGGCATCCGGTCCTGATCGTC
>Ga0256830_1003135_pt1 | contig 10451 bp, 15 predicted proteins | sample 128326metaG_FD_190537 | JGI IMG/M metagenome (GOLD analysis project Ga0256830, IMG submission 190537) | Hydrothermal vent microbial communities from Lau Basin, Pacific Ocean - 128-326 | ecosystem: Environmental > Aquatic > Marine > Hydrothermal vents | place: Pacific Ocean: Lau Basin | collected...
AAAGGTGGAAAGTCAAGTAGAATTCACATACCCGTGGAAAATAGTTTTTACACATCTATGGAATATAAAATTCCCATAGTACATAGTACTAGAGAGCTTCAACCTCCTTCCTTTTTAATAATATATGATTCACCGGTAAGAGTGAAAATATTTGCATGATATAATAGCCTGTCCAACATCGCCGTAGTCATAACTCCATCACCCATCATTTCTGCCAATACGGAAAAATAATTTATTAGAAAACAAAAATATCTTATTTCTTCCAAAATCTTAGAACAGGTAATTAATATGCTAATGAAAACTTATGCGAGATGTACATTTAAAGGAAAACATTAATGAAAAGAGATACGGTTTCTATGAACGAAAGCCAGGAACACTTACAGGGGTTCTCGGCTTCTCCGTCCCAAGAGACTTAAGAAAACCTACTTTAGACCTAAGGTACTCCATTCTCAGTTCAAAAGGGATATTGAGGATAGCTTTAACGCTCTAGAAGCTCTCTTTTTTTCATCTTGCTCACCATCTGCCATAAATACAGGTATTCAATACACGGGTGATCACACGGGGTTTTGGAGATTCAGTTTTGATTTCAAAAGCTTTAAAGATTTATATGCTAAAGAATTACATGTAGGTAACGAATCCAAAGAGATCTGGCTCCCTGTATTTGATAAACTCATAGATAGAAGCCCTTTAAATTAAAAGAAATACCGGTAAAACATGGGTCAGGTTGATGCCAAACAATTAAAGGATAAACTCACTCTCCTAAAAAGCTCTTCTACCCACGAAGAGTCTATAGAGGGCAACCAATACGGTTGAATTTTTTAATTCCATCCTGGAATATAGAAATAGAGCAAAAATTTTCTTTCATTCAACTTTTTTTAAAGGAGGTGAACAAGGGGGTACAAGAAAAGCCCTTATTACCAGACATAACCTTCTTAACATGTCTCAACATGCACTATTTTTGGCTTTTTTAGTGCATATATCGTTAATATGCACCGCATTAGTGCATATTATGCTGATTGCACCTATTAGTGCTTTTCATTCATCATTGATAGTTACTTCCGATAATAGCCTAATATTGCCAAAATTCTTAACTTTAGCTAAATGTTTTTTGTCATTTGTTATAAAAATTGCATCATTCAATAATGCAAGTGAATGATACAGGCAATCTGTAAATTCAGGGTAACCACTCTTTTTATGCCCATGCCCGGCCATTTTTATTGCATGAATCCGCACTTTTGCAGTAGGAATAATAGCTTTTGCAATAAGTTCTTTGGCAACATCTTGAAACTTTCTTCCAAAGATATATCCAAGAAATATATTGGCATTCAAAACGTATTTTCTAGTTTCCATATCGTGTTCCAGCCTTTTCTGCTTTCATCCTTCGTATTTTTCTTAAAACATCAGTTGGTTCTTCTTCTATTTCAAAAGCTGGCAGACTATTGAGTTGATCATTGAGTTCTGCTAATAACTGTCTCTGCTCCGCCGTCAAAGATTTTTCATCTTTTTTTTCCACAGCCGTTAAAGGCACAATTTTAGCTAACGCTTTACCTTTTCTTTCGATAATTATAGATTCCCCTTTATAATAGACCTCATCCAGTAAGGTCCCCAACTGTCTCCTTGCAACTGTTGCATCAACAACCTTTTCCATACTACCCCCCAACTGTATCAATTATAGCAACTATAATAGTTTAAGTTAAAAAAAAGAAATAAATTATGGATTAACAGCTCTATTCCTACCATCGACACTCAAGCATTCTGCTTTCACTAAAACAGGCGAATCAAATTCTGAACATGAGGATTGGAATATCTGTAACTTACAACAGAAACATCAAGAGCACAGTTCTTGTAGAGTTTTAAAGATCGGTTGATTGCATTTATTATCCACCCCATATCATTACCAAATGCACCTCCCCCGACAAGGGTAAGATAAACCTTATTATTCCCGGACCGCCTGTAGTTTAAAATGCCGGCACATATTGTAGCCTCGTATGTTGCCTCCAAAACAAGTTTAGCAAAACCAGCCCAAAGATCCGATGGCAACCTGGAATATGCAACTGGTAGAGCTGAACAATAGACTTGAGTAACAGTGTGCTTAACATTTCCCAATGTTACCTCAGTGTCCCATTGAATCCCAATACGTAAAAGTTCTCTAAGCTCATCAATCTCAGATTCCGTTGCTGATTCGATCTTATTATTTATCTCTATTAATCCATCTGAAGTTGCCAGGGCATAACCATTTTTCATTTTCCAAAGCCTCCCGCTTAAGTTACCCAAGGCTCTACCCAAATCTGCAAGACAGTCTATCTGGTTTTCTCTTGTCTGCCCAAGACTCCCATTGATTTCAACAAAATAGTTTCGATAGATTGTTCCAGCGCCAGCTGCTATTGCACAAGCTGGCCCCTGCGTATGATCATACTCATAACGGTCAACACCATCTTCTGGTGTAACATCAGGGGATGTCATCTCCAATAAATTAAACTGTGATGCCACTTGAAACAGAGCACCTGCATTGGACTTTTCCATATGAAGTTGTTGGACATCAGCTATTATTTCCCTAACAGATATTTTTCCAGAATCACTAAGCTTATTAACTCTATCGCGTAATTCAGCCAATGATGAAATCTCTAAATAACCGCAGATATACTTCTTTCCATTGACATGCGACTTCAATACATTTCCTTCAACCGATATGTTCCTATGAACCTGTGTAGGAGATTCTTCATGAAAGCCTATAAGCGATTCAAACCACATATGCTTCCTTATAGCTTCATAACAACCTAAGCAATTGTCCTACTTTACAGTTGTCCGGCTTTCTTCTCGACGTAAATCTCTACCTTAGCCCGGCTCTGCATATTCCTCTGCTGATCCCTTCCCTGAGAATGCAACCTTCAATACCCCCCCAACTCTTCCAACCCTCCCAACCCTCTGAACTCTCCCAAGTGCATTTCGAAACATAGTCACAGCTTACAAGAGCTACGGGACAGTACTTGGCTCTAGTAGGGATGCAGGTAAGATCAACCCCGTTCTTCCCGAAAAGACAGATATGGCACGCCTTCGCACTACACATCCTGGGGACAAAATCGAAAGTAATATCAAACTGTTCCGGATAAAAACCATCAATATCCTTGTCATTTTTTAGTTGATTATAGATATCCCTGATAATCTGAGGCATATTCCATATTTTAGGGATCGATTCTAAATCCAACACATTGGAAAACAGGTTTTTTTTGAATACACTATTATTATTCCAGACATCACCCGGAAGTTCAATCTGATCTATGGGAAGGTTATTCCATTCAGCAATAAAATCCTCTGCAAGTTTGCCAGAAGTCACTTCCCTTATGGCATCACCAAACATCCTGTTGTATAGGCCTTTCTTGTAGTCTCTTACACAGCACCATAATCTCTTTTTTCCAATTGCCGAGTTCTTTTTAAACTCTTTAAGGTTTTTCTTAAACTTATCTCTGTTTTTCAAAATCTCCACAATTTTATCAGCATCTGCCTTTTTATTTTCAAGCCGGTAGCTTACCAGATGCAAGGCACAGGCAATTCTAACTAAAAGATCTCTTTCACCCTTGAATCTCTGAATAAACTCCAAAATAAAAGCAACAATATTTCGTTTGTAACTCCTTCTCCCAACCGTCGCATCGTATCTGTCCAACACCTCCAGCGTTTGGAGGATACTCTTATAGTCATCCGTGACATACCGGGAAGCAAAGGTTGTTTTACCGTCTTTGGACTTAAATCTGAAACGTTTCTTACCCTGCTGATCACCCTGCCCTTTTTTCCTGTACGATTCATAGTACTTATCAAGTATAGCTTCCGGAGATTTGTCCTTATTTCTTGAATATTCCCATACCAGCTCAGAAAAGATCTGTCCTCCCTTTTCCCAGACAATCTCATACGGCATCTGTCGATCTGTAATGTAGCAAAGCCAATGTGTCAGTATCTTTTCGTGATTCTTAAGACCTTTCCTAAAAAACTTTAGAAAGTTGTAGTTGTCATCCTTGGTCCACCTCCTGTCATCCAGCCAGGAAACCGTTTTGAGGATTCTTACAAGAAGTTCTCTGTTCTTTATTCTTACTTTGCCCATGCCCAATTTTACATCAAAATGGGTTGTAAGAAAAATATGGAAATAAGACTATATTGATATTTTCCACCGCTAACACCCGCTCACATCGCACATAAAGCGGTCGAATAGTAAGTTTATCCTTCAATTAATGCAACGGCCTTTAAGACACTTAAACATTCTATTTTCCCTTTTCCAAAATCTTTTCCGTTATTGGTATTACCGAGAAAACATAGAGAACTATAGTAATATCAACCAATATTTTTTTCATGAAACTCTTTTCGCATTACTTTCTTATCTGGCAGAGGCTTGTCTGATAAAATACCATATAATTCCTTAGTAGATTTAGACAGTTTGTCTACCTGTTTCTTTTCTTTCAATTTTTCGAAATATTTTTCTACTATTGATGATATTGATTGTTTTGTTTGCTTAGAATAATTCTTAGCGAATTCTATTAGTTCATCGTCAATATTCAAAGTTAATTTTTTATTCACAGGCTTCACTCTTTACGTATAATATTTTTTATACCTGAGTATAAAAAGCTGGAATTAATCGTTTTTGAACAATCCGGAGCAAAAATTGCAATTGTTTTTAAAATTGATAGTGTAGCCGAAATTAAATTATTTTTACCTCTTGAACTCTTACATAACAGATATTTGTTAATGGTTAATCTTATTTTTAATTTTTTCAACATCTGATTTTAATTTTGGAATATCGATTGTTGCAATTTCCCATATTATATCTATATTTACACCAAAATAGCCGTGAATTAGACGATCCCTTGTTCCAGCTATTTCTTTCCATGGAAGACTGGGGTATCTTGTCTTGAAAGCATCAGATAATTTCTTGACAGCTTCTCCAATCACCTCGATATTTCTAACAATTGCATCCTGTGTCTTCGAATCATTTTTAAATTGATCATATGTTACACCATCAACATATGTTTGGATTTTCTCCATACATATTAAAATATCTTCTAATAAGTCTATGTCCGATCGTTTAGACATAAATTATATCCTTTTCAATGTCTGTCGATACTCTTTTAACTCTGATATTTCGAACTCCATCCTTCGTTAAAATATCAACTTTTCTGCCGAATATTTTTTCCAAATATTCTGCTAAACTTATAAATTTAAGGCCAATTGGCCTATCAAACTCTACAACTAAATCTATATCGCTTTCCTCCCCTTCCAATTGTTTGGCAACCGACCCAAATACACCTATCCTTTTAATTCCAAATTCAGACGATAAATATGGATATTGTAATTTTAATTTCTCAATCACTTCATCGAGATAACTCATGACAATCCTCATGTTTATAATCGGCTAATATATTATATTCACTTGTTTTATGCATAACAACAAAAAAAGTATTAGGCTTTCAATCTAATTTATTTTTTGTTTAAAGGGTGCTGAGCCCCATTTAGGAAACCAGTTTATATGGCAAATAGAGTGAGGTTATTTCCTGTTTCAAAAACTTTTCCGGTGTCATATAACCTAAACTAGAGTGATATCGACTGGTATTGTAATACCTTATAGCTTTCGATATCAACCTCTTTAGCTCCTCAAGTGACCTGGCTTCATAAAATATGTCACGCCATTCCTCTTTTAGCCTCAAGAAAAACAATTCATTTACTGCATTATCTACAGGCTCTCCCTTCCTGGAATAACTTAATACTCCTCCCTGGTTAATTACACTTCTCAAATACAGCTCACTTGTATAGGCACTTCCCTGATCCTGGTGGAAAATTATCCCCCGTAGGGAGCCTACGTACCTCTTTACCATCTTGATTGCCTTCTTAAAGGATTCTCTTACAAGAAGGGTATCGGGATGTAACGAGGCATCCCCCCCATATACCATCTTGCCAAACATATCCGGATGCACAGCAAGATATGCTTTCCCACCCCTGTAGAGTATCTCTGTTATATCAGAGACTATTACCTTGAAAATATTAGCAGGTTTGACAGAAAACAGTAGATTTGCCCTCCTATCCAAAAACTTCAAGATCTTTCGTACCATACCACCTGAAGGTTTCTTTATTTTCCTCTTAAACTCCAACCCCCATAGTTTAAGTAATTTCTTTAATAGCTTATGATTAACTAATATACCATGCATCTCTGCCAAGGCCTTCTTAAGCCTCCTATACCCATATGAAGGATTCTCCTCTATAATCCTCATTATCAACCCTTTTAGCTTACAGTACCTCATTCTTAGCCTTTCATCAGGACTTTGGCTATAGTAATACGATTTCTTGCTGATCCCCAGAAGCCTGCAGACAGCATTCACTCCTACCCTCCCGACAGATACTACCTCCCTCGCATATTCTATCACTCTCCATCGGGAGGGACATAAAAATCCAGAAAGTTCTTCAATACGCTGATCTCTACTTCCTTCTTCCCTATCAGCACTTCCAGTTGCTCTATCTTCTTCCGGTACTTCTCTACTGTCTTCCCAGGCGATTCTTCGAAAATCTTTGATCCAGTTTCAAAGAATTGCTTCCTCCACAGAGATAGCTGATTAGGGTTCACTCCGTAACGCCTTGCTACCTCTGCCACATTGCCCTTCTGTATGGATTCTACCACTACTCTGAACTTGAACTCTGCACTTCGTTTCTTCGGTTTCTCTCCCATGAGGTCCTCCTGTTTTTATTATCAAACCTCACTCTACTACGGGTTTACCTACAGGGTCTCACTGTCAACTAAGTCAGATTCATGGCATGGAACAAACAATAATTTATGCGATCTATAGGCAACAAAAAGTTTGACAGAATATTTCTTTCCCTCTTGACCCGGAGGGCCTTATATATATGTTAGGCTTTTTATTTCTTTTCCTCTTTAGCTATCAAGCCAGCTCCTATTATTAAGTTATCGATAACTTTAAAAATAGATGTATCCCATGGGTAATCTGATTGATTTGCTATCCAGTCGTTCGCTTTGCAGATAAAATTAGGATTCTTTGCCACAGGGATAAAAAACTTCTCTATAATTTCTCTCATCAGTTTCCACTCAACATCTATTCCATTTCTAATATTTTTATTGCCCTTCAAATATTTTAGTGTGTATTCACGGTCTATCGGAGGAATTATATTAGGTAGTAAGTGAGCCATAACTTTTGAATTACCAACAATGTTTGTTTTACTTACCATAACTTTTACATTACAAAATATATTTCTAAGAATACTCCAGTCTGTATCGTTCACGTTTCTATAGTCGATTTTCCTTGCCTGTCTAATTTGTTCTACTATTTTCATTATGCTGTCTTTGAAAACTTCAAAACTTTGCATTTTAGCTCCGCCTCGTCCCATTCTATGCATTCCCCATGATGCCAAAGTTGCATAAATAAACTCTAAATACAATTCAAAATTAAGGGAGTTAATCATTTCAATTGTTCTTCTATGAAAATAAAGGCTTGGACCGCTAAACTCTTCGACTTTATAAAATTTGTCATGATATTTTTTTGCATTAGTAATTATGTTCGAGATTTTGTCTTGATAGATGCTTATCATTTTATATGCCTAACGATATAATTCCCTTACTTTGAACTCTGGCACGCTTTTTTACTACTACACACATAATATCATGCTTTTATCCTAACTGCAAAAAACGTGAAAGAGCAAAAAGTAGGATGCAATGGATTATTAACCAGCAATTTTATCTTTTTCTATTAATTGACCTGTAATATACTTATGCAATACGCTTTTTATGAATGTCTGATACCGTAATCCTTCCTTGCTAGCATATTCTTTTATTTTCTCCAATTCTTCCGGATCTATTCTGATATTCATTTTTGTTTCTTTCTTAATAAAAGCTCTTGCTGCCTCTTTCATTTTTCTTTGCTCTGCCTCTCCTGGCTTTTTTTTAATTTTTTTACATTTACCTCTTCAACTGATTCCATAATCTCCTGTTCTTCCTTATCTATATATTTTGTGTTATATCTATTCATCTTTTTCTTTACTGAAGTCAAACTTCATTCATAGAATATAATACAATGTGAGTATATTGTCTATACGTTAGCTCTTTACTGATTCTATTGGTTTTATCTTTTCTAATTCTTTTTTCAGATTTTCTTGTTCTTCTTCAAGATCATAATCGTCTTGCAACCCTAACCAGAACTGTGCAGTGGTACCAAAGAATTTAGATAATCTTAAAGCCGTATCAGCAGTTATTCTCCTTTTGCCGTGTATTATTTGTGAAATCCTGGTCTGTGGTATTTTGATTTCTTTCGCCAATCTATACGCTGTTATTCCCATCGGTTTTAAAAATTCCTCAAGTAAAATCTCTCCAGGATGTATGTTTTTTAATTTTTCCATATTTTTTCTCCATTTCTTAATGGTAATCTACTATTTCAACTTCGTAACAATTCCCATTATCCCATACAAAACAAATCCTCCATCTATTATTTATTCTTATGCTGAACTCACCTTTCCTATTACCTTTTAATGCTTCCAGCTGATTGTTAGGAGGAATTCTTATATCATTTAATGTTTGAGCATTGTTAAGCATACGAAGTTTCTTTCTTGCAATATTTTGTATAGCCAAAGGTAATATTTTATCATAAAGTCAAAACTCTGCATAACTTTCTGCAATGGAGAGAAGCGAAAATGCCATTTAGTTTTGATATGATTGTTAGAAAATATTCCTATTTTATCGTCGACAGAGTTGGTTTCAAAGCTTTTTCCAGTCTTATCATTCTATCTATTAAATTTTCTTGAATTTTATCCCATAGTTCCGTATCTTTCAGTCCACCAACTTTACAGACAGACTTGACTCTGCATACACGTCGTCCTTCAACCTTGTCCCAAATCAGCGGTTCACCAAAAATTGTTTCTATTTTTTCACGGTCATTATAAATTTTTTCATAAATCTTATCAGTTTCATCCTTTTTGTCTGGGCCACGATCTATAAAAAGTTCTACAGAACCCTTATCCATAGTTATTACATAGCTCCAACCCATGCCTGACTTTCCGGCACCTGCAGTAAGCCAATTATCCTTACTAGGGGAAACATTAGAATGAAGATTTGTTTTTAATTTTGCTTTTTCCAATAATTGTTTCCAAAATTCTAGTCGTTTAAGGTGCCTTTCTGCAAGTTGTTGTTTTTGTTCACCAATCTGCTTTGCTTCTTCACTTGGCGCACATATGGCTGTAAATAATGGCGCAGGTTCAGATTCTCCAATCCTATAAGCTTCAACCTTTACAAGGAAGAATGCGGTATCTGCAGGTGAAATTTCATTAAGCCAATTTATCGCAGTGATATGTTCCGGCCTTGGTTCGCTGGTTATCCATATAGCTGTCTTTGCCTCTAAGTTAGAGAGATAGGTTATCACCTTTCCAAGATGATCATGATCAGTTTTCTCAAGCTGATTTTCTATAACAACAGTATCACCAGTTGGCCCTTCAGCGAATATGTCTACGGAAAATGCTCCTGCAGATTTTTCTCTTTCTATTGGAGACAAGTCAAAACCTATCTGCTCTGATAATATGTCTAGATTATTTTCAAGCCACGTACTAAAATCTTTAGCTTCATTGACCCAGACTTTTCTCAAATCTACCTTTTCTAACCGACCTATCATGTTGACACCACCTCTAAATTAAAAATTTCTTTATATATTACGTTACCTATTCATTCTGAATAGCCAGTCCTCTATAATCCATTCCTTTAATTTTTAAAATTATAGCACAGATAATCCAACATTATTAATTGTAACTTAGCAAAGCCAGTGTCTCAGTATCTTTTCGTGATTCTTAAGACCTTTCTGAAAAAACTTTAGAAAGTTGTAGTTGTCATCCTTTGTCCACCTCCTGTCATCCAGCCAGGAAATTGTCTTAAGAATTCTTACAAGAAGTTCTCTGTTCTTTATTCTTACTTTGCCCATGCCCAATTTTACATCAAAATGGCTATTAAAAAAGATATGGAAATAAGTCTATATTGATATTTTACACCGATAACATACGCCCACATCGTATAACATGCGGCCGAATGGCAAGTTTATCCTTCAATTAATGCAACGGCCTCCAAGGCACTTAAACATTCTATTTTTCCTTTTCCAAAATCCTTTATATCCCTACTTACTATATAGTCTATTCCTTCTGATATTGCAGAAACTTCTATTACTGCGTCTTCATAGTCTTCTATTGATGAACTCAAGGCATTTCTTAATATTTTTTCTGTTATTGGTATTACCGAGAAAATATCGAGAAGCTTGTTTATTATGAATATTACTTTCGCCTTTGGGTATTTATATTTCCCCATAAAATAGGGCTTCCTGAAAAAGTCCACTAATTCAAAAATATAGCAGATTTTAAAGAATTATTTGAATAATTATACCTTCTGAAGCGATTAATATTACCTAAAACAACATAAACAAAAATGACAAAAAGAA
>Ga0256830_1003136_pt1 | contig 10448 bp, 10 predicted proteins | sample 128326metaG_FD_190537 | JGI IMG/M metagenome (GOLD analysis project Ga0256830, IMG submission 190537) | Hydrothermal vent microbial communities from Lau Basin, Pacific Ocean - 128-326 | ecosystem: Environmental > Aquatic > Marine > Hydrothermal vents | place: Pacific Ocean: Lau Basin | collected...
TAGACTTTAGACCATAGACTTTAGACTATAGACTGGGGAAGCAGTAAGCAGTTAATGGTAACTCGGTATCCTGGTATCCTGGTTTCTTGCCCGCCTGGCATGCCTGGGGGAGCAGGCAAGCCAGGATAGCTGTCCCTTAAAAGCCGCACAGCGCGTTACCTATCACTTTTCCCTTTCTTTCTGGTAAAATAGTGCAGCTTATGAATATTATAGGCATTGGCGGATATTCCCATGACTCGGCAGCCTGTCTGTTGCAGGACGGCAAGCTTGTTGCCGCAGTAATGGAGGAGAGGTTTACCCGCAGGAAGCATGAAGGTGGCATCCCCTTAAAAGCTATCCGGTACTGCCTGGAAGAGGGCGGGATATCTTGGGATGATGTGGATTATATAGGCACCTACATGAATCCCTGGCTGCGTTTGAGGAAGCGCATACCCTACCGGAGCAAAATGCTCTTTCGCTCTCCCAAGTACTCTCTTGCCTACCTCCTCTACGAGATTTACCATAACGCTTCCTATCTCTTTGAAAGCAGGGCCCTCAGGAAGAATCCCCGGATAAAAATACTCTTTTTACCTCACCACCCCATGCATGCAGCCAGTGCTTTCTTTGTCTCCCCTTTTGATAAGGCGGCTATTTTCACCATTGATTACATAGGGGAAATGTGCACCACGTTTGCCGGGCTGGGAGAAGGGCAAAAAATTACACCCCTCTGGCAGGTGGATTACCCCCATTCTCTGGGAGTGCTTTATTCGGCCGTGACAGATTACCTGGGTTTTATGAGGGCAGAGGATGAATACAAGGTAATGGGACTGGCTGCTTACGGCGAGCCGGCCTATTACGACGAATTTTCCCGGATGATAAAGATTGCCCCGGACGGCAGGTATAAGTTAGACCTCTCCTATTTTGTCTACCATTACAAGCCCGGTTCCCAGCTGGGTTATGTTTCGGAAAAGTTTATCAAGCAGTTTGGGGCGCCCCGGAAGAAAGAGGAAGAGATTCAGAAAAGGCACATGGACATTGCTTCCAGTTTACAGAAGGTGCTGGAAGACAAAGTGCTGGAGATGTTAGGCATTCTCTACGAGAAGACAAAGGTAAAAAATCTCTGTATTGCCGGTGGTGTAGGGTTGAATTCGGTAATGAACGGAAGGATACAGAGGGAATCACCTTTCCCCCATGTATATGTGCAGCCGGCGGCCTCAGATGACGGCATAGCCATAGGAAGCGCCTTTTACATTTACCACCAGTTGCTGGGAAAGGAAAGAAATTTTGTCATGGAACATGCCTATCTGGGGCCCTCTTATTCCCTGCGGGAAATAGAGGAAGACCTGGAGCTTTGTAAGCTGCCCTATGAAAAGCTGGACAACGTGGAAAAAACCACCGCCCGGTTAATTGCAGAGGGCAAGGTGGTGGGATGGTTTCAGGGCAGGATGGAGTTTGGCCCGCGGGCCCTGGGAGCCCGCAGCATTCTGGCAGACCCCACGCGGCAAGACATGAAAGATATAGTCAATAAATACATAAAGCACCGGGAGGAATTTCGTCCTTTTGCCCCTTCTGTCCTGGAAGAAAAGGCGGGAGAGTACTTCACGGGATGCAAAAAGTCTCCCTTCATGCTTTTTGTCTACCCGGTGGAAAAAAGCAAGAGGGAGCTTGTTCCGGCCATTACCCACGTGGATGGTACAGCCAGAGTGCAAACCGTGAGTCGAAACACAGCACCCAGGTATTACCGCCTGATTGAGGAGTTTGAGAAGATTAAAGGCGTGCCGCTTGTGCTGAATACTTCTTTTAATGTAAGGGGAGAGCCTATTGTCTGCTCGCCCATGGATGCGGTGAAGTGTTTCTACTCCACGGGAATGGATGCATTGGTCATAGAAGACTTTCTTATCAAAAAGGGCTAATTAGGGTGTTTTCTGGATGAGAATTCTCCTGGCCACGGTGGATTTTCCTCCCATTGAAGGAGGCATCAGTTCCATCTCTTTTCACCTGGCGGAAAATCTCCATAGGCTTTTTCCCTCCCTCACTGTATTAGCTCCCGGCTTCCCCGGCATGGAGAAGTGGGACCGGCAAAGAAAGTATCAGGTTATACGCTTTCCCGGCTACAGGTACGGAATACTGCGATTTTTCCCTTTCGCGCTCTACCTGCTCGCTCTGCGGTTGTTTAAAAAATATGACCTGATTCTTGCCATGAACGTGGGATACGGGGGATTAGGGGGTAGGATATTAAAATTTTTTTCTCCCACCAGGTATGCCGTGGTTACCTATGCCTACGAATTTCTCAAGTATCCTGTTGCTTCCCTGCCTGACTGCCTGGTGAGAATTGCCCTCAGAAATGCAGAAGCCATCCTCACCATAAGCACCTTCAGCCGGGATGAGCTGGCCGGGATGGGGCTTCCTGCGGATAAGATATTTATCTTCCCGCTGGGCGTGGATATAAATATTTTTCAGCCCGCACCGGCTTCCCCGGAGCTGGTGCAGGCATTTGGCCTGGCAGGGAAAAAGGTAATTCTTACCATTGCCCGGCTGGTGGAGAGGAAAGGGGTGGACAAGCTGATAAAGGCGTTATCCCTGGTAAGGGAGGAGGTGCCTGAGGCAGTTCTTCTCATTGTGGGCAGGGGCCCGGAGGAAGAAAAGCTGCGCAGACTGGTAAGGCAGTACAAACTGGAAGACAGGGTAAAATTTGCGGGCATGGTAGAACATCATCTTCTTCCCCGCTATTACAATCTCTGCGATGTTTTCTGCCTTCCCAATAGGTCCGGAATAAGGAGGGGGGATGTGGAGGGATTTGGACTGGTGTTCCTGGAGGCAAATGCCTGCGGTAAACCCGTAGTGGGGGGTAATTCTGGCGGAGCCAGGGATGCGGTGGAAGACGAAAAGACCGGATTCTTGGTTGACCCCTGGCGGGAAGAAAAAATAGCAGAAGCACTGGTTAAACTCCTGGGAGACGATGCCTTGCGGGAAAGGATGGGAAAAGAGGGGAGAAAGCGGGTGGAAAAGATATACAACTGGGCGAATTCTGCCCGGGTGGTAAAAAAACTTTTACAGGAAACTATATGAGAAAAATAAAAGTAGCCCATATTATCACCCGCATGGTAAAGGGAGGGGCGCAGGAGAACACCCTGTACACGGTTAAACATCTTGCTCCCCGGAAGTATGATACCTACCTCATCTCTGGCCCACCTCTGGGAGGAGAAGGCAGTATTGAAGACAGAATCCCCTCCCAGGTAAATTTTATAAAGATTGAAGAGCTGGTAAGACCCATACATCCCTGTAAAGACATAATAGCCTTTTTAAAGATTTTCCTGCTTTGCCTGAGAGAAAAATTTGATATTGTGCATACCCATACCTCAAAAGCGGGTATCCTGGGCAGATGGGCAGCCAGGCTCAGCGGCACCAGGATAATAGTGCATACACCGCATGGACACATATTTTACGGCTATGAAAGAGAGCTGAGTGCTGCCTTTTATGCCTGGGTGGAAAGGATTACTGCCTGGATTACTGATGTTCTCATCACCCTTACAGAAAGGGGCAAAATAGAGCACCTGGAGAGAGGAATTGGTAGTGCCGAAAAGATGAAGGTCATTTATAGCGGCGTAGAAATAGAGAAATTTTCCCTTCCCCGTGATAAAATATCTCAGCGCAGGGCACTGGGGCTTCCGGAGGAAGCTAAAATAATAGGATGTGTGGGAAGAATGGTGCCGGTAAAAGGGCATGTGCATTTTTTAGAGGCAGCGCGTGTGGTGAAAGAAAAGCACCCGGAGACGCACTTCCTTGTGCAGGGAGAGGGTACCCTGAGGCAGGAGCTTGTGGAAAAGGCAAAAAGTCTTTCTCTTTCTTCCTGCTGTCGGTTTCTCTCTGCTGCTACCCCGGTACAGGAAGTTTTCTCTTCCCTGGACATATTTGTGCTGCCCTCGCTTAACGAAGGGATGGGCAGGGTGCTGGTAGAAGCCATGGCTACGGGACTTCCCATAGTGGCGAGCCGGGTGGGAGGAGTGCCGGAGCTGGTGAAAAACGGGGTGAACGGCTACCTTGTTCCGCCGGGAGATAAAGAGGCTCTTGCGGCTTCCATTCTCTCTCTGCTCGAGAATCCTTCGCTTGCTTCCCGTATGGGAGAAAAGGGGAAAGAAATGAGCAAGAATTTTTCTGCGCAGCGTATGCTTGCGCAAATTGAATCACTGTATAAAGAACTGTGGGAGGTAAAAGTAAATGGAAGAATTTCTCGCTAAACAGAAATTATTGGTTATTGCCCCGCATGCTGACGACGAAGTGTTTGGCTGTGCAGGCACCATGGCAAAAGTAAAATCGCTGGGTGGGGAGGTTTACGTGGTAGTGGTGAGCGTGGGTGATATTGAGCAGTACACGGGGCACAGCATAGAAATGCAGACAGGGAAAACGCGCAAAGAGGAATTTCTCAAGGCGTTGGAAATAGTGGGAGTGGATGATTACGACATTCTGTTTGATGAGCCCCGCCTGCACCTCCGGCTGGATACCATCCCCCGCCGCGACTTGATAGAGAAACTGGAAAGAACGGGAAAATTGGCCATGGATAAGCTGCAGCCCACCATAGTTACCCTGCCGGCCATTTCCTACAACCAGGACCATGAGGCAGTTTTCCGGGCAGGTTTCACTGCCTGCCGGCCGCATGTACCCTGGGTGAAGCCCTTTCAAAGAATTGTGCTTGCCTATGACAATACTTCTCTTTCCTGGGCAATGGAGAGGGAGAAGTTCCATCCCAATTTTTACGTGGATATTTCCGCCTACCTGGATAAAAAGCTGGCAGCCCTTAACTGCTATAATTCCCAGGCAAAGCCGAGTGTACACCATGCAAGCGTAGAGAACGTGGCTAACTGGGCAAAGGTGAGAGGGAGAGAGGTTTCTGTGGAAGCAGCCGAAGCCTACATGTGCCTCCGCTTTGTTTTGTAATAAATGATGTGAAAGTGATTTGTGGAATTCATCAATTACATTATCTTCCCTGGCTCAGGTATTTCCATAAAATATACTTGAGCGATGTCTTCGTTCTGCTGGACGATATCCAGTTCACTAAGAACGGCTGGCAGAACCGGAATAAAATCAAGTCTCCCCAGGGGTGGATTTATTTGACCATACCGGTTAGATACCATGCCGAGGTGCTCATAAACCAGATAGAAATAGCCACTCCTGAGCTATGGCAAAAGAAGCACTTAAAATCTCTTTCCATGTTTTACGGCAAAGCCCCCTATTTCTCCCGCTATATTCCCCTTTTCCAGGAATTCTATTCGCATTCCTGGAAAAAGTTGCATGAAGCTGCCTTTTATTTGCTTCGCCTGCTCTTGGATGCCTTGGAGATTAAAACCCCGATAGTGAGAAGCTCGGAGTTAAACGTGCCGGGAGAAGCAACGGAACGACTTATCAACATATGCAAGGAATTGGGAGCCGATACGTACCTTACCGGGGAACACGCGCTGCACGTGTATCTGGAGCCGGATAAATTTAGGGAGCAGCAGATAGACTTGTTAGTTCAGAAATGGGAATGCCCGGAGTATACTCAGCAGTTTCCCCGCCTGGGCTTTATCCCTGACCTGTCCATTGCTGACTTACTTTTTAACGAAGGGCCAAACAGTCTGGCAGTAATTAAAAAAGGAGGCGACACGGTTGAACCTTATCCCCCACTCTCGTCCCCTGCTGGGTGAAGAAGAGGAGGAAGCGGTAAAAAGGGTAATTCGCTCCGGTTATATTGCCCAGGGGAGCGAGGTAGAAAGGTTTGAAAGGAAGGTTGCCCGGCTCAGCGGCAGTAAAGCGGCCTGCGCTGTATGCAATGGCACCACAGCCCTCAAGCTGAGCCTGCAGGTCCTGGGGGTGGGCAAAGGAGATGAGGTGGTGCTCCCGGATTACACTTGTACGGCGCTTTTATATGCCGTGTGTGCCTTGCAGGCTGAACCCAGGATAATAGATATCTCTTCTTCCCATCTTCAGCTTGATGCGGAAAAATTTCAGGCTTACTCCAGTCCTCGCCTCAAAGCAGTAATACTCCCCTACATGTTTGGCATAATTCCCGGAGCTGAGTCGTACAGGAAGGAGAAGGTCTATCTTGTGGAAGATGCTGCCCAGGCCCTGGGAGCGGAGAAGATAGGCAGGATGGGTATTGCCCTGGTTTATTCATTCTATGCCACTAAAATGGCAACCACGGGAGAGGGGGGCATGGTTTGTAGCAATGATGCTACGATAATAGAAAGAATAAAAGAATTAAGAGAGTACGACAAAAAAGAGGAGTATTCCCTGCGCTTCAATTACAAGATGACAGATATCCAGGCCGCTATGGGAGTGGTGCAGGCAGGTAAAGTTGCCGGGTTCGTGGAGAGGAGAAAGGAAATACAGAGATACTACGATGATTTCTTCCTCGCGCGCGGTTTAGCCTTTAAACCCGGCGGCATAGAAGAATGGATTCCTTATCGCTATCTTATTAAACTGCCTCCCGGCAGCCTGGACAGAAGCGAAAAAGCCTACCGTGCACAGGGCATAGAAGCTAAAAGACCGGTATTTCAGCTTTTGCACAGGTACCTTAAACTACCGGATAATTTATATCCTGAGAGTGTAAAATGCTATAATTCCATACTTTCCCTTCCCCTTTACCCGGCCTTGAAAGACGGGGAGGTGGAAAGAGTTGTGGAGGCAAGCAGGGAGATATTTGAGAAAAAATGCTGAACTTACTCACCGTCCCGGTAATCGCCTTTGTTGTGGTCATCCTTTTAACTCCGGTGATAGGTAAATTGGCAAAAAAGTGGGGAGTGGTAGACCATCCCTCGGAAAGGAAAATACACCGTGAGCCCATTCCCCTTATGGGCGGATTGGCCATCTACCTGGGGTTTTTACTTGCTGTACTGAGTACGCGTGATTATAACCCGGCCCTTCTGGGCATTCTGGCCGGCGGTTCGCTCATCATGGTAACCGGCCTAATAGACGATAAAATCCATCTTTCCGCCCGCCTGAAGTTGGTAATCCAGGTAGTGGCTGTGCTTATCCTGATAAAATCAGGGGTGGTAATCAAGGCATTTCCCTATCGCTCTCTAAACCTGTTTTTTACTATCTTTGGCGTAATCGGCATAACCAACGCGGTGAATTTCCTGGATAATATGGATGGCCTTGCTTCCGGCTTGATATCCATTGGATGCTATACGTATTTTATTATCTCCCTTTTTACCGGGCAGAGGTGGCTGGGCTATCTCTCCCTGGCGCTGGGAGTCTCTTGCCTGGCCTTCCTCTTTTACAACTTTAAACCCGCAAAAATATTCATGGGGGATGCAGGAAGCACTTTCCTGGGCTTTACCCTGGCAGCTCTTTCTATAATGGGCTCCTGGGCTTACAACGTATTCGTGGCAGTAAGCGTCCCTCTCCTGGTATTATTTGTCCCTGTATTTGATACCACGCTGATTACTATCCTGAGGATAAAAGAAGGAAAAGTTAAAACAGTGCGGCAGTGGATTGAATATGCGGACACGGACCATTTTTCACATCGTGTAGTAGGATTGGGCTTCAACGAGACAATTTCTGTCCTCTTGATTTACCTGCTGGCAGTTTTATTAGGAGCAATGGCAGTGCTGATACAAAGGTTCGAGAATACGCTCCTTACTATCGGTATCTGGGTAGCGGTGGTGGTAATTTTCTCTGTTCTGGGCAAGGTTCTCTCCCGGGCTACTTACAGGAAATGAAAGAGACGAAACCCTTCCCCCCATTTCTTTTCCCCTTTTGAGGGTAGCGTTTGCCTGGCAGAGGTAAGTATGTTAAAATCATCTCCTGATATGATTATAGATTTAAAAGAGCTGAAAAAGATAGTGCAACTTTTTGAGGGGACTGCCTTATCTGAGCTGGAGATAGAGGGCAAAGAGATAAAAGTGCGGATGAAAAAGGGGATTCCCCAGAAGATTAGCGTAGCTCTTCCCCAGGAATCGGGGCAAGAGACTCCTGCGGTTAAGGAGGCCCCTGCTAAACCGGAACAGAAACAAGAGAATCTTCGTACAATCACTGCTCCCATGGTAGGCACCTTCTACCGTGCACCCTCTCCCGATGCTCCACCTTTTGTGGAAAAAGGCGACATAGTGGATAAAGACGATGTGATTTGTATAATCGAAGCCATGAAAATAATGAACGAAATAAAGGCAGAGGTTAAGGGGAAAATTAAGGAGATTCTGGTGGATAATGGAGAGGTTGTGGAGTTCGCTCAACCCCTGTTTCTTCTGGAACCACTCACCTGAGTAATCATGTTTTCTCGCATCCTGGTAGCAAATAGAGGAGAAATTGCAGTCCGGGTTATCCGGACGCTGAAGGAGATGGGTATAACTTCGCTTGCCGTCTTCTCGGAAGCGGACAGGGATGCCCTGCATGTACGCCTGGCCGATGAGGCGATATGCATAGGCCCCCCTGCTCCCTCGGAAAGCTACTTAAATATGGCGCGCATCATAAGTGCGGCAGAGGTGCTGGACGCTGAAGCCATTCATCCCGGGTACGGGTTCCTGGCGGAAAATGCACATTTCGCCGAAGTATGCGAATCCTGCAATATTACATTCATAGGGCCTTCACCCCAGTCCATCCGGCAAATGGGGGACAAGGTAGAAGCCAGGAAAACAGTGCTCCAGGCGAATGTCCCGGTTATCCCGGGCAGTAAAGGTATAGTGGAAACACCCGAAGAAGCACTGAAAGTAGCCCATTCCCTGGGTTACCCGGTGATTATAAAGGCTCAGGCAGGCGGTGGCGGTAAGGGAATGAGGATTGCCCATAACGACGGAAAACTGGTAAGCCTCTTCCATACGGCTCAGCGGGAGGCGGAGGCATCTTTTGGCAACCCTTCGCTTTACCTGGAAAAATATATTATCAACCCGCGCCATATTGAGGTGCAGATACTGGCGGATACGCAGGGAAACGTGATTCATCTGGGAGAACGGGATTGCAGCATCCAGAGAAGATACCAGAAGCTCATAGAAGAGTCTCCTTCTCCTCTGGTAAGTGAAGAATTGAGAAAAAAAATCGGAGAGGCAGCAGTAGAAATAGTGAGAACCATAGATTACCATGGTGCAGGCACGGTGGAATTTCTGGTGGATGGAGAAGGTAATTTTTACTTTATTGAGATGAATACCAGGCTGCAGGTAGAGCATCCGGTAACAGAGATGGTAACCGGGATAGACCTGGTAAAAGAACAGGTTAATATAGCCTACGGGTTACCGCTTTCTATTACCCAGGAAGAGGTGGATTTAAAGGGCTGGGCAATAGAGTGCCGCATAAATGCAGAGCAGCCCGAGAAGGATTTTCTTCCCTCCACCGGTAAAATTACCTTTTTTGTTGCTCCGGGAGGCCCTTTCACCCGGATAGATAGCCATATGTACGCGGGTTATAATGTTCCGCCTTTTTACGATTCACTTCTGGGAAAAGTCATTACCTGGGGGAAAACGCGCGAGGAGGCTATCGGTAGAATGAGAAGGGCGCTGATGGAATTTACCATAGAGGGGATTTTCACCACCATTCCTTTACATATCAGAATACTGAACGACCTGGACTTTCAGAAGGGGAAAGATTACTCCACTCTCCTGGAAAGAGTGTTATAATAAGAGAGAAGGAGGTTGAAATGAAAGCATATACCTATTTTATGGCTGTTGTTTCCACTGCCATACTCCTGGCCCTGGGAGTCTTGGCATTTCTCTATACTTCCAACGTACTTTCCCCCTCGATTGTAAACTATTTTACAGGTGCAGGTAAGTGGGTGTTGAGTGTAATAGGTGCTGTATTTATTCTTCTGGCTCTGGGAGAGATGTATGCCGGCACTAGGGCAATGCGGCAGGAGCCTGCGGTATCCTTTGAAAATCCCCTGGGAGAGGTAAGAATCTCCTATTCGGCAATGGAAGATTACATTCGCAGGCTGGTCGTGCAAGAAATTAGGGGAGTAAAGAAAGTGCGGGCAAAAGTGAAAGAAACGCGCGCAGGAGTTAATGTCACGGTAAAAGCTGAAGTGCAGGATGGACAGAACATTCCTCGCCTGACAAATGGTCTCCAGGAAAGAGTTTCTTCTTACTTGAAGGATGTACTGGGGATAGCCTCGCTTGCCCAGGTAAGGGTGCATATTACCCGTATTTCTCCCCCCAGAGAAAAGGAAGAGGTAAAAGAAGAAGGTGAAAGCTGATGGCAAAAATGAAGTTTGCATACCCTTACTGCTCTTTCTGCGGCAGAAGCCAGAAAGAGGTAAAAAAGCTTATCTCCGGTCCCGGGGTATATATATGTGATTCCTGTGTTAAGCTATGCCTTTCTGTTCTGGGAGAAGAGGAACATCTGGCAGAGCCGTTACCGCGTATTCCCTCCCCCAAGGAAATAAAAAAGGGGCTGGATGAGTACGTGATTGGCCAGGAAAAATCCAAGAAGATACTGGCAGTAGCTGTTTACAACCACTACAAGCGGGTCTACCTCAAAAAAACCAGCGTGGAGCTGGAGAAGTCAAA
>Ga0256830_1003137_pt1 | contig 10445 bp, 6 predicted proteins | sample 128326metaG_FD_190537 | JGI IMG/M metagenome (GOLD analysis project Ga0256830, IMG submission 190537) | Hydrothermal vent microbial communities from Lau Basin, Pacific Ocean - 128-326 | ecosystem: Environmental > Aquatic > Marine > Hydrothermal vents | place: Pacific Ocean: Lau Basin | collected...
CCGTTCTCCAGTTCGATGACCCAATTGTGCAGGGGGCAGGTCACGCGCTTGCCATGGATGATGCCCTGAGACAAGGGGCCTTTCTTGTGGGGGCACTGATCCCGCAAGGCAAAAACCTCGTCTTCCGCGGTGCGGAAAACGGCCACGTCTCCCGCCTCCGTCCTGACCACCCGCGCGCCCAGCCGGGGAATATCCTCCAGTCTTCCAACTTCAATCCAGTTCGTCACTCACCTTACCTCTCGATTTTCCCACATCTCACGCTTCACGCCTCGATTCAACTCACTTCCTTCAAAGGCACGAACTCATGGCGGTCCACCTGCTCGGCGGCGCGCTGCGCCCACGGATCCTGCTGGGCGAATTTCTGCGACTCGAGGAAACGCGCATGGAGCGCCTTGCGGCTCTCCTCGTCCTCGACGACCTTCTCCTTCACATAGGACAGGCCCACGCGCTCGATCCATGGCGCGGTACGCTCCAGGTAGTGGCCTTCCTCGCGGTACAGTTGCAGGAAGGCACCGCAGTACTCCTTGACCTCCTCTTCCGTCTTCACCTTGCACAGCAGATCCGTGGCCCTCACCTTGACGCCGCCGTTGCCTCCCACGTGCAGTTCCCAGCCGGAATCCACGGCCACGACGCCAAAATCCTTGATGGTCGCCTCGGCGCAATTGCGCGGGCAGCCCGACACCGCCATCTTGAACTTGTGCGGCGTCCACGAGCCCCAGGTCATCTTCTCCAGTTGCACGCCCATGCCCATGGAGGCCTGGGTGCCGAAGCGGCACCACTCGGAACCCACGCAGGTCTTCACCGTGCGCAGGGACTTGCCATAGGCATGGCCCGACACCATCCCCGCCTTGTTGAGATCGCTCCACACCGCCGGCAGATCCTCCTTCTTGACGCCCAGCAGATCGATGCGCTGCCCGCCGGTCACCTTGACGGTGGGAATGGCGTACTTCTCCGCCACATCGGCAATGGCGCGCAACTCGGCCGGGTTGGTCAGCCCGCCCCACATGCGCGGCACCACGGAATAGGTGCCGTCCTTCTGGATGTTGGCATGGACCCGCTCATTGATAAAGCGCGATTGATAGTCGTCCCGCGCCTCGCCGGGCCAGGTGGAAATCAGGTAGTAGTTCAGCGCCGGGCGGCACACATGGCAACCATCGCTGTTGCGCCACTCCATGTATGCCATTACGTCCGGTATGGAAGTCAGGTGATTCTCACGAATGGTGTTGCGCACCTCTTCATGGGTGTAGTCGGTGCACTTGCACAGGGGTTTCCTGGCGGGGGTCTCCGAATAGTCGTTACCCAGGGTGGACATGAGAATCTGTTCCACCAGGCCGGTGCAGGAACCGCAGGAGGAGGACGCCTTGGTGTGGGCGCGCACGTCTTCCAGGGTGAAGAGCCCCTTTTGGGTGATGGCATTGACCACGTCGCCCTTGCACACGCCGTTGCAGCCACAGACCTCCATGTCGTCGCTCATGGCACTGGCCGCATTCTGGCCGCTGTGGCCCGAATCCCCCAGGTGCCCCTGGCCGAACAACAGTTGGTCGCGGAAGTCGCTGACATTGGTGCCCTCGCGCATCAACTGGAAATACCAGCTCCCGTCGATGGTGTCGCCGTAGAGCACCGCGCCCTGGATGCGGTTGTCCTTCAGCACCAGTTTCTTGTAAATGCCCTGGGCGGCATCCTTGATGACGATGTCCTCCGTGGTCTCGTCGCCATTGAAGTCGCCGGCGGAAAACAAATCGATGCCGGTCACCTTGAGCTTGGTGGAAATGACCGAGCCCTCGTAACGGGCATAGCCCAGGTGGGCCAGGTGATTGGCGCATACCTTGGCCATCTCGAACAGGGGGGCCACCAGGCCATAGGTGGCGCCACGGTGCTGCACGCACTCGCCCACGGCGTAAATGCGCGGGTCATAGGTCTGCATGGTGTCGTTGACCAGCACGCCACGCTCGCAATACAGGCCCGCCTGTTCGGCGAGAGCCGTATTGGGCCGGATGCCCACGGCCATCACCACCAGGTCGGCGGGAACCTCCAGGCCATCCTTGAAGCGTACGCCCTTCACGCGTTCCTCGCCCAGGATGGCCTCGGTCCTGGCTTCCATGAGAAAGTTGAGGCCGCGGGCCTCGAGGGCGCTCTTGAGCAGGCCGGCGGCGGGCCTGTCGAGCTGACGCTCCATGAGGGTATCCATCAAATGGACGACCGTGACCTCCATGCCCTGCTGCCTGAGACCATTGGCGGCCTCCAGCCCCAGCAGGCCGCCGCCAATAACCACGGCATGGCGGCCGCTTTTGCTGGCCGCGAGCATCGCATCCACGTCGTGTATATCCCGGAAGGAAACCACCCCCTCCAGATCCTTGCCCGGCACGGGCAATATGATGGGATTGGACCCGGTGGCCAGCAGCAGACGGTCGTAATTTTCCTCGATCCCGTCCGCGGCGCGGACGGTGCGCCGGGCGCGGTTGATCTCCGTCACCCACTTCCCGGCATGCAGCGTGATATTGTTCTCCTCATACCACGGCAAGTCGTTGAGCATGATATCGTCGATGGTCTTTTCCCCGCTCAACACCGGAGACAGGAGAATACGGTTATAGTTACCGAAGGGCTCCGCGCCGAAGACGGTGATGTCGTACTTGTCCGGGGCGATCTTCAACAACTCTTCCAAAGTGCGCACGCCCGCCATGCCATTGCCGATCAATATCAGCTTCTCTTTCATAGCCATCTCCACAAAACGCAGATTTATTCAGTAAGAACCTGAATCCGCGGGTTCAGGTAAGAACGCAGTATCACCTCGCTTTAGCAAGACCCATGCCATAAATAAAAATTCACATATCTTTTTGTAATTTATATAATTTCTTAGAGATACGTCACCCCTGCCATCCCCCAAGCCATGCTCGGCGCACCAACATGGTGCACCCCGGACATTCGCGCCCCATCATTACCCCCCGTGCGCCCGGAGGCGGGAATTTCCCCACCTGCCCGTCCCACACCCGCCCAGGCGGCGCCCCATGGAATCATGCCGCCCCATCCTGGCGCAGCGCCTGCCCCACACGAATTGATTTTAATATATAAATCAATGTGATAATAAGTGGCACGGGTTTTGCTATATGACTTTTGCCGATTCGACCCCAAGACTCTGGACTTCCAATCATGTCTGACAGATTCAATCTTCTCGCCCTTGGCAAGGCCAACATACGCATACTGCATTACACGTGGTTTGCCTTCTTCATGACCTTCCTGGTGTGGCTGGGCCTGGGACCCATGATGCCCTTCATCAAGGAAGCCCTGGATCTCACGGACCAGCAGGCCAAGGTCCTGCTGATTCTCAATGTGGCCATGACCATCCCGGCGCGCATCATCGTCGGCATGCTGGTGGACCGCCTCGGGCCGCGCATCATGTACACGGGCATCCTGGTGCTGGGGGGGCTGGTGAGCATCGCCTTCGCCTGGGCCGACGACTATGAGCAACTGGCCATTCTGCGCTTCCTGTCGGGCTTCATCGGGGCGGGTTTCGTGGTGGGCATCCGCATGATCGGCGAGTGGTTTCCCGCCAGGCAGACGGGCATCGCCCAGGGCATCTACGGCGGCTGGGGCAATTTCGGCTCGGCGGGCGCCGCCCTGACCCTGCCCTTCATCGCCGTCAACCTGGGCGGCGCCGACGGCTGGCGCTACGCCATCACCCTGGCCAGCATCGCCGCCATCGCCTACGGCATCCTCTACTATTTCATCGTCAGCAACACCCCCAAGGGCTCCACCTACTTCAAACCGAAGAAGTCGGGGGCCATGGAGGTCACCAGCGGGGGGGACCTGTTGCTGTACATCCTGATGAACATCCCCCTCTACGTGGCCCTGGCCGTGCTGACCTGGAAGCTGTCGCCGCACAACATGGGCCTCATCGGCCAGGCCGCCACCCATGCCATCTATGCCGGCCTGCTGATCCTGTATGCCGTCCAGGTGTGGAAGATCTGGCATATCAACGGCCATGTCCTGAAAAAACCCGTTCCGGAGATGCACCGTTACAAATTCAAGCAGGTCGCCATCCTGGACTGCGCCTATCTGGTCACCTTCGGCACGGAACTGGCCGTGGTGTCCATGCTGGCCATGTTCTATGTCTCCTGGTTCGACATCCCCAAGGTGACGGCCGCCCTGCTGGCCGGCATCTACCCTTTCATCAACCTGGTGGCGCGTCCCGGCGGCGGCTGGATCAGCGATAAGATCGGGCGCAAGCGCACCCTGATCATCGTTTTCGCCGGCATCACGGCCAGCTTCCTGGCCCTGGGCTTCGTCGAGCAGGGATGGCCGGTATGGATGGTGGTGGCCGTCACCATCGTCGGCGGCATTTTCTCCAAGGCGGGCTCGGGCGCCGTCTATGCCATGGTGCCCCTGGTGCAGCGGCGCCTGACGGGGCAGATCGCGGGCATGGTGGGCGCCTTCGGCAACGTGGGGGCGGTGATTTTCCTCACGGTCAACTCCCTGGTGGACTATGATCAGTTCTTTCTGTTCATCGGCATCGTCGCCGCCCTGGTGTTCTTCATGATCCTGCTCTTTCTCGAAGAACCCCGCGGACACATGGTGGAAACCCTGCCGGACGGCACGGTGCAGATCATAGAAGTGAACTGACGGGACGACCGCCATGCCAACCAGGCTTGCCATCAACGCCGGCCAGTACAGCGACAAGGGACTCAAGGACGGTAACGAGGACTGCTGCGGCATCCGCATCCCGGAAGAACCCCTGCTCACCACCAAGGGCATCGCGGTGGTCATCGCCGACGGCGTGAGCAGCAGCGCGGGCGGGCGCGAGGCCAGCGAGGCCTGCGTGCAGGGCCTGCTGGGCGATTATTACAGCACCCCGGAGTCGTGGGTGGTGAAGACCTCGGGACAGCGGGTGCTGGGCGCGCTGAACCGCTGGATGCACGGCCAGGGCCAGCAGAAATACGGCTCGGCCCACGGCATGATCAGCACCCTGAGCGCCGTGGTGCTCAAGTCGGCCACCGCCCATCTGTTTCACATCGGCGACACCCGCATCTACCGCCTGCGCGACGGGGAGCTGGAATGCCTGACCCGCGACCACCAGATGTGGGGCGCGGGCGAGAAAACCTTCCTGTGCCGCGCCCTGGGCGCCGACACCCACCTGGAACTGGACTATCGCAGCCTCCCCGTGGAACGTGGCGACCTGTACATGCTGACCACCGATGGCGTGCACGGCTGGCTGGACGACAAGATCCTAAAAAGCCTGCTGCTGGAATTGGGCGCCAACCCGGAACGGGCCGCGCGCGCCATCGTCACCCGCGCCCTGGAGGCGGGCAGCGAGGACAACGCCACCTGCCAGGTATTCACCATCGAATCCCTCCCCGCCCAGGACGAGGCGGAATTCTACCGCCAGCTCACGGAACTGCCCTTTCCGCCCCCCCTGGAGAGCGGCATGATCCTGGACGGCTACCGCATCCTGCGCGAGCTGCACGCCAGCAAGCGCACCCAGGTGTACCTGGCCCTGGACACGGAGACGGATACCCGTGTGGTGATCAAGACCCCCTCCGTCAACTTCGAGGACGACCCGGAGTACATCGACAGCTTCCTGCACGAGGAATGGGCCGGGCGGCGCATCCACAATCCCCATGTGCTCAAGGTAGTGGAGGCCACGCGGCGGCGGCGCTTCCTCTACTACGTCACCGAATACCTGGAAGGCCAGACCCTGCGCCAGTGGATGAACGACCATCCGCGTCCCTCCCTGGCGGAAGTGCGCCCCATCGTCGAGCAGATCGCCATGGGCCTGCGCGCCTTCCACCGCCTGGAAATGCTGCACCAGGACCTCAAGCCGGAGAACATCGTCATCGACGGCCACGGCACGGTGAAAATCGTGGACTTCGGCTCCACCCGCATCGCCGGCATCCAGGAGATCGCCGCGCCCGTGGACCGCGACCGCCCCCTGGGCACCCTGGACTACGCCGCCCCCGAATATTTTCAGGGCCTGGCGGGCACTTACCGATCCGACCTGTATTCCCTGGGCGTCATCGCCTACGAAATGCTGACCGGCAGGCTGCCCTATGGCGGCCCCTTGTCCACCCGCACCCTGAAAAAAGCCTCTTACCAGCCAGCCAGAAAACACAACCCGGAGATTCCCGCCTGGGTGGATGGCGCCCTGCAAAAGGCGGTGCACAAGAATCCAGCGCGCCGCTACGAGGCCAAGTCGGAGTTCATCTACGATCTCTCCCACCCCAATCCGGCATTCGCCAAGCCCTCGGCAACCCCCCTGCTGGAACGGGATCCAACGGCCTTCTGGCGTACCCTGTCCGTCATCCAGGGCCTCATCATTCTGGCGTTCCTGATATATATGGCCTACATGGCCCGATAAAGTCCTCTCTCGATTTCCAACAAATCAGCCACCCTTCGTAGCGAACAAATACAAAATTTTTGCCCCCGCACCTTGACTCTGATTTTTTCGCCCCTATTATTATTGGCACTCATCGGCCCGGAGTGCTAACAATACTCCGCGGCGCGCAAAAAAGAGCACAACCTACTGTTTCTTAATGACATTATGGAGGCTAGCATAACAATGAACATTAGACCGTTACATGACCGCGTTATCATTCGCCGCAAGGAGGAAGAACGCACCAGTCCGGGCGGCATCGTGATTCCCGATACCGCGACGGAAAAACCCATTCGCGGCGAAGTCATCGCGGTCGGCAATGGCAAATTGCTGGAGAACGGCGATGTGCGTCCCCTGGATGTCAGCGTCGGCGACGAGGTGCTGTTCGGCAAGTATTCCGGCACCGAGGTCAAGGTGGGAGGCGAGGAACTGCTCGTCATGCGTGAAGACGACATCATGGCCGTCGTCGAAGGCTGAGCCCCGTTCGCCATACATTTCCATTGAAGCTAGAACCAATTCTGATTTGAGAGGAATCCAAGAATGACTGCAAAAGAAGTTAAATTCAGCACAGAAGCGCATCATCGCATGCTCGAGGGTGTCAACATCCTGGCCAACGCCGTCAAGGTCACCCTGGGCCCCAAGGGGCGCAACGTGGTCCTGGACAAGAGCTTCGGCGCGCCCACCATCACCAAGGACGGCGTCTCCGTGGCGAAGGAGATCGAACTGGACGACAAGTTCGAGAACATGGGCGCCCAGATGGTCAAGGAAGTGGCTTCCCAGACATCCGATGTCGCCGGCGACGGCACCACCACCGCCACGGTGCTGGCCCAGGCCATCCTGCGCGAGGGCATGAAGGCCGTCACCTCGGGCATGAATCCCATGGACCTCAAGCGCGGCATCGACAAGGCTGTGAATACCGCCGTCGAGGAACTCAAGAAGATCTCCCAGCCCTGCGTGGATGACAAGTCCATCGCCCAGGTGGGCACCATCTCCGCCAACTCCGACGAGGCCGTGGGCCGCATCATCGCCGACGCCATGGACAAGGTGGGCAAGGAAGGCGTCATCACCGTCGAGGAAGGCTCCACCCTGGAGAACGAGCTGGATGTCGTCGAGGGCATGCAGTTCGACCGCGGCTATCTGTCCCCCTACTTCATCAACAACCAGCAGAACATGAGCGTCGAGTTGGAGAACCCCTACATCCTGCTCTTCGACAAGAAGATCTCCAACATCCGTGATCTGCTGCCCCTGCTGGAAGGCGTCGCCAAGTCCGGCAAGCCCCTGCTGATCATCGCCGAGGACGTGGAAGGCGAAGCCCTCGCCACCCTGGTGGTCAACAACATCCGCGGCATCGTCAAGGTGGCCGCCGTCAAGGCCCCCGGTTTCGGCGACCGCCGCAAGGCCATGCTGGAGGATATCGCCATTCTCACCGGCGGCCAGGTCATTTCCGAGGAAGTGGGCCTGTCCCTGGAGAAGGCCACGCCCGAGGAGCACCTGGGCAACGCCAAGAAGGTGCAGATCACCAAGGAGAACACCACCATCATCGATGGCGCCGGCAAGCCCTCCGACATCGAGGCGCGCGTAAACCAGATCCGCGCCCAGATCGAGGAGTCCACCTCCGACTATGACCGTGAGAAGCTGCAGGAGCGCGTCGCCAAGCTGGCAGGCGGTGTGGCCGTCATCAAGGTCGGCGCGGCCACCGAAATCGAGATGAAGGAGAAGAAGGCCCGCGTCGAGGATGCCCTGCACTCCACCCGCGCCGCCGTCGAGGAAGGCGTGGTGCCCGGTGGCGGTGTCGCATTGCTGCGCGCCCAGAAGGCCGTCAAGGCCCTCAAGGGCAACAACCACGATCAGGATGTGGGCATCGCCATCGCGGCACGCGCCATGGAAGAGCCCCTGCGCCAGATCGTCAGCAACGCCGGTGACGAGCCCTCCGTGGTTCTCAACAAGGTCGCGGAAGGCGAGGGCAACTTCGGCTACAACGCCGCCACGGGCGAGTACGGCGACATGGTGGAATTCGGCATCCTGGATCCCACCAAGGTCACGCGCAGCGCCCTGCAGAACGCAGGCTCCGTGGCCGGCCTGATGATCACCACCGAGGCCATGGTGGCCGAGATCCCGCAGGAGGAAAAGGCGGGTGCCGGTGGCATGCCCGACATGGGCGGCATGGGTGGCATGGGCGGCATGATGTAAATCGTCCTGACATCCACAGCACAAGCTGTAAAAAAAGCCCCGCCAGTATATTGCTGGTGGGGCTTTTTTATGCCTGGATGAATGCCGTCAGCCTACATGGAGAGGATGTTCGCCTGCCCATCGTCGTCGCTCTCCTCCAAGGTGAGATTGGAACCCGAGGCGCGGCTGTCCTTCTCCTCCAGATCGATGCGCAAACGCAGGTTGTTCTGCGAATCGGCGTTTCTCAGTGCTTCCTCGTAAGAGATGCGGCCCTCCTTGTACAAACGGTACAGCGCACCGTCGAAGGTCTGCATGCCCACATTCTCGGACTTCTCCATGACGTCCTTGATCTTGTGAATCTCCCCCTTGAGAATATGGTCGCAAATAAGGGGCGTCCCCAACAGCACCTCGAAGGCGGCCGCCCGCTTGCCATCCAGGGAGGGAATGAGGCGCTGGGAGACGATACCGCGCACATTCAATGACAGGTCCATCAGCAACTGCTTCTGGCGGTCCTCGGGAAAGAAGTTGATGATGCGGTCGAAGGCCTGGTTGGCGTTGTTGGCGTGCAGGGTGGAGATGGCCAGGTGCCCCGTCTCGGCAAAGGCGATGGCGTGCTCCATGGTCTCCCGGTCGCGAATCTCGCCGATCAGGATCACATCCGGCGCCTGGCGCAGGGTATTCTTGAGGGCTTCCTGATAGCTGTTGGTGTCATACCCCACCTCGCGCTGGTTGACAATGGAACGCTTGTGATTGTGTATGAACTCGATGGGATCCTCGATGGTGATGATGTGACCCGCGTGGTGGCTGTTGCGGTAGTCGATGAGGGCCGCCAGCGAGGTGGACTTGCCCGATCCGGTCGCCCCCACGAACAGGATGAGCCCGCGCTTCTGCATCACCAGCTTGGTGAGAATGGGGGGCATGCCCAGTTCATCCATCTTGGGGATCTGGGTCTTGATGTTGCGGATCACCAGGCCCACCTGGCTGCGCTGCTTGAAGATATTGACGCGGAAACGCCCGATCTTGCGCTCGGAGATGGCGAGGTTCATCTCCGGATTGGTTTCGAAGGCCTCCATCTGCTCCTTGGTCATGATCTTGTTGGCAATCAGTTCCGTGCCGCCGGGCGGGATGGGATTGTTCTCCACCGGGACGAGGCGGCCCTGAATCTTCATGCTGGGCGGGGCGCCTACCGTGAGATAGAGGTCGGAGGCATCCTTGGCCACCATCAATTTGAGGTAATCGGTGAATTCCATTATCGTGATCTGCTATAAAGAGAATGACGGGTGATCAAACCCTAATATCGGCACGACACCGGACGCCTTGAATGCAGACCCCCAGCAATCCCGCCTTGCGCGGATCCAGGTATTTGCGCCATCCCAAGGGACTGGACGGGCAGGTTGAAAAGGACTGGGCCGCCTACCTGGAAGCCGCGCGGGCCGCCAACATAGCCCCCCCCGCCCATCCCGAAACCCTGGGCAATATCAAGCGGGTATGGTCCCTGAGCGAGTTCGTTGCCCAGAACTGCATACGCCATCCGGCCATGCTGGCGGAACTGCTGCGCAGCGGCGATCTGTTGCTGGTCTACCCGGAGGCCTTCTTTCAGGAAAACATCTACAAGGCCTTGCAACCCGCCCGCGACAGGGAGGATCTGGAACGGATCCTGCGGGAAATCCGCCGCCGCGAGATGACGCGCATCGCCTGGCGCGACCTGAGCGGCTGGGCTTCCCTGGATGAGACCCTGCGCGACCTCTCCCTGCTGGCGGAACACCTGTTGTGCGCGGCCCTGGAGCGCCTCTACCAGTGGCAATGCAAGGAACTGGGCACCCCGTGGGACGAGCAGCGCCGCCACAAGCAATCTCTGATCGTGCTGGCCATGGGCAAGCTGGGGGCTGGAGAACTCAATTTCTCGTCGGAC
>Ga0256830_1003138_pt1 | contig 10445 bp, 7 predicted proteins | sample 128326metaG_FD_190537 | JGI IMG/M metagenome (GOLD analysis project Ga0256830, IMG submission 190537) | Hydrothermal vent microbial communities from Lau Basin, Pacific Ocean - 128-326 | ecosystem: Environmental > Aquatic > Marine > Hydrothermal vents | place: Pacific Ocean: Lau Basin | collected...
CGGCGCCCGCGGGAAGATGCGGGGGACCGTCATGGAATCATGACAGCTGTCACGATTTCATGACAGGGCGGTCTCGGGCCGCCGTCTCTCCCGACGTAATAAACCCCTGGATTATCGGGGTTTTCTCCCGGGCCGGCTTTGGCATGTGGATTGCTCTGTTCATTGAGAGAAGAGGGACACCTCCCGTTTCCTGATCGGAGAACTGCCATGACATGGGATAGCTGGTTCATCAAAGGCCTACATGCGATCGGCGCGGCAATCGTCATTGCGGCCTTGAGCGCCGTCGCGGGCGTATCGGCGCTGGCTACCGAAGAGGGTTCCGACGATCTTTCGTCGATCGTTCGCGGCGGTCATCTCTACGATAGCTGGTTCGCCGAGCTCGGCGTCCGCCCGCCCAAGGAATCGCACCCGGCCTATCCCCCCGACATGACCTACGGCAAGTCGCCGGCCGACAACTGGCGTTGCCGCGAGTGCCATGGCTGGGACTACAAGGGCAAGGACGGGGCCTATTCCAAGGGGCCCCACTACACCGGCATCAAGGGCATAAGGGGGATGGTCGGCGCCGACCCCGAGAAGATCATCGCGATCCTCAAGGACGAAACCCACCAGTACGGGGACAAGCTGAGCGACGAGAATCTCCGCGATCTCGCCGCCTTCGTGAGCCGCGGTCAGGTCGACATGGACGAGTACATCGACCGGGCCACGGGTCGGGCCAAGGGCGATCCCGCCAAGCACAAGGAGTACTTCCTGGCCATCTGCGCCAATTGCCACGGCCCCAACGGCCTCAAGCTGCCCGAGCTGCCGCGCCTGGGCAATGTCGCGCGCGAGGACCCTTGGGGTTCGCTTCACACGATCCTCAACGGCCACCCCGGCAAGAAGATGCCGGCGCTGCGCATTTTCAACATGGGCATCGTCGCCGACATCCTCGCCTACATCCAGACGCTGCCGGCCGTGGACGAAATTATGTCGTCGATCGTGCGCGGGGCACGGCTCTACGACAACTGGTACAAGCTCGTCAGGACCAAGCCGCCGAAGCAGTCCCACCCGCTTTATCCCAAGAACGCCAAGTTCGCCGATTCCCCCCGCAGCAACTGGCGGTGCAAGGAGTGCCACGGCTGGGACTACAAGGGGAAAGACGGCGCCTACGGCAAGGGCCTCCACTACACCGGCATCAAGGGAATCAACGGCATGGCCGGAGCGCCCCCCGAGCGGATCCTCAAGGTCCTCAAGGACAAGAAGCACGGCTACAGCGATCTTCTGAGCGAGCGCGACTTCCGCGACCTTGCCAACTTCGTCAGCAAGGGGCAGTTCGACATGGATCGCTATATCGACTCCCGGACCAAGAGGGCCAAGGGCGATGCGGCGCGGCAGGCCCGCTTCTACAGCGTCGTCTGCGCCGGCTGCCACGGAAAGAACGGCGCCAAGGTCATCACGATGTCGTCGCTGGGCTATGCGTCGAACCGCGATCCCTGGCGGGCCCTGCACCGCATCGTCAACGGCCTGCCCGACGAGGCGATGGGGGGCATCCGGGTGCTCGACCTCGACGTTGCGGGCGACACCCTCGCCTACACCCAGACGCTGCCGACCGACCTCGTGCCGAGCAGCTACTGAGTGGATGGCAGGCCGTCCGCTAGCGTGATGGCCGATCGAAGGAGGACCAGGACGATCCCTGCGAGCGCGCCCGTCGCCGGCCGAAACCCCGGCATCGGGCGCGCATCCTCTCTTCCGTGTCCGTGCCGGACGTGGGCACGGCGAAAGAACACCCGGCCGGTCCCGCGGAGGAATACCGGAACCGCTCGACCGGCCGGTCTCGACGACCCCAGTACGCGTAATCGCGTTGCGTGCGCCAAGTTCCGCAATCCGGTCCGAGGCCCGGTGAGGGGCGTGTCGCTTGGCCATTTCCCCCGTGATCTCGGCCGCGAGCCGGTCCAGAGAACGGCGAGGCACAGTTGGAGAACGTCGTCCCCGAGGCGCCTTCGTTTGTAGGCGATCACAAACCCATCAGCGCAAAATCCATGTCTCCCGCCCAGAAATACTGCAGAATAGGAGACGTAATACCTTCGGGTGGGACGATCTGGAAAATGGACGAGCGCGTCCAGGGAGAGGGCGAGAAGAGCGGGAGGGTCAAGGCCTCCATTCTTGTCCCGTTCGCCGTCGTCCTGTCGATCGTCATCGGCACCTTTCTGACCTTCGTCTACCTCTACATGCAGCAGGAACGCGAGAGGGAGCTCGGCCGGCTCGTAAAGGCGGTGGAGCGCTCGTTCCTCAAGGAGACGGAGAAGGATACCGACCTGATGCGGGCGATCCTCGAGTCCATCACGCGGAACGACGACGCCAAGGCGGCGTTTCTCCGGCGCGACCGCAGGGCGCTGATGCGGGAGGTGATGCCGCTCTTCGATGGCCTCAGAAGCTCGCACCGGGTCAGTCGGTTCTATGTCACCACACCGGACCACGTGATCTTCCTCAGGGCCCACCAGCCGGACCGATTCGGCGATACCATCGGCCGTTTCACGACCCTCGAGGCCGAATGGACGGGCCAGGGCGCTCATGGAATCGAGCTGGGTCCGTTCGGCAATTTGACCGTGCGCTCCGTCATTCCCTGGCGAGACGGGAATCGGCTTATCGGCTTCCTCGAGCTGGGCGAGGACATAGAGCACGTCATCCGGGACGTGCGCCGGATCTTCGGCGTCGACGTGCTGATGTTGGTCTACAAGCGCTACCTCGATCGGGAGCAGTGGGAAACCGGGATGCGGACCCTCGGGCGCGAAGGGGATTGGGACCGCTACCAGATTTCCGTCGGCGTTGGCCGGACGATGAAGGAGGTTCCCGAGGCGCTGGCGCGAAGCCTGGGAACCCACGAGCAGCATCGATACGGCACCGTGATTCCCCTGTCGAAGGGCGGGAGGTACCTGTATGTCGCGTTCCTGCCGCTCATGGACGTCGGCGACCGCGAGATCGGGGATCTGGTCGTCATCCGGGACGTGAGCCGCCTTCAGGCCGCCTTTCGGGACTCCTTGGCCCTCATCGTGTCTCTCTGCCTGTTCGTCGGGGCCGAGGCGTTCATCTTCTTCTACTATGTCCTCAACAGGGTGGAGCTGGAGCACAGGCGGCACCGGCAGGTCGAGATGCAGTTCTCGAAGTTGAGCGCCGAGCACCAAAAAATCGTTCAGACCGAGAAGCTGTCGGCGGTCGGCCTGATGATCGGAGAGATCGCCCACCAGATCAACAACCCCCTCGTCGGGGTGATCAACATCGCGCAGTTGGCCGAGCGCGATGCCGAAAACCCCGCCCGCATGCGTGAGCTGTTGCGCGAGATCCGCAAGGCGGGAGAGGGGTGCCGCGATTTCGTCAGGCGCATGCTGGAGTTCACCAGGATCTCCCGTTTCGATCGGAAACCTACGGACATGGTCGAGCTGATCCGCGAGACGGTCACGCTTTTCCATCAAACCACCAACGATTGCCCTGAGGTGGAGATCGATCTTCCGAGCACTCCTGTCGTCCTGGACGTCGACCCGGTCCTGATCCGCCACGCGCTGTTCAATCTGCTTGCCAACGCGGCCCAGGCCCAGACGAACAAGCAGGGCGCTCGAATCACGATCCGACTCGCGCCGGAGCCGCGGGACGGCGACCATACGCCGGGATGGTGCCTGTCGGTAATCGACCGCGGGCCGGGGCTTTCCGAGGAGATCCGGGAGAAAGTTTTCACGCCGTTCTTCAGCACGCGGTCCGAAGGCACGGGACTGGGATTGCCGGTCGTCCAGCAGATCGCGACTTCCCACGAAGGTCGGATCACGGCCGCCAACATCCCGGGCGGCGGAGCGCGTTTCGCGTTGTGGCTTCCGGACGCCGGGACCAACTGGGGCGGGAAGAATGAGGCAGAAGATACTCATCGTCGATGACGATCAATTCACCGTGAAGCTGCTGGAAGGGCTGTTTCGCGGAAAGTCCGCCGACGTCCAGTTCGCCCTCGAGGGCGCCGAGGCGCGGCGCCGCTTCCGGGAGAACGACTTCAACCTGATCCTGATGGATCAGAGGCTGCCCGACGCCAACGGCCTGGACCTGTTGCGGGAAATGCGGGCCGAGCGTCCGCACCTGGTCGCCATCCTGATCACCGCTTACGCCAACGTGCGGGACGCGGTTCGGGCCGTCCGCGACGGGTTGTTCGACTATCTGACCAAGCCCTTCGAGAACCTCGAAGAGCTGGAGGCGGTGATCGAGAAGGCCCTGGAGCTCGACCGCGCCTACCGCGAGATCGACAGCCTGCGAGAGGCCCTGGAAGGCCGCGACAGCCGCCCCGCCTTCATCGGTCACTCCCCCCTCGTCGAGAAGCTGCTGGAGCAGGTCAAACAGGTCGCGCCCCTGGACACGACGGTGCTGCTGGAAGGCGAGAGCGGGACAGGCAAGGGACTCGTCGCCAAGATCATTCACGCGCTCAGCCCCCGCGCCAAGGGCGGCTTCCTGGAGATCAATTGCGGCGCGCTGCAGGAGCAGCTCCTGGAGGGCACCCTGTTCGGCTTCGAGAAGGGGGCGTTCACGGGCGCCGTCAAGACCACGCCCGGCTATCTCGAGAAGGCCGACGGCGGCACTCTCCTCCTCGACGAAATTCCGGACATGAGCGCCAAGCTGCAAAGCAGCCTGCTCAACGTGCTTCAGGAAGGCACCTTCTGTCGGCTTGGCAGCACCGAGGTGCGGTCCAGCGATTTTCGGCTGATCAGCGCCACCAACCGACGGCTGGTCGACGAGGTCAGGGAAAAGCGGTTTCGCGAGGACCTGTTCTATCGCATCAACGTCGTCGTGCTGCGGATCCCGCCCCTCCGCGAGCGGCGCGAGGACATCGTTCCCCTCGCCCTGCACTTCCTTCACCACTTCAACGAGAAGTTCGGCAAGGAGGTCGGGCCGCTGACGCCCGAGGCCATTCGCCTCCTGGAAGGGTTTTCCTGGCCGGGGAACGTGCGCCAGCTCCAGCACAGCATCGAGCGGATCGTCGCCCTCCACCCCGGCGGTCCCGTCAACTCCATGCACATGGACCAGATCACGCGGGCCGCGGAACCGACGGATCCGGGGCGCCAGACCATCCAGCCCTATGCGGAGGAGAGGAAGGCCTTCGAGCGCGACTACCTCGAGCGCCTGTTCGCCGCCACCGGCGGGAACGTCTCGGAAGCCGCCCGCATCAGCGGCCTCGCCCGCCAGAACCTCTACGCCCACAAGAAGAAATGGGGCGGCGTCACGGAATCATGACAACTGTCATGATTTCATGACAAAGCGACCTCCGTCGGTCGGCTCTCTCAAGGTAAAAAAATCCCTGAATCGTTAGGGTTTCCACCCGCCGCGGTTTGGCACGTGGATTGCTCTGTTCAAGGGGCGGGTCACATCCCCGTTTCCTGATCGGAGAACTGCCATGAGAAGAGCCGCACTATCGATTTGGGCCTCAGCAGCACTCGCGAGTACCGCGATGATCGCGGGATCGGTGATGGCGGCCCAATCCGTGAACGTCGACTGGTCCAAGATCCCGACCAAGAAGCTGACCCTCTTCTACCCGGGGGAGTCGAGCTATCAGTGGCTGCACAGCGACGAGCACAAGGGGCAGAAGGGAATCCTCGAGGGGCAGCCCTGTCTCAAGTGCCACAAGGGCACGGAATCGATCTTGGGCAAGAAGCTGGTCAAGGAGGGGCCGCTGGAGTCCATGCCCATCCCTGGCAAGAAGGGCGTTCTCGGACTGGCGGTGCAGGCGGCTCACGACAGCGACTACCTCTATCTCCGATTCCGCTGGAAGACCCAGATGAAACGGGAAGGCCGCATGCACAACATGATGCGGTTCGACGGTAAGGAATGGAAATTCTATGGCGGCCACCGGGCCCAGGACGCCGTGGTGGACGGCGACGAGCCGCCCCTCTACGAGGATCGCCTCGCGATCATGATCGACGACGGCAAGGTGCCCCTGTTCGCCCAGCAGGGCTGTTGGCTTACGTGTCACGACAGCATGCGCCACATGCCCGAGAGGCCGGACGCGGACGAGGTCGCGGAGCATCCCTACCTCGGCAAGCTGCTGAAGAAGAAGGACGTGCGCAAGTTCCTGCCGGCCTCGCGAAGCGACGACGAGAAGACCTGGGACGCGGTCAAGACGCCCGAGGAGATCAAGTCGCTCAAGGCCGCCGGCCAGTTCCTCGATCTGATGCAGTGGCGCGCCGCCCGGTCAAACCCCGTGGGCATGGCCGACGACGGATACGTTCTCGAGTACCGCCTGTTCGACGCCGGCAAGAAGATGTTCTCGTGGAACGTCGACAAGAAGACCATGACGCCGAAATACATGTTCGACGCCAAGAAGGTCGGCTTCAAGGCGTTGCGGGAAGAGGACTTCACCGATCCCGCCAAGCCGACGGCCATCATCCGCGAAATCAACGCCGTGCCCTACGATCCCAACGCGGGCTTCAAGGAAGGGGACATCCTTCCCGGGCGCCTGCTGACAACCAAGACCTCGGGGTCCGCGGGGGACAACGACTATGCCAGGGGCACATGGAAGAAGGGCCGCTACACGGTCGTCTTTCGGCGAAAGCTGAATACCGGTCACCCTGGGGATGACAAGATCCTCAAGGTGGGCGGTGTCTACACGATCGGACTCGCGGTGCATGACGACAACGTCACCACCCGGTTCCATCACGTCTCCTTCCCGCTGACCCTGGGTATCGGGGTCGACGCGGACATCAAGGCGGTCACTCTCGAGTGACCCTCAGCCGCCGATCTGCCCGGTCCGTCTCGTGGGCGGGCCGGGCTCGGACCGGCGATCGGGACAGGTCCGCCAAGACAGGTAAGAGGGGCCAGCCGTGCAAACCTCATGGATTTTGTCGCGTCGCGTCATCGCCGCCGTCGCCGCCCTGGCCGTCGTCGGGGTGATCGGCTTCGTTGTCGTGCTGGAGCCGGTGACCCGCAAGTTCGTCGCCCGGGACGAGCTCTGCACCTACTGCCATCTCGAGCAGGAGTACGTCCCGACCGTCCGGCTGTCGTGGAGCCGGCCGATGAAGGCGAAGCCCCCCCAGGCGACGCCGGGTGAAACGGCGCCGGCCCAGACGGCGTCGGCCCAGGCGACGCCCGCCCGAAATACCGCCAACGGAAAGATGCGTCCCGGAGAGGACTATGTCCGCTGTGCCGATTGCCACATTCCCCCGGGGTTCTTCGGGTCGGTCTACGCCTATCTGCACTTCGCCAGCATCACCGACTTTTTCGGGTACTTCCGCGACCGCGAAAGGGAACGGTCCGGCCCTTACGTGACGCCGCGGGCGCTCACCGCCTATCGGGTCCGCGACCGACTGTTCGAATACGACAGCGTCACCTGTCGCAGCTGCCACGACAAGTTCGAGATCAACCCGAAGAACGCGGCCGCCAAGTCGGCCCACGAAGCGGCCGCCAAGGAAGGCGAAACATGCATCGAGTGCCACTACAACCTGGTTCACCGCAAGGTCAATCCCAGAAAGGACGCGGCCAAGCGAAGGAAGCGGACCAAATCCTAGCTTGGCCGGCGGCGTGCGCCGCCTAACCCCTCGGGAGCGTGTTGGCTCGGGAGTCCGTCATGTCCGACAAAGGCAGTAAATCCACCAGCCGTCGCGACTTCATCAAGACAGTGGCCGGAGGAGCCGCGGCCAGCGCGGCCACCGCTGCGGCCGGCGCGGCGATCACGACCGGCACGGTCGAGCCGGCCGAAGCGGCCAAGAAGAACGAGGCCGAAACCGGCGGCGAGAAGAACATCCAGTACGGGATGGTGATCGACGTTCGCCGCTGCATCGGCTGCCACTCCTGCACCGTGGCGTGCAAGAGCGAGTTCGACGTTCCGCTCGGCATGAACCGGACCTGGGTCGAGTATGTCGAAAAAGGCGAGTACCCCAACGTCGGCCGCAGCTTCCTCCCGCGTCTCTGCAATCACTGCTCGCAACCGCCCTGCGTCGGCGTCTGTCCGACCGGGGCCACCTACAAGCGCAAGGAAGACGGCGTGGTCGTTGTCGACTCGGGGGTCTGCATCGGGTGCGCCTACTGCATTCTGGCCTGCCCCTATGACGCCCGCTTCCTCAACCCGGTCACCCGGTTCGCCGACAAGTGCGATTTCTGTCTGCACCGCGTGTCCCAGGGGGTGGTTCCGTCGTGTGTCAACACCTGCATCGGCGACGCGCGGATCTTCGGCGTGCTGAGCGATCCCGACAGCAACATCTCGCGCATCATCGCAAGCAACCGGGTCACGGTGCTGCGGCGCGAAATGGGGACGCTGCCGAACATCTATTACATCGGCGCGGACTTCACCGACATGATCGACGCCCGGCGCCCCGAGGTGCGCGAGGTGCGGGTCATCACGAACCGCCGGCAAAAAGAGAGGAGGTAGGGCAGATGCACGACATTTTTTGGGGCCTGCCGGTCATCGGCTACCTGTTCCTCGGCGGCATGGGGGCTTGCGCGGTTTCGGTGAGCGCGAGCGTGCTGCTGCGCCGCGCCAGGTTCGGACCCTCGCGGTTCTGGATCGCCAAGGCCGGCGCCCTGATCGGCCCGCCGCTGGCGATCGGGGGCACGATCATGATCGTTTTCGAGCTCGGGCGGATGTACCGGGCGCTGAACCTGTTCAAGCTCGTCAATCTGTCGCCCATGAACATCGGTTCCTGGCTGCTCATGTTCTTCATCGTAATCAGCTTGCTCTACGCCCTTACTTTCTTGCCGCCGTCGGCCGGCCCCGGAGACCGGTTGGCGCCGATTCGCAAGGCGCTCGCTTGGCTATGCCTGCCGATCGGCCTCAGCGTGGCGGTTTATACGGGCGTTCTGCTCGGCGCGATGCCGTCGCGGCCGTTCTGGAACTCCCCCATCATCGCCTTCCTGTTCACCGTCTCGGCGTTGTCCACTGGCATCGCCGCGATCGTCGCGACCGCGGCGGTGTTTCGGCGCCGGAGCGACGACCCCGAGCTCGAGGAGGACTTCGAGCAGAGCAGCTACATGCTGGTTTCCTCCGACGCCGTCCTCCTGGTGACCGAGCTGGTGATCATCTTCCTCTTCATCATGTTCGCCCACCTCACGGTCGGCAGCGTCAAGGAGGCGATCTCGGTGATCCTCGCGGGCGGCCAGTACGCGGCGCCGTTCTGGGGGCTGGTCGTGCTCGTCGGAATACTTTTCCCGTTGATCGTCGAGCTGGCCATCGTCCTGCCGAAGCTGTTGTGGGCGAAGAAGTACCGCACCAACCGGTTCATCGAGTTCACCGTGGCGGTGGCGATCCTGGTGGGCGGATTCTCACTCCGTTACGTCATCGTCATGGCCGGCCAAGTCACCGGGCCGGTGGGGCTGTAGGACGGCAAGGAGGAAACGATGGTCAGCCGTCGAGATTTCTTCACGCTGGGCGCCGCCGCCGCGGCCGCCGCCGTGTTCGCTGGAAAACCGGCCCTGGCGAGCCACGCCAAGCCGTGGTTCCCGGGGGATCGGCTCCCCACCCACGGCGGCAAGGACTACTCCTACCTCAGCGGGGTCAAGCGCAAGCCGGTCCCCACCGCCTGCGCCCAATGCGTCAGCCGCTGCGCCGAGATCGGCTATCTGGAGGAGGGCCGCATCGTCAAGTTGGAGGGTCACCCGAAGTCGATCCGAACCCTGGGACGGGTGTGCGCGCGCGGACAGGCGGGCCTCGACCAGGTCTACGACCCGGACCGCCTGCTCTACCCCCTCAAGCGGGCCGGCAAGCGCGGCGAGGGGAAGTGGACCCGCGTCACCTGGGACGACGCCCTCGGCGAGCTAACCGCTCGCCTCAAGTCGCTGCGCGATGGCGGCCGCCCCGAGAAGTTCATGTTCCACCACGGGTGGGTGTCGGCCAGCGCCGAGAAGCTGATCAACGAGGTTTTCCTCGCCACCTACGGCACCGCCACGATCGCCAACCAGACCTGCCTCGGTCAGGGCGCCCGGCTTTCCGCGCACGAGCTGACGTGGGGCGGGCGCAACGACAACTGGGACTTCGACAACACCAAGTACGTTCTCGGCTTCGGCAGCAACGTGATCGAGGCCGACATCAACCACACGGCGCTGTCGCGGCGGCTCGCCCTCAGCCTGTCGGACCGCCATATCCGGTTGGTCACGTTCGACGTCAGGCTCTCCAACACCGCGGCCAAGTCCCATGACTGGATCCCGATCAAGCCGGGAACCGATCTGGCGGTCGTCCTCGCGTTGTGCAACGTGGTGATGAAGGAGGGGTACTTCCGCGGCGAGGGCGAGGAGTTCCTCAAGTACTGCAGGGTGACCAAACACTATAACGCCACCCTTGAGGAGAAGGTCGAGGCGCTCAACAAGCACTTGGCGGAGTACACGCCCGAATGGGCCGAAAAGATCAGCGGCGTCCCGGCCGAGAAGATCCGCCGCGTGGCCTACGAGGTGGCGACCATCAAACCGGCCTGCCTGATCAGCTCGCGCGGCGCCGGTGCCCACTATAACGGGGTCGA
>Ga0256830_1003139_pt1 | contig 10444 bp, 11 predicted proteins | sample 128326metaG_FD_190537 | JGI IMG/M metagenome (GOLD analysis project Ga0256830, IMG submission 190537) | Hydrothermal vent microbial communities from Lau Basin, Pacific Ocean - 128-326 | ecosystem: Environmental > Aquatic > Marine > Hydrothermal vents | place: Pacific Ocean: Lau Basin | collected...
GATTTAAGGCGATAATTTTTTCGGCTGACAAAGTGTAAATGCATACCCTGTGATTTTGCATAGGCCAAAGTTGGGCTCAAAATTGGCGCAGGCTCTCCACGAACAACACCTATGGTTTTAAAGTCACATAATTTACCCGTAGCAGACACTGCATGAATATGATTTGAATAAGCACCGCCGAACGTCAATAAAGTCGAGCACTTTTCCCGTTTAGCCTGAATCAAATTGTATTTCAATTTACGCCATTTGTTACCCGATAATTGTGGATGAATTATATCATCTCGTTTTATCAAGAGTGTTATTTGCTTTTTATTTAACAACGGTGACGACAATTTTTCAACAGGGGAGGGCAGAGCCAGATCAAGATGAGAAAAGATAAAACACCTACTCTTTTTCAATAAATGTTAATGCCGCCGAATTAATGCAATAGCGCAATCCCGTCGGCTGTGGGCCATCATTAAACACATGTCCCAAGTGTGCACCACAATTTGCACACAGAGATTCCGTGCGCCGCATGCCGTGGCTTTCATCAAGCTGATCTTTTACCGAATGCGCAGTAGCCACTTGCCAGAAACTCGGCCAACCTGTGCCTGAATCAAACTTGGCAGTTGATTCAAATAACACGTTATCACAACACACACAACGGTATTGCCCCCTGGCTTTATTGTCACATAACGCCCCACTAAAAGGTCGCTCAGTGCCTTTTTCCTGTGTCACATAATATTGTTCGGGCGTTAGCTTCTCTTCTAATTTACGGCTCATTTTTCCTTACTCCTGGCGGATTGAATTACTTTGTCGCGACAATATACGTTAACCAAGATTCCTGTTGAGGTACTTCGGTGACCTGGCGGTATATGCCAGTCCCTTCCATATACTCATTATCCGGGTCATCGTCTTCTATGAAGTCTTCCCAGTAAATTGCCACGGATGAAAAACCAGCCTCGATCAATATTTCTTTTACTTCAGGTATGCTCCATAAACGCCAGGAATAGGAAAAAGCCTTGTTTATTTTCGAGCCATCATCAAATGCGAAATGGATATAACACTGGGTATGATGATCAATGGGATTGTACGATGCCTGTTCCCAGATATACGTGGCATTTTCACCCTCAATTTCATGTGATTCTTCACTTTCGTCAATGGTGCTTGTTCCCCCCATTAAATCACATATAAACAGTCCATCATCCTTTAAACCAGCCAGCACATTTTTAAAATACGATTTTAACAATTGCCTTGTTTTAAATATGCAATAACTGAAGTTCATGGCGCAAATAATGTCCACCTTTTCAGTCACCACATCCAAAACATTTTCATTTAAAAGGCTGATACGCTCCATTACCGATGCGCCGGCCGGTTTAATATTGTTGTTTATCCCCCATTTCAAGGTATCGGAACACAAATCAACGCCTATGGCCCGTCGCTTGGGATGCGATTGACACCAGTCTTTTGTCAATAGCGCTGTGCCACAAAAATCCTCACGCAAGGTAAATGGTTTTTTCCGCTTACCATTTATCTCTCGATAACAATCTTCATAGAGTTCAATTTCAAATGCAGACGACTGCACCGATTTTTGATACAAATAATGCACGTCCGCAAGCCTGGCCATGGATACTTTGCGTTTAGCATCAACCTGACGCTTATTGCCCTTTGTGCTCTTTGAGAGGGAAGTACGTTTTACCATTTAAACCTGCACTTGTTAACTGATACAATAGGCCGAGTATACCTGCCAACTGTGGACATAGAAACACGGAATTGGTGGCCAATTTTCACTTCATATGCCAAACCTGTTATGAAACGCATCGCAGACCTTAAAGATAACGAATTACAAAACTTACTCCGTCGTTTTGGTATTGACATAAAAGGCGTCGCCGACAAAGACGATATTCCCGGCAGTTATTGGGGCCCACCCGAGGCAGGTATTATTCAAAATGCATTGTATGTACGCAATGACACACCCGTGCATTCAGCCCTGCACGAGTCCTGTCATTATATTTGTATGGATTCTGCTCGCAGGGCGACGTTACACACGGACACTGGCGGCGATTACGATGAAGAAAATGCCGTTTGTTTTTTGCAAATTGTACTATCTTCTTACCTTACTGGTATTGACTTACAACAAGCGTGTAATGACATGGATGAGTGGGGTTATACATTTCGGCTTGGCTCCGCACAAAAATGGTTTGAAAACGACGCCGAAGATGCTTTTAACTGGTTAATGGACAAACAGTTAATCCTGAAAAATAAAACGCCTACCTGGCAACTTCGCCGCTAGTTTATGGAATTCGCGCTCGGGCAATTCATCAAAGCCATTATTTTCCCGCCGGGTGTTTTTGTCATCCTGATTATTGTTTCGCTATGGCTTTTAAAACACAATGTGCTCGCCGCTCGACGACTGTTAATCGCCACCGCGGTCAGCCTGTATTTGTTATCCTTGCCGCTTGTCGCTGAGATTTTAATGACCCCCTTGGAGCCTTACCCGGCACTCACGGCACGCGCCATTAAAGACTCACCGGCCAAGGCAATTGTGGTAATATCCGCCGGCCGCTTTGATCAACAAGCGGAATATGACAACACTGATATCAGCGGGGATAATAGTTTTGGGCGTTTAAGATACGCTGCTTTACTTCACAAAAAATCCACGTTGCCAATTCTGATCTCGGGTGGTTTGGCCGATAACAACAGCGAAGCACTTGGCGTAATTTTGGCTCGGGATCTGGCCGATAACTTTTCAATTCGCGCCAAGTGGCAGGAAACCAACAGCAGGAATACCGCAGAAAATGCCCAGTTCAGTTATCAAATCCTGAAAAAAGAAGGGATAAAAGACATATTTCTGGTGTCAGATGCCTGGCACATGCGACGTGCCGTGGCTATTTTTGAAAAACAGGGATTTAACGTTACAGCCGCACCCACCCGTTTTCAGGGACTAAACAAAAATTCGCTTGAGCTGGAATTAGCCCATATTCTGCCTTCGAGTCGAACACTGGTAAAAAGTTATTTTGCACTGCATGAAATGATCGGCTTTCTCTGGTACAAACTCAGATATTAGCTCAGGATGTACGCAAATACACTCAGGTTTAGACGGAGAATAATCGCGATTCTGTCTTCGGCGTAATATATCAAGCCTGCTCAGCGCAAGCTTCTGGCTTTATCCGGCTGTGGTTCCGGGTTCTGTTGGTTTTGCTCCAACAAGCCCTTGGCAGGTTTTTCGGCTTTGATGGTTTTCACGGCCACCTTTGCATCAAGCAAAGCCCGCTCTATATTTTTAATCACATTATTGAAATTAAACGGCTTGACAATAAACCCGGATGCCCCGAGTTCCATTGCTTTCTTCACGTGACCGGATGTGGCATCGCCACTAATCATAACCACCTGAGTCAAAGGATAGTCTTTTTTAATCTTTGACAACACTTCCAGTCCGCTAATACCGGGCATAACAATATCAAGCATGACCAGTCTGGGCTTGTGCTTTTCCATAAGCTCCAATGCTCGCGTACCTTCAGCTGCATCACCCACCATCTCATATCCCGCATCACGCAATAATGCCCGTAAGGCCAAGCGAATATCCTGATCATCGTCGACAATAAGAACGCGCTTTAAGTCAGTTAACTTTTTCTTTTTCATCCTTAATTTCCGAGTCCCTTTACATAAGCCGCCTTTAACACCAATAATATCGACAACTCACATATTATATTTAGCACAAAGCACTCATTTTCAGAAAAAGCAAAGCGTTAACACCGGCATTGCTTAGTAACAAAGGCTTGCCCCAGCATCCGAGCCATAACACATTAGGCGTTTTTGTAAATTTCAGAACCCGCATTCATGAATTGTATGGATTTTTCCTCCATGCCTTTTTGTCGCGCAGTATCAATGTCAGTACCCAAAGACGCGGCATATTCGCGCACATCCCGGGTGATTTTCATTGAACAGAAATTTGGCCCGCACATGGAACAAAAATGCGCACTTTTATGGGCTTGTTTTGGCATTGTTTCGTCGTGGTATTCCCGTGCCCGATCAGGGTCCAAGCCAATGTTAAACTGATCTTCCCAGCGAAATTCAAAGCGCGCTTTAGACATGGCATTGTCACGAATTTGCGCACCGGGATGACCCTTGGCCAAATCTGCGGCATGTGCGGCGATTTTATAGGTGATGATACCTTCTTTTACATCGTCACGATTGGGCAAACCCAAATGCTCTTTCGGCGTAACGTAACACAACATCGCACAGCCAAACCAACCGATCATCGCCGCACCAATGCCCGAGGTAATATGATCATAACCCGGCGCAATATCCGTGGTTAGCGGGCCTAAGGTGTAAAAAGGAGCTTCATCACATTCTTTAAGCTGCTTATCCATATTCTCCTTAATCATGTGCATTGGCACATGACCCGGGCCTTCAATCATGGTTTGAATGTCGTGTTTCCAGGCAATTTTTGTAAGTTGACCCAATGCTTCCAGCTCACCAAATTGCGCTTCGTCGTTGGCGTCAGCAATAGAACCGGGGCGTAAACCATCACCTAATGAAAATGACACGTCGTAGGCTTTCATGATTTCGCAAATTTCTTCAAAATGGGTAAACAGGAAGTTTTCTTTATGATGCGCCAAGCACCATTTCGCCATAATCGACCCGCCACGAGAGACAATACCCGTTGTGCGTTTGGCTGTTAACGGCACATGATGCAGCAAAACACCGGCATGAATGGTGAAATAATCAACGCCTTGTTCCGCTTGCTCGATTAAGGTGTCACGGAAAATTTCCCAGGTTAGATCTTCTGCTTTGCCATTGACTTTTTCCAGGGCCTGATAAATTGGCACCGTACCGATTGGCACTGGCGAGTTACGGATAATCCATTCACGTGTTTCATGGATATTTTTACCCGTCGACAAATCCATAATCGTGTCAGAGCCCCAGCGAATGCCCCAGGTCATTTTATCTACTTCTTCTTCAATCGAGGACGATAGCGCCGAGTTGCCGAGATTTCCATTAATTTTAACCAAAAAGTTACGACCAATAATCATTGGCTCAACCTCGGTGTGATTAATATTAGCAGGGATAATGGCACGACCACGGGCGATTTCTTCGCGTACAAATTCCGCGGTAATTTCGGCAGGCAAACTTGCCCCCCAGCTATTACCCGGATGCTGCTCCTTCATGGCGTCTTTGTATTCTTGCAAACGCAGGTTTTCACGAATCGCCACGTATTCCATCTCTGGCGTGATAATGCCCTGTCGGGCATAGTGCATCTGACTGACATTTTTCCCCGGCTTGGCTTTACGCGGTTTGTTAATAAAATTAAAACGCAACGCATCCAGTGACGGATCCTGGGCACGTTTTCTACCGTATTCCGAGCTTAATTCGTCGAGCTCCTCGGTATCGCCCCGATCAAGAATCCATTGCTTGCGTACTTCAGGCAGACCTTTGCGTATATCTATCTGCACATCAGGATCAGTATAGGGACCAGAGGTATCATAAATCGTCAATGACGCGTTTTTTTCCACACCCACATGCACAGGTGTATCGGAAAGGGTGATTTCTCGCATGGGCACACGAATATCTTCGCGGCTGCCGGTAACATAAATTTTGCGCGAAGCCGGAAAAGGCTGAATGGATGCGTCATTAATTTTGGCCTTTTGGCTTAAAAAATCTTCTGGTACTGCGCTCATAGTATGTTGTCCTCTTTGACTGCAAGCTGCCCGCAAATTAACCACGCACACTCGCAGAATAAATCATGCCTGTTTACAATAAATTACAATTAATGACAGGTGGTAGGGCGCAGATAGCAAGAAGAGACAATGACAGACAAAACACGCTAATTGTTACTCTTCCCTACGCCGGTACTAACCGAATCAGGTTCAAAGGGTAATTCTCAGCCAACAACGCTTGTGATAGACACAAAATCGCTTGGCACCCCCAAGTCAGGGTTAAAAATAACACAATTCCCTGTTTTCATACAGTCATGTGAGGTTTAAATTTCATGTCTGAGCAAAATGCTGGTAGTATTTCTGACCAAATTAAATGTCTCCCTCTGCCTGGTGTTTGTGCTTGCCGGCACCGGGTACCCAAAAACAGGTCTGACCACTTAAATAGTAACTAAAAATCAGTCGGTTAAGAATATCAGGATGAATAAAATGAATTTTGAACAAGCCCGTCGCAATATGGTTGAGCAACAAATCCGTACCTGGACCGTACTTGACCCCAAGGTTCTGGACACGCTAGCGCATTTTCACCGCGAACATTACGTGCCTGACGCCTATCGTCATCTTGCCTATGCTGACATTGCCATTCCACTGGATCACGATCAGCAAATGATGCACCCCAAACTTGAAGCACACGCGCTTCAGGCCGTGAATGTGCAAAAGACAGACAATGTACTCGAAATTGGTACAGGCTCAGGCTGTATGACCGCCATGCTCGCCACCCTTGGCAAACATGTGGACAGCGTTGATATCTTTCCCGACTTTCAAGCCTCAGCAATGCAAAAGCTTAAGGCCGACGGTATCAACAATGTGAACATGATTGAGGGCTGCGGCGCCAAGGGCTGGGGTGAAAAAGGTCAGTACGATGTTATTGTCATCACCGCGTCATTGCCAACACTGCCACAACAATACGTCGATGCCCTGGCCGTCGGCGGCCGTTTATTTGCCATGATTGGCGAAGGTGAAACAATGCAGGCAATTTGCATTACCCGAACCCACGGTAACCGCTGGGAAGAAAAAAGCCTGTTTGAAACCGAATTACCCGTTATGGTAAACGCAAGCAAGCCACCTGAATTTGTGTTTTAAGCGGCTTTTTGTATTGACTCATGCGCAAGTCCACACTTGCGCATGAGTCGCTTCAAAACCACCCGGACACATCCACCTCTCATCACCGTTGTACCTTCACCACGGATGAAACACTACACACCGACCCAACTCGCGGAATACCTGCGCTGTACAAATGAAACACCCCTGTTGCTTGATGTACGAGAGCCCTGGGAGTTTGAAATTTGCCACATCAAAGATTCCAGGCTGATACCCATGGGGCATATTCCAGCTCAATGTGAACAACTGAACAAAAATAAAACAACCATTATTATTTGCCATCACGGTATTCGTAGCCGGCAAGTGGCGATGTATTTGGAAAGCAGGGGATTTACCGATGTCATCAACCTTAGCGGCGGCGTCGATGCCTGGGCCCAAGATGTCGATATTGATATGGAGAAGTACTAGGCATCATGTCTCGCCCGAATCATTCACCCGGCCGCCAATAAACAAGGTTAAGTTGTTGTTATTGATAGATATTATTGGAATATTAGCAAGCTGAAAAATGTAACCGGCCATTTGGCCAGGGGACTGGTTTTTTTAGTTTTCAAAATACTGACAAAAAAAATGCAAAATAAAAATATGTGCCTCCTGAATACGTGATGTACGATCGCCGTTCACAATAATCGCGATGTCAACCAATTTACCCAGTTCGCCACCGTCTCTGCCCAGTAAACCAATGGTTTTTATCTTTTGTTTTTTTGCCTGGACAACTGTTTCGAGCAGGTTTTCTGAATTGCCAGATGTGCTTATGACCAATAGTACGTCATCTTCCTGGCCAATGGACTCCACTTGACGGGCAAATACCCGCGTAAAACCGTAATCATTCCCAATTGCCGTTAAAGCCGAGGTATCAGTGGTTAACGAAAATGCCGGATAGCCTTTTCGGTCCATTTCAAACCGGCCGGTTAACTCAGAGGCAAAATGCTGCGCATCCGAAGCTGAACCGCCGTTACCGCAAGCCAGCAGCTTTTTTTGTTGTTTAAATGCGGTATTAATTAATGCGATTGCATCTTCAATCGGCTTCAATAGCAATTCAAGTTGTGCAATTACATTCACATGCTCATCAATTGCCGAGCGCAAATTTTGCTTCATTTACCGTCCTTAAATTTGCCTGTTTAAAAATGCCTACGAAATTTGACTGTGCGTTATAATAACACACCCGTTTTTTAGCACTGATATTGAATTGAATACCGAATTTCTAAAACCCCGATATTTTCCCATTTGGATTGCCGTCGGTTTTCTGCGCTGCATTATTGTATTGCCGCACAGACAACGTATGCTAGTCGGCCGTTTACTTGGCAAACTCGTTTATCGATTTAGTGCAAAACGCCGCCAAATCGCCACAATTAACATTGCCACCTGCTTTCCCGAGTTTTCCGAACGCAAACAAAGCGAAATCGTTAAACAACATTTCGAGTCCCTTGGTATGTCTGTTATCGAGTCAGGTATGAGCTGGTGGAAAAACAATAAATCACTCAAATCACTTGCCGAGATTGAAGGCAAAGCGCACATCGACGCCGCTGTCGCCCAGCAACGTGGTGTTATATTGCTCTCAGCCCATTTTAATTCGCTGGAAATTTCATCGCCGTTACTTATTTCAAATACCGGATATGCGGTTCAAGCGGTGTATCAGGCAAATTCCAATCCGTTACTGGAAAAAATCATCACGCAAGGCCGAAAAAACAACGTTGAAGGTTTAATCTCACACAAAGATATTCGCCAGATGATTCGTGCCCTAAAACAACACAAAATCGTCTGGTACGCGCCAGACCAAGGTTATGCCGGGAAATTCAGCGAGCTCGTGTCATTTTTCAACACAGCTGCCGCAAGCAATACCGCCGCCACACGCCTGGCCAAAATAAGCGGTGCCGCCGTCGTGCCGTTTTTCATCCGCCAAAAAGCAGACAACAGCGGTTATGTGCTGACATTTTTACCGGCATTGGACAATTTCCCAAGTAATAACGCCATCGCCGACACCGAACGATACCACCGGATATTGGAAGATGAAATCAGAAAAGCACCCGAACAATACTTGTGGATACACAGACGCTTTAAAAACCGGCCGGCTGAATATCCCGATATTTACAAAGATATTAATTTAAGAAAATAGGCTTTGTATTGCTAGGGCACCTCTGAATAATTCCCTGGCGAGCGATAGCGGCGTTAAAAACGCTCTCAAAATGCTCATTTATTACATATAAACTCCGCTTTTTCGATTGTTTTTGCCTTGCTCTCATCTCACCAGGGAATTATTCAGAGGTACCCTAGTTATTTCCCATACCGGCCCATGATCGATCTCTCCCTAAATCAGTACCAGTATAAACCAATCATGCCTACCATCGAGGCTACGGGGGTCTTGTTACCCACGACCTGATACAATTGAGCCGACAATTCCGTGGTCAACTTAACTCGCCCGGCATTGGGAAACGCATAGCCCACCCCGCCAGTGACACCAAACGCAGCATCGTCATTGAGATAAAGCGATGGGTTCTCCCACTCCTTGCCACTTTTCCTTACTTCCTCGCTATACATACCCAAATTGGCAGACCCTTTTAGGTAAAAATCATAACGTGAAGGAAAGTGCGTAATTTGAGGGCCAACTAAAAACAAGCTGCGATGCGCAAAATAATTTGCATTCGCATCACTTGCATTAAGACTAAGTGCATTTATTCCCACCAGTGTTTTATAGCTTATGCGCTTGGAAAGCGAGAGTCGCAAAGAAAAACCGGATTCAGGCAAATCTTGAGCGAGCGATTCATAGTCTGCACCTAGCTTGGGCATACTGGCAAAGGCATTTATAATACCCAAATCAACACCCAGACTGTAACTGCCCCAACCAAACCCGCTTTTCGCCGCAACGAGTTTTTTCGAGTATTCTGTTTGCCGCTGAACATTCAACGGATTAAGTTCATAATATGTTTTGTCTGCAATTGCATAACCGGTAGCACCACCAGCAATAGCTGATGCCAGTGTCCCGACAGGCACATACAAAAAAAATATATGGTAAACATAAGATCCATACAGCAAAAGCCCACCACCAACAGCTGTGCCTATACCCGCATATTTCAGCACAGGTGACCAACGATCAATCACTTCAATCTTGTGAATATCTTCACTCGGCACAGTCACAGCTTTACTGTTTTCACGAAAATAAAGCTGTTTATCCTTAAGCTCAAAACCTTTTATCCTGATTTTTTGATTATCGGTAAGGGTAATTTGGGTTTCCAAGGTTGATTCAAGCCGGTCGTATTCCTCCGCTAAAGCCGACGTACAAACAGCCAAAAGAAAAATAAAAATTGCAACGGATAGTCCTTTCATCCTAACTCCTTTTATCAAAGATATTCCAGATACGGTTCCAGCACGGTTTCAAGTTCTTCTGCGGTGATAACAATTACGTTACTGGTGTATTTTGTGCTGCCGTTGACATATGGATTTTTATTTGGGCTTTCATCCTTAATTTTTATGCAAAGATCAACAAAAGGTATTGCTAAAATGTTCCCCTTACTTTCGGATGAAACATATGGCACATACAATAAAAAGCCATAGAAATTATCAGCTGCTGATTGGTTTTTTTCATTTCGAAAACTATCTACTCCCGTTCCATCATCAACCCTCATATCATCACAGCGATACAACGTGCCATC
>Ga0256830_1003140_pt1 | contig 10443 bp, 7 predicted proteins | sample 128326metaG_FD_190537 | JGI IMG/M metagenome (GOLD analysis project Ga0256830, IMG submission 190537) | Hydrothermal vent microbial communities from Lau Basin, Pacific Ocean - 128-326 | ecosystem: Environmental > Aquatic > Marine > Hydrothermal vents | place: Pacific Ocean: Lau Basin | collected...
CAAAGGTATCTTGTCTGGCTCATAAATTCGAATGATCACCTCATCTCTTACCTGTGCTTGAGCACAATCCACCTGAACCAGTACTCTTGATCTGCTGTTCGATATGCCAAGGATATTGTTCGATATGTTGAAGGACAGGTCGTATCCGAATGTAAGTGGAATGAACAACGGATCTTCTGCATCAATTAACTCATAATTTATGATGGTTGTTACGTCTGCAGATCCGGGGGTAACATTGCCTGATGAGTCAGTTACCTTTACTGCTGATTTGCCATTAAATGGAAACCCGCTCAGATTGAGAAGTGCTGTCCTTTCGTAACCCGGCAGGCTATCTGAATCAACCATTATCCTGATCGTAATATTTGTTTGAGCTGAGAAGGGGATTTCTTCAAAGCTCAGGGTAAAATGATAATGGGTGAATGGACTCTCAGAAAACAAAAATACCTCATTGATGTCAATGAAACCGTATCCATGTGCTATTGTTGAGTTAGGAATGTAAAAAACATCGTAAAGCGGATCTGTGGAGCGATTTCTTTTCACATGCACTTTTATGGGGGGACTTTTTAGTTTCAGGCTTTTTCCAAATTTCTGAGATTTTTCATTTATCTCCTTTTTCTCATCATCGCTCATTTCTGTACCTGTTCTGTAAATCCGATATTCTATGAAATTTCCCATTTCGTCAGTTACGATTTCAACACCGGGTGCTATAATGTCATTACGATTTGCCGCATCGCTGTGACTGTATCCAAATCCATGCTTCATTTCATGTGCCCATGTGTCATCACTAACGTTAAGACTGCTTTTATCCGGGAAGGTTCTTTTGGTGTCGACTATTATAGAGCGGAGATCCCCCAGTACCGCAACACCCCCAGAGGATCCAAGCCCGTTTACAATTGATATCTTAGCTCCAGCACCGTTTTTGAAGCTTTCAATATTTCTCAGCTCTTTTCTGGCTTCATCCCTGATTGCTTTTCTGACTTCAGGATCATCAGGGCTTCCTGTTATTGAAAGATTGTTTATTTTCAAAAGCATGAATTCAACACATGCCTGTCTGTAAATCTCATTCATGCTTTTGACAAAATCCCTTATGTAATCGCTGTTTACAGGATTTCCATCGGGTTTGGCAGCGCTGTTTATAATATTGACTGCAAGAGGTATCTGGACGATTTTGGTGCAGTTGTCTTGAAATGGAGTTCCATCAGCTGCTGGAATGAGCAGAATAAAGAGACTAAGTGCAAGAGGTACGATTGAGCGTGCAGCTGACACACCCACCACCCATTCGGTAACTTATTTATTCTTGTTAATATATCTTTTCCGTAATTTAATTTATTAAAAATATATAAATCACTGGATGAACTCATCTCAAAAATGAAAAATGATGGACTGTATCCCCGGCCTAAATTTTCCCTCACTAATACCCTGAATTATAAAAGAGATCAATGAAAAATTATATAAATTCATACTTTTATGTAGGGTCGATGCAAAAAAAACCGATAAAACCAGCAGATTTGGAGCTTTTTTTGATTATAGTAGTATGCTAAATTTTCTTCTTAGCGGTGGTGGTTTATGAGAGGTGCTGATGCCATTGTCAAGGCTTTGGAAATGGAAGGCGTGAAGCACATTTTTGGCATACCGGGAGGAGCGATAATCGAGGTGTACGATGCACTGTTCGACTCTGGAATAAAGCACATCCTGACCAGACACGAGCAGGCTGCGGTTCATGCTGCAGATGGATATGCAAGGGCAACTGGCAGGGTTGGGGTTGCATTTGCCACTTCCGGACCGGGAGCAACAAATACAGTAACCGGGATTGCTACAGCTTATATGGACTCATCTCCAGTTGTCGTCATGACAGGACAGGTTGCGAGAGCTCTTATTGGAAATGACGCATTTCAGGAGGCTGACATCACAGGAATAACAATGCCGGTAACGAAGCATAACTACCTTGTCACAGATGAGAGCGAAATACCCAGAATAGTCAGGGAGGCATTTCATATTGCAGGAACCGGAAGACCCGGACCTGTGCTGATAGATCTGCCCAAGGATGTTACAACTGCAGAAATTGAATTCGATTACCCTGAGAAGGTAAACCTGCCTGGCTACAAACCCAAGTATTCCGGACATCCGAGACAGATAAAAAGAGCAGCGGAGCTTATAATGAAAGCTGAACGTCCTGTCATACTTGCAGGTGGAGGAGTCATACTATCAAACGCATCAGAAGAACTGACCAAGCTTGCTGAAAGCATTCCAGCCTATGTTGCAACGAGCCTGATGGGCAAGGGAGCGATTTCTGAGACACATCCTCTCAGCCTGGGATTTGTTGGAATGCATGGAGCAAAGTATGCAAACTATGCCGTTCAGGAAAGCGATCTTATAATAGCTGTGGGAATAAGATTCTCAGACAGAACGACAGGCAGAGTCTCTGATTTTGCTCCTGATGCCAGAATAATCCAGATTGACATAGATCCTGCGGAGATAGGAAAGAATGTTGGCGTTGAAATACCCATTGTCGGTGATGCAAAGCTCATACTCGGTGAGCTGATCAGGCACATAAATTACAGAAGGAGAAAGGAGTGGGAAGAAAGGATTGAAGGCTGGAAGAGAGATTATCCCCTGAGATTCAGAGATGATGGGGGGCTAAAGCCCCAGTATATAATTCAGAAAATATGGGAAACACAGCCTGATGCAATTGTAACAACTGAGGTGGGACAGAATCAGATGTGGGCCGCCCAGTACTTCAAGGTTAAAAGGCCAAGGCAGTTCATAACCTCCGGAGGTCTTGGCACAATGGGCTTTGGATTTCCGGCTGCAATGGGTGTGAAGACAGCATTTCCGGAAAAACAGGTTGTAGACATCGCAGGTGACGGGAGTTTTCTGATGAACATCCAGGAGCTTGCCACATGTGTTGATTTCGGCATTAATGTCAGGGTGATGGTTCTCAACAACATGTTTCTGGGCATGGTGAGACAGTGGCAGGAGCTTTTCTATGACGAGAGATATTCAGCAACATGCCTTAAATGCAAGGAGATGAGCTTTGAGAAGATTGCCGAAGGATTTGGAGCTGTTGGAATGACTGTTGAAAAACCTTCTGAGGTTGAGGATGCTCTTAAAGAGGCTTTTGAAATTGATGCACCTGTTGTCATTGACTTCAGGGTTGACAGGCTTGAAAATGTTTATCCGATGGTTCCAGCTGGAGCTGCTCTGCATGAGATCATAGATGAGGAGGTGTGAGCAATGAGACACACGATTGCAGCACTTGTTGAGGACAAGCCAGGAGTTCTCGCCAGGGTTGCTGGACTTTTCAGGAGAAGGGGGTTTAACATAGAAAGTCTTGCAGTTGGTGTAACAGAGAAGGAAGGAATTTCAAGAATGACAATTGTTGTTTCGGGAGATGACAGAACAATAGAGCAGGTTACAAAACAGCTCAACAAGCTCATAGATGTTGTAAAGGTCAGTGATGTGAGTGCAAATTCTGTGGATAGAGAGCTTGCTCTGATTAAAGTTTCAGCCTCTCCTCAGAACAGGGCTGAAATCATAGAGATAGCCAACATATTCAGGGCGAGAATTGTTGATGTTGCAAGGGACTCAATGATCATAGAGGTTACTGGAGATGAGGATAAAATAGGTGCGTTCATCGATCTAATGAGGCAGTATGGAATCAAAGAGGTGGCAAGAACGGGGAAGATAGCGATGCAAAGAGGGGCAAGATCCTTGGAATGAGAGAATTCAATCCCTTTTTTAAAAAATTCTCGAAGAAACAGAAAAGAGTTGCTGTTGTATATCCGAACAGGTATGCTGGAGGAATAACAAATCTCGGACTGCAGAGAATCTATTTCGAGATAAACTCAGATGAAGATCACATTGCTGAAAGATTTTACACAGATGTTTTCGAAGGATTGAGGAGTGTTGAATCAGGATCTTACCTTGACAGTTTCTCTGTAGCCCTCTTTTCCCTTCAGTACGAGGAAGACATCTTCAACGCTTTCAGAATTCTGAAAAAAACCCAGTTTAAAGGAAGAACCGTGGCAGGGGGACCGTGTGTTATTCAGAATCCCTTTCCATTTGCACATCTGTTTGACAATCTCTTTATCGGAGATGCTGAAAATGCAGTAATAGATATACTCGAGAACAGGAGTGTTGAAGGACTTTTTCCTGGCTCCTTAAAGAGAAGAGTCGTGGATCTCGATTCAGAAATGAAAAGGCAGATTGTTTCAGAAAACGCCTACGGCAGATCGATTCTGATCGAAATTGGGAGAGGATGTCCAAGAGGGTGCAGATTCTGTATTGTCAGGCAGATATACAGCCCAACAAGGTGGAGAAGTGCTGATGAAATCATTTCAATTGCTGAAGAGAACAGGAAGGCTGCCGATAAAATTGCGATAATATCTCCATCACCGACAGATCATCCTGATTTCAGGGAAATAGTTCATGAGCTGAAAAGCATGGGATTTGAGGTATCTCCCTCATCAATAAGGGCAGATAAATTTGATGAGGAAATGGCAGAACTGCTGGGGGATGTAAGAACTCTAACTCTTGCACCTGAGGCGGGGAGTGAAAGGCTGAGAGAGGCACTGAACAAGGGAATTGATGAAGAGGACATTCTGAATGCTGTTGAAATGGCAAGAAATGCTGAGAGAGTGAAACTCTATTTCATGTTCGGACTGCCGGGAGAGAGTTATGAAGACCTCGATCAGATAATCAGGCTTGTTGAAAGGGTGAGGGATGCGGGAAAGAAGGTTAGCGTTTCAGTAAATCCCCTTGTTCCAAAGCCCCACACACCATTCCAGTGGATGCCTTACGGAGGTGATTGGACAAAAGATGTCCTTGGAAACATAAAAGAGATGAGAAAAAAGAGGAAATACCTGATTTCAAAACTCGGAAAAATCGCTGAGACAGATGTTGAGAGTGTGGAGAGGTTTGCGATTCAGACAGCAATATCACGTGGAGATGAGAGGGTTGGCGATTACATTGAAAGAAAGCTGACCCTTGCAAGGATAATAAAATCAGATCTGATTGAGTTTCTTGAATCTCAACCACCTGACAGGGAGTTCCCGTGGGATGCAGTTGACATGGGTTATAAAAAGAGCAGATTGAGGAAAGAATTTGAGATGACACTGAAAAGACTTGAAATTGAAACCTGAAGAAATTCAGTTTTCTGATGAGGGCAGCAACAGCTTTAAATATTCTCAGATCAAGTTTTGAATGTGATATGTGAAAAATATAAAAGAAAAATTCTCCCAACTGAATGCAACTGGTATGTCTGTACATACTGGACAGGTAATGGTGGGGTGTGTTTCGGAGGAAAAATGAACTTTATATCTGTCAGTGTTCACTCCTCAACCGCATAGATTGTGGTTCCGTAGGACTCAAAAACCACAGGCATGCAGCTCAGATCGCTTTTCCCATAAAGTTTTCTCTCGTAATCTCCATAGATTATGTATCTGACGTCATACTTCTTGGCTATCTCCCTTGCGACCTGGCATTTTGAGGTGTAAATGGCCTTTACATCTGCCATCCTTTTGGCGATCTCGTTGCCATTATTCCTCCAGTGAACCTCGTGATTGGGCCATGCAATAACTGCCTGATTTGCTGAAAATGAAGCAATCCTTCCGCTGTATGTGTAGCTCCCCTCAACTCCCTCCACTATAACAGTATTTTTTCCATAAAGCCATTTGACAGCACTGTAATCTCCCGGATATGTGTCTTTCATGAATTTGAGACCGTCCAGAGTGTACTCTGCCTTGTAGTGTCTCGCAGGAGTTGCAAAGACTGGATACACAAGCATGAGTGCAATTAAAATTACAGCAATTTCCTTTCTTCTCTCATACAGCTTTTTTAGTGAATCAGAAAGAGCCGGAATGAGCAGGACCCAGGCCAGAAGATAGAATTTGAAATATGTGTTCATTCTGGAGTCTATGGCAGTGAACTCACATACAAGAATAAATGCCGATGCTGCTGCAAGCAGAATGTCATCAAAATCTCTCCTCCTGACAGCATAGAAGGCAGGTGGGATGAAAAGAAATGCAGGAACGATGAATGATGGGAGGGCCAAGAGAACAGGGTAGGGATTTGCCCTGATATCGTCAAAATATCTGTGGTAAGCCAGAACCAGAAAAATGCCCCAGAACATAAGAAACTGGTATGGTGGAGAGAATTCCCAGGTTAAAAATACTGGAGCAGACGCTTTCATCTCGAGTCTGAACATCAGAATCAGAATTGCTGAGATGGCAACATGAGGGAGATATTTTCTGCCTTTCCATATCAGAACTGCAGAAGAGATCAGAAAAAATGCCGGAGCATCCCAGGAGTTTGTTGCAAAAAGCACAAAGTTAAGAATTGGAATTCCAAATGAATACCCATCTTCTCTGTAGAATTTATAGAGAATTGCGATGAACAGGATTTTCAGTGGTATTGCAATTGTATGGGCATGGAGATCTGCGTGTATGAAGCTGAAATACGGAAATTCTGTTATTACTTTCCCGAATGTGCTGTCAGGTATTATCCTTGTTGAGTTCCAGTAAAAGAGATATTCGGGAAGTTTTCCTTTTGAAAGAATGTTTATGAGCTCTGCAGCTGAGTAAAGCGGTCCTGCAGTCAAAAGCACAGTCCCTGACCACTCAGTTCCTCTCTCTCTCAGTAAGCCGTACAGCAATGAGAAGCTCACAGCAGAAAAGAAAGCCATTGCAACGTTATAGGCGTATTCTGGAGGCATTGCGGTAAATTTTGCGATGACTGCTGCAATGACCTGTCCGAAGTAATAGTACACATCCAGCCTCTCTCCTCCAAAATAGGGATCGGGCGGTGGGAAATAATCACTGTTGAGAACGGAATTTAGAATTGCTGTGTCCATGAACTTCTCAGCTCCATTAAGATCGGGAACGAGACTTCTCAGAAAGAGGAAATAGAGGAAAAATCCAAGAAAAACAGCCTCCCCCTTCAGATCCAGTGTCCCTGGATCCTTTAAAAGTCTGTAGGCAGTAAAGGCACCAACCATAGAGGATGAGATCATAAATGAGGTTGAGAAGTTTGTGAAGTGGGCAAGGAAGTATGCAATAAAACCGATAACTGTCAGTGAAAGGAGTTTTGATATGTAGCTGTCTCTGAAGGTCAGGGAGAAAAAAAACTGAATAAGCAGAAAAATGAGCAGATTTTCTATCATTTTCTCATCTCCCCAAGCTTAATTCCAAGCTTTATGGACGATCCAAGACCCAGTATGAGCGTCATTATGTTTTTGATTCCATGGTCGGCAATGGAAACAGCGAGTGCCTGACTTCTTGATACAGCCGAAGACAGAATGAGTGTGAGGGTTGCCTCATACGTTCCAATTCCGCCTGGAGTAATCGGAAGAATCTTTACGATATTTCCAACGGCAACAGCAAACCCGGGGAGGTAAAGAGGAGAGTTGGTGAAAGAAAGCAACACAATCCAGCAGACAACCACATCAATCAGCCATACAGCAAGTGACAGCGGTATGAAAACAATAGCTTTCCTTGAAAATATGAGCTCCTTAGCGTCTGACATGACCCTTGCCACATAGCCCTTTGTTTTTGAAAGCACCATAACTCCCCCGAGTATCAGGAAGACAAGAATCAGTGCATAAACAAGTATTCCGAGGTGCTCAGCTCCAACAAACACCATGCCCGTAAACGCAATAATCAGGATTGCTATTATGTCGTAGATTCTCTCTCCGGCAAGTCCGCTGAAACTCTTCTGATAGGTTACACCTTTTCTTGCGTAAACGTATGCCCTGCCAAGATCGCCTATTCTGATTGGGGTGATTACATTCAGGCTCTGGCTGATAGAGGTTGCCATGAAAGCATATCCTATTCCCAGGTTTCCTCCAATTTCCCTCATCAGAAGTTCATATCTGACCCCTCTCAGAATGAATGATAGGGGGTAGATCGCAAGGGCAAAGCCTATGTATCTCGGATCAAGCTGAACGAATGAAATGAGAAGTTTTTCAGGTGAAACAAAAATAAACAGACCCAGAAATATGAGAAGTGCTGTAATAATGGAAATGTACAGAAAAAGTCTTTCAGAATATCTTATCAGATTTGAAAGAAGGTAGAGTGAGGTTTTGAAAACACTGACAGTTCCATCACGGTTATGGGTCCATGTTACTGGAACCTCCTTTATCCTCATCCCTTCTCTCTGAGCCAAAACAAGAATTTCTGTGTCCCAGAACCAGTGGCTGTCCTTTGCTCTGTCCGCAATTTTCAGAATGCTCTCTTTCCTGAATGCCTTGAATCCACATTGATGATCGTGGATTTTTGATTTAAGCAGAATTCTGACAAGCAAATTGTACACCTTTGATGGAAAGTCCCTTGTAAAAGGGCGGGAAGTGTTGCTCTCCCTGAGGAGCCTTGATCCTATTGCAATGTCATATCCATTTTCCACAGCATTCACAACATCCCTCAAATGAGAGAGATCTGTTGAGAGATCAGCGTCCATGTACACAACAATATCTCCTTTTGCTTTTTTTATGCCACTCAGGACAGCTTTTCCTTTCCCGATTCTCTCATCGCTGTGGAGGTGGTGGATGAATTTATACCTTTCAGAAAGGGTTTTTGCAATTGTGTCTGTTCCGTCTGTGGAACCATCCTCTGCAATTATTATTTCGAACTCCTTGAAATTTTTTTCCAGAAAATCTATGAGAGTTTCAATGTTTCTCTCAAGTCTCTCTGCCTCATTGTATGCTGGAATTACAATTGAAATCATTGAATTCAGATATTGCTGATTGTTTTTAAAACTATGGAATGACCCCTGTAGGTTACATAACCCTCTCCTTCTGTCTTGATCAGCATCACTCTTTTCAGGGGCTCTGGTTTTACATACCGGCCTTCAGAAAGCTGAACAAACATGTCGGCATAGCTCATTCCATATGCCATTTCAAAGGCGACAAAGGGTGTTGTGAGTCTGGCATTTACCTCAATAACGTAGGGAACTTCAGCCTGGATCATGTCAACGCCGACATAACCGTTCAGGCCGCTTATTGCTGAAACAGCATTTATGGCCTCATCAATGGTTTCCTTTTCAGCATTTTCAGGGAGAACAGCTCCTCTGTATTCAAAATTGCTGAGAATCTGTCTGTTTATGCTCAGAACATGAATGTCATTTCCCACAAAAAGACTCAGGCTGATGTTCTTCCCGTCTATGTATTCCTGAGCTATGAAGCCATCCTTAACCCTGCCACCATGCACAATTCCGTCTCCACCACATGAGACTCTTGGCTTGACGATGTACCTCCCAGCAAGCTCCCGCTTTGATGTTTCAGGCATGTTGACTTTACTTCTGAGCTTTCTGTAAAGCTTCCACTTGTCTGATGTTATTCCAATTGCCCTGCTTGATGATCCGAGATTTTCGACTCCATACTTTTCAATCTTTCTTGTCAGGTTAAGCAGAATCATTTCGTTTTCCGGGGCAATTATCAGAGCTTTGTCAGAATTCTCAAGGCATTCCTCGAAACTGGAGTTCTTGAAGGGAAAAATACCTGAAAATTCATCTCTGACAAACGAAATCAGATTGTAATATTTCCCGAAATTCATCATACTTTTGAACATGGCAATTCCTTCCACAGCTATGCTTTCGGGGAGCTTTTCCGTGCACACACCATGTTCATAGATGAAAAGAGATTCACTCTTCTTCATGCTCCTCTTCTTCAGAATACTCATCCTCATTCAGGATTATCGCAACATCTGCAGAGTTTTTCAGAGCTGTTGAAAATCCGGGCTCTGCACCGATGATTATCGTTTCCTTCCCCATTTCCATTGCCTTTTTCAAAACTGCCTTGAAATCAGCATCTCTCGTAACAAGGGCAAGCGCATCGATATTCTCGTTGTATATTATTTCCATGGCCTCAACAGCCATTCTGACATCAACGTCTCCTGAGGTTATGACAGGTTCAAAACCCTGATTTTCAACAGCCTCAACAAGCTTGTCTCCAGCATACTGGTTCAGGAAAACCTTTGCAATTTTTATATCGCCATAATCACAGAGAATTTCCCTTATTTCCTTTAAATTTAGATTGAACTCCTTTCTGAGCATGTTGGGGCCGTCAACAAGAACACCAATTCTTCTCTTGTCTTCTCTTTTTCTTGTTGAAAGTACCTTTTTGAATTTCTGAATTTTCGGTACATTTATCGATGGTTTTAGGGGCATCATCATCACCAAACCTGTCAAAGACGTATATCAAAAACTTCACCTGCATTTTTTATAAGTTTGTTGGAAACCTCATCATTATCAATGGCCATAATCTGTGAGATTTTCTGGTATGCATACTTTACATTGGAAGGTTCATTTCTGCCTTTCAGTGGAGATAGAAATGGGCTATCGGTTTCAAGAAGCAGATTGTCTATACTGATATGCTCTACAATTTTTTTTACATTGCTGGCGAAACATACCAAGGTTGAGATGGATACATAGAACCCGGAGTCCTGGATTCTT
>Ga0256830_1003141_pt1 | contig 10443 bp, 8 predicted proteins | sample 128326metaG_FD_190537 | JGI IMG/M metagenome (GOLD analysis project Ga0256830, IMG submission 190537) | Hydrothermal vent microbial communities from Lau Basin, Pacific Ocean - 128-326 | ecosystem: Environmental > Aquatic > Marine > Hydrothermal vents | place: Pacific Ocean: Lau Basin | collected...
CTGTCCCACCCGGGCGTGCTCGCCCGGCTGGATGTGGCGCTTGACCACGATGCCGGTGTAGGGTGCCCGCACCACGGTGTTGTCCAGCGCCTCCCTGGCCCGCTCCAGCTCGGCCTTGGCCGCCTTGAGTGCGGCCTCGGCGCGGTCGTAGGCGGCGCGCGCCACCAGCTTCTTTTCGTAGACCTCCTTGACCCGCTGGAACTCGGCCCTGGCCTCCTCGTAGCGGGCCAGGGCCGCCTTGTAGGCCGCGCGCTGCTCGGTGTCGCGGAAACGCAGCAGCACCGCACCCTTCTCCACGTAGTCGTCCACGTCCACCTTGACCTCGACCACCCGGCCGGAGACCTGGGCCGACACGGTGGCCTGGTGCTCGGCCTCGATGATGCCGTCGAACACCCGCTCCTCGGGCACGGCTGTGGCCTCGGCCACCGCGGTGGCGAAAGGCAGCTCGGCCGCTGCGGGCAGCGCGGTAGGCAGGCAAAGGAAGGGAATGAGCAAGTATCGCAGGCGCATGGACGATCCCCTGTGGCTGCTGGCACGACGGGACGCGGGCCTCCCGCCCGCGGGGCACGGGGATCCTACAGCATCGGAACGGGGGTGCAAGGGCCGGGCGCCGGGCCCGCGACCGGGTCCCGGTTCATCGCCGGCCCGGACGTTCAGCGTCCGAAGCCGGCGAGCAGCGCCTGCAGTTCGCCGTTGAGGCGCTCCAGCTCGGCGGCCGCCGCCACCGTCTGGCGCACGCCATCGGCGGCCTGGCCCGAGACCTCGGAGATACTGGTGATGCTGGTGCTGATGGCCTCGGTGACCTGGCTCTGCTCGGACGCGGCTGCGGCGATCTGGCTCACCTGCTGGTGGATGGTGCTCACGGCGCCGGAGATTCCGGCCAGGGCCTCGGCGGTCTTTTCCGCCTGCTCCACGCCGGCCCGCGCCTGCTCGCCGCCTCCGGCCATGACCTCCACCGCCCGCCGCGTGCCCTGCTGCAGGCGCTCGATCATGGTGCCGATCTCCTCGGTGGAGGCCTGGGTCCGGTTGGCCAGGGTGCGCACCTCGTCGGCCACCACGGCGAAGCCGCGGCCCTGCTCGCCGGCCCGCGCCGCCTCGATGGCGGCGTTGAGGGCCAGCAGGTTGGTCTGCTCGGCGATGCCGTTGATGACCTCCAGCACGCGGCCGATGTTCTCGCCTTCGGCTTCCAGCTCGGAGATGACCCGGGTGACGTCATCCACCGCCCCGGCGAGGCTGTCGATGGTGCACATGGCTTCCACCGTCACCAGCTTGGCGTCGTTGCCCTGGGCATCGGCCTCGCGGGTGGCGGCCTCGGCCTGCTCGGCGTTGCGCGCCACCTCCTGGGCGGTGGCGGCCAGCTCGTTGACCGCGGCGACCACCTGATCCACCTCGGCCTGCTGGCGCTGGGCCCCGTTCTCGACCCCGGCCGCCACTTCCTGCAGCCGCTCCACCACCGCGGCCACCTCTGCCGCCACCGCACCCACCGCCTCCACCATGCGCTGGAGGCTGTCGGCGGCGGCGTCGATGCCCCGCGCCACCGCCCCCAGCGCATCGCTGCTGTCGAGCCCGCAGCGCTGGTCCAAGCGGCCCCGGGCCAGGGCGTCCGCCACCCTGGCCATGGCCCCCAGGCGCCGCCCCAGCAGGCGCCGGAAGAGGAGGAAATTGCCCCAGCCCACCAGCAGGCCGAAGGCGAAGCACAGCGCCGCGAAAGCGGCGAAGTGGTCACCCGGCCAGCCGCCCAGCCCCTTGACCAGCCATGGGAAGACCAGCCCCGCGACCCCGCCCAGCGCCAGCACCGCCAGCAGCAGCCGGTGCAGGACCGAGGCCGGTCTCTTTTTCTGCCGTGCCATGTCGCGCGCCCCCGTTTCACGAGGTTCCACCCTGACTTATCGTCACCGCCGGCCGCCGGCTTGAGGCCCGGGCGCCTGCACGGTCCCGGTGGAACCCGGTACAATTGCGACCCTGTCCACACCACAGCGAAACCGGCGAACGACCCGTGGCGCAGTACATCTTCACCATGAACCGGGTGACCAAGGTGGTGCCGCCCAAGCGCGTCATCCTCAAGGACATCTCCCTGTCCTTCTTTCCCGGGGCCAAGATCGGCGTGCTGGGCCTCAACGGCGCCGGCAAGTCCACCCTGCTGCGCATCATGGCCGGGGTGGACACCGAGTACGAGGGCGAGGCCCGGCCCCAGCCCGGCATTCGCATCGGCTACCTGCCCCAGGAACCGCAGCTGGATCCGGCCAAGGACGTGCGCGGCAACGTGGAGGACGGCGTGGCCGAGATCAAGCAGGCTCTGGCCCGCCTGGAGGAGATCTACGCCGCCTACGCCGAGCCCGATGCCGACTTCGACGCCCTGGCCGCCGAGCAGGCGGAGCTGGAAAACCTGGTCCAGGCCGCCGACGGCCACAACCTGGACCGGACCCTGGAGATCGCGGCCGAGGCCCTGCGGCTGCCGCCCTGGGACGCCGACGTCACCAGGCTGTCCGGCGGCGAGCGCCGGCGGGTGGCCCTGTGCCGGCTGCTGCTGTCCCGGCCCGACATGCTCCTGCTGGACGAACCCACCAACCACCTGGATGCCGAATCGGTGGCCTGGCTGGAGCGCTTCCTGCACGAGTACCCGGGCACGGTGGTGGCGGTGACCCACGACCGCTACTTCCTGGACAACGTGGCCGGCTGGATCCTGGAGCTGGACCGCGGCGAAGGCATCCCCTGGGAGGGCAACTACTCGTCCTGGCTGGAACAGAAGGAGAAGCGCCTGGAGATGGAACAGAAACAGGAACAGGCGCGCCTCAAGGCCATGAAGGCGGAGCTGGAATGGGTCCGTTCCAACCCCAGGGGCCGCCACGCCAAGAGCAAGGCCCGCCTGGCCCGGTTCGAGGAGCTGGCCTCCAAGAGCTACCAGAAGCGCAACGAAACCAACGAGATCTTCATTCCGCCCGGCCCCCGCCTGGGCGAGCTGGTGATCGAGGCCCGGGGCCTGCGCAAGGGCTTCGGCGACCGCCTGCTCATCGACGGGCTCTCCTTCAACCTGCCCCGGGGCGGGATCGTCGGTGTCATCGGCCCCAACGGCGCGGGCAAGACCACGCTGTTCCGCATGATCACCGGCCAGGAGCAGCCCGACGGCGGCGAGCTGCGCATCGGCGACACCGTGAAGCTGGCCTACGTGGACCAGAGTCGCGACAGCCTGGATCCCGACAAGACGGTGTGGGAGGAGATCTCGGACGGCCACGACATCATCGAGGTGGGCGAATTCCAGATCAACTCGCGGGCCTACGTCTCCCGCTTCAACTTCCGCGGTGCCGACCAGCAAAAGCGGGTGGGCGATCTGTCCGGCGGCGAGCGCAACCGCGTCCACCTGGCCAAGCTGTTGCGCTCCGGGGGCAACGTGCTGCTGCTGGACGAGCCCACCAACGACCTGGACGTGGAGACGTTGCGCGCGCTGGAGGAGGCGCTGCTGGAATTCCCGGGCTGCGCGGTGGTCATCTCCCACGACCGCTGGTTCCTGGACCGCATCGCCACCCACATCCTCGCCTTCGAGGGCGACAGCCACGTGGAATGGTTCGAGGGCAACTACGCCGACTACGAGGCCGACCGCGCCCGGCGCCTGGGCGAGGACGCCGCCCAGCCCCACCGCATCCGCTACAAGCGCCTGAGCGCCTGACGGCGGGCCGGGCACGCGGCGGCACGCGGCGCGCGGTGGTGCAACGGTCAGAAGGATGTGGAGCCCGGGCGTTGCGCCCGGCCTTGTCCCCGTGCAGCGCGGGCGTCCCGCATCAGCAATGCGGCAGCGCGTCCCGGCGTCTCACTGCAGCTCCCGGAACTCGCTGCCGCCATCCAGGAAATAGAGTTCGTCCTCGCCGTATTCCTGCAGGACCTCCGACCACTCCAGCGGCTGCTCGGTGGGATGGAGTTCGAGGAAGTACCAGGTCTCCATGTCGAATTCCTCGATCTCGCCGTCGGCATATTGCACCTCGACGGAGTCCGCGTCGGCATCGAGCACCTGGAACACCCGACGCTCCAGATCCTGGTACCACTGCCCAACCACCGGTTCGAATGGTGTCGACATTGGGATCACCTCCCTCGCACTTGGCAGAACACGACGACGGGTTGCGATGCCGGGCCGAAATGCCGGACGACTCAGCCGGTGCATGTCTAACCATAGCACCGGATGTTGCAAAGAAAAGGCAGCAAAATGGCTGGAAATACAGGGGACTTGTTGAGAAATCACCTGAAGCCGCAGCTCCAAGTGCTTCATCGCAGGCGGGATCGCACCCGCCGGCGGCCGCCGGCGGGTGCCAAGGTTTTTTCCGCGGTCAGGGCGCGGGCGGAGCCTGCGGCGCCGGTTCCGCGGCTGCGGCCCCGGAGGCCTCCGCAGGCCCGGCGGGGGCCGGTGCCGGTGCGGCCGGCGACGGCTGCACCTGGATGACGTCCTCGGCGATCACCTCGCCGGCGCCGTTGAGCACCGAGACCCTCCACTCCCCGGTCCAGGACGGATCCAGGTTCTTCGAAGACCACACCCGCCAGCGCGGGCCACGCACGTCGAAGGTCACCTCGGCCATCACCTTGCCGTCGTGCTCCCAGCGGTGAGTCGCGGTCTGGCCCGACATGTCGCGCAGCTCCGTGAAATAGAACACCTTGCCGGTCCGGGGATCGACCACGTCCAGCCGGTCCACCGGCTCGCGCTCGGACACCCCGCTGGTGAACACCGAGCGGGTCACGCTGCCGCGCGAAAAGCCGGCCTGCTCTTCCAGCGGCTCGGCCGCCGCCTGGGCCTCGGGCGCCGTCCCGGCTTCCGGCGCGCCGGGTGCGGGGGCTTCCGCGGCGGCCCCGGCGGCAGTCCCGGTCCCGGCACCGGCCCACAGGGGCACGGCGGCCAGGAGCACGCAGGTCATGATTCTGTTCATGGCATTGCCCTCCTTCAGGCTGAATCGTCGTGGGACATCCGTCTCCTCCCGTGCGGGCCTGCAATCTGACCGCAGGCCCGGCCCGGGGACCATGACCGCCGTCACACTTTGCCGCCGGGCCCGGGCCCGGATGCTACAATCGCCGCGCCATGGGCCGCGACCACAAAGATCCCGGCATCACCGGCGTGCTGCTGGCCAACCTGGGCACGCCCGAGGCCCCCACCCCGGCGGCGCTGCGCCGTTACCTGGCCCAGTTCCTGTCCGATCCCCGGGTGGTGGATCTGCCCCGGTGGCTGTGGCAGCCGGTGCTCCACGGAGTGATCCTGCGCCTGCGCCCGCGCCGTGCCGCGCGGGCCTACCGCAAGGTGTGGACGGAGGCGGGCTCGCCGCTGCTGGCCATCGGCCGGCGCCAGGAGGCGGGCCTGCGCGCCCTGCTGGCACGGCGCGCGCCCGGCGCGGCCGCCGTGGTACTGGGCATGCGCTACGGCGAGCCCGCCCTGGGCACGGCGCTGGAAGCGCTGCGCCGGCAGGGACTGGAACGGCTGCTGGTGCTGCCGCTCTACCCCCAGTACTCCGGTGCCACCACCGGCTCCACCTTCGACGCGGTGAGCCGGGTGCTCGCCGGCTGGCGCCGGGTCCCGGAGCTGCGCCTGGTGGCGGACTACCACGACTTCCCCCCCTACATTGAGGCCCTGGCCCGAAGCGTGCGCGAGGTGTGGAACCGGGAAGGCGAGGCCGGGCGGATGCTGTTCTCCTTCCACGGCGTGCCCCAGCGCTGGATCAGGGAAGGCGACCCGTACGAGGAGCAGTGCCGGACCACCGCCCGCCTGGTGGCGCAGCGGCTGGGTCTGGAGGAAGAACGCTGGGCGGTGGCCTTCCAGTCACGCTTCGGCCGCGAGGCATGGCTGGAACCGGCCACCGATGCGACCCTGCGCGCGTGGGCGCAGGAGGGCGTGCGCCGCGCGGACGTGATCTGTCCCGGTTTTGCCGCCGACTGCCTGGAGACGCTGGAAGAGATCGCCCTGCAGGCGCGGGAGGTCTTCCTCGCCCACGGCGGCGAGGCGTTCCGCTACATTCCCGCGCTCAACGATTCGCCGGACCACCTGGCCGCGCTGGCGGCGCTGGTGGAGCGCCACGCCTGTGGCTGGCCGGGCTTCCCTGCCCAGCCCCCGGCCCCCAGCTAGCCCCTGGCACCCAGCACCTCAAACAGGGTAATCCGCGATGCCCGGATTGCCCTCGGCGCCGATGATCTTGGGGGTGTTGAGCTTCTTGATCTTGGCCACCTTCTGGTCGCGCAGGTACTCGGCCACCACCTCCCACACCGGCGGCCCGGGAGACTTGGCTCCCACCGTGGCCCAGCCCGCGACCTTGTAGGTCTTGTCGGGCTCGATGGGGGTGCCGTCGTCCAGGCGCATGTCCTTGATGCGGGTACCCATGGTGCCGGTGAGGTCCATGGTGTAGTCCATGCCGCCCACGCGCACCATGTCGCCGCCCTGCTGCTTGTAGGGATCGGCGTTGAACAGGTTGTCGGCCACGTCCTCCAGGATGAGCTTGAGATCGGAGCCCTTCATGTCCCGCACGTAGGTCTCGGGATAGGTCATGCAGGTCTGATCCAGCACGTTGTCCATGGTGATGGTCTGCCCCGGCAGCACCGTGGTGCCCCAGCGGAAACCCGGCGAGAGGGAGATCTGGGCATCGAGCTGGATGCGCAGGGCATCGCAGATGATCTGGTCGAAGGTGCCGTTGAAATTGCCGCGGCGGTACAGCAGGGTGTCGGCCACCGCCAGCTCCTCGCGGAGCTGCTTGAGGTAGGGCGCCCGCACCTCGTCGATGTAGGCGGCCATGGCCTTGTCCGGCTCCAGGAAGTTGGAGAACACCGGCAACAGCCTGTAGCGGAAGTCCTGCACCTTGCCGTTGCGCACGTCCAGCTGCATCACGCCCAGGAACTTGCCGTTGGAACCGGCATTGGTGACCAGGGTCTGGCCCCCGGCGTTCTTGACCACGCTGGGCGCCGGCATCCCGTCGTGGGTGTGGCCGCCGAAGATGACGTCGATGCCCGTGACCCGGCTGGCCATCTTGAGGTCCACGTCCATGCCGTTGTGGGAGATGACCACCACCACGTCGGGTTTCTCGTGCTCCCGCACGGCGTTGACGGTGTCCTGCATCTCCCGCTCGCGGATGCCGAAGGTCCAGTCCGGGATGAACCGCTGCGGGTTGGCGATGGGCGTGTAGGGAAAGGCCTGGCCGATGACCGCCACCCGGACACCGCCCAGGTCCTTGATGGTGTAGGGCTTGAAGGCGCGCTGGGTGTTCTCGTCGTAGCCGGGAAAGTCCGCGAAGCGGTAGTCGAACGAGGCCTCGTCCTTGACGTACACGTTCTGGGCCACGAAGTCACCCTTGAAGGCCTGGATGTTCTTGATGATCTCGTCCTCCAGGTAGGTGTACTCCCAGTGGCCGGTCATCACGTCCACGCCCAGGCGGTTGCAGGCCTCGACCATGTCCTGGCCCCGGGTCCACAGGGCGGTGCCCGATCCCTGCCAGGTGTCGCCGCCGTCCAGCAGCAGGGTCTTGTCCGGACCATGGTCGGCGCGCAGCTTCTTGACCAGCGTGGCCAGGTGGGCGAAGCCGCCCACCTTGCCGTACTGCTGGGCGGCCTCGACGAAGTTGAGGTAGGTGAAGGCGTGGGCCTCCGGGGTGTTGGGCTTGATGCCGAAATACTCCAGCAGTTTGTCGCCCACCAGGTGCGGGGGCTTGCCGAAGGAGCTGCCCAGGCCCAGGTTGACGTTGGGCTCGCGGAAATAGATGGGCAGGAGCTGGGCATGGCAGTCGGTCATGTGCATGAGGGTGACGTTGCCGAACCTGGGCAGGTCGTACATGCCCGCGCCGGCCCGACCCGCCGCCGGTGCCGCGGCCTTCTTGCCGGCCCCCGGCCTGGAATCGCAGCCGGGCAGCATGCCGGCAGCGGCGGCCAGGCCCATGATCTGGATGAATTCGCGACGGCTCAGTGACGACATGGAAGCGCCTCCTCGTTCAAGCGGCGGGTTGCCGGATTGATTGTTATGTGTGTCTCGCGCGCCCGGGTCCTGCAGGCACCATGCCAGGGCGGCGGCCGGACCCACGGTCCGCCCCGCCCTGCGGGCTGCTGCGCCACAGGGCCGGAATGATACCCAATCGTGCCAGCGGACGCACCCGGCAGCGGCGCCTCCGCCTCCAGGCGGGTGCAAAGCGCAACGACGGCCGTTGCGAATTCCGATGCCGGGCTCAGGAATTTTCCTGCCGGCGCTGGACACCCGGCCACCGGACCGGCCGCAACCGCAGCAGAAAGAGCGCCGCCAGCAGCGTTGCGTAAACGAGAGGGGGCCGGACATCCAGCTTGACCAGCCAGAAGAAGTGCAGAACGGCCAGAACGGCGGCCACGTAGACCAGGCGGTGCAGGCGTTTCCAGCGCCCGCCCAGGCGGCGCATCATGCCCCGGGTGGAAGTGAGCGCCAGGGGCAGCAGCAGCAACCAGGCGCTCATGCCCGCGGTGATGAATGGCCGCTTGAGGATGTCACGCCCAATTTCTCCCCAGTCGAAGAACTGGTCCAGCCACAGGTAGGAAACGAGATGCACCGTGGCATAGAAGAAGGCATACAGCCCCAGCAGGCGGCGCAGCCGCTGTGGCCACCTCCAGCCCGTGAGGCGCCGCAGCGGGGTGACCGCCAGCGTGATGAGCAGCAGGCGCAGGGCCCACTCGCCGGTGCTGCGGGTGAAGACCTCGATGGGATTGGCCCCCAGGCGATCCTGTGCCAGTCCCCAGGCCAGCCACAGCAGGGGCGCCAGGCAGGCCAGCCACACCACCGGCCCGAGCCAGCCCCTGCCTGTGACACCATGCCCCCGCACCGGCTGCCTAGAAATGTTGACGCAGGTTCATACCGCGGTACAGATGCGCCACCTGCTCGGCATAGCCGTTGAACATGAGCGTCTTGCGCTTGAAGAACTCCCCGATGCGCCGCTCGCGGGCCTGACTCCAGCGCGGGTGATCCACGGTGGGATTGACGTTGGCATAGAACCCGTACTCGCGCGGAGACGCCTTCATCCAGCTCGTCAGCGGCTGGCGCTCGGTGAAACGGATACGGACGATGGACTTGATGCTCTTGAAGCCGTACTTCCACGGGACCACCAGCCGCAGCGGCGCACCATTCTGGTTGGGCAGCACTTCGCCGTACAGCCCCACCGCCAGGATGGTGAGCGGATGCATGGCTTCGTCCATGCGCAGCCCTTCCACGTAGGGCCAGTCCAGCACGCGGCGCCGCTGCCCCGGCATCTGCTCCGGATCGTACAGCGTGGTGAACTCCACGTACTTCGCCTGCGAGGTGGGGGCGAAGCGCCTGAGCAGGTCGGCCAGGGGGAACCCCACCCACGGAATCACCATGGACCAGCCCTCGACGCAGCGCAGGCGGTAGATGCGTTCCTCCAGCGGGTGGGGGCGCAGGATGTCTTCCAGGGTGTACGTCCCCGGCTTTTCGCACGCACCTTCCACGGTCACCGACCAGGGCTCGGTGCGCAGGCTGGCGGCGCGCTCGGCCGGGGAGTACTTGTCGGTGCCGAACTCGTAGAAATTGTTGTAGCCGGCGACATGCTTGAACGGGGTCGGCGGCTCATCGGTGCGAAAGGGTCCGGGCGCGGGCCGGAATGCAAGCCGCCGCCCGCCGTGCCCGGCCCCGGCCGGCCCCGGCAGTGCCGCGGCAGCCAGGGCCGCCACGCCGGTCTGCACAAAGCGCCTGCGCTCGCGCCACACCTCCCGTGGCGTGATCTCCGACGGCACGATGTCTCCTGGAAAACGACGCCTGCCCATGCCTGTTGTCCCCTGTGTCCTCCGGCTGGACCCGCTCGGACGCCGGCCCGCTGCTGCCCTTGGACCACGGCGCGGCCCATTCTATCCCGGGAATCTGCCAGAGGCGGCAAAACGCGTACGGCCGCATTGCGGCTGGATGGACAAGTGTGCGAAAGTTTTCGCCCCGGCAGCCGCCGGCGGCCGGGCTTCCAGGCGAGGACACCCCACAGGCATGGCGGAAAAAAAGGTCGCGGACAGGGTCCTGGTGCAGAAGAGCACCGCCACCGGCGAGGAACGGGGGTTCGAGATCTACAACCGCAAGTACCTGCGGGTGAGCTGCCGCGGGCTGCGCAGCAAGCGCCGTTATGACCTCCACCTGGCCATGCTGGAACCGTGGCCCATCCGCCACCGGCGCATCAGCTGGCGCTGGCTGGGTGTCGTCCTGGTCCTGGCCGCGGCCAGCGGCGGGGCCGGATGGTACGTCTACGCCAGCGGCCGGCAGGTGGACCTCAGCCTGTGGGTGCCGGTGCTGGCCGGCCTGGTGTTCTTCACCCTGGGGGCGCTGGTGATGTTCGTGGTGCACTCCCCCAACGTCACCGAGTTCCGCAGCCGCTACGGCGGCTGCGTGCTGGTGAGCCTGTTCTACGGCAAGCCCGCCCGGCGCCCGTTCCAGGAGTTCGTCGAGGAGCTCAAGAACCGGATCCTCGCCGCCAGCCAGGA
>Ga0256830_1003142_pt1 | contig 10442 bp, 14 predicted proteins | sample 128326metaG_FD_190537 | JGI IMG/M metagenome (GOLD analysis project Ga0256830, IMG submission 190537) | Hydrothermal vent microbial communities from Lau Basin, Pacific Ocean - 128-326 | ecosystem: Environmental > Aquatic > Marine > Hydrothermal vents | place: Pacific Ocean: Lau Basin | collected...
TCTAAATTTTCACGCGGACAGTTAGGTTTTTAAGCAATGGCTAATAAACGACTCCCCGATAACGTGCATAAGCTCAGAGGAACACTGAGGAAAGACCGTCACGGAGACCCATCAAACAAGCCGAAGCTGAAAAATCAAATCCCGAGAATGCCCACATGGCTGAATGCGAACGGCAAGGCAGAGTGGAAGCGCATCACGAAAGAAATGGAGAAAATGGGGATCATCACGAACGCGGATCGCACTGTCCTTGCCCAGTATTGCCAGCTCTATAGCGAGCTTGTCGCAGACCGCGAAGAGTTTACGGCGGCCAAGCATACCCAGCTGAGATATTGCCAGATCGAGCTTGGCCTGACGCCGAGCGCACGAAGCAAAATCACACTGCCTGGCGGCGATGAGGGAAACCCATTCGATGACCTATGACGTTTATCGAACGGGCCAAGAAATACGCGCGGGAGGTTAAGTCAGGGAAGATCCCAGCGTGCAAATATGTCAAGCAGGCGTGTGATCGGTTCCTTCGAGATCTCAAGCGCAAGGACATCTTTCTCGACAAGGATGAGGCAGAGCGGTGGTGCCGCTTCCTGGAAAAGCTCCCGCACGTTAAGGGACAATGGGCGGCAAGAGGCGAGACATTCGTTTTAAGCGACTGGCAGATATTTTGCACTGTCAACATTTTCGGATGGAAAAGAAAGAAGACGGGCCTCCGGCGCTTTCGTGAGGTCTATATCGAGGTTCCGAGAAAGAACGGAAAATCATTCTGGGTCGCTGCTATAGGTGTTGGGATGCTCACGATAGATGGTGAGTATGGCGCTGAGGTCTATTGTGGTGCGACGACAGAAAAGCAGGCGTGGGAGATATTCCGGCCGGCTAAGCAGATCTGCGAGCGCACGCCAGCACTCAGGGAGAAATTCGGCCTTGAGGTTAACGCGAAGACGCTGAACATCCTCTCGAATGGTTCGAGATTTGAGCCCGTAATAGGGAATCCAGGGGACGGCGCGAGCCCGTCGTGCGGCATCGCTGATGAGTATCATGAGCACAAAACCTCTGATCTTGTCGATACCTTTATCACCGGAATGGGGGCCAGGCAGCAGCCGATACAGATCAACATCACGACAGCCGGATCGGACACGGCTGGTCCTTGCTACGAAAAGCGGGATGATTTAATCAAGATACTGTCGGGATCGGTGGATGACGATGCGATTTTCGGGGTAATTTATACCCTTGATGAAGGAGACCAATGGGACACGATTGACGCGCTTAAAAAGGCTAATCCGAATTTTGGCATAAGCGTGGACGAGGCATTTCTTGAGGGCCAGCTAGCACAGGCAAAACGCTCAGCACAAAAACAAACGGCGTTTAAGACCAAGCATCTTAATATGTGGGTGGGTGCGAAGGCGGCATGGATGAACATGCTTGCCTATCAGTCCTGCCGAAAGAATAATCTTGATCTTGAAAAGCACAAAGGCCGACGGTGCTATATCGGCATTGATCTGGCGTCGAAATCAGACATAGCCTCTATGGCAATTCTGTTCCCTCCAGAGGGAAGCGGAAAATATACGGCATTTGTCAGGCACTACCTCCCAGAGGACACGATTCTCGAAGGCGGGAATACCAGGTACAAGGCATGGCATCAGTCAGGGCATTTTGAGGCGACGCCAGGTAACATTATCGACTTTAGCTACATCGAGGACGATCTTGCGGAGTTGAAAAGCGACTTTCAGATCGAAGAGATTGCCTATGACCCATTTCAGGCAACTCAGTTTTCTGTGAGGATGCAGGAGGCCGGGTTTCCGATGGTCGAGGTGGGTGCGACGGTCAAGAACTTCTCAGAGCCGATGAAAGAGCTCGAAGCGTTGATCTTGAGCAAGAAAATACAATTCACCGATTGCCCGATCCTCATGTGGATGTTTGGCAACGTAGTCGCAAGGCTGGACAAGAAAGACAACATATTCCCAGACAAGGAACGGGCGGAAAACAAAATAGACGGCGTTGTCGCGCTGATCATGGCGCTCAACCGGCATATTGTCGCCACAAGCCAGCCGCGAGGCTACAAGGATCGGGATCTGCTAGTGATATGAAACAGAAAATACTGGATCTTGTTGGGCTGATCGGCCTCGCCTCTGTGGGTTATGGGTTGTGGGAGATCAGCCCTGCTGTATCAAAAATCGTGATCGGAGGGTTCTTCGTCGTGTTTGCCTATATTGGGTCTCGCAAGTGATATTTGACATTCTTGCACGATCAATCGAGAACCCGAGCACATCGTTATCTGACCCCGCACAGTGGCTGATTGATGCGTGGGGGGGCGGATCAACAAAAGCGGGGCAATCCGTCACGACAGAGACGGCGCTGAAATATACGGCGGTCTGGGGCTGTGTGCGGATCATCTCAGAGAGCCTGGCCGCGCTTCCGCTCAACCTGTATCGGGTAGATGGAAAAAAGCGGGAAATTGCGCGAGATCACATCGCGCATCAGCTTGTGCATGATTCCCCGAACGACGAGATGACGTCGTTTGTCTTCAGGGAGATGATGCAAGCCCATTTGTTGACAAGCGGCAATGCCTACGCCCCTATCGTTCGAGATAGCGCTAACCGCCCAAGGAAGCTACTCCCGATCTCGCCGTCAGAGATCGAGCCTGTCAGGAAACGTGGCAGACTTGCATACAAGATCACGGGCCGCGACAGACTAAGGGATGCGGCGAACGTGCTCCACATCCCCGGATTGGGGTTCGATGGGATAAAAGGGTTTTCTCCCATTGCCATGCACAGGGAGGCGATTGGCCTTGGTTTGGCGGCGCAGGAGTTTGGTGCGACGTTCTTCGGCAATGGCGCTACGCTCTCAGGCGTTCTTGAGGTGCCTGGCGATCTTGGGGATGACGGCGCAACCCGACTTAGGGACCAATGGAACAAGGCGCACTCCGGGACGGGGAATGCGCATAAAACCGCTGTTCTTGAATTCGGGACGAAATATCAGTCAATCGGCGTTCCGCCAGAGGATGCGCAGTTTCTGGAAACGAGGAAATTTCAGATCACGGATATTGCGCGGATCTATCGTGTCCCGCCCCACATGCTGGCCGATCTCGAAAGGGCGACATTCTCCAACATCACTGAGCAGGATCTTGCTTTCGTAAAGCACACAATGATCCCCTGGTTGGTGAGATGGGAACAAGAGCTGAATCGGAAGTTGTTGAACGATGAAGAGCGAAATACCATGTTTTTCAAGTTCAATGTGGCTGGGCTTCTGCGCGGAGATATTAAGAGCCGGTATGAATCATACCAAATCGGACGCCAGCAGGGATTCTTGTCCGTAAACGACATCCGAGAGCTTGAAGACATGAACCCCATAGATGGGGGAGATGTCTATCTTGAGCCGCTAAACATGGTGCCGGCCGGATCTCAAGATAGATCAGAAGATCGCTCAAAAGAGGCGGAGATCGCAAGGAAGGAGGCGACAGCGCTTCGCAAGAATATGGCAAAATACGAAGGCAAGCCCGCGGAGTTCATGAAATGGGCGGAAACATTCTTCCGGGATCATGTTTCCCATGTTGCAAAAAAGCTGGGCACTGATCCCGTGACCGCAGCGAAATACTGCGAGTCAGGGTTTGAGGCGATCAAACAGATGAAGCGGGAAGACTTTGATTCCATGAACCTCAGCGTGTTTGACGGCTGGGAAGAGAACCGCAGCGAAGAGCTAAAGCAGGTAAATCATGATGGAAATTGAACGCAGATATACTCCAGGAAAGGTGAGCATTGAAAAGCGAGAGGATCACGATCCCGTGATCCGAGGCTATGCCGCCGTATTCGACACGCTATCCGAAAATCTGGGCGGGTTCAGAGAAAAAATCGACCCTGGCGCATTCTCCGATGTGCTAGATGATGATGTGAGAGCCCTGTTTAACCATGACTCAAATCTGATCTTCGGTCGGACGAAGGCCGGGACGCTGAGGATCGCGCAAGACTCAAAAGGTCTTGTGTACGAAGCGGAGCCGCCAGACACGCAGACCGGCAGAGATCTGGTAGTGTCTATCGAGCGAGGGGATGTCGATCAATCATCGTTTGCATTCACGGTTGATCAGGACAAATGGGAGGAGGACGATGACGGCCGAATCGTGCGGACGATCATCAAGGTCAAGCGTCTCTATGATGTGTCTCCCGTGACCTATCCCGCATACCCAGACGCATCTGTCGGGCTTCGTGGGCTAGAGCAGTTCCTGAAGGCAAAGAATCCTGATCGCGGGAATGTGTATGCAGAGCGCCTGGCGCTTTGTCGAATGAGATTGAAAGAATTAGGTGCCTCGTAGGAAACGAGCGAGGTGGCGGGGTAGCCAGTTCCGTTGAACCTACGCCCCAATATGTCACTACAGAAAGAGGGTAAAAAAATGACTATCGAATTGAAGCGGCTCATCGAGGAGCGTGCGCAGGCAGTTACTGCGATGCACGATCTCGTTGCAAAGGCCGAGAGCGAAGAACGTGGCCTGACGGCCGAGGAGCGCGAGAGCTGGGACAAGATGAACGAATCCATCGAGTCCTATGATGACCGTATCGAGCGTGCCAAGAAGGCTGAAGACCTGTTTCACCAGCTCGATGAGGTCAATGACGAGCTTCTCGACACAGAAGATCGTGGCGATCAGCGGGATGAAGGCGAGGTGCGGTCCGAGGCGTTTAGCGCACTGCTTCGCAGCGTCGAGTCCGGCCTGTCTGGCCTGAGCGATGAGCATCGGCATGTCGTCGCGCAGATGCAGCGCGAAGCTCGTGCCCAGAGCGTTGGCACGACTACCGCCGGCGGATTCCTGGTGCCGGAGAATTTCGCAAATCGCATCATCGACGGCATGGCCGTGTATGGCGGTATCCGTGATGCCGCGACCGTGATCACCACGTCTGATGGCGGTGATATGCCGTTCCAGACCAATGATGACACGGGCAACTCCGGCGCGTTGCTGGCGGAAAACACGCAGGATTCCGAGCAGGATCTGACTTTCGGTGAGATCACCCTTGGGGCGTACAAGTACACCTCCAAGATCATCCGTGTATCGGTCGAGCTGATGCAGGACTCCGCGTTCGATCTGGATGCCTATATCGCGGGCAAGTTCGCCGAACGTCTGGGCCGGATCACGTCAGCGCATTACGCGACGGGCACCGGGTCCAGCCAGCCCAATGGCATAGTGACGGCGTCCACGCTCGGCAAGACGGCGGCGGCTACGGCGGCGATCACCTATAACGAGATGCTGGATCTCAAGCATTCCGTTGATCCCGCGTACCGCCGGGGCGCAAGGTGGGCGTTCCATGACTCGACCTTGAAGGCGCTGAAACAGCTTCAGGACTCGAATGGCCTGCCGCTGTGGTCTCCGAACGTCTCCACTGATGCACCGGCAATGCTCGATGGCGATCCGTATGTGATCGACAACGGCATTCCGCAGCTCGCAACCGGCAACAAGACCGTCATCTATGGCGATCTGACCAAGTACCATATCCGCGATGTTCGCGGGATCACGATGGTGCGTTTGGTCGAACGGTATGCGGACTATCATCAGGTCGGCTTCATCGCGTTCATGCGCACCGACGCCGATCTGCTGGACACGTCTGCCGTCAAGCATCTGATCCAGGCGTAAAACCGGGCGCTTAGCGTCCATCACGAGGGGGCTTCGGCCCCCTCCCTTTTGGAGGGCATTATGCCGAGCAAAGATTTAGCAAATGTCGTGAGCGTGGCGCAGTCGATCAGGCCCGCAGCGATCACGGCAACAACGAATGGCGTCGCCGTCAATATGCTGGGGTATGAGTCGGCGGTTGTTGTTGTTTCGCCGGGGACTATTACCGATGGGACGCACACCCCGAAAGTCCAGTATTCGGATGATGGATCGACGGGATGGACCGATGTCCCTGCTGCGGGCCTTCAGGGATCGTTCGCCGCAATGGCATCGAACACTGTCCAGGAGGTCGGCGTTGTCGGCGCCTATAATTATCTCCGCGCTGTTTCTACCGTCTCAGGCGCCACCACTGGCGGCGTTTATGAGATCAGCATTGTGCGCGGTCACCCTGATACGGCACCAGTATGAAGATCCGAATGAAAGTCGGGATCGCCGGGGTATCGTGGTCCGCGAAGCCTGGCGATGTCATCGACATCGAATCCAAGGAAGCAAAGCGCCTCTGCGAATCAGGCATGGCAGAGCCTGTGGCTGAGAAGCGGAGCGCAAAAGCTGAGAAACGGTAATGCCGTCCGTCCTCGACACACCAGCGACCTCAACGCCTATCGATCTGGACGCAGCGAAAGAGCATCTGAACCTGGACACGACTGACGACGATGCCTATGTACTGTCTCTAATTGGGGCTGCGACGAAGCACATTGAAACTATCACGAATCGTGCGTTGATTAGCCAGACATGGAGCCAGTATCTTGACGCATTCGATGACGAGATAGAGCTTTCCAGATCGCCGCTTTCGTCGGTTGTGGCGATAACGTACACAGATACTGATGGCGCAACGCAAACAGCCGCGACGTCGTTATATGATGTCGATACAGTATCAACGCCCGGTCGGGTATTGCTTGCCTATGGCAAGTCATGGCCGGACACGCGATCTGTCAGGAACGCTGTTCGCATCCAGTATGTGGCCGGATATGGCGATGCTGGCGATGTGCCGCAGCCTATCAAACAGGCCATGAAGATCCTGATCGGGCACTGGTACGAGCACCGCGAGCCTGTAATTGCCGGGACGATTGTCTCCAGTGTGCCAATGTCAGTAGATTCGCTTCTCATGCCTTATCGCGTGGTGTTCATGTGAGAGCCGGGCTTCTTCGCCACAAAGTAACGATTCAGTCCAATACGCCGACGGTAGATAGTAAGGGCGGCGTGATTGAGTCGTGGTCAACGTATGCGACGCGCAGATGTTCAATAAAGGTGGTTTCTGCGACAGAAACAAACGATCAGAACAAAGAATTTGCGTCTATCGTTTACAAATTCACGTTTCGGCAGGACTCGAAAACCGAGAATATCCTTCCGGCGATGCGGATAAGCTACGATTCAAGGACGTTTGATATTGAAACGGCACCCGCAGTCGCGGGATACAGGATGGTGGTGGTAACAGCCAGAGAGCTTGTATGACGCCAGACATCAAGCTCAAAGGGGGAAAGGAATTAGCGGCAACCCTCAAACTTCTTGATCTCAAGACAGAGCGCAAGTTCGGAATGCAGGCGTTACGCGCTGGGGCAAGAGTCATCATCAAGGACGCGCGAAAGCGGGTTCCCGTAAAGACTGGATTGCTTCGCCGCAGGGGATTTATAACCAAGGCGGCAAAAGGGAGAAGGAATGAGATCGTTTTGACGCTCGGGACTCGTGGCGGGAAAAACGCGCCGTGGTATGCGCACTTGATCGAATTCGGCACGAAACCTAGAACGATCAAGGCCCGAAAAGCCGTTCTCGTTAATCCGGAGAGCGGACAGGTCTTCGGGAAGACGGTTGAGCACCCTGGAACCAGGGCAAAACCATTCTTTCGCCCGGCATTAGATGAGAACAAAACCGAAGTTCTTGAGGCAATCGGGAAAAAATTATTTGATCTTCTGGAGAAGGAAGCGCGGTGAGCATTGAAGACGCCATTGTGACAAGAATGACGGGATATGCCGGCCTCAGTGCGCTTGTTTCAAGTCGGATCTATGCGGTTCAGGCCCCACAAAATCCGACGCTTCCTTACATTGTATTCGAGCGTATCAGCTCATCAAAGATCAGTCTGATGTCTACGGATACGGACGTATCAGAGGCGCGATTTCAATTTACGTGCTACGGGTCAACGTACACTTCTGCAAGGAATGTGGTTGAGCAAGTCAGGTTATGCTGGCAGCGATTCAGCGGAACAGTGTCTAGCGTTGCCATACTGGATACAGACATAGAAACCGATCAGGATGAATTTGATCCAGACACCAAAGAATACTATTCAATCATGGACATCATGATCACGCATCGGGAGTGAGGCATGGGAAAACCAACTGTTACGATGTGGCATCCGAAAGCCAGCGAACCCATTGAGGTTCCTGTGGGGAATGTCGAGAACGCGAGAGCGAATGGCTGGTCTGAGGAAAAACCAAAGACCAAAAAACCTGAACCGAAGAACGGAGAGTAAGACATGGCAAACCATAAAGGCAGCGAGGGTACTGTTGCAATCGGCGCTAATACCATCGCGGAGATCCGGTCATGGTCGATCAGCGAATCTGGAACGACCATTGACGATTCCGAGCTCGGCGATACCTGGGATACCAAGCTATCAGGCCCGCAAAGCTGGTCAGGCTCGATTGAGTGTTATTGGGATGAGACCGACACGACAGGACAGGGCGCGATGACGACCGGCGCAACTGTTACGCTGAATCTCTACCCTGAAGGGAACGCGACAGGCGACACATACTATACCGGCAGCGCGATTATCACCGGCATCGAGCGAAGCGGCGCACGGGATGGCATGGTGGAGGCCAGCTTCTCGTTTGAGGGCAGTGGCGCACTCACTCAGTCCACGGTGTAAGTTATGTCGGACATACTGGAACGCGCAAAGGCGCATTTCAAGACGCGCCGAGAGACCGATATGGACTATATCGACGTGCCTGAATGGGGAGAGGCAGACAAGCCGCTCCGCATCTTTTGGCGGCCGATGAATCTGGCGGAAAACAACCAGATCTTCAAGTACGCCAAGAACGGCGATCTTGAGGCAATGGCACAGACCCTGATCGTCAGGGCGTTGGATGAAGAGGGAAATCGCCTGTTTCGCCCAGTCCATAAGACGGAACTCATGAAGCACGTCGATGCAAAGATCATTGAGCGGATTGTGCTTGCCATGGGCGGCGATGATGAGGATGTCGAGGAAGCCGAAAAAAACTAACTGAGGATGCGCATCTTAAAGACATGTTTTTTCTCGCGGAGATGCTTCATATGACCGTTGGGGAGGTCATGGAGAAGATGACCGTATCCGAGTACACACATTGGATCGCGTATTTGAGGATGAAGGAAAATGGCTAAACTCGGCTCACTTGTTGCAGACCTTGGCCTGAATACGGCCAGGTTTGAAGCCGGGATCGGCCGCGCGCAAAAAGGCTTGACTAAGTTTAGCCGGCGCATGAAGAGGCAGTTTCGCTCACTTCGCAGTGAAGCGCACCGTTTAGGTACCATTGTTGGGGCCATCGTGTCAATCGCTACTGTAAAGGCGGCGACGGATGCATACGTAAGGCAAGAGCAGGCGATATTTCAGCTAGAGGCACGCATCAGATCCACCGGCGGGGCAGCAGGGTTTAGCTCTGAACAGTTGCAAGGGATGGCAAGGGCTATTCAAAAGATGACCGCATTCGGTGATGAAGCGGTCATCGAAATGCAATCGCTGTTATTGACATTTACGAAGATCAGAGGCCCGATCTTCAAAGATGCACAGATGGCTGTGTTAAATGTCGCAACAGCCATGGGCATTGATTTACGCTCTGCGGCTGTTCAAGTCGGGAAGGCGTTAAATGATCCAGTCGGGCAAATGTCAGCCCTGTCAAGACAAGGCATCATACTGTCAGATTCGCAAAAGAAGCTGATTAAGCAACTGGTTGAGATGGGCGATGTCGCAGGAGCGCAGCGTATCATCTTGCAGGAACTTAGTACTGAGTTTGGTGGATCAGCGAAAGCAGCCGCGGAAGGTCTGGGTGGTTCAATATCTCAACTCAAAAACGCGTTCGGCGATCTTCTTGAAACGCTAGTCAAGGTTACGACAAATAATGGTAAGTCTGGCTTAATCCAATGGCTCACCTCTGCGGTTCAGTGGGTCAACAAGTGGGTCAACAGGCTTCCTATTCTGTTTCAATCATTGTTTGCAGAAATAGATAAATTCATCGTATCGGCAAAATTTGCATGGAAAGGATTTCAAACGTTTATTGAGTTTAATTGGGATACGCTGGTAGGAATTTTAGCGAAATCCGTCGGTAATCTTGCGCTCGTTATTGCAAAAGGGTTTTCTGTTATCCCGGGGCTTGGGGATATTTCTGCGCAAGTCGAGTCATTCGGGAATGCATTGGTTACCGCCGGCGAGAGTGTTACGCCGCTCGAAGAGAGATTAGCGAGACTAAATCGCCAATATGAATCCGAGATCAGCGTTATAGATCGCACAATGCAGATGCTGACTGCAAAGCAGATAGCAGAAGAAGACGCGGCAGCAGCGCTTGAGAACATCGCCGCAATTCGAGGAAATGCGAGAGCTATTGAAGTAGAGAATGCAAGGGCGCATTCTGATACCCTTACGGCAATCGAGGAAATGGGCGCAAAGCGCCGCGTTAAAATCAATCAATTCTATGAGCGCTTGAAAGGCAAGACGCTGGCTCAGGGGATGGCCGCCATTACGAATAACGTGGCCCAGCAATCCAGGACAATGTTTGAGATCAACAAGGCGGCGGCTATTGCAAACGCCGTGATGAATACGTCCGAGGCCGTAACCGGTGCGTAC
>Ga0256830_1003143_pt1 | contig 10440 bp, 15 predicted proteins | sample 128326metaG_FD_190537 | JGI IMG/M metagenome (GOLD analysis project Ga0256830, IMG submission 190537) | Hydrothermal vent microbial communities from Lau Basin, Pacific Ocean - 128-326 | ecosystem: Environmental > Aquatic > Marine > Hydrothermal vents | place: Pacific Ocean: Lau Basin | collected...
TAGCTTTACTAAGCGTTCCGGTATAACCACCGGCGCCGGAAGAAACTGCAATTTTCTCCGCTATGATAGGTTGGGTAAACTCTTGAGGAACCTCACAGTTCCCTGCAAAAGTCCTTACCCCTGGGTCTTTTGCAGCACCAGTAGGTAGTCCAGGTGTAGGCATCCAGTCCGGATACACAATAGCTTTCTCATACTGTGTCCCGGCCGCATTTTTCCTGTTTACCCATACAGTTACCTCATTCATGCTCTCCCAATTATACTTTCTTGTAGAAGTATCATCAGGGTCATACCTATGTAAAACATCAAGGAATTTGTTGTTCGCTTTTCTTTTCTCCAGTAGTGCTATGGAAAGAGTCCCATTATCTACTCTGTTATCCAGCACGGGTTGAGAAGCCCCGAAAAAATGAAAAGTCTCCTCAGTATTCCCGAATCCGGGTGTAATATCATTAGCACAGTCAATCTCGTAACCCTCCACAAAGAGTTGTTCTTTCTTCCGCTTTGGGAAATCACTCGCTTTTAACGCCATCTTTACCTCCTAATTTCTAAACTTTTTCAAAGTCAAATCAATTACAAATCTCCAGCGTTCTGCTTGAACGGGAGACGTAGGTTCAATCGTTCGAGCATTTACATCTGTAACTTCCAAATCTTCACTCGACGAGCTAAAGTCAGGAAATTCATAGTATGGAAGATACTCTTTCTCTTCAAGCAATCGTTTTATATCGTTCATTAACTGGTCTCTCTGTAATCTGTTCAATCCAACAGAATCATGTCCGCCACAAAAACCATAGATAGAAAATGAATATTCATTGAGCTTATAACCAAAAGTAGGATAGCTTACAGAGGGTTCGGTATTAAATTCTATCCCTATAAATGGTAGAGTTAAATTTTCCAAATTATCTGGGAAAGCATGTTCAACTACTAACCCCTGGAAAAATTCTTTAAGGGTTTTGGTCTCGCCTCCCTTAGTATATTGCTCATGTCTCAAGAAATAAACCAATGACTGTTTAATATTTTCTAAGTCTTTAGAAACTGACACAGTCATCCCTTAACCTCCTCATTCATAACTTTTATCCATGTAACCCTAAGTTTTTCTACTAAATCATTCCTGGTAACATTTAAAGCTTTCCTGAACATTGCCTGGGGTGGGATGGTCTTGGTCAAGGACTCCTTTTCACCGTATAATAGAGGTGGTTTACCCCGAGGCCGGACTGTGAACGAACCGCCAAATTCCCACATCTGCAATAAGGAGCTTTCCCAAAGTGGCGAAGCTCGATGCAATCTACTAACTCCTTTATCCCCCGTAGTTCTAAATTCCTTCTTCTTAACATCACCTTCATACCATACGGCATACCAAGCGAATCCTATTCTTTTATTGACTCTCGCTAAATTCCCGTAATTCAATACAATCCTATGCTCAGAAGAAGAGATTTTGTATCCTTCTCTCTCCAATGCCCTTCTTAGGGAAAGAAATGGCCTAACCTTTTCAAAAGTAGCATGAGGTTTATAAGGGCCCGGCGAGGATATAATCCTCCCTTCCTCTGCTAAGTTAGGGGTAAAAGAAATAATTGAAGGCTTTAACTTCTGGGTAAAATATTCCTCAAGCGCACTACTGGCTATCGCTTCTCTAAATTTATCAAGTGCCCCTCTTAGGTATACCAGTGTTCTTTCCAGATTTTTGGTTTCTATCCGGAGACTCGGCAGCATCTTTACCCCCAATTTTGGATTTTAAGCCTTTGAATGGCTGGTGATTAGCACCTCCATTATCCTTTCTGTCTTCCTTTCTGCTTAATTCTTCCTGAAAGGGAGTAATGTCGCCACCCGACTCTAAGGTAGCAATAAGCGTCCCTACCGAAAACGTTGCCTGGGAAATATCATTATGGACTCTTCCCTTCACCTTCCCCAGTGCTTCTCTGGTCTTAGGGTCACTTTGACCCGATAAAGCGTCAATATAATCCAGAAGCGACTTCTTAACATAAGAAAGTATATTCCTTGCACCATTTACCCAAATACTACTCATTCTTTCCTCCTCTATTCTATCCTTTCACAATAAATAACAATTTCATCAGTATCCAATATACTGGTGACTCTTTTGCTTCTTAAACGCACAGAATTTACCACTATATAAACATCCTCTTTTTTAAAATAGCTTTCGTAATTCTTATCACACACAAGGGTAACATCTCCCACCAAGATATTCCCGCCTTCGGAATCATTCCTTTCAAAAGTTCTTCCCCAGGCCACACTTCCGGAAAATGTCCGGGAAGAAGAAGAAATAGATACTCTATCATAAGCATCATCCGTGTAAAGTGGAGTCTTTGATAATTCCCATATGGTAATTGCTTCTGTATAAGTATCATTTCTAACATTTTTAACCTTTTGTTTCTGATAATCCTTTAACATCCTTCATTTGGTCTTTACAATGGTTACTATTGGTAAACCTTCAGCGGTATCTCCCGAAGCCGTAGATTTTAAGGCTTTCCCCGCTATTTCTTTCTCAACTTTCTTCTGTGCCCGCCTAAGCCGTTCTCTCTTAACTTCGCTTAGATAATTCTGCACAACTGCCCCAACTGCTTTAGGGATTTTAGTTAAGTCCGTTTTGCCAGCTGGGTTAGAAACTGCAACCGCATCTACAGCAGCTTGTGCATATTCCCCTCTTAATGTCGCAATGGCAGCACACAAAAGTAACATCTCCTTATCCTTATCAGTAAGGTCGGGAGAGAAGTAGGCCGAATCTCCAGAGCCTAAAATTTCGTATCGTTGGAAGAAATAACTATTAAAAAGCCTCATTCCAGCAGGTATCTTCTTATCCCTGTAAACCGTATCAGAATGGCGATAAGCAGAGCTATTTTCATCTCCCACAAGACTTCTAACATCATCTATTAAATCTTTAACTAACACACTCATTCTACATTCCTCTTAACCAGTTATAAATATCCCTCAGAATATCATCCAAGGTAAATTTAGGCTTCCACCCTATTTCTTTTTTAATCTTTGTATTGTCACCCAACAGAAAGGGAACATCTAATGGTCTAAAGTTACTCTTCATCGTCTTAATCCCAACGTCTATATCCAGTAGTTTTTTTACCTTATCTATAATCTCTTTTATGGAGTAGGCTGTTCCGCTACAAATATTATAAACCTCCCCTGAGTTGCCTTTTAATGCCAACATTATATAAGCCCTACAAATATCTTTAACGTGAGTAAAATCACGATAAGCATCCAGATTCCCCAATTCAAAACTATTTCGTTTACCCTGTTGAATTTCAATCCCTTGTAAAATTATCTTTGGGAGGATAAAACTAAGTGAACGTCTGGGGCCGGAATGATTAAATGCCCGAGTTAAAATCACATCCAACCCATATCCCTTAGCATAAATCCACCCTAATTGAGTTTGAGCTAATTTTGAAATTCCATAAGGGCTGGCTGGCCTGGTAGGATTAGTCTCACTTATTGGTAACTCATTCTCTGCAACTACGCCGTATTCCTCGGAACTTCCGGTCAAAAGCACGGTGCTGGAAGGCGAAATACTTCTAACTGCCTCAAGTAGATTAACCGAGCTGATTAAATTATTAAAAATAGCATCTGCCGGCATATCAAAGGAATATTTTACATAACTCATAGCCGCAAGATGATGGATAATATCCGGTTGAGTTTCCTGGATAACAAAATTGGTGCAGGAGGGGTCAGTCAAATCGCAAGGTAACCAGGTAATCTCCTTCTCAATATGAGCTACATTTGACATATCAGAACGCCATCTCTTAGTAGCGAAGATGTGAGGTTTAGGGGTTAATGATAGGTAGGTCTCCAATAAATGCGACCCGACAAATCCCGTTGCCCCGGTTATTAAAATCCTAATATCCCGCTCTATCTTTAAATCATTCATCTTAACTCTCCTTTCACCCAGGTTTTGGGAGTCTTTTCGTTAATCAACTCCAATTCCTCATCACTCCATTCCTGAGCCCCTTTCTCTTTAGCCCAACAAGCCATTTCCTCTAAACACTCATCCAAACTTTGATTTTTTGCATAACCGAGTGCTTTCTCAGCCTTGGTTGTATCACACCAGGCAAATTTAACTTCTAATGGCCGGGGTGGTAGATGCACCACTTTGGGAGTAGGGAACTCGGGGAATAGTTTAATTATCTTCTCTGCTAAATCATTGATAGTAATTACCTCTGACCCTCCAATATTGTAGGTTTCTCCATCTGTATCAGGATTGGTAAGACACTTAATATAACAAGGTAGCGAGTTCCTGATAGGTGAAAAACTTCTTTTCTGCTCTCCATCACCATACACAAAAATGGGTTCGCCTCGCATAATTCTATTCATAAATATAGCCGCAACATTTCGGAACAAATCAAAAGATTGCCGGGGGCCTATAACGTTAAAAGGCCGAATGATTGTATATCTAAACTCGTAAACCTTGCTCATCATTTCAAGTGTTTCTTCCATCATCGCTTTATTCATTCCGTATAAATCAACAGGCTTACGAGACATTTCTTCTGTGAAAGGTGGGGATTGTTCACCGTAAATACTCATGGAGGAAAAATGAATAAATTTGCTTCCCTTGTATTTAATAAAATTTTTCAAAGTTACTATAAACGCCAAGAAATTATTTTTTGTAACCTTGACAGGTTGAAAAGCAGAAGCACCTTCTCTTGCGGTGGAGGCTAAATGAAAAACGACCTCGGGATTAACAAGAGAAAAAATTCGTGCAGTCGCATTCTCATCCACCAAATCAGAATAAAAATATTTAGCTTGAGGATTTTGGTTTTCCTTTGACCCACTTGAAAGGTTATCAATGCCAAATACTTGATGTCCTTCTTGAGTTAAAATGTCGGTTATCCAGGAGCCCATGAAACCTAAAGCTCCGGTTACGAGTATCCTCATCTAAACCTCCCTCTCTGAACAACAAAAAAGGCTCGGAACTTCTCTCCGAGCCTCTAATTTACTTAGCCAGCTTCTATATTATTATATCATGATTTTCAAGCATTAGAAAAGACTTTAACCCTGCTTAACCCTACACCATCACCACAAGCTTTCTCACCGGCCGTTATCACTATTCCCGAACAAGTAACTGCGGGTGAAATAGGGATTTCTAACGGGTTTCCATCCTGGGGTAAATTATCAAACTTAATAGGTTTAGCCTTGCTTCCTAAAAATTCAATAGTTCCTTCATTGAAATTATTATTCAAGTCTATTGTTTTCCCATCGTAGTAGAACCTATCTCTTAATACTATTTTTACTATTTTATGTCTTTTGTTAAAACATAACTTGACCCATTCACCAGCGGTGCCACGAGAAGCCCATTCACTTTTCAGCCCCCATACTCCGGGCTTCGCATCTTTCAAGATGTTTTCTGGTTCAAAGCCATCTTCCCAGACGGAAGAAGCCGCCACAGATTTCACTTTAACCAACTTCATTTCCCACCTCTCTTTCTCAGAACTAACAATTTCTCCAAGGTCGTTCCATTCCCATCTTTCTCATCACTCGGTTTCTTTATTATATCAAATTTCATAATATCAGTTTCATCAATAGCCTTTTTAACCCCATCCATCCAGAAATCATCTATCAAAATAAATCCACCCTGGGTAACATGGGGGACAAAGTTTTCTATGTCAGCCTTGGCAGCTTCATAATCATGGCACCCATCGATATAAAGTAAGTTTATTTCCTCTTTCCATGTTTTACCAATTTCTTGACTATCCCCATCATGAAAAATCACTCTGTCAAGGAAACAACTCATATCATGGAGAAAAGCATGTTTAAGTGTTTTATAATCTTCAAAAGGACCTGCCGACCAATTATCAATTGCATGAAGAACGGCATTTTCTATTATGGTTAAGAACATCAATGAAGTACCACCACGAAAAACTCCAATTTCCGTTATTTTAGGGGTTTTGATACCTGAAAGAGCAAACTCTAAATTAACAAGCTGTAAAAAATCAGCCAAAAAGTATCTATCCCTTAACGTTGACCAACCACCCCAACCGTTAACTGTCCCCCTGAGATTTTCTAAAATTTTAAAATAATACTCTTCATCATGATATTCTCTACCATTCCTTGTAAGTAGATTCTTAACTTCATCCCGAAATTTATAACCCATCGCTTCTCCTAAAGTAAATCGTTATTTTAATCAATTTTCCGGAACCCTTTCCAGACACCATTTTCATCCCTTATTTTCCTGTATAACCCTATCTTTTCCAATTCCTTATACCATAATTCAGAATCCTGGAACTTGTTGTTATGACTAAGATGAGTGGGGTCTTCCCCACCTAAATCGTTGAAAAAGGTGGATAAATACATCCAACCTCCCGGGTAAAGATGAGCTAACAATTCTCGCATTTCTTCCACGGGATTCCATAGATGCTCCATTACTTCCGAATTTATTATATAGTGGAATTTATTGTCTTTTAACCAATTTTCATTCTTTATCTCTAAGAACTTAACGCTTATTTTATATCGGGTGCAGAGAAACCGTAAAAACTTAAATGTCATGGTAGGAATATCCGCTAATGAAATGTCTTTGTAACCCAAAGAATAAAGTGCGATTGAATAATTAGCCAATCCGCAACCAAAATCAAGGATTGAAATATTCTTATCCTTAAATTCCCTCAACGGGATTTGAATAACGGGGTTTTTATGAAGCTGGGGATTTACCTGCGATTTTTCAAAAAAATCTACACCAATCTTGGATAAATTAAAAGCATTTAACCAGGGAGAATGATATACAAGTTTTGCCGATTCTTTATCATGTGGTTTAATCTGGTTGAAAGCAAACCGTTTAATTTTATTTACATCGTTCAAATCAAATTTACTTAGAAATTCCTCCCTCTCTACACCAAAGAAGTCCTTGAAATCTTGTTCAATATTTATCTTAAACATACCTCCCCCATGTAATCAAAATCAAGATTATTCTGCCGAGCATTGAAAACCAAACACTTGATATACTTCCCTGTTTTTATGTTCTGGTTAATTCTCTCTATTAAAGCTGAAAAGTCCGAGGGAGACATTTCTGAAGAAGCATAATAAGGATGTAATGAATCCATCTCGTTAGCATGGGTGAATACGGTTTTGTCCGGGATAATAGTGTAGAATATCCCCCCGGGCTTTAATACTCTAATCCACTCTAAAATAGCCTTCTCTACGTCTCTTACGTGTTCAAGGGTATGAGAGGAGAGAATAAAGTCAACAGAATTATCGGGAAAAGGCAAGTCCGTAGTATCTGCGAATATTTCCCCTGACCCATCAATATTTACACCGTAGAATTTAATTTCCGGATTGCCCGTCCCCCCTACGTTGATTTTAAATTTATCATGGAAAAGAGCGAGTAATAAAGTTTGAGAAATCTCCCGCTGGACAGCGGAAATAACATTCCTATTAACATTTTCATACTTATCGGGTCCATCCCACCATCCCTTGGTAGATTTGTGCCCTGTGATTAAATCTGAGGGGTTAGAAGCTAAGGTCAACTAAAGCCCCCTCTTGAAGTTTAATCTCTTCTCTAAGAGCCTTGTTCTCGCTCTTTAGAATACGATTCTCATTTACTATTCTTATAATGTCCAGCCTCATTTTTTTTATTTCCTCTTCAAGCGCCTCAACTTTTTTAATTTGTCCTTCTGCCATCTTTAATTTATTTTTAATCTCGGCTTTCTTCTTTATCTCAAGTCTTTTCCGGTAAAGGGTATGGTAACAAACATTGCAAAGTCCAAATGCCTTAATTCTTTTTACCCTATGGCAACCAAAACATTTTCCCTTTTTACGAGCCATTAGAAATAATGCTGTATTTTTTCTAACATATATTTCACCCGGGAACTATTTGTATGAAATTTATAACAGTATTCCCGTCCAGCTTTACCAATCTTTTCCCTTTCACTATCGTGACTCAAGTAATAATGAATTTTCTTTATTATATCTTCTTCATCTTTATAATAAACAAGGTGTTCACCATCTTTAAAGTCGTTAGGAATAATAATATCAAGTTTATCAGCCAGGACTAAACCGGAAAATAACATCACTTCCCACTTACGAACAGAATCAAAACCCCAACCCCGGATAGAGATATTAATCTTTGCCCTTGACATTAAATCAATATAGTCTGAATAGCTTTTTAAAGGCGCAATCTTAAATCTCTCCGGGTCTTGCCAGGGCAACCTGCCGGAATCTATCCCGATATAGGAGTTAGGTAAATTTTCTTCTAACAACCGTTTTATAATTTTCCTCCGCCGTTCATGGGTATCCCCCATTAAACAAAACACATCTAAATCTTTAGGTTTATCTTCTTTTGTAAACTCATTAACAATGGCAGAAAACGGAAGTGGGAATATGTTCTTTGAACTTAAATCCTGGGTCAATTCACGTTTGAAACTTACGATTGGATTAAACTCGTTGATTAAATCCCATTTTATATCTATACCATCCTCACCGTCCATAAATACAATAGGCGGGAGGGGAGAAAAATGCTTTTTAAGGAATCGTAACGCCTTGACATTATAAGAGCGAGGCGAAGCAAGCAAGATAAAAAGGGTATCCTTAAGATTTTCCACCACTTCCTCAAATGTCCACATTCTCATATCCCGCTTTACCATGTAGTCACAGGGATTGGTCATCCCCCTGCTACCATCATTCAAAACATAAAAGCGGTCATCTACACCCATGTAACTTAACACAAATGGATACACAATTATTTCTTCTTCACCATAAACTTCACATAATCCATTGAAAATCATATACTGTAAATAATCCTGTTCCGGGTGTGCTAAGAAGAGTATTCTCATTAAGTCTCCTTCTCTTTTGATGGTTGTAATTTTTCCCAAGAATACCCACAACCTTTGGGTAATGGAACGCCTGGATTAGGTGGATACAATTTGCAGACTTCGGGTCTTAATGAACGCCTGCGACATTTCTTAGTCCTGGGATTGAAAAGGACGCAAACAGCCTTTTCTCTTCTACCAAACTCTAAAGAAGCCGGGTCAATCCCCTCTTCTTCCGTCTGTTTCCCCACTAAAAAAAAGACTTGAATCCCCTCCGCACAACATTTACCACATTTCTTACAACGTCCTACTCTTTTATATAGAAACCCTTGATATTTGACTGTAAATGCCATTATTTGGCCAATTCCTTAATCCTATCTATTTCTCTCTCTATATCATTATAAATTGATTCTAAAAATCCTAACCAATCTTGTAAAATATCCAACTTGAGTATGTCATCTTGCTGTTTGAATTTTGCATCAAAGGAAATCCTTCCTTCTTCCTTCTCAAAATCTACTTCCAAGCTACCAACTTTTTCAAACATTTTACCCTCGCATTATTGTATAATTTGTATTTAATTTGCTCAGTTCCGCATATCTGGCATTTAAAATAATGTCTGCTCCATTTCTCTTTAATCATAACTTAGCTTTCCTGATTTCGAGCTCACTATCTAACCACTTGATTTCTTGAAGAGAGTCTCGTCTAACAATCTTCTCGTCTACTGCTTTACAAGGATCATCATAAGAATCAAGAACATTCCACATCTTAGCAAATATCCAACGACTATAACTCATTCTATCTACCAAATTATGGCTAAAGAGTTTAACTCGAAGTTCTTCCTTCCAATCTTCAGGAATGATTTTGCTCTTTTCTATAACAGACCAAAATTCCTCTTTACCTCCATACCAATCATCAAACTCAACCCAAGTAAGCTCAGAGTTAAGTGAGAATGTCCTCGATGACCAATGTTCCAGAGGAGGCCAATGTAGCATCCAACATGAATAACCTAATTCCCAAAGTTTAAGATTAAATAAAATTTCCTCATGGAACGTCTTTAATCCAGGACAAAAGCCTATTGAGCCATCAGGATTCTTAACCTGACTCCATACAGCCTTTCTAAACATGAAACAGGTTCCTACCGGTGAACCAACTCTACCTGGTTTATTCCCCCATCCCTTCCAATATTCTTCTTCCAAAGGCAGTCCGGTTTCAGGATTCATCTGAATAAGCGGCCAACCCACTGACCCTATTTTATGGTTATTCTGTAAAAAGTACAATCCTGCCTTTAACCAGTTAGAATTGATTATTTTAACATCATCGTTAAGCAAGACCACAAACTCTCCGGAAGAATCTCTCACCAAAGAATTCCATGCTGATGGGATACCCTTGTTTTCCACATTTCTGGAATATTTAATCGGGAAATCATGTTGAAGGGATGCTATTTTCTTAACTTCCTCGGGATAAGGAGTCCCATCATCTATTATAGAAACTTCAAGAGAATCAGTTTCGGGAGTAAAAATATAGATTGAAGTGAGAAGCTCCTTCAATCTTTCGTAACCATTATAAGTCGGAATCCCTATTGAAATAAGGTTTTTCAAGATTCACCCTCCTAACCGTTATAACATAAAAGATGTTTTTTAGCAACTTTTTCCCAACTGTTTTTTTGCAAGAATTTATTCCCTTTTTCAAC
>Ga0256830_1003144_pt1 | contig 10440 bp, 10 predicted proteins | sample 128326metaG_FD_190537 | JGI IMG/M metagenome (GOLD analysis project Ga0256830, IMG submission 190537) | Hydrothermal vent microbial communities from Lau Basin, Pacific Ocean - 128-326 | ecosystem: Environmental > Aquatic > Marine > Hydrothermal vents | place: Pacific Ocean: Lau Basin | collected...
AGACCATGGAAACCGGCGTGGATATGGCCAAGGCACAGGGACAGGAGACCACTAAAAGCACGAGAGCCCGGTATATCCACACACCCGCGGGTAACCCCAGAAATAGCGTGGGAATAATAGCCACCGACAAAGCCAGGAGGATAACAATCGGCGTGTATATGCGGGCAAACTTTTCGATAAAGGCCTCTGTTTTAGATTTTTTCTTCTCCGCCTCTTCCACCAGCCGGGCAATCTTGGAAAGTATCCCCTCCTCCGACCTCTTGCTTACCCTTATCTCCAGATACCCTTCCTGGTTTATTGTCCCGGCATAAACCTCATCACCTATTTTCTTCTCCACCGGCATTGATTCGCCGGTAATGGGCGCCTGGTTTACACTTGAGCCACCCTCAATTACCTTACCGTCCAGGGGTATCTTTTCTCCTGGCCTCACCACCACTACATCGCCCACGTTTACTTCATGAACATGGAGTTCAACTTCTTTACCATCTTTTTTTACCTTTGCCGTTTCGGGAGCCAGTTTCAGCAGCTCCTTGACAGAACGCCTGGCCCGGTCAGACGCATAATCTTCCAGGGATTCAGCGATGAAGAAGAGAAACATAACCGCCGCTCCCTCTTCCCCATGCCCGATTAAAAAAGCACCCAGGGCCGCAATAGTTATGAGAAAATTGATACCTATGCGTTTATTCAGGAATAAAGACCTGAGCCCTCTCTCTATTATCTCCCTTCCCGAGATAGCTACCACCAGCACGAAGGAAATCTGCGCTATTAAATCTTGCGAGAGGAGTAATTCAAAAATCAATCCAAAGGCAAGCAGTAGGGCAGAAATACTTCCCTGGATTATCTTCTTCCCTTTCTGCAAGGGTTCTTCTTCCTCGGAAAAATCCACTGCGCACCACTGGCAATTTTTTTCATCATGCGTGTTATTTTTCTTACCTTCCATTCTTGTCCCTCCGGGTTATCAGCTTATAATTTCTCCTCTTTAGCTCCAGATAAGTGGACGGAGCTAAATTAAAAGCCTAAAATCTCGAAATAAATTCCTCCGATATCTATCGGGACAGGCTAACCTATTCACTTATTACCTTCTCCCAGTCTAACGTCTATAGTCTATGGTCTATAGTCTTTCCTGCCCCCCTTGCTACTATCTACTCGCTACCCGCTACTTTCTCACCATTTACTGCTCACTGTTCACTGTTCACTATTTATTGCTTCCCCGGTCTAAAGTCTCAAGCCTATAGTCTAAAACCTGCCCCTATTCCCTGATATGCTTCAGGCCTTCATTAAACAAGGTAGAGATATGTTCATCATCCAGAGAATAAAAGACCATTTTCCCCTCCTTCCTGTACTTGACCAGCCTGGCATTTCTCAATACTCTCAGCTGGTGAGATACTGCAGAGATGCTTAAATTTAGTAAGTAGGCAATATCGCACACACATAACTCTTCCCTTGAGAGGGCAAATATTATCTTAACGCGGGTAGAATCTGACAATATACTAAAGGTTCCCGAGAGCCTGTTCGCCTCTTCTTCTTGCAGCATTTGCCGCTTTACAGCTCTAACCTTATCCCTATCCACACACTTGACTTCGCAAATATCTTTCTCTGCCATACCTGCCTCCCCTCCTTTACAATTGAACAATTGCTCAAGTATGATATGTCACTCTTCCTCTTTTGTCAAGGCCAGTGAGTGAGCAGCTTGAATTTCTGATAAAATAAGTGATAATCATAAGTGGCCAGCAATGGGAAGGAGGAAAATATGAAAGCAATAATTTCCGGCGCAGGCGGGAGAATGGGAAGAGCGCTTATGGAGAGCGCAAAAGACTTTCCGGAAATCGAAGTTGTCGCCCTATGGGAAAAAACAGGCCATCCTGCTCTGGGCAAAAAAATCGGGGGGATTACAGTAAGCCCGTCCGGGGAAAATATCCCTGAAGCAGAGGTAATCGTGGAATTTACCTCACCCCGGGCAAGCCTGGAACATTTAAGTATTGCCCGGGAAAAGAAGATAAGCATGGTGATTGGGACAACCGGATTTTCCCCGGCAGAAAGAGAAGAAATTAGAGAAGCAGGCAAAACAATTCCCATCCTCTTCTCCTCCAACATGAGTTTCGGTATGAATTTGTTGTTCCACATCCTGGAGGAGATAAGCAAAAAACTGCCTCCCGACTACGAGGCAGAAATCGTGGAAATGCACCACCGTCACAAAAAAGATGCTCCCTCGGGCACTGCCCTTACCCTGGGAGAAATCATTGCTTCTGCCCGGGGAAAAAATCTATCCGAGGTGGCAGTATTCGGGAGAGAAGGGAAAACCGGGGAAAGAAACAGGGAAGAGATTGGCATTCACGCCCTAAGGGGAGGAAGCGTAGTAGGAGAACATAGAGTAATATTTGCCACAGAAGGGGAAAGGCTGGAATTTGTCCATACAGCAGAATCACGCCTCTCCTTTGCCCGGGGAGCCTGGAGAGGAGCACTCTGGCTAACCCACCAGCCACCCGGTTTATATTCCTTCCGGGATATAATCCTGGAAAAATGAGCAAGTCCCAGGAACCTATCAAAAACTGGCAAGATACGGAGAATATTAGAATCTTTGACCGGGAGATAGAGTACAGGAAAGTGTATCGCCCGGTTAGGTATCCCCGGCTTGAATTTAAAAGCAGAGATTTAGTGGTCATTCTGCCCAGGGGTTACCGGAAGGAGAAAGAATTACTCATCCGGCATCAAAAGTGGATATTTCAAAAGAGTGCCTTTATTGCCCGCGTTTTGAAGAAATCAAAAGAGCTGCACCTTGACTTTTCCACCGATTTAAGTGAATTCAAGGAGAAATCCTCCTGCATAATAGAGGAGTATGCAGAAGAATTGAAGGTAAAAATAGCTAAAATTACCTTCCGGAAGATGAAGAGCAAATGGGGTAGCTGCAGAGGAGATGGCCATATTACAGTGAATTCTCTTCTCAGGCTTCTGCCCGAGAAGCTGGTACGGTATATTCTTTTTCACGAGGTGCTCCACCGGGTGGAAAGAAGGCATAATCAGAAATTCTACGGAATTATAAAAAGCAAGTTCGGAGATATCAAAGCTATGGAGGAAAACTTGCTTGCCTACTGGTTCTTACTGGAAAAACATTTTTTTAAAGGCGGAGAAGCCTTCAAAACAACACCATGAGCGTTTATCTGGGAATAGATGTAGGCACTTCCAAGCTCTCTGTCTTAGCACTGTATGGTAAGAATACTTTACGAGTGTTATAAGAAGATGGGAAAGGAGAGAAGATTCATTATCGGTTCAGGAAATGCCATAAAAAGGAATAAAGTCTTACAGGAAATAATACAGCAGACTTTTCAGATGGATTTAAAGTTAAGCCCTTACCAGGAAGAAGCATCTTATGGAGCAGCTTTATTGTCTATGAAAGCAGGCGGCTATGGAAGGCCAGTAAAAGATGCGAATAAAAGCCAACCTGTCTATTTTTCCGCCCCTGCCTTCTTCTGCCTGGACAGGTAATCTTTTATAGCCGAATGAAGAGCATCCGCGGCTAAATTTGAACAGTGCATTTTTATGGGCGGTAAACCTTCCAGGGCATCTGCCACATTATTCCTGCTAATTTCCAGCGCTTCCTCTATAGTTTTTCCTTTTGCCAGGTCGGTTATCATACTGGAAGTGGCAATAGCCGCCGCACAGCCAAAAGTTTTAAACTTAATATCCTCTATTTTCCCTTCTTTTACTCTAATCTGGATTTCCATAAGGTCCCCACAGATAGGATTTCCCACCCTTCCTACCCCATCGGGAGATTCAATATTTCCCATATTGTGAGGATTCATAAAATGCTCCATTACTTTTTTAGAGTACTGCATGAATAAACTTCTCCTTTTATTTATCTAATTTTAACGGAAGAATTTCTTCTGTTATCCAAAGTTCTATCAGGGTAAGGTATACCATAAACGAACATATACTGCAAGAGGGAAAGTGTATAATAATGGAGAGAAAAGGAGGTGCACAATGATACAGTTTTCCAATCGCGATTACCCCAAAAAGGAATTACTGAAAAGAGTAGGAAGGATAGAACAGTTGGCCGGGATTAGACGGGTAAGGCTGGCCGAAGGAAGAGGAGAAGGAATAGAAATGGCAGAAGTTTACACGGGTTCCGGATTTGCATTTGAAGTTATCCTATCCCGGGGCATGGATATTGGCAGGGCTTCTTACCGGGGAATTCCACTCTCCTTCCAGGCTTCTCCCGGCCTGGTTCATCCTTCCTATTACGACCCTCGCAAATTTGGCTGGCTGAGAAGTTTCACAGGAGGCCTCTTAGTAACCTGCGGATTGACCCACGCTGGAGTGCCCGCAACAGAAGGGAATGAAGAGATAGGTTTACACGGAAGAATATCGCATATACCGGCAGAAATTATCTCACTGCAGCGGGAATGGAAAGATGAGAAACTGTATTTAGGAGTAACCGGCGAAGTGAGGGAAAGCAGGATGTTTGGAGAAAATATTGTTTTAAGGAGAAAGATAGGGAGCAGGGCAGGAGAAAACCGTCTATTCATAGCTGATTCGGTGAGGAACGAAAGTTTCCAGAAAACTCCCCATATAATTCTTTATCACGTAAATATCGGTTTTCCTCTGATAGATAACGGTTCCTACCTGGAGGCAAATGTCAAAGAATGTACCCCCAGAGATGAAGAAGCAGAAAAAGACAGGGAAAACTTTGACAAATTCAGCTCTCCTGTCCCGGGTTTCAGAGAAAAATGCTACTTTCTGGACATAGAAGAAAATAGCCAGGGAAAGGCAGAAGTATCTATTGTAAACCCGGGGCTGAAACTTAAAGTATATCTAATCTATCCCAAAAAAGTCCTGCCGTACTTTGTGGAATGGAAGATGATGGGAGAAGGGAATTACGTGGTAGGAATTGAACCTTCAAATACGTTACTATTACCCCGTGAAGAACTGAAGAAAAAAGGATTACTGCCGTATTTAGCTCCCGGAGAGGAAATAAACTACGAACTGGAGATTGGGGTGGAAGAAATCCCCGCCTGAGAGAGACGCGGGATATAAATTGGCACCTATGCCTCCATGTTAGACTATAGACATTAGACGGGAAAGACACATGATATGGGGGGCCAACTCACTATTTACTGTTCACTGTTTACTATCTTCCCCTCACTACTAACTACTCGCTACCCGCTACTATTCACCATCTCCCAGTCTAAAGTCTCAGGTCTATGGTCTAAGGTCTAAAATCCTGGATACCTGCTTTCGCAGGTATGACATGCGCACTGGTTTCTTGTCATTCTTGCAAAAACTATCCCCTTTACCAAGAAACCAGGATACCAAGTTACCATTAACTGCTTACCGTTTACTGTTCACTATTCACTATTTACTGCTTCCCCAGTCTAACGTCTATTCTCCACTTCTCCACTGCCATTCTGTTTGACTTTTGCTCTTCTTCTGTTATATTTAAAGCAGAAGATATAGACGGGTAAAGACATTTCCCGTAGAGAGAGTGAAATATTGAGGAAGATAATAGATATTTTGAAAAAGGAGCTTGACCCCGACAGGATTATACTTTTTGGTTCCAGGGCAAAAGAAAGATTTCATAAAAATTCTGACTTTGATATAGCCATAGACAAAGAAGAAGTTGATATAAGAAAACGGCGGGAAATAACAGAAGAAATAGAGAAAGCACTAAGAGAAGGAGCAGAAGAAGCTAAAGATGAACTGGACAAAGATGGTGTAATTCAAAGATTTGAATTTACATTTGAATTGCTATGGAAAGCCCTGAAAATCTATCTTGCATACAATGGAACTGAAGTTAAAACTCCCAGAGAGAGCTTAAAAGAAGCTTTTAGAATTAATTTATTTGATGAAGAGGAAATATTTCTGCAGCGTTTCTCTACTCAAAGATAATATGTGTTTGCAGTTAGAAAAACCTAAGGGCCCCTTCCTTGCCAGGCAAGATATCAAGCTGATAGCCCTTGACCTGGACGGCACATTGTTTGACGACCAGGGGAATATACCGGAAGAAAACGTAAAAGTATTACAGGCCCTGGCAGAAAACAACACAATTATTGCCCTATCTTCGGGCAGAATGACTGACTGCGTCGCACCTGCAGGAGAGATTATGGGTATTGACTGCCCTCTTATTGTTTACAACGGAGCCATGGTAAGAGCAAGAAAGAGAGAAAACAGAGAAATTATTTACCATAATCCACTGCCTCCTGAATACGGGGATATGCTAATAGACTACTCCCTCCAGCATAGGTTCCATCTAAACTACTACTTAAACGACACCCTCTATGCCCAGGAAGATAAATACTTGCGGAAATATGCCCTGATTTACTCCCGCCAGACCGGGGCCACTTTCCATTTCTTAAAGGACCTGAGAAAGCTTAAAGGTAATGCACCCACTAAATTAATCCTCATCACAGATACTGCCCATGAAGATATATCCCGCACGCGAGACTTCCAGTACGAGCATTTTATGCGGAAACTGGGAGAGAAAATAAACCTGGTTAAAACCAACCCGGAGTACCTGGAATTTCTGAATAAAGGGGCAGATAAGGGAATCGGGCTCCAGAAAATATCCGAATTCTACGGGATTAGCCGGGAAAATATCATTGCTTTCGGTGATGGGGAAAACGATATTGAAATGCTGGAATTTGCCGGCATTGGTGTGGCTTTATCAAATGCAAAGGAAAAAGTTAAAAAAATAGCCGATGTAGTCCTGGACTGGGATAACAACCAGGCAGGCGTGGCAAGGTTTCTTTCCAGATGAAAATTAAATTTCTCGGGGCAAGCCAGAACGTTACCGGCTCAAGATTTCTATTGGAAAACGAAAATTGCCGGGTTTTAATCGACTGCGGTTTATTCCAGGAGAGAGCTTTCCGCTTTCGCAACTGGGAAGATTTTCCCGTGCCTCCCTCCAGCATAAACGCAGTAATCCTAACCCATGCCCACCTTGACCACTGCGGATACCTGCCAAAACTGGTGCGCGAAGGCTTCAGGGGCAATATTTTTTGCACTCCTCCCAGCATGGAGATTGCTAAAATAGTCCTCTTAGATTCTGCCAAATTGCAGGAAGAGGATGCCGCATTCAAAAAGAAAAGGCATGAAAAAGAAGGAAGAAGGGGGCACTACCCGGAGGTTCCACTCTACACTATCGAAGATGCCCGCAATGTCTTTCCCCATTTTGCCACTTTCCCATACGGCAGAGAATTCGAGATTACTCCGGAGATAAAAGCCACCTTTCACGATGCAGGCCACATTTTAGGCTCTGCGATGATTGAAATAAAAGTGAAAGGCAAGGAAAAGGAAAAAACCATAATCTTTTCAGGAGATATAGGGAGATGGGATAAACCGGTTCTATGCAACCCCACAACTTTCCGGGAAGCAGACTACGTGGTCATGGAATCCACCTACGGGAACAGGTTGCACGAAGAACAGGAAGTCTCCAGAGAAAAACTCCAGGAGGTAATAGTAGAGACCAAAAAAAGGGGAGGAAACGTAGTGGTCCCCACCTTTGCCATCGAAAGAACGCAGGAATTACTCTACTACTTGAGCGAACTTTTACGAGAGGATAAAATCCCCCACCTGCTGGTTTTCCTGGACAGCCCCATGGCCATAGATGTAACTGCAGTCTTTAGAAAACATGCAGGATACCTTAACCCAGAAACCAAGGTTTTCCTGGACAGTAAGGAATCTCCCTTCAACTTTTCACTCCTTAAATTAACCCGCTCAACAGAAGAATCGAAAGCAATAAACCATATAAAAGGCACTTCCATTATCATGGCTGGCTCGGGCATGTGTACAGGAGGAAGAGTAAAACACCACCTTCGCAACAACATTACCAGGCCGGAAAGCACGGTATTGTTTGTGGGATACCAGGCAAAGGGAACACTGGGAAGAGAAATCCTGGAAAAGAAGGAAAAAGTGAGAATTCACGGAGAGATTTACCCCGTGCTGGCCAGGATAGAAAAGATAAATGGGTTTTCTGCCCATGCAGATAAAGATGAGCTCTTAAAATGGGCAGCAAGCTTTAAAAATACCCCGGGGAAAATATTCGTGGTGCACGGGGAAGAAGAGGCCTCGCAGGATTTTGCCCAGCTTCTGAAAGAAAAGCTCAAAAGTGCCACGGTTGTCCCCGAATACTTAGAGGAAGTTCCTCTCTGACCAGCCCCACCTTCTCAGGCTTTAGACTTTAACGCCATGTGCGACTTTTCTTTTGAATGACGGATAATTAGTAGCGAGTAGCGGGTAGCGAGGGAAGATGCAGGATGTAGGCGGAGTGAGAGGTGGAACTCACAACTAAGAACTGGTGACTCACAACTCTTGGACTTTAGACTGTAGACCATAGACTGGAGACTGGGGAAGCAGTGAACAGTGAAGAGTGAATAGGGGTTTGGTACCCTGCTGTCCTGGTAATCCTGGTTTCCTGTTCTCCCCCGATATAAATCGGGGTAGGGACGGGCAGGGCATTCCGGACAGTTAACCTTAAAAGTTGCACATAGCGTTATACTTAATCTCCTTTATCTGGTTCCGGAAGGATACACCAAATCTGTTGTAAAGTTAAAGTTGGTGCTATGGTGAGAGGATTGAAATCCTGCTGTTTCTGTGAGAAGATAAATCCTGTTCGGAAGAGCAGGGATCACATCTTTTATGGATAAATAAGGAGGAGTAAGAATGGCAAAAATTTACATTGACCTCAACCGGGTAATTGACAAAGTGCACCCCCATATCTACGGCCAGTTTATTGAGCACATGGGGCGAGCCATCTACGGGGGGGTGTATGAACCGGGGTCAAAGTTAGCAGATGAGCAAGGGTTTCGCCTGGACGTGTTGGAAAAGATTAAAGAACTGGAGGTTCCCATTCTGCGCTGGCCAGGCGGGAATTTTGTTTCCGGTTACCACTGGACAGATGGCATCGGCCCAAAGGAGGATCGGCCTAAAAGGAGGGAACTTGCCTGGGATACGGTGGAATCCAACCAGTTTGGCACCCATGAGTTTATGGAACTTATCCGTCGAATTGGGGCTGATGCCTACGTCTGCGTAAATCTGGGACTGGGTACACCGGAAGAAGCCAGTGCCTGGGTGGAATATTGCAACTCTACCACGGATACCTACTGGGCTAACCTGCGGCGCAAGAACGGGAGAGATAAACCTTTCCAGGTAAAATACTGGGGGCTGGGAAATGAAATATACGGCAAATGGCAATTAGGGCATAAAAATGCAGAAGACTATGCCAAGGTAGCCTTTGAAGCCGCCAAGATGATGAAGTGCGTGGACCCGGAGATAAAGGTGATTGCCTGTGGAGCTAATAACCCTGACTGGGACCGTACCATCCTGGAATCTCTCTGGTCCTATGGTATCTATCATCGGGATATACTTGATTACATCTCCCTTCATCGCTACGATGGAGACGATTCCTACTATGGCTTGTTAGCCGCCCCGCAGGTTATGGAGAGGGACCTGCGAGCCCTGGAAGGGGTTATCATGTCCCTGCAGAAAAAATTCAATAGTCAGGCCAGACCAGCTATTTCAGTTGATGAATGGAATGTATGGTATCGTAAGATAGGGAACCGCCAGCAGGCGAGTAAATACTTCCGTAAAGGAGAAGACATGCTGGATGAATTTTACAACCTGCGGGATGCCCTGTATATAGGTTGCATATTGAACCTCTTTCAACGCCATGCCCGCTGGGTAAAAATGGCTAATATGGCCCAGTTAGTCAATGTGCTTGCCCCAATCTTCGCCACTCTAGAAGGGAGTTATTATCAACCCATTTACTGGCCTATGAAGTTATATCGTAAACTGCATCATAATATTGCCCTGAATATCCGGTGCGAGGTAGAGAAATACAATGTGGCTGATGCTCCGGAGATTATTGACCCCAGAGAGGAATTCAGCACCGGTAACTCGTCAAGGTACAGGGAGGAACGGGAGGTGCCCTACCTGGATGTCTCTGCCACCTTGAGTGAAGATAAAAGTTCAGTGACCATCAGCGTGGTCAATCGCCACCATACTGAGGCAATTGAGTCTTTCATTGGTTTGGGTGACTACCAGCCTACCGAGGGGAGGATATATACCATCAGTGGAGCTGAACCCATGGGTTATGCCTTATTGCCAGATGGCGATAGCATCAGCAATAACAAATATAACCCTGAAGCCTGCAAAGTGACAGAGGGCTTACTCGATAAAATTGGCTCAAAGATAACCTATTCTTTCCCGGCACATTCCATTACTTTGCTCGTATTGAGAAGGTGAGTGTTGCTCAGGTCAGGAGAACTGTATGAAGGCAGCGAAGAAAATATCTCTCCAACTTCACCACAAGGTCTGGTAATTCGGCGCTTGCCTGGCAATAATGGTTAACTGGCTCAACCATCCCACTGATTGATAATATAAAGAAAAAAGTATGAATATTGAGTTATCCTGCCCGGGCCCGCGTTCCGGCAGAAGGCTGCTCCCTCC
>Ga0256830_1003145_pt1 | contig 10439 bp, 9 predicted proteins | sample 128326metaG_FD_190537 | JGI IMG/M metagenome (GOLD analysis project Ga0256830, IMG submission 190537) | Hydrothermal vent microbial communities from Lau Basin, Pacific Ocean - 128-326 | ecosystem: Environmental > Aquatic > Marine > Hydrothermal vents | place: Pacific Ocean: Lau Basin | collected...
GCCAAGTTTGTAGGAAAATCACAACAACTAACACAACCAATGCAATAGCTTCCAGTAACGTGATAACAACGGCATTAATCGAGCTACGTACAAAAATAGTTGGATCGTAAACAATGCTGTAATCCAGATCATCGGGAAAATTTTTCTTTAATCTCTTCATGGTTTCCCGTACACCATCAGAGATATCCAATGCATTGGACCCTGGTGCTGAAAAAATAGGAATCGCAACAGCCTGCTTGTTATCCAACAAAGAGCGTAACCCGTAACTTTGTGCATCCAATTCAACACGGGCCACATCTGCCAATCGTGTGATGACTCCATTATTTTCCCGTTTAACCAGAATGTTTTCAAATTCCTCCACGCTTTGCAGGCGCCCTTGCACATTAATAGGCATTTGTACTTCGACGTTATCCTGATAAGGCGGGCCACCAATCACACCGGCGGCAACTTGAATATTTTGTCCGCGGATAGCATCAATAACATCACCGGGTGTCATTTCTCGTTCCGCAATTTTGTCAGGGTTGAGCCAGATACGCATTGCGTACTCACCCGAACCAAATAACCTAACCTGCCCAACACCCGGAATTTGTGCCAATTGGTCACGCACATTCAAGGTTGCATAATTGCGCAGATAAAGCATGTCATAACGCTCATTGGGAGATCGCAAATGCACAACCATGGTCAAGTCCGGCGAACTCTTGGTAACGGTAACACCTAGCTGCCGGGTAATATCAGGCAGTCTCGGCAATGCCTGCGAAACACGATTTTGCACCAACTGCTGGGATAAATCAGGGTCAGAGCCAATGGCAAAGGTAACAGTCAGCGTTAATTTTCCATCGGATGAGGCCAGAGAATTCATGTAGAGCATATTCTCCACACCATTTATTTGCTCCTCTAATGGTGTGGCAACAGTTTCTGAAATAACAGCAGGATTTGCACCCGGGAATGACGCATTAATGATCACTGAGGGTGGTGCAACTTCTGGATATTCGGCAATGGGCAGTTGAAACATGGCGACAAAACCGGCCACAAAAATCAATAACGATATCACGCTCGCAAAAATAGGCTTATCGATAAAATGAGTTGATAAATTCATAGCATATTACTCTGGGTAAAAAATTACGGGCGAATAACCTCGGGAAAATATGTGTCAATATATAATGATGGCGGAAAAAATTGGTGGACAGCATTCAGTATAAATCTTAGATATCTCAGGAGAGAGAACGTGGGTTATTTTTATCTGAGGTATCTTGCACCACCGTTGGTTTAACAAGCATATTAGGTCGAACCCGCATTAATCCACGTATGATAACTTTTTCTCCAGGCTTAAGGCCAAAATTTACAACGCGTCTTCCACCAATGTTGTCACTCAGCTTTACTTCACGATAGGTCGTTTTATTTTCTCTATTGACGACATAAACAAATTTACGGTTCTGGTCTGTACCAATTGCGCGTTCACTTAATAAAATTATATTATTTTCGCTAGGGCTACCCAGCCTCATACGTGCATACATACCGGGCAACAGCCTTCCTTGAGAGTTATCAAAAATAGCACGAGCTCGAATTGTTCCAGAGGTGGGATCTATACGATTGTCGAATGCATAAATTTCTCCCCTGTACACTACCTCATTGCTCTGCAAGCGCAACTCAACAGGGATTTTTTTTGTTATGGACTTATTAAATGATCCTTGCTGCATGTATTTCAGGTAAGTTTGTTCATCAACTTCAAAATCGGCATAAATGCTATCGTTAGATACAATCGATGTTAACAATGGCGCACTGGAACCAGCAGAAACCAGATTTCCAATAGTAACTTCTGTTCGACTGACACGACCGGAAACAGGTGCTTTTATATACGCATACCCCAGGTCTATTTTTGCTTTTGACAACTGTGCTTTGGCACTTTTTACTGTTGATTCAGAAACCAGCTTGATGTTAATTCGCTCATCATAAATGCGCTGGGAGATCATTTTTGTTTTGATTAGTTTTTGAGCTCTCCTATATTCTTTTTCGGCTAGATCCTGCCGGTTAAGTGCAATAACAAGATCTGCTTTCGCTTTCATGACCGCAGCTTTATACGGCCGAGAATCAATAATATATAAAATATCACCTTTGTTGACGAGCTGCCCATCCTTAAACCTTACCTCCGTAATAAGGCCAGATGCCTGCGGTCTTATTTCAACGAAATCTACGGCTGTCAGGCGTCCTGAAAAATTTTTCCATATACGCACTGGCTGCTCCTTTATAACCACAACCTCAACAGGCATTGCGTGCTGTTTATTGTTTTCTGCGCGTGTCGGTGCCCAAAAGGCCGCTACAGCAATAACACCAATTATGGTGAATAAAATCGTCAGACTTAACATCTTGACTGTCTTCAGTTTTGACAAAAAAATTATTTTAATTTCCATAATTTATCTTACTTTCCTTCAAAGCATAAGTTATTTAATCTTTTGGTATAATATACACCTGATTTAAATGGCCCTGATGACAAATGCTGCACCTGTGCCTGACACGCACCAGTGTCACTCAGTAATTACCAGCAAGCATTACCGTATTACTACAACCCATGCTATCAAATGGAAACATAATGCTTTCCTTACTATACTATATATTCGTACAGCATAGCGATGGACACATGAATGCGTAAAGTAGATTCAGAAGGATAACGACCAACTGCTAACACCAACCCGTTTTTCCCGCAGCCAAGCCCCCGACCAAATGACACATGGTGTATCCACTCAGATTCAGGATAAAAAATATGCCTCAGTTCTACCCGGAAAATGATAACCCCGAAAGAACTACAGCTGATCAGCAGGTAGATTGGCTTTTCCACCTGCCGAAATAGGGGTTTCACGCAATCTGTACAGGAAAAATGTAGCAAGATAGCGACGATGGTCACTAAATCACCCATGCCAATCCACACTGACTGGCGAGTGTGTCCAGGATGGCGCTCTATGACTGTTTTTTAAAAATGGGGACAAAAACCAGCCCCGTGATGAAAATAGGGTAATCCTCCAATCTGGTGATCACATTCAGTGCGCATATTTTCGCATTCGGCCTGGAGAAAAAACACGGGGAATAGCTGTTCTATTTAAAGATTTTGTGATTGAAGGTGAATACTAAAGCAGGCATGGAATATTTTCACAACCCTATTTTACTGCTAGAAATTTTGCACATTTTATACCCAGAATGACTTGACTGACCTTCGCCATGATGAGACCAAAAGTTTCTTTCACGCACACCAACATGGAATATCTGTCTATAGTAAAATTATGGTCTTACTGTAACTACACTGCCACTCATAGCCATCTCATAACCTTATATAGAGACCAATCAGCCATAACACAGGCGTGCGCCTCTTGCAAAATATGCGCGTTTTAATGTAGTATCGCCCAACAACAAGGACTACATATCAAACACGATATTAATCAATATATTAAAATGAATTTCCCGGCGATCTATCCAAAAAATGACGATTCGCCAACGACTGAAGTTTTTGTGAACACAAACACTGTGTTTTCATGTAACGTGAATAACCAAGGAGCAGGAAAAACGCGCCTCGATTATATATAGATAAATACACGGATATATGGATTTCAGTCAACACATAAACTGATAAATATCAGCCAATGGATGATCATACGGATATCAGTTAATGGAAATAGCACGGATGCTAATTATTAATGGAGCTAAGCAGCATATGGATATCAATATTGCATGTTGCATTCAACACCGACCAAATACGAATACTGCCAATTTTCTTGCCGGTATTCACAAGTACCTCAGTGAAATCATCAAGTTTGAGTTTGTGCGTTTCTTCGATTATATCGGTCGGAGCAGCACTCTCAAATTAAAGCGTAGCCGTTACAGCTCTCAAGCCGATCTATTCCTCCCCCTCCCCTCGTTCGTGAAGCTCGACTCCGGAAGCAGTAGTTTTTCAGGCGTTCACTTCAGAAATTCCCTTCGGGTCGTTCCGAAGTCGTTCGGCTGGGTGCTTGGAATCCATAATAATCTGCTTCGGAAGCTTTAAGTGCTTTAACAACGACGAAAAGGAAATTTATGTTATGTACCCAACCTCACGACTAAATACCGTATTGGAACAAGCCTGGAAGCGAAAATATTACCCGCAACATTGGCTTATGAACCTGAATGAAGCTTTAGCCTTGCTGACTACCCAGCAGTACCATGCCATACCCATCATTCGCAAGAAGGACATCTCTGAAAACTGGGACACCTTGATCGAGTACGGCGACTTCACTGATGCTGTCAGCTCATCAGGCACCACTGGGCGCCCTGTAGACCTCCCCGTCCATCGGCTTCAGGAACAAATATGGGTTGATTGTGTGAGCCGAGTGTTTGGTGAGCTTGGGGCCGTGCCCGGTGACAGACTTTTACAATTACTCAGCAACAACGACATGTTCACGCTTGGGCCTTTGGTATGGCAGGCCGCAAAAAAAACAGGGGTTGGGACGTTCCGATGCTCACCACAACGAACAAAACGAATATTGGAGGTCATTAAATACCACCAACCGAAGTTCGTCGCTGGAAACCCTAACATCATGTTGAATATCGCCGAAGAATTAGGTAGCGATTTCCCCTCCCCTGAGTCATTACCCGACTACGCCTATTTTGGTGCCGGTGTCGCTTTTGACGGAAACAATGAACCAACACCTGTTGCAAAAAAAGTTATGCAGTTATGGGGGTTAAAAGATGCATTAAACGAGTATGGGTGTAGTGAACTCGGCTCAGTTGGACATGAATGTCGCCATCATAACGGGTTCCACATCAATGATGATGCCGTTTTTGTTGAACTCATCGACCCGGCAACCGGTTTACCCGTTAAAGACGGGCAACCCGGCGAAATAGTCGTCACCTCACTCACATTGCCACGAGGCTTCATTGCCGTACGCTACGGTACAGGTGATATATCAGCATGGATCGATTACGAACCCTGCGAATGCGGCCGACGGACACCACGTATCGGCGGAATCATCGGAAGAGTTGACCATCAACTAAAAGTGCTTGGGCAAACGGTTTTCCCGGACCTGATCTTCAATGTTGTAGACACGATGGATAATATTGATGCCTCTTTGATTGTCAAATACTCGGACAATAATGATGCGGAACAAGTCGAATTATGGGTATCTCCTACAGAAGACCCGGAAAAAACCATTGAGTCAATCCAAAAATCACTTGAACAACGCTTAGCGGTATATCCAAAAATCCGTCAAATCAAAGCAGCCACGATTAAAAAACTGCAAAAGGACAAAATGGCCGAAAGTAATGGCGTCAAGCTTCCACGTTTGATTGAAATAAGTAATATCGACACCTACATTGGCTTGGGTTAAATCATGACACCGTTAATTTCAGCCCAGTCACTTATGCCGGAACTCTATTTAAAGATTGAGTATAATAATCCTTCGCTGTCTATAAAACATCGAAGCATACCAAACCAGATATTTTCTTTGTTTCGTGACAAAATTATCACCCCAAAAACCCACCTGGCTATTCTTACCGCAGGTAGTGCGGGCGCAAGCGTTGCATGGGCAGCCCGACAAATTGGCTGTAACTCAACAGTGGTTGTCCCTAATGGAACATCGGAAAATCTACTGAGATATATAAAATGGCTTGGTGCAGAAATCATTGCTACCGAGCCAAGCCAGGTAGTAACCATAATAAAAGAGTTTCAAAATGATCAAACCTGTAAAGTGGTAGAGCAATTAAGTGACCCGGCGTTTATACCGCACTACCAGGAAATAGGGGACGAACTCCTAAAACAACACTCCGATATTTCTGCGGTCGTTGTTCCCGCCGGAACTGCGGCCTCTGTTATGGGAATATCCAGCTCACTACGCAAAACCGGAATAAAAATATACGCAGTAGAACCTGCGGAAGCCCCTGTTTTGCAAGGCGGCGAGTGGAGGCCACACAATATTCCAGGCCTTGCTCCTCCTGTTAAAACAAAATTATTTGATCCCAAGGATGTTGACGGCATCATTTCCATCCCATCACAAAAATCGTGGGATACGGCAGCTTCGACTCTGGGAATAATCGGGGAGCCTGTCGGCCCGTCTTCTGGTGCCGCGATTGCGGCCGCACAGCAACTACGGGAAGAGGGGCTCGCGGGGGACATCGTTGCTATCTGCCCTTCACAAATGGTCACATCTCTATAGCGAGCATATCGCAGACACCCATTCAGGAAGTGTATCAATATAATATGAATATCCGGCTATCCACTCACCCCATTCAGCATCATTGTTCGAATTTGAAATGTTGGTATATTCCTGCGTTCAAATACTTTCTTGGGCGGGCAACCCCCCCCCTGCATGTCCAGATAATTTTGACGCTCCTCTTCAATAGAACATTAAGGTTTTTAAATACCAAAATGCTGAAACTGGAATCTGCGAAAGTTCGAAGGGATATCAACTCGAACGTTAGAGAGGATCAAAAATGCTTACCCAATGTATAGACCTCAGTTTTGCCAAATACATCACCCAATCGCAACTCCCCGAAGTGTATAGCACAATACTCGACCATGATGACTATATGACACTAAGGATTTCAAGATTAAAAAAATGCACGCTTTCCATTACCAAAATGTTTCAAGAGGTTTCTCCTAACAATATGCTCAACCGCTGCGTGGTGCTGCATGATGACAAAGGAACAGCATATATTGCTGCATTCATTGAAATCCATTTGGAAAACCTACCTTTGGATGTAAGAGAAACACTGATTCATTCAAATGAACCCTTGGGTAAAGTTTTGTTTGAGAAAAAAATATACCCAAAATTTTCCAATAGAAAGTATCTTTTGACCAACCGGGAGTGCATTCTGGTTCCTTATCTACGAGACCGCATAAAGATGAACCACTTATACGGAAGATTCCACTCACTCCTGACCGCCTCCGGGAAAAAAATAGCGGATGTATATGAATTTGTCACCTACATGGAAATGGACTCTGTAAGTCAAGTATGTGAAGCTTAACATTACCGAAGAGAACATATCTTCAACATAACTGCTCAGCCTGACTTTTAGAGACATATGACACTATCAAGCCAAGTACTGTAAACGCAGAAGGCACAGGGGCGCAAAGAAGGCAATATTTATACTGTTTTTCTTTACGTCTTCGCAAACTTTGCGTCAAATACTCAGTAATAAATTTGAATGAGCGCCTCATGAAATACTGGAATACCCATTTATACCTGAAATCAAATACTCGTAAAGTCAGCTCTTGATTTATACATAAAAAATCAGGCTGAGCGATTACTCTTCAGCTATTCTGAACACCCTCATGGCACTTTCTTACTGATAGCCTCCATCCGAAAATATGGATGGAGACCTGCAAGTTTTCAATAAAAAAGTAAAATGATGTTATCGCCCCCTTTCAAAAAAATAAAACCTCCACCCTCCCCCTACTCCACACCTACATAAAAACCTGCCTGAACGCCTATAAATCACATCATTGTGAACAAAATAAGGATGCCATAAATACCTCAATGCTCTTCCTCCTAATGCATAGATAGGCATCCTACCTGACACTTCCTAATAAACCCTGAAGTAAATACTGCCACCATTAGCCACCTCATCCCAATGATCAATTTATTCGAAAAAATTCTGGGAAAGCCCCCAATGGGGCTGGGAAATCGCCTCATTGATTCAGCACCAGATACACCACAAAATATTTTACGACACAACAGGGAGTCAACAAAGGATATCTGTAATTAAGATCATGATGATCATTGCTAAAAAAAGGAAATACAATGAAACACCAAACATATTTCAGTATTTTTATCAGCGGACTCGCCATCGCGCTATGGACTATCAACGCCGTGGCTGATAATGATCATAATCAGGGAAAAAACCGCATATATATTTCTATCGAAGCCAGTAATCCAATATTGACTCAGCGGGTCATGGGCCCTATCACGAACAGTGTCAATGGCGTACCAACTGAGGCCATCGATGGTTTCGATTGGGCTGGTCAGGCAATTCGTACCACTGAAGGTAGTATCGAAATAAAAATTGATTCTATTGCCAACACCGGCAGCATCATTGCCAACTGGAAAGATGAATATGGCGACTGGACATACCAACAGGCAATGTTCGAGCCACTGGATCATGCTACTGGCACGCACATAAGGCCACCCAAAGACACAATGGTAGCAATTGAGGACGATCCAATAACCACAAACATCTATCGGCACGGCAATACCGGCGCTGGTGTGCCACTGGTACCTACGGCATTTAATCTACTCGCCACCTGGGGAACAGCGAAAGTGACGCTTAACGATGAGCCCTTTGATAACCCCTTTGATGGCCCAGTACCTTTATGGGTCGGTCACACTATACTCTCTGAAGGAATGCGTGATGCCGATGGTACAGTACGCACTACTTCTGGTGAAATTTTCGACATGAGCCGTGGTTCCGAGGGTAAAGTACACCCGGATGATTTAGTCCTCCATATAGCTTTCCACGATATGCCAGGACCAGACATGAATACTAGCACACCACCAGTATGGTCATTTTTCTACCAAGTCGCTTTTAATAACGTGAAAGTCAAAATCAAACATAACGACTAACACCTTTTTACCGATACTGCCCCGGTTTAAACTCCGGGGCAGTATCGGTCTAATAAACAACCCCGCAGCAAGCTGCGGGGAATTAAACCCAAAGAAATCAACTTCACATGTAAAACGATGAACAGTTATCCAACCAATAAAATCCATGAAGTTTTCAGGGCGCTTTAATACTCTTTTTCGATACCCTCTCCACAGACAGGCTTTCATAACAACAGGAGAAATAAAAACTCACCACAAATCTTTTCCTACAATCTGCCTGAGGTGGATTATCCACAAAAATATCCGTTTTTATTCCTGTAAAAACAGGGTTTTTATGTATAATTTTCGGAAAAACATGTAACTATTGACCCCTAAAAACTTCTTACCCATTCAGATATAATTTCATAGGGTGCAAGGCTTTTATTTTCCCCATGCTATAGGTTATAGTGTCCCTCCCAGGGAGAGGTATTGTCGAATTCAGCGAACCGAAAACGATGTACGAAAAAACACATATAGCAGTAGAATACTGCTGTCACCACAATGGAGAGCCCCCCGAAAAACGGGTCACTCTCTACAACCTACATCTTGTCGTCACGCCATATCTTGAAAAAACCGTGAGCAAAAACTGATGTGCCTGCACCCTATTCGCCACGAATAACAGCCTGGTTGCTTTTATTGGAAATTGCTAACAAACACTATAAATAAGGGACTAAATTATGAATGACACGCCTGAAACCAACAATCCTTTCGCCTCGCTGGCACCTGAAAAAGCACTCGAAACTTTTATAATGGGTGAAGCTGTCAGCCGTTGTCTTCAAGTGCTTGCCAAACTACTCATTGCAGACCGCCTGACACAATCACCCGAAACAGCAGAAGTGCTTGCCCGCGAAACATCAACTCACGCACAATCGCTTTACCGTGTGCTTCGTACAGTTGCAAGCGTCGGTGTTTTTCGGGAAGACGAACAAGGTCGTTTTCATATGACGCCCACAGCCGAGTTACTGCGTACCGATGTACCTAATTCGATGCAACCCTGGCTGGTATTACGGGGTGAAGAATGGCACCGGAGTAGCTGGAATAAACTTTATGCCACAGTATCCACTGGCGAGACAGCATTTAATATTGCTCACAATGAAGGATTATTTGACCACCTCAAACACGACCCTGATGCAGCCACCGTGTTCAATAAAGCAATGGCGGCTACAAAAGGCTTTACTCAGTCTATTGTTGATGCGTACGATTTTAGCGATACACAAAAAATTATTGATGTGGGTGGAGGTTACGGCAGTTTGCTTTCTGCTATCTTGCAAAAAAATGCCCATTTACAAGGTGTATTATATGACACTAAAAAAGTCACCACAGAAGCCAGAAAAGGCATTGAAGATGCCGGGCTTGCATCACGTTGTGAAATAATCGCTGGCGATTTCTTTTCCAGCGTTCCTTCAGGTGCCGATACTTTTCTATTACGTCGCATCATTCACGATTGGGATGATGAAAAATCCATTAAAATACTCAAAAACTGCCGACAAGCTATGGATAATGGCGGGAAATTGCTATTAGCTGAAACCATAATCGAACATGGTAATGCACTTTCTCCCGGAAAGTTTTATGACATCGACATGATGGTCATGGTCGGTGGTCTCGAACGCACCCTTGATGAATACAGCGTTTTGTTTGAGGCAGCAGGGTTTACATTAACGAATGTGGTTTCCACCAAAAGCAACATGAGCATTATGGAAGGCCAAGCCATCTAAAGGCTTAAGCTTGCACCACCACGGCATCAAACGAGTGCCGTGGTGGGTTAAAGTCTGAAAAGACTACCCTGCCTGAGATTCAAAGGCGTACTACATATTCCACCGACTAACTGATGTTATGCAAGCC
>Ga0256830_1003146_pt1 | contig 10436 bp, 8 predicted proteins | sample 128326metaG_FD_190537 | JGI IMG/M metagenome (GOLD analysis project Ga0256830, IMG submission 190537) | Hydrothermal vent microbial communities from Lau Basin, Pacific Ocean - 128-326 | ecosystem: Environmental > Aquatic > Marine > Hydrothermal vents | place: Pacific Ocean: Lau Basin | collected...
GTGCCGCAGCGCCCGCGTCTCGCAGGCCAGACGGTCGGCGAGCTGGCTGCGGCTCGCGAAGCGGATGTCTTTGGCCCGCTCGTCGACGTCGAAGATGGTCCGCGGCATCGGCCCCTCGGCGCGCCAGAGATCGACCTGGAAGAGCTCCATCGCCTCGTCGCCCGCCTCCTCGAAGACGTAGGTGACGGGCGTGTTGGAGAGGATGCCGCCGTCCCAGTAGGCCTCGCCCTCGATCTCCACCGGCGGGAAGGCGGGCGGCAGGGCGGCGCTGGCCATCACATGCTCCGGCCCGAGGCGCTCGCGTGCGCTGTCGAAATAGTGGAGGGCGCCGCTCCGCACGTTGACGGTGCCCAGGCTGAGACGGATGGTGCCGGCGGCGAGGCGGTCGAAATCCACGAGCTCCTCGAGGCTGCGCCGCAGCGGTGCGGGATCGTACCAGCCGAGGGCCTGCTCGCTGCCCGCCGGCCAGAAGGGCGGCGGCGGCAGATGGGGGGTGAAGAAGCCCGGAAGGCCGAAGGCGAGGGCCATGAAGGCGCCGGTCTCGCCGAACACCGCCCGCGCATCGTCACCGGGCACGAGCGGCTTGCCGGGCAGGCTCGACGAGATCCGTTCCCAGAAGGCGCGCAGCCGCGCGACCCGGCGCTCCGGCGGATTGCCGGCGATCAGCGCGCCGTTGATGGCGCCGATGGAAATGCCGGCGATCCAGTCGGGCACCACCTCCGCCTCGGCCAGGGCCTCGAAGGCGCCGGCCTGGTAGGCGCCGAGCGCACCGCCGCCCTGGAGCAGGAGGACCCGCCGCATCTCGTTCGCGTTCACCCGGTCCCCTCCCGGGCCGCCCCGCTGCCGCGGCGCGGCATGAGCCCCCAGTAGTCGAAATCGAGCAGCACCTCGGGGAGATAGCGTCCCTCGTCGTCCCTCAGAGGAAAATCGGCGGCGGGACGGTTCTTCACCGCCACCAGACGCAAGCGCAGGGCACCGAGGTCCGGGCGCCCCGGCAGTTCCGCCTTCTCCAGCACTTCCGACCAGGCGTAGATCGTATCCCCCGCCACGCAGGGGTTGGCGTGGGTGCCGGCGTTGATCGCCAGGATGTGGAGCATGTTGCCGAGGCCGTTGAAGGAGAGGGCGCGGGCGATCGAGATCACCACCCCGCCGTAGACGATGCAGGCGCCGAGCCGCCCCTGGCGCTCGATATGGTCGTTGAAATGGACCCGGGCGGTGTTCTGGTAGAGGCGGGTGGCGAGCCGGTGCTCGCTTTCCCGGACGCCCATGCCGTCCACATGGTCGATCCGCTCGCCCGGCTCGTAGTCCTCGAAGAACCAGGGCGCGCCGGTGACCGTGGGATCGACGGCGACCGGCCCGAGCCCGGGAGGCGGCGCCAGTGCTTGTGCGGGCACCGCGGCGGCGAGGGGCGGCGTGCAGGCCACCTCGCTCCGCCGTTCGGGATCGCGCTTGCGCACCAGCACCCAACGCACATACTCCAGTATCGGCCGTCCCTCCTGCTTGAAGCCGCGGGTGCGCACCCAGACGATCCCGGCCCGACCGTTCGAGGTCTCCCGCAGGCCGATCACCTCCGAGGTCGCGGTCAGGGTGTCGCCCGGGTAGACGAGATCGAGGAAGCGTCCCTCCGCGTAGCCGAGGTTGGCGACGGCGTTGAGGGAGACGTCGGGCACCGAGCGGCCGAACACCAGATGGAAGGTCAGCAGGTCCTCGACCGGCATCGCCGGCAGCCCGTTCGCGCGGGCGAAGGGGGCGCTCGAGTGCTGGGCGAAGCGCGAGCCGGTGAGGGCCAGATAGAGGGCGGCATCGCCCTCGGTGACGGTGCGCGGCGGCGCGTGCCGGAGCTCCTCGCCGAGGGCGAAATCCTCGAAGAAGCGGCCGGTCCGTGTCTTGCGCATGACTCCCCCGAAGCCCGGTCCGCAGGCTGCCTAGCGCAGCCCGTGCTGCACCGCAAACACGACGACGCTCGCGGCACCCCGCCGGCCTTCCTCGACCATCACCGAACGCGGGTCTTCGAGGGCGGATCGAGCTCGATCTCGAGGCGCAGGATCAGGTAGCTCCAGGACTTGCCGTGACCGTCGAGATTGAGGGAGCGGTTGACGCCGCCCTCGAGGGCCTCCCGCATGACGATGTTGAGACCCAGGAGATGCGGCAGCGCGTGGATCTCGACCGCACCCCGCACGAGGCGCGGGAACGCCGCGCGGATGCGCTCCGGGGTGAGCTCGCGCCGCACGGCCGCGTAATGGGCGGGATCCTCGACCCAGACCGAGACGTTCGAGACGTCGCCCTTGTCGCCGGCGCGGGCGTGGGCGATGTCGTAGAGACGCACCCTCCGGCTCATGCCTCGAGCACCTCCACGCGGGCGTGCACCGCGTCGCGGGCGACGAAGCTCGAGGCGGTGGTGACGCTCTCGACGATGCGGCCGCGAAAACCGCCGCCGCCGGCCGGCCCGCAGGTGAGGATGGCCTCGGTCTCCCAGAGGACGAGTTCCGCTTCCTCCCGCTCGCGGGTGCGGCAGGCGACCCGGAGACGCACGTCCTCGGTGCGCACCGGGCCCACCCCGGCGGTGCCGTGCAGGGAATCGACGCCGATCAGATCGAAGCGCAGGGGACAGCGCAGCCCGTGGATGCCCAGCAGACGCTCGCGAAGGATCTCGCGGGCGAGCTCGGCCCGGGCCACGGCGTTGATGCCGGCATAGGACACCCCCGCCTCGCCGAGCCAGCCGCCGTCGAAGGCGAGGGTCACCTTGAGCCGCTCGGGGCGCGGCCTTCCCCGCGCGCCCGCCACGCGCACCCGGTCGCGACCCACCTCCTCGACGGTGACCCGGGAGAAATCGGCGATGACGTCGGGGGTGACGTAGGCGGTCGGGTTGTGCACCTCGTAGAGAAGCTGCTCCTTCACCGTCGCCGCGGAGACGCGTCCGCCGGCGCTCGCGAGCTTGGTGACGACGGCCTCGCCGTCGGGCCCCACCTCGGCCAGCGGATAGCCGCAGCGGGCGAGATCGGGCACCTCCTTGCGACCGGGATCGGCGAAATAGCCGCCCGTGACCTGCATCCCGCATTCGAGCAGGTGCCCGACCAGGGTGCCGGCGGCCAGCCGCTCCCAGTCGTGGGCTTCCCAGCCGAAGTGCAGCACCAGCGGGGCCAGGAACAGTGAGGGATCGGCGACGCGGCCGGTGAGCACCACGTCGGCGCCGGTGAGCAGCGCCGGCAGCAGGTGTTCGATGCCGAGATAGGCGTTGGCGGCCAGGAGCGCGCCCTCCGCCTCGCCCACCGTGCCGCCTTCGAGGAGGGGAGTGTCGCGATCCACGATGTCTGTGACCTCGTCCCCTTCGAGCCAGGCCACGGTGAGACCCGCCAGCCCGAGCTCGCGGGCGATGGCGATCGTGCGTTCGGCGGCCGCCGCCGGGTTGGCCACTCCCATGTCGGAGAGGAGGCGGGTGCCGTGGCGGCGGCAGAGTGGCAGGAGCGCCCGCATCCGCGCCGCGAGACGCGGATTGTAGCCGGCACTGGGATCGCGCCGGCGGTCGCGATGACCGAAGGCCATGGTACGCTCGCCGATGCATTCCAGCACCAGCCAGTCGAGGCGGCCCTGGGCCAGGAGATCGACCGCCGGACCGAGCCGGTCGCTCGAGAAGCCGGCTCCGCAGCCGATGCGGAGGACCCGCCCCGGTCGTTCCCCACCCTCCAGACGGCGCAGCGCTTCCAAGACCCCCGTTCCCGTCGTTTCGCCGCCCCATCCTCGGCCGGCGGGGCGTTCGTGTCGAGGGTGCGGTGCCGCCGCCCCCGAAACGGTTTTGCCAATCGGTGCCCGAGCCTCTAGAAAGGCGACAGAGCGACGGTCGGATCACCGGGGGCGCATGCTCCGATCGCGCGACTGCTACAGGGAGTGGAGGAAGCCACCATGCGCAAGCTGAGCCGTCGACTGTTCCTTTCCGTGGCCTTCGTCGGTGCGATGATGGCCGGCATGGCGGACGCCGGGGCCGAGATCGTCATCAAGTTCAGCCATGTCGTCTCCCCCAAGAACCATCCGAAGGGGCTCGCCGCCCAAGCCTTCGCCGACTGCGTCAACGGCAAGGAGAGCCTGAAGGGCAAGGCGCGGGTCGAGGTCTATCCCAACTCGCAGCTCTACAACGACAACAAGGTGCTCGAGGCCTTGCTCCTGGGCGACGTGCAGATGGCCGCGCCCTCGCTCTCCAAGTTCGAGCGCTTCACCCTGAAATACCGGGTGTTCGATCTGCCGTTCCTGTTCGAGGATCTCGACGCCGTTCTCCGCTTCATGAAGAGCGAACAGGGACGCGAGCTCCTGCGGGCGATGGAGGACAAGGGGCTCGTCGGGCTCGACTACTGGATCAACGGCATGAAGCAGCTGTCCGCCAACCGGCCGCTGCTGACCCCCGAGGACGCCAAGGGGCTCAAGTTCCGCATCCAGCAGTCCGACGTCCTGCAGGCGCAGTTCGAGACGCTGGGCGCGGTGCCGCAGAAGATGGCCTTCGCCGAGGTCTACGGGGCCCTCCAGCAGGGGGTGGTGGACGGTCAGGAGAACACCTGGACCAACATCTACACCAAGAAGTTCTACGAGGTGCAGGACGGCATCACCGAATCGAACCACGGCATCATCTCCTACCTGGTGGTCACCAGCAAGGAGTTCTGGGAGGGGCTTCCCGACGACGTCCGCAAGGAGGTCCGCGCCTGCCTCGACGAGGCCACCGAGCTCGCCAATTCCACCGCCGAGCGCCTCAATCAGGAATCGAAGCAGAAGATCATCGAATCCGGCGTCGAGGTGCGCGAGCTCACGCCCGAGCAGCGGCAGGCCTGGATCGATGCCATGAAGCCGGTCTGGGACAAGTTCAAGGACGACATCGGCGAGGACGTCATCCAGGCCGCGCTCGCCGCCAACCGGAAGTAACCGCGTCTCGGGCCGCCGGCGGTACCCGCCGCCGGTGGCCCCCGCCCGGAGCAGGAAGACGGGGAACGGCGCCATGGCCGGGCAGTCGGGCTTGCGGCGTTTCGTCGAGACCCTCGAGGAAAGCATCATCGCCTTCATCTTCGCGGTGATGGTGCTGGTCACCTTCTCCCAGGTGGTGGCCCGTTACGTGTTCAACGCGGGCGCGGTCTGGGCCCTCGAGCTCACCACCTTCGCCTTCGCCTGGCTGGTGCTGATCGGCGTTTCCTACGGCATCCGCCGCTCGGCCCACATCGGGGTGGACGCCTTCGTGCGCCTGTTCCCGAATCCGGTGCAGCGCTTCTTCGGGCTCGTCACGGTGGGCGCCGGGCTTCTCTACGCCGGCATCATCTTGACCGGCGCCTTCGAATATGTCGGCAAACTCTACAAGATCGGCATCGGCGCGGTCGACCTGCCGATCCCGCGCTGGATCCCCTACAGCGTCCTCGTCCTCAGCATGGTGCTGATGATCCTGCGGCTGCTCGAGGCCGGGTGGCAGATCCTGCGCGGCGAGCGCCGCAACCTGCTGGCCGACGAGGCACGCGACACCATCCGGGAGATCCTGGGCAGGGAAGAGGGGCCGACGGGACCGGAGAGGGACCGCTGACATGGCCATCGCCAGCCTCTTCGTCACCCTCTTCGTCCTGCTGCTGATCGGTACGCCGATCGCCGTCGCGCTCGGGCTGTCGAGCGCGATCACCATCCTCTTCTTCTCCGACGACAGCCTCGCCTCCATCGCCCTCAAGCTGTTCGAGACGATGGAGCACTACACGCTGCTCGCCATCCCCTTCTTCATCCTGGCCTCGGCCTTCCTCACCACCGGCGGGGTGGCGCGGCGGCTGATCGATTTCGCGATCTCCAGCGTCGGCCATTTCCGCGGCGGCCTCGCCATGGCCGGTGTGCTCGCCTGCATGCTGTTCGCCGCCGTGTCCGGCTCCTCGCCGGCCACCGTGGTGGCCATCGGCTCGATCGCCATCGCCGGCATGGTGCGGGCCGGCTACAGCCTCGACTTCGCCGCCGGGGTGATCGCCAATGCCGGCACCCTCGGCATCCTCATCCCGCCCTCCATCGTGATGGTGGTCTACGCCGCCGCCACCGACCAGTCGGTGGGACGGCTGTTCATGGCCGGCATCATCCCCGGCGTGCTCGCGGGGCTGCTGCTGATGGGCGGCATCTACCTGCGCGCGCGCCATCTCGATCTGCCCCGCCTGCCCAGGACGGGCTGGCTCGAATGGCTCGGCCATCTCGGCGAATCGATCTGGGGGCTGCTGCTCATCTTCATCATCATGGGCGGCATCTACGGCGGCATCTTCACTCCCACCGAGGCGGCCGCCGTGTCCTCCGTCTACGCCTTCCTGATCGCCTGCTTCGTCTATCGCGACATGGGGCCACTCAAGGATACCGAGCCCGCCCCCACCACCCACGGGGTGGCCCTCGTGCTGGTGGTGGGGGTGCTGGTGTTCGGGTTCGGCCTCGCGAGCGGGACCTTCGACCCGGTCGGCAGCCTACCGGGGATCGCGCTCCTGGCGCTCCTCGCCCTCCTTTATGTTGTGCTGGCGCCCAAACGCGGGGTGGCGCGGCCGGTCGCGGCGCTCCTGCGCTCGGTCCGCGAGCTGCTCGTCCATCTGCCCGCCGCCTTCCTCCACCGCGACACCCGCCACGTGATGCTGGAGGCGGGCCGCACAACCATCATGCTGCTGTTCATCATCGCCAACGCGATGCTGTTCGCCCATGTGCTGACCACCGAGCGCATTCCCCACACCATCACCCAGTGGATCATCGAGAGCGGCTTCGAGTGGTGGTCCTATCTGATCATCGTCAACATCCTGCTGCTGATCGCCGGCAACTTCATGGAACCCTCGGCGATCCTGCTGATCATGGCGCCGATCCTGTTCCCCATCGCGGTGCAGCTCGGCATCGACCCGATCCACCTCGGCATCATCATGGTGGTGAACATGGAGATCGGCATGATCACCCCGCCGGTGGGGCTCAATCTCTTCGTCACCTCGGGCATCACCGGCATGCCGGTGCTGCGGGTGGTGCGGGCGGCGCTGCCCTGGCTCGCCATCCTGCTCGTGTTCCTGGTGCTGGTGACCTACATCCCGGTGCTCTCCACCTTCATTCCCGACCTCGCCTACGGGCCGCTCACCCCCTAGATACCGGGCGCCGTCTTCCGTCGGGCGGCGGTGGCGGCTAAGACTGGCGTCAGCTCCCGTCCGCCGCCCGATCGGACCGTCCATGCCCGAAGCGTCCCTTCTCTTCCAGCTCGTGCTCGTGCTGGCCACCGCCCTCGTGCTGGTGGCGGCCTCCCTGCGGGCGGGACTCGGGGTGGTGGTGGGCTATCTCTTGGCCGGCATGCTGCTCGGCCCCCAGGGGCTGGCGGTGATCGAGGACAGCGCGCTGGTGCGGGTCCTGGCCGAGTTCGGGGTGGTGTTCCTGCTGTTCGCCATCGGTCTCGAACTGCCGCTCGCGCGCCTGCGCACCATCGGTTTCGCGAGCTTCCTCTTGGGTGGCCTGCAGATCGCGGTGACCGCCGCCCTGATCACCGCCGTCGCCCGGTTCATGGGGGCGCCGCCGCGCCTCGCCATCGTGATCGGTCTCGCGCTGTCGCTGTCCTCGACCGCGGTCGTGCTGCGTCTCCTGAGCGAACGCGACGGGCTGCGCAGCCGCTACGGCCGCACCGCCTTCGCCATCCTGATGGTCCAGGACGTGGCGGTGGGGCCGCTGCTGATCACCGTCTTCGCCCTCGGCAGGGGCGAGAACCCGCTGTCCGGCCTCGCCACCACCCTGGTCGCCGGCCTCCTGTTCGTGGTGCCGCTGGTACTGGGCGGGCGGCGGCTCCTCGAATGGCTCTACCGCCGCGTGGCCGCTTTCGCCCAGCCGGAGCTTCTCGTGGCCCTCAGCCTGCTGGTGGGGATCGGCTTCGCCTACGCCACATCGACCGCCGGCCTGTCGCTGGGCTTCGGCGGTTTCCTCGCCGGCATGCTGCTCGCCGACACCTCCTTCCGCCATCAGGTGGCGGCCGACATCGGCCCCTTCCGCGGCCTGCTCGTGGGGCTCTTCTTCCTGACGGTGGGTCTCGGGCTCGAGATCCGGCGGCCGCCCGCCGAATGGCTGGAGGTGGCGGCGATCGCCCTCGCCCTGCTGCTCGCCAAGGGGGCCGTGGTGGCGGCGCTGACGCGGGCCGGCGGCTTCGGCTGGCCGCTCGCCTGGCGGGTGGGACTGCTGCTCGCCCAGGGCGGCGAGTTCGCCTTCGTGCTGTTCGCCGCCGCCAGGACCTTCCCCGCCCTCGACCACCCCATCCTCGGCGAGCTCGGTCTCGCGGTGGCCCTGAGCATGGCGGCGACGCCACTCCTGGTCCACCTCGCCGGCGCCCTGACGCCGCCCGCCCTGCCGCCGGGAGCGGTGCCCGCCACCGGCGAGCTGCGGGAGGGCGAGGGGCCGCCGGCCGGCCATGTCGTGGTCGCCGGCGCCGGCCCCGCCGGACAGCGGGTCGCCTTCGCCCTCGGGGAAGCCGGCATCCCGGTGGTGGGTCTCGACGATTCGGTGGAGCGGGTGGCGCGGGCACGGCGCCGCGGCCTGCCCTTCTTCTTCGGCGAGGTCACCCGTCCCGACATCCTCGAGGATGTGCACGTCGAGCGCGCCCGGGCGCTCGTGCTGGCCCTCGAGGACCGGCGCTGCGCCTGCCAGGCGGCGGCCCTGCTCGCCTATCTCTTCCCCGAGCTGCCGGTGCTGGTGCGGGTGGTGGAGGAGGAGGACTGCGAGACCTTCCGCCGGCTGGGGGTGACCATGGTGGTGCCGGAGATCGTCGCCACCGGCCGGGTGCTGGCGGACGCCACCCTGCGCCTGCTCGCCGACCGGCCGGCCGCGCCGCAGCCGGAGACGGCCGTCAGTTCGCCCCCTCGGTGAGCAGGCCGCGGATCGCCGCCTGGACCTCGTCGCTGTCCCATTCGGCGATGCCCAGATGGCGGGCGGCCTCGCGGCCCTGACGGTCGATGAGCAGGGTGGCGGGCAGACCCGGCACCCGCAGCCTCCGGGTTGCCGCCATTTTCGGATCCCGGTAGACATGCAGCCGCGCGACGCCGATCTCCTCGAGGAAGGCGCGCACCCGCTCCGGCCCGCCGCGGTCCACCGACAGGGCCAGCACGATCACCGGCTCCTCGGCGAAGATCGCCTGCAGATTGTCGAGGGTCGGCATCTCCTCGCGACAGGGCTGGCACCAGGTGGCCCAGATGTTGAGGACCACGATCTTGCCGCGGAAATCGGAGAGCTTCGCGGGGTTGCCCGCCATGTCCACGAAGGCGAGATCGGGCACCGGCGGCCGCATCTCGACGGGGGTCACCTCGATGGCCCGCGCCGCACCCGCCGGCGCGAGCAGCAGCAGGGCCAGGAGGAGCAGCGGACGGAGACCTCGTGCGATCATGACAGCACCGCGGTGAAGGGCATGAAGGACGGACGGAACAAGGCGGCCAGGGATCTCTGGGGTGGCCATTTCGCCAGCGGGCCGGCGCCTCTCATGGAGCAGATTAACGCCTCCATCGATTTCGACAAGCGGCTCTACGCTCACGATATCGCGGGCTCCGCGGCGCATGCGCGGATGCTGGCCGCCACCGGCATCATCGGCGAGATGGAGCGCGACGCCATCCTCGAGGGGCTCGAACGCATCCGCGAACGGATCGAGGAGGGCGCGTTTCCCTTCTCGCGGGCGCTCGAGGACATCCATCTCAACATCGAGGCCCGCCTGACCGAGATGATCGGCGAGCCCGGCCGCAGGCTCCATACCGCCCGTTCGCGCAACGACCAGGTGGCGACCGACTTCCGCCTCTGGGTCCGGGACGCGGTGGACCGGGCGGACGCCCTCGTCCGGGAGTTGCAGGCGGTGCTGCTCGACCGGGCCGAGGAGCATGCGGCCACGGTGATGCCCGGCTTCACCCATCTCCAGGCGGCCCAGCCGGTGACCTTCGGCCATCACCTCATGGCCTATGTGGAGATGTTCGGACGCGACCGCTCGCGCTTTTCCGATGCCCGCCGGCGCATGAACGAATGCCCGCTGGGGGCGGCGGCGCTGGCCGGGACGAGCTTTCCCATCGACCGCGAGATGACCGCCCGCGAACTCGGCTTCGACCGCCCGGCGGCCAACTCCATCGACGCCGTCTCGGATCGGGACTTCGCCCTCGACTATCTGGCCGCGGCGGCCATCTGCGCCGTCCATCTCTCGCGCTTCGCCGAGGAGCTGGTGCTGTGGTCGACGCCGCAGTTCGGCTTCGTGCGCATGGCGGAGGCCTTCACCTCCGGCAGCTCCATCATGCCCCAGAAGCGCAATCCCGACGCCGCCGAACTGGTGCGCGCGAAGAGCGGCCGGGTGATCGGCCATCTCCAGGCGCTGCTCGTGGTCCTCAAGGGGCTGCCGCTCGCCTACAGCAAGGACATGCAGGAGGACAAGGAAGGGGTGTTCGACGCCGCCGACACCCTCGAGCTCTGTCTCGCGGCGATGG
>Ga0256830_1003147_pt1 | contig 10431 bp, 13 predicted proteins | sample 128326metaG_FD_190537 | JGI IMG/M metagenome (GOLD analysis project Ga0256830, IMG submission 190537) | Hydrothermal vent microbial communities from Lau Basin, Pacific Ocean - 128-326 | ecosystem: Environmental > Aquatic > Marine > Hydrothermal vents | place: Pacific Ocean: Lau Basin | collected...
TTATAATACAATATTTTCATTAAAACCGGCAAACAAAAAGAGACTAAATTTCCGTCCGGAAACTTAGCCTCCATAAATTCACGCTTATGGCTTGGTTTCGCAAATCTCGTCGGAGACATGTACCATCATCCCGGTTTTGCGGTCATACGATATAATCCGATAGCAGTATTCTTCTCCCGATTCCATGGCCGCGACCGGACCTCCTTTTGTGATTGTTTTTCTTTTTACCACTTCCCTTTCTTTACCACCGGCGTCACAGCCGACGATTAACAAAAAAAGAACCGCGAACAGTAAAAATTTTCTCATCTTGCCCTCCTTGTTTTGATTTATTGGAAATTCGTGAAAATCGCGAATTTCGTGGTGGGCCGGGCAGGATTCGAACCTGCGAAGGCGAAAGCCAACAGATTTACAGTCTGTCCTCGTTGACCGCTTGAGTACCGACCCGAGTAATGTTTGATTTACGATTGCCGATTTTTAATTTCGGTTTAAATAAAAAAACCCTTACAAAGGGACTGTTTTAAAAACTTCATCTTTAACCAACTTAACATAAATACATAAAAAAATCAACCTACCGCCCATTCTGCTTCGGCAAGCTCGGCGCGGGCCCTTTATTAAGGGGCTTTTTGAGCCGAAACCGGGATTTGAACCCGGGACCCCTTCCTTACCATGGAAGTGCTCTACCACTGAGCTATTTCGGCGTAACGAAACAGTCGCAAAGCAAAAAGTTATAAAGTTAATAAAGTTATTGATTACTTTATAACTTTACAAACTTTATAACTTTGCAAACCCTCAACTGTTTTACATAGCGTCAATCCGCGCCTTCATCTCGTCCAGTTTTTGATTATCCGGATTAACCTCCTTTAACCGGCCGTAAGCGTTAAGCGCTTCCGCCTTATCTTTATTCATTATACTTATTTGAAGCGCCGTGTCAATATAGCGGGGATTATTCGGCTCAAATTCAAGCGCTTTCTTGATATTATCCGCCGCCTCTTTTAGATTCTCCATATCCCTGTTCACCAATGACAGATTAAAATAAATTTCTCCGCTCTCCCCTTGTTCCAGTTTTATGACATGCTCAAAGGTCTGCCTCGCCTCTTCCAGATTCTTTCGTTCAAAATAAAGTTCTCCCAATTTTCTGAACGCCTCCGTGTTTTTATTGTCCAAGTTTATAATTTCAATCAATTTTTTCTCGGCTTTATCCAGTTCTTCGTCCTGAATCAGCTCCTCCGCCTCAGCCAATAATTCATCCGCTCTTTTTTCCGCTTCCTTTCGCGGCAACGCTTCATTGTTTTTGTAAGTGTCTTTTAATTCAAGCAGTTTATGATACGACCATTTAAAAAAATCATTGACCGCTCGCGCCGCCGGCGCGACAAACCGCGTAAATTTGGATACCCATTTGATAATATTTCTTTTCAACCGGCCGCTGATAATTTGCTCCTTAAATCTCGCCTCTTTTTCCTTGGGAATGTTTTCCACGTCCAAATTGGCCAAAACGGGAAACTTTTTGACCGTAATAATTATGATAACGCTTAAACTTATTAAAATCAGAATTAACGGAATTATGTTATACATATCGCTTCGCTTAGCAAAAAATTGGAAAGTTTACAAGCTTTCCAATTTTGTAAACCTTTAACCTTTAAGTTTTCACCTCTCCCACGTCCACTTTTCCGGCGCTGCCGAATAACTTCATCTTGTTAAACACGACATCTTCAACCGCTTGAATCGTGGGACGAAGCAGATTCCTCGGGTCGGTCTCTTTCCTGTTTTTCAAACAATTATCAATCAGAGTCTTGGAAAAGGCAATCTTAATATCACTGCCGATGTTGATTATGTTTACTCCCATTTTTATCGCTTTTTTAATCTTATTGTCGTCTATGCCGGACGCTCCGTGCAACACGAACGGAATCTTGGTTTTCTCTTTAATGCTTTTCAATAAGCTGAACTTAATATATTCTTCCGCGTAAACTCCGTGCGCCGTGCCTATGCCGGCGGCAATGGTGTCAACCTTGGTTTTTTTGACAAATTGCTCCACGTCTTCCAGTTTGGCCAAAGGAATCTTAAGTTCTTTCCCCGTTTGTCCGTGTCCTCCGACTATTACCCCGACCTCTCCCTGCACCCACACGTTTTTAGCGTGTCCAATCTCCACCACCCTCTTGGTTAAAGCGATATTTTCATCCAAGGGAAGGTCGGAGGCGTCAATATGAACGGAAGAAAAACCGGCGTTAATGCACTCAAAAATCGTATCCAGGCTTTTCCCGTGGTCCAAGTGCAGGGCGACGGGAACTTTGGCGGCGACATTTTTGGCTACGGTGGAAACGATGTGAGTGACGGGCTTTAGCCCCATATATTTAATCGCCCCTTCGGAAACCTGAATAATGACAGGTGATTTGGCGCGAACGGCGGCGCGCGCCACTCCCAAAATTGATTCAAGGTTATGGACATTGAAAGCGCCGACGGCGTAGCCTCCTTTTTGTGATTCTTTTACCAAATCTTTAATATGTACTAACATAATTTATTTATTTTACCGAATTTATTTCTTCTACCGAGCTTTAGCTCAGGGTTCTTGCGGCTTTAGCCGCGTGTCGGTACAGCGGCTAAAGCCGCAAGAACCCCGGCTTAAAAGCCGGTAGAAGTTTTACCCTAGTTTAAAAGCCGGTAGAAATTTTTATTTAAATCGCTTTCGCAATCTTATAAAACTCTCCCGCGTCCAAGCTGGCCCCGCCGACCAATAAGCCGTCAACCCCCTCCAAATTCGTGAACTCTTTCACGTTCTTGCTTGATATGCTTCCGCCGTAAATAATGCGGAAATTGTTTTTAACCACCTTCATCCCGAACATATCGCGCAGGGAAATTTTAATGATTTTATGCGCGTACTCGGCTTCCTCCGGCTCAATGGCCACGCCGGAGCCAATCGCCCAAATCGGCTCATAGGCGACTATTACTCGCTGGTCGCCGAGCAAATTTATTCCGCCCAACGCCTGCTGAAGCTGATCAACCAAGACAAAATCCCGCCGGTCGGTCTTCCTCTCCTCCGCTTCTTCGCCCACGCAAACTATCGGCGTCAAGCCTTCAACGCCCAATACCGCCTTAAACTCCTGATGAATCATTTCGTAGTTTTCCAGCAAATACTTGCGGCGTTCCGAATGTCCGATAATAACGTATTCGCATCCGGCCTCTTTTAGCATACTGGGAGAAATTTCTCCGGTATAGGCGCCCCTGTCCTCCCAGAAGACATTTTGCGCTCCCAGTTTCAGCGGACCGCCCTTTATGATTTTTCCGACCTCAATCAAAGAGAGCGAATTGGGGCAAATCACCACTTCGCTGCCGGAGAAGCCCTTGAATTTATTTTTCATTTTTTTCGCCAACTCCAAGGTTTCCGCCAAACTTAGCTTCATCTTCCAGTTGGCAATGACAATTTTGTTATTCATATATTTTAGCTTGTAGCTTGTAGCTTGTAGTTTTTAGTTTTGTTGCGGATTGTTTCGCGTTTAAAAAACGGAAAATATCCCCAAGCTTATCAAGGTTACTATCACTGCTGATATTATAACACCTAACGAGATATAAAACAAAGCCCTGCCCTTGGGAATGCCGAACAGCCAAGAAGCGAGCGATCCGGTCCACGCGCCGGTAACGGGCAAGGGAACGGCGACGAACAACACCAAAGCTATATTGCCCCAAATTTCGTATTTACGGGAAAATCTCTTTCGGGTTCTTCCAAACAGCCAAATGAAAAACCTGTCAATTATTCCAAGTCTTCCCGTCAGTTTTTTATATATTGGATTTAAGGAATATATGATAATCGCGGAAATGATAATATCGGCCAACGCCGACCAAAAAATCGCCGCCGGCGCCGACATCTTATACACCCCCAAGGCAATCGGAATTGAAACCCTGAGCTCGGCAACGGGAATAAAGGCAATCAGCATCACCGCTATCTCCGGCCGCAAATTCTTAAACAGTTCTATGTAATTTATGTCAAACATACGCGATTAACGGGACACGCGCGCGACTCACGGCCAACCGTTGCCATGATAAATGGGGATAACCCAAGGCGCCGCCGCCATATACCGTCATTATACCACAAATCGCCGCGAATAAAAATCGTTTCCCCTTGTCCTCGTCTTTTCCGCGAAAAACCTTGCCCCGCTTTCAAAAAATATTTTTTTTTATTCCAATTTGTGTTATAATAATATCATACGAATAACTCAAGCGATTTAAGGCGCCGCGAATTCGCGAATAATTTAATTCGCCATAAGCGTCCGTAGCGCCCAAGTTTCAATTCTTATGTTTTTTTCCGGCAGTTACAACTACCCGCTCGGGCTGGATATATCCGATTTATCCCTTAAGCTGGTACAGCTCAAAAAGACGGGCGATAAAATCTCCATACAAGCCTTGGGTAAAACAAATTTGCCGGAAGGCCTGTTTGAAGATGGAGAAATAAAAAACAAAGAAAAGATAATTAAGGCCGTCAACGCGTTAATTGACAAGCCGAAATACGGCAACACGACAAGCAGAGAAGTGGTTACCTGCCTGCCCGAGTCAAAAACTTTCATAAAATTAATTGAAGTTCAAAAAACGGAAGAAAATATTTTAAAAACCATTGAGGCCGAAATTGAAAAGCATGTTCCCATGGAGATTGATGAAATATATTTTGACTGGCAATTAATCAAGGACTTGCCCGACAAACGGTTAATATTGGTGGGGGCCGCTCCGCGAGATATCGTTAATCAATACATAGACCTGCTGGACGAGGCGAAATTGTCCATAACGGCCCTGGAAATAGAACCGGTTTCGCTTTGCCGCGGCTTGTTGGCCGAGGAACATTATAAGTTCAAGGGGCGGACGGGCAAAAATTACGGAATCATTGACATCGGAGCCAAGCGCTCAAATATGACCGTTTATTCAAAAAATACCATCCTTTTTTCCTTTACCATGCCGATATCGGGAAACGAAATAACGAAAAAAATAGCTGAAACGTTAAAAATTGACGCCAGAAAAGCCGAAAAAGCGAAAATCATCTGCGGGCTTGATAAAAACAAAGCCAGAGGAATAATCAAAAACACGCTATACGGAATGATAAAGGAGTTAACCGCGAAAATCAACAACTCCATTATGTTCTATGATCGCCATTTTCCCGATTACGGCCCTATTGACAAGATACTGCTTTGCGGCGGAGGCGCGAATATCAAGAATCTGGACAAAATATTGAGCGAGCATCTTCCGGTTAAAGTGGAGCTGGGCGACGCCCTGATTAACCTGAACGAAGATCGGCAAAAAATTTCAAAAATATTTTCGGAAACGCACAGCGTGAACACCGATTTTTCATCAAAGGCCAAGGACAAAACATCCAAAATAACGCAAAACGACAGTATGGCCTTTGCCACGGCTATCGGGCTGGCCTTAAGGGGGGTGTTTATTGATGAATTGTAAATTGAAATTTTAGCACAAAATCAAAACGCCAAATCAAATCCAAGCGCGAAAACGCTTAAACGAATAATTTAATTTTTGGCGTTTGGGCTTTGAAGTTTTAATTCTAAAACTGCGAGCCGTATATTTAAATTGCGTCCACTATGTTGACTCTAAATCTCGCGTCACAAGAGCTTAAACGAGAAGTAAAATCAAGGCATATTTATTCATTGCTTAAAAAAATGAATTTTGTCTTGATGATTATCGTGATAATTATCGCGATTATTTTATTGTCCGCGAAACTGATACTGCAAAACAATTTCAACAAAGTTGTCGCGCAAACAACTCTGGTAACCGGCAACGATGGCAAAAAATATTCCGAAAAAGTAAGAAAAATCAATTCGCGGATTAACATTGTCGCGCAAATCCAAAACGAACGCGTTCCGTGGTCCTACTTGCTTGAGGCGATAGCCAAGGCCACTCCCGATGGCGTCACTTTATCGTCCTTGAAGTTAAACAAAAAAGATTTGACGATAAAGCTCGTAGGCAACGCCAAAACCCGCGACGATTTGCTCGGGCTAAAAAATAATTTGGAAAATTCTGAAATTTTTACCGAGGTCAAATCGCCGATTAAAAATATACTGCGAAAAGAAAATATTAATTTCGGGCTAAACGCGAAATTAATATTAAAAAATATCGCGCCCGCGAATAACTTGTAATTACCGAAATTTTTATGGATTTGAATATTTTTTCAAAAATTGATTTAAGAAAAAAAATAATTATCACCATTGTCTTGCTCCCCTCCACAATAGCGGGCATTATATGGTTCGTGGTTATCCCGTCCATCAATGACATTAAAAACATTAAAAATGAAATTGAAGCGCAAAGAATCGGGCTGGAAATCAAATACAAAAAAGGGCAAAGCTTAAAAAAATTGTCCGAAGACCTGCGGACGGTATCGCCCCAAATATCGGAGCTGGACAAAATATTTATTGACGAAGATAATGTCCTGGAATTTATCACCGCTATGGAAAAAATAGCCGGCGAGAACCGCGTTTCCCAGAACATAAACCTGCTTTCATCCAAAAGCTCACAGCAAAACGGATACAAAAAAACTCCGCTGCAAATCACAACCGAGGGCGAGTTCATTGACCAGTTAAATTATTTGATAAACTTGGAAGCGCTTGATTATTACATAAACATAAATTCATTGGAGTTGACCTACTCCGGGTCAAAGCCGTCCGTCCCCGGCGCGCGAACGGGAGGAAGCAATGTCAGTATGCTGATTTTCGCCGACACATACTGGAAATAAACGGGCATAATTGAAATATCTTAACAGAAAAGGTATATGGTAAAATTCAAACTCAATATTCAAAAAATAAACATATACTTCAGCGTGTTAACCACAATCGCCACGATTGTCGCGATAATCGCGGTATCTTCGTTTTTGTACAAAAACTTTTACCAGACAATAACTCAATCCGAGGAAATTTTGATTTTACGGCAAAAAGTCGCGCCCCTGACCGTTGATATGGACAAATTCAATAAAATTATGGCGAAAATTGAAAAAAAGAAAAAAATTCGCGAACTCGGCGCCATCAATGATCCGTTTAGTTACGGCGGGCAAAACAAGCGAATTTCCAATATGAAAAGTGGAGATGAGGCGGAAGGCGCGTTAAGCGGACAAGGCGGGAACGGTCTTACGATACCGCAATTCCAATAACAACCGGTTGGGAGCGAACGGCCGTTCGCGCCCGTAAAGGCAAAACAACCTTAAGCATTAAATTTTACATCGGAGACATTTCGCGCAATTTTTTTATAATCGGCGGTAAAACTTTTACCGTTTTTTTTATTTCCCGCTCGGTGGTAGTCTTGCCCAAACTGAACCTGACAGAACTGTGCGCGGCCTCCGGCTTTATTCCCATGGCCAACAGAACGTGGGACGGATCCAATTTTCCGGAGGCGCAAGCCGAACCGGTGGAAACCGCGATTCCCTCCAAGTCCAAAGAAATCAAAATTGACTCCCCTTCCACGCCCAAAAAAGAGAAATTGGCGTGCGAAGGAACGGCGTTTTTCGCGTCGGTGTTCAAAACAACATCGGGTATGTTCTCCATAATCCCCGATATCAACATATCGCGCAACCCGGCAATCTTTCTATTGTTGTTTTCCACCGCCTTCTCGTCCAACAATTCAACCGCCCGCCCAAGCCCAGCGATTCCGGGCACATTGTAAGTCCCGCTGCGCAAATTATTTTCCTGACGCCCTCCGAGCTGCAGCGGCTTAATCGGAGTTCCCGACTTCACGTATAAGACGCCGACTCCCTTGGGGCCGTAAATTTTATGCCCCGACATACTCAGTAGGTCAACATAATTCCGGCGAACATCGCAGTTTAAAAAATTAACCGCCTGAGTGGCGTCCACATGAAAATAAACAGGCAAGGGCTTATCGCCGCGAATCGCCGGCTTGGCGTTTTTCCAGTCCTTTAATTTTCTTTCGTTTAACTTATTGATAATTTTTCCTATTTCCCGAATTGGCTGAATACTGCCGACTTCGCTGTTTACATACATTACGGAAACCAAAACCGTATTCTCTTTTATGGACTCTTTAAATTTATCAACGTCAACGACTCCGCTTGAATTCACCGGCAAATACGTCACCTCAACCCCTTCTTTTTCCAGCTCGCGGCACGGCTCAAGCACGGCCGGATGCTCAATTGAAGAAGTTATAATGTGCGGCTTCTTAACCCCGTCGCTCTTCAACGCCTTGATAACCCCCTTAATCGCCAAATTATCGGCTTCGGTCGCGCCGGAAGTAAAAATAACCTCGCCCGGATCGCAATTTAAAAATTCGGCCACTTGTTCCCGCGCCTTATCCACTCCGGCAATCGCCTCCTGCCCAAAACCGTGGATTGAAGAAGGGTTTCCGAATTTATCCTTAAAGTAGGGCATCATAGCGCTCAACACTCTTTTATCCATCGGCGTCGTGGCGCTGTAATCAAGATAAATTTTATTCATACACTTTAAAAATTACAAATTCAAAATCACAAATAACAAATAAATTCAAAATTACAATTTTCAAAACTTGTCCTCAACTTGATTGGGAATTCAAAACTGTTTGGAATTTGTAATTTTGATTATTGTAATTTATTCGGAATTTATAATTTTGGATTTTGAATTTAAATTGCCATTACTTCCTTAACCTCCGGCACGGCTTTTTTAATCTCCTCCTCAATCCCCTGTTTCAGGGTGATTTGCGACATCGGGCAATGCGCGCACATACCGACCAATTCAACCTTAACAACTCCGGTTTTTTCGTCAAAACCGACAAAACGAACATCCCCGCCGTCAGCTTGCAAAGACGGCCTGATTTTATCCAAGGCTTTTTCAATCTTGTTTTGCATATTTTTATAAATTAAAATTAACTTTATAACTTTATAAACTTTTAACCTTTATACTCGCTAATCGCCTTGCGCAGCGCCTCCAACCCCAACATTGAACAATGAATTTTAATAGGCGGCAAGCCGTCCAGCTCTTCAACTATTTTGTCCTTTGTCAGTCCCATCGCCTCATCCAGCGTCATCCCCTTCACCATATCGGTCAAAGCGGAAGAAACGGCAATGGCCGCGGCGCACCCCAAGGTCTCAAACTTAATATCTTTTATCACATTCTCTTGCTTTTTTGTTTTCTTGTTTTCCTGTTTTTTTATTTTGAGATAAATCTTCATTATATCCCCGCATTTAAGATTGCCGGCTTCTCCGACCGCGTCGGCGTCCTTAATCACTCCCTGATTATGGGGATTTTGAAAATGTTTTAACACTTTTTTTGAATACAGCATGAAATTAAATTTAAAATCGTGAATTTAAAATTTTTTATATTAAAACTTTTAATTTTCGGCTATCCGATTAAATCGCTCAATTTAATATCCTTAAGCGCCGCGCTTATCGCTCGCGCCACCTTAAGCAACGCCGGCTCAACCGAGCATTCGCATTTTTTGCCGCAATACACCTTATCACCCTTTTCCACGCAATGGAAAGACGACGCCTCTCCTTCTAATGTGTTTATTATGCTGTAAACATCAATATCCTCCGGGCTCCTGCTTAAAGCATACCCTCCGGACGCGCCTTTTTCCGATTTAACCAGCTTTGCTTTTTTTAAAACGGCGAAAATCCTCTCCAAGTATCCCAAAGAAATGTTTTCATTATTCGCGATGGCGGAAAGCGGAATGCTTCCCTTTTGCCAATTTTGGGCCAAATGTATCATTGCCTTAAGACCGTATGTTGAGCGAGTGGAAAACTTCATAGCTTATCCTTATCTCCTACTAAATTAGTCGGTATTTTGAATATAGCACATAAAAAAAATATGTCAACTTCTTGACATATTGATAAAATTCTACCGAGCTTTAGCTCAGGGTCCGGGCGGCTTTAGCCGCGTAGCGTGACGGCACGCGGCTAAAGCCGCGAAACCCCGGCCTAAAGGCCGGTAGAAATTAATTTCTTAAGCTAAAATTCTGTAGAAATCATTTTTTTATCCGCCAAATATTTAACTATCTCCTCCACGCAATCCTCTACGCGCGCATTATCCGTCTTTAAGCGTATGTCCGGATTCTCCGGCTCTTCATACGGATCCGAAATACCGGTAAACATCTTAATTTCTCCCCTTCGCGCCTTTCCATACATACCCTTGGGATCTCTTGATTCGCATACTTCCAGCGGAGCGTCAACAAAGACCTCAATAAAATTATCAAGACGCTCTCTGCCCCAATCACGATGCTCGCGATAAGGCGAGATAAAACTGGCAATCACCATAAAGCCGTTATCTTGATAGCCCTTGGCCAAATCTATGGCCAATTTAATGTTTTTGTCCCTATCTTCCTTGGAGAATCCCAGCTTCTCTTTGGACGCCTCCCTCACTTCATCACCGTCCAAATGGTGAACTTTATCGCCATACTTGTCCAATTCTTTTTTTAAAGCCTTGGCTACCGTCGTCTTTCCCGAGGCCGACAAACCGGTTAGCCATAATACAAATG
>Ga0256830_1003148_pt1 | contig 10431 bp, 14 predicted proteins | sample 128326metaG_FD_190537 | JGI IMG/M metagenome (GOLD analysis project Ga0256830, IMG submission 190537) | Hydrothermal vent microbial communities from Lau Basin, Pacific Ocean - 128-326 | ecosystem: Environmental > Aquatic > Marine > Hydrothermal vents | place: Pacific Ocean: Lau Basin | collected...
CAGCACCATGCCGACGAACAGGCCGGACACCAGGATGATCAGCAACGACAGCACGCCGACCGAATACAGCTGCACCACCAGCAGCCGCGGCCGCCCCAGGACCCCGGGGATGCCTGCCAGGGTCTTGAGCAGGAACAGGTGGCCGCGCCCCAGCTTCTCGAAAACCGCAAGCCAGTTGCGGCCCAGGTTCCGCAACCAGCCGATCATTGCCCCTGCCCCTGCGTGCCGTTCATCAGATCCTGCCGGTAATCCGGCGCCGGGTAATGGAAGGGCACCGGCCCATCCGGCAGGCCCTGCATGAATTGCTGCACCCAGGCCGAATCCGAGTGTTCTATTTCGGCGGGCGTCCCACCCGCCACGATCTTACCCTCGGAAATCACGTAGACATAGTCCGAAATGGAGGCCGTCTCCTGCACGTCGTGGGACACGATGATGCTGGTCAGGCCCAGGGCCTCGTTCAGCCGCCGGATGAGGGTGACCAGCGCCCCCATGGAAATGGGGTCCTGGCCGGTAAAGGGCTCGTCGTACATGATCATCATGGGATCCAGCGCGATGGCGCGCGCCATGGCCACCCGCCGCGCCATGCCGCCCGACAGTTCGGCGGGGCTGAGATCGCGCGCGCCACGCAGGCCGACGGCGTGCAGCTTGATCAGCACCAGGTCGCGGATCATGGATTCCGGCAGATCGGTGTGCTCGCGCAACGGGAAGGCGACGTTGTCGAACACGCTGAGGTCGGTCAGCAGCGCGCCGGACTGGAACAGCATGCCCATGCGCCGCCGCAGCCGGTACAGCGCGGCGCGGCCCAGCTGCGGCACCTCCAGCCCGTCCACCTGGATGCTGCCGGCATCCGGTGCCAGCTGGCCGCCGATCAGACGCAGCAGCGTGGTCTTGCCGGTGCCGCTGGGCCCCATGATGGCGGTCACCTTGCCGCGCGGGATGTCCAGGTCCACGCCGTCGAAGATCGGCCGTTCGCCGCGCGAGAACTTGAGGCCGCGGATGCGCACCAGTATATCGTCGGTCTTTGCGGCGCCCTCGGCGGTCACGTCCATGATTCACGTCACTCTCGGATGATGTCGGCCGCATTATACGGACAGTTGAGGCACCCGGTTCAACTGCTGCCGGTTTTTTCCGCGCCGCAGCGCCGGCAGCGGTAGCGGGTGACCAGCTTGCCGCGCTTGACATCGAAGGGATTGTCGACCACTTCCCATTTGTGAAACCCCCTTTTGCACAGGGTATTGCCCTTGTGCCGGGTGGAAACCCTGGGCTTCTTGAAGGGGATGACATCTGCCATGACCCCATGGTATGCGCTGCAACCCGGCGGCGCAAAGAACGCACAAGCGCGATACACGGCGGTTTCCACCTTACCCGGCAACCGGCTACCATAGCGCCCCTATGTGGATGCAAGTGCTGGCGATCATCGGCGGATTCGGGCTATTGGTGTGGGGAGCGGACCGCTTCGTCATCGGCGCCGCTGCGACCGCCCGTAACCTGGGGGTATCACCGCTGCTGATCGGCCTCACCATCGTCGGCTTCGGCACCTCGGCGCCCGAGATACTGGTGTCGGCGGTTGCCGCCTGGAACGGCAATCCCGGACTGGCGGTGGGCAACGCCATCGGCTCCAACATCGCCAACATCGCCCTGATACTGGGTGCCACCTCGCTTATCGCCCCCCTGCAGGTGCATTCCGGCACCCTGCAGCGGGAGATGCCCATCCTGCTGTTCACCACGGTAGCGGCGCTGGCACTGGTCTGGGACGGCTCGCTGGACCGTGCCGACGGCATTGCCCTGCTGGTGGGCCTGCTGGTCATGCTGGCCTGGGTGGTGTACCTGGGCCTGTCCACCCGCCGCGGCACCGACCCCATGGCGGCCGAATACGCGGCCGAGATTCCCACCGACCTGTCCACCCTCGAGGCCCTGTTCTGGCTGCTGGCCGGCATCCTGGTGCTGCTGCTCAGTTCGCGGCTGCTGGTGTGGGGCGCGGTCGATATCGCCATCTATCTCGGCATCAGCGACCTGGTGATCGGCCTTACCATCGTGGCGCTGGGCACCAGCCTGCCGGAACTGGCCGCCTCCATCGCCAGCGCCCTGAAGAACGAGCACGACATCGCCATCGGCAACGTCATCGGCTCCAACATGTTCAACCTGCTGGCAGTGCTGGGAATCCCCGGCGTGATCCGGCCCGGCGCCGTGGACCCGGCCGTGGTGACGCGGGATTTCCCGGTCATGATCGGCCTCACGGTGGGCCTGATGGTGATGGCCCACGGCTTCCGCGCCGCCGGCCACATCAACCGCCTGGAGGGGGCGATCCTGGTGATCATCTATTGCAGCTACCAGAGCCTGTTATACTTCACCGCCCGAAGCTGAATGCCGGCACAAGAGACCGCATGACCGACGCAACCCTGAAAAAACTCGGCCTGGCTGTCCTCGACACCGAGGCAGCCGCCGTCACCGCGCTGAAACAACGCATCGACGACGACTTCGTGCGCGCCTGCCACTACATGCTGGAGTGCGAGGGCCGCGTGGTCGTCACCGGCATGGGCAAATCGGGCCACATAGGCAGCAAGATCGCCGCCACCCTGGCCAGCACCGGCACGCCGGCGTTTTTCGTCCACCCCGGCGAGGCCAGCCACGGTGACCTGGGCATGATCACGGAGAAGGACGTGGTCATGGCGCTGTCCAACTCGGGCTCCACCGACGAGATACTCACCATCCTGCCCATCATCAAGCGACTGGGCATTCCGCTCATCACGCTGACCGGCAACCCCGATTCGGCCCTGGCGCGCGCCGCCTCGGTGAACATCGATGTCAGCGTCGAGAAGGAAGCCTGTCCGCTGGACCTGGCGCCGACCGCCAGCACCACCGCGGCGCTGGCCATGGGCGATGCACTGGCCATCTCGCTGCTGGAAGTGCGCGGCTTCACCGCCGACGACTTCGCCCGCTCACACCCGGCCGGGCGGCTGGGGCGGCGCCTGCTGCTGCTGATCGACGACCTCATGCACACCGGCGACCGCGTGCCCAGGGTGCCCGGCGGCACGCTGCTGTGCGACGCCCTGCTGGAAGTGACGCGCAAGGGACTGGGCGCGACCGCGGTGGTCGACGATGACGACCGGGTACTGGGCATCTTCACCGACGGCGACCTGCGCCGCGCGCTGGACCACGATGTCGACATGCACAAGACGCCGATCGATGAAGTCATGACCGCCGACTGCACCCTGATCAGGACGGGCCTGCTGGCCGCCGAGGCGCTGCGGATCATGGAAAACGGCAAATTCAACGCCCTGCTGGTGGTCGATGACGACAAGCGCCTGATCGGCGCCCTCAACATGCACGACCTGCTGCGCGCGGGCGTGGTCTGAGGACCGTGTACGAACGAGACCTTTGTGCGCCTTGGCGCGCCTTTGCGGTTAAGATGAAATTCAGCCTATGAAAGATATCCTCGCCAAAGCGGCAAAAATAGAATTGCTGATCTTCGACGTCGACGGCGTGCTGACCGACGGCAGCCTGTTTCTGGGCGACGACGGCCAGGAGTACAAGGCCTTCCACTCGCGCGACGGCCATGGCATCAAGATGCTGCAGAACACCGGCGTGCGCTGCGCCATCATCACCGGCCGCAGCTCGAAGGTCGTCGAGCACCGCATGCGCAATCTGGGCATCGAACTGGTCTACCAGGGCCAGGACAACAAGCTGGAAGGCTTCGCGCACCTGATGGAACAGGTCGGGTTGGAGCCCGAACAGGTGGCCTACGTGGGTGACGACGTGGTCGACCTGCCAGTGATGCGCAAGGTCGGCCTGGCCATCGCCGTCCGGGACGCCCATCCCTGGGTCATCAAGCACGCCCACTGGCAGACGCCCAGCAGCGGCGGCCGCGGTGCCGCCCGTGAAGTCTGCGAAATGATCATGGAAGCGCGCGGCGTGCTGCAAGAGGAACTGGAAACCTACCTCTGATGAACCGCGAACAGGGCGTCCTCTACCTGACACTGTCGGCCGCCGCCGTGGCCAGCGCCTGGCTGCACTACCAGGCGGGCCGGCCCGCGCCCGCGGTGGCCGCGGACAGCGGCTACGACCTGTTCGTCACCCGGCCATCCTGGACTTTCATGGACGAGCAGGGCCGGCCTGCACGCACCCTGAGCGCCGAACGACTGGAACATTTCCCCGCGCGGCAGCAGTCAAGACTCGACCGGCCACGTCTGGATATACACAAAACGGACGGCAGCCATATCCGGGTCACCGCCGTGCAAGGCTGGATATCGGACGGCGACGGCCCTATCCTGCTCGAACAGGCGGTCAGGGTCACCCGCACCGCCGGCAAACGGAATCCATATGAAACGTCTTCCAACGATCATTGAAGCCGGACTGCTCCTTGCCCTGGTGCTGGCGAGTCCGGCCGGGCGGGCGCTGACCAGCGACCGCGACCAGCCCATGCTGATCGAGGCCGACCGCGCCGAGCTGGACGATGCCCGCGGCATCAGCACCTATCGCGGCAACGTGAAGGTCACGCAGGGCACGCTGGTGCTGACCGGCGACACCATGACCGTCTACAGCAAGGATGACGAAATCACCAAGGTCATCGTCGAGGGCACCCCCGCCTCCTACCGCCAGCGACCGGACGGCAAGGACGAGGACGTGCACGCCCGTTCGCGGCGCATGGAATACTACCGTGATCCGGAGAGGGTGGTGCTGATCGATAATGCCGAGGTCACCCAGGCGGGTGACGTGCTGCGCAGCGATCGTATCCTGTACGACGTCGGCCGCGACAAGGTGGAGGCCGGCGGTACGAATTCGGGCCAGCGGGTACGCATCACGCTGCAGCCGAAACCCAAAAAAGAAGAAAAAACACCCCCCCCATGAGCCGGCTCGAAGCCCGCAATCTCAGCAAGCGCTACGGTGGCCGCCAGGTGGTCGACTCGGTCTCGCTGCACGTCGACAGCGGCGAGGTGGTCGGTCTGCTGGGCCCCAACGGCGCCGGCAAGACCACCTGCTTCTACATGATCGTGGGCCTGGTGCCCGCTGACGGCGGCAACGTGCTGCTCGACGGCAGGGACCTGACACCCTGCCCCATGCATGTTCGCGCCCGCCACGGCCTGGGCTACCTGCCGCAGGAAGCCTCGGTGTTCCGCAAACTGTCGGTGGCGGACAACCTGCTGGCGGTACTGGAGATGCGCAAGGATTTAAGTCGCCGCGATCGTGCCGATAAAGTAGAGAGCCTGCTCGCGGAGCTGCACATCGGCCACTTGCGCGACCAGCCGGGCATGAGCCTGTCCGGCGGTGAGCGGCGGCGGGTGGAAATCGCCCGTGCGCTGGCCATGGAGCCGCGTTTCATCCTGCTCGACGAGCCGTTTGCGGGCGTCGACCCGATTTCTGTCATCGACATCCAGCGCATCGTCGAACACCTGTGCGAGCGCGAAATCGGGGTGCTGATCACGGACCACAATGTCCGTGAGACCCTGGGCATCTGCCACCGGGCCTATATCCTCGGCGGCGGCCGGACACTGGCCGAAGGTCCACCCCAGGCCATTCTGGAAAATCGGAAAGTAAGGGAAGTCTATCTGGGCGAAGCGTTTAAAATGTAGAAAATAATCTCCACTGGCATAATAAATGCAGTAAACTATCCGCCAGGGTGTGGATCTGCACCGTTCCGCCAGGGTCAGGCATCAATGTTATACGTATGAAGCAATCAATCCAGCTACGCCTTGGTCAGCATCTCACCATGACGCCGCAGTTGCAGCAGGCGATCCGGCTGCTGCAACTCTCGACCCTGGAACTGCAATTGGAAGTCCAGAGCATCCTCGACTCCAACCTGATGCTGGAGCGGGACGAGGGCGAGAACGCCCCTGATGCCACTGACGGAGCGGCCGAGGTCACCGCGGAACAGGCCGCCCAGGAACCTCCCGTCAGCGACAGCAGTGAAACCGAGGTCACCAGCGCCACCGAAACCATCCCCGACGAACTGCCTGTCGATACCAGCTGGGAAGACACCTATGACATGGGGATGACCAGCTTCAGCGCCCCTGCCGAGGGCGACAACCGCGATTTCCTGGACATCCACAGCGGCGAAGGCGAAAGCCTGCACGAACACCTGCACTGGCAGCTGGACCTGACACCCTTCAGCGCCGTAGACCGCACCATCGCCACTGCCATCATCGACGCCATCAACGACGACGGCTACCTGGAAGCCAGCCTGGAGGACATCCTCGAGAGCCTCGAGGTCGGCCCGGACGTGGCAGTGGACCTCGAGGAGGTCCAGGCTGTGCTGCGGCGCGTTCAGCACTTCGATCCGGTGGGTGTAGCCGCCCGCGATCCGGCCGAATGCCTGCTGATCCAGCTCGGCCAGATGGACCCGGATACACCCTGGCTGGCCGAGGCGCAGCAATTGGTGCGGGAACACGTCAATCTGCTGGGAAATAGGGACTATAATCAGATTATGCGGCGCATGAAGCTGTCCGAACAGCAGCTTCAGGAGGTGCTCAGGCTGGTGCAGTCGCTCAACCCGCGTCCCGGCTCGCAGATCACCAACAGCACGCCGCAGTACATCATACCCGACGTCTTCGTCGTCAAACGCAAGGGCAAGTGGCTGGTGGAACTGAATACTGAGGCAACACCCCGGCTGCGTATCAACAGCCATTACGCCAGCCTGGTGCGGCGCGCCGACAACAGCGAAGACAACAATTACCTCCGCAACCACCTGCAGGAAGCGCGCTGGTTCCTGAAAAGCCTGCAGAGCCGCCACGAGACCCTGCTCAAGGTGGCGCGCTGCATCGTCGAGCGCCAGCGCAACTTCTTCGAGTACGGCGAAGAAGCCATGAAACCGCTGGTGCTGCGCGACATCGCCGAAACGGTCGAGATGCACGAGTCCACCATCTCCCGCGTCACCACCCAGAAGTACATGCACACGCCGCGCGGCATCTTCGAGTTCAAGTATTTCTTCTCCAGCCACGTCGGCACCGCCGACGGCGGCGAGTGCTCCGCCACCGCCATCCGCGCCATCATCAAGAAACTGGTGGCGGCGGAGAACCCGGCCAAGCCGTTGAGCGACAGCAAGATCGCCAGCCTGCTGTCCGACCAGGGCATCAAGGTCGCGCGCAGGACCATCGCCAAATACCGCGAGTCCATGGCCATTCCGCCATCGAACGAACGTAAACGCCTCGCATGAGGCATGCCTGTCGAGGAGTAACATTATGCAAATCAACCTCACCGGACATCACGTCGACATCACCGAGCCGCTGCGCAACTATGTGAACGACAAGTTCGAGCGCCTGGAGCGACACTTCGACCACGTGACCGACGTCCACGTCATCCTCAGCGTGGAGAAACTCCGTCATACCGCTGAAGCCACCATGCACCTCAGCGGCGGCAAAGTGTTCGCCGACAGCACCCAGGAAGATATGTATGCAGCAATCGACGGACTGGCCGATAAACTGGACAGGCAGATCAAGAAGCACAAGGAAAAGCTGACTGATCATCACCGTAGCGAGGGTTCCCGCAAGAACCAGTCGCTCTGACAGCAGGTGCGCCGGGCGGCTGCGGCCGCCCGGCGGCCAGAACCGGCACTATGCAGATTACTGAACTACTAGACCCCGCCCGTATCGCCTGCCGGCAGTCCTGCGGCAGCAAGAAACGCAGCCTGGAATACCTCGGGCGGCTGCTGGCGGATGCGGCGCTGTCCCTCACCGAAGGTGAAATCTTCGACAGCCTGATCGGCCGCGAGCGGCTCGGCAGCACCGGGCTGGGCAAGGGCGTGGCGCTGCCCCACGGCCGCATCCGCGGCCTGTCACGGCCGCTGGGCGCCCTCCTCGTCCTGGACAAGGGCATCGATTTCGATGCCGTCGACGGCCAGCCCGTGGATATCCTGTTCGCCCTGCTGGTGCCCGAGGAATCCACCGACGAACACCTGCAGATACTGGCGCGCCTGGCGGAACTGTTCAGCGATCCGGAATTCTGCCGCCAGTTGAGGGCCTGCCCGGACGCCGATGCCGGCTACCGCCTGTTCAGTCAACGGGAATCACACCCCCTGTCGGCATGAATGCAGACACGTCCGTCGGCACGCTGTTCGATACCCTGCACGAAAAGCTGGAACTGCAGTGGCCGGGCAAACACCGCGGCGCGAACCGCGGCATCAAGGCGCCCGCCAGCGATGAAACCAATGCGGCGCTGGTCGGCCACCTCAATCTGATCCATCCCAACCGCGTGCAGATCCTGGGCAGGACCGAGATCGCCTACCTGGACAGCCTCAACGAAGCGTCACGCCGTGACCTGATCGACCAGCTGTTCGGCAGCACCACCGATCTGATCGTCATCGGCGACGGCAGCCCGGTGCCGGAGGACATCAAGCAGCGCGCGGAGGCCAGTTCCACGCCGCTGTTCACCTCGGTGCAGCCCACCCAGCAGCTGGTCAGCTTTCTGCAGTACTACCTGACCAACCTGTTCGCCGAGAAGGTCACCCTGCATGGCGTGTTCATGGAGGTGTTCAGCCTGGGCCTGCTGATCACCGGCGCGGCCAGCGTCGGCAAGAGCGAGCTGGCACTGGAACTGGTGGCGCGCGGCCACCGCCTGGTGGCCGACGATGCCACCGTGTTCTCCCGCACGGCACCCGATATCCTGAACGGCCGCTGTCCCGACATGCTGCGCGATTTTCTGGAAGTGCGCGGGCTGGGTATCCTCAACATCCGCGCCATGTTCGGCGACAGCGCCATCAAGCAGAACCGCAACCTGCGCCTGATCCTCAAGCTGGTGCCCATGAAGGACGAGGAAATCCGCAGGATCGACCGCCTGTACGGCGCCCGCAGCACGCGCACCATCCTCGGCGTGGACATCCCCGAGATCACCCTGCCGGTGGCCCCCGGCCGCAACCTGGCGGTACTGGCAGAGGCCGCCGCCCGCAATCACGTCCTCTACCTCAAGGGATTCGATTCCAGCAAGCTGTTTATGGAACGCCAGGCGCGTTTCATGGAAAATGACGGGTTGTGAAACTCGTCATCGTCAGCGGCCTGTCCGGTTCCGGTAAGAGTGTTGCCCTGCACACGCTCGAGGACCTGGGCTATTACTGCATAGACAACCTGCCGGTCAGTCTGCTGGCATCGCTCGCCAGAGAACTGGAGCATGCCGCGCAGCCGGTCGAGCGCGCTGCCGTCGGCATCGATGCGCGTAACCTGCCGCGTGAGCTGGAACGTTTCAACAGTATTATCAACGAGCTGGAATCGCGCGGCATCCATTGCGACATCCTGTTCCTCAAGTGCCAGACCGATACCCTCATCCAGCGATTCAGCGAGACCCGCCGCCGTCACCCGCTAAGCAGTGAATCGGTGCCGCTGGCCGACGCCATCGCCCGGGAACAGAAGCTGCTGGCCCCCATCGCCGAACGTGCCAGCCTGGTGATCGACACCAGCAACACCAACGTCCACGAACTGCGCGAGCTGGTCACTGAACGCGTGGAACGCCGCCAGCACGGCTCGCTGTCGCTGCTGTTCGCATCCTTCGGCTACAAACACGGCATCCCCGCCGACGCCGATTTCGTATTCGATGCCCGCTGCCTGCCCAACCCGCACTGGGACCCCAAGCTGCGGCCCTACACCGGCCGTGACCAGCCGATCATCGACTTCCTCGGCGACCAGACGCAGGTGGCAGACATGTACCGGCAGCTGCGCAGTTTCCTGGAAACCTGGATACCCGCCTTCGAGCGCGACAACCGCAGTTACCTGACCATCGCCATCGGCTGCACCGGCGGCCAGCACCGCTCCGTCTATCTGGTGGAACAGCTCGCGCACCACTTCCGCGCCAGCTACCCGAACGTGGTGATACGGCACCGGGAGCTGGCATGAACGTCGGTGTCCTGCTCATTACCCATGGCAACGTCGGCGCCGTGCTGCTGCAGACGGCCATCGACGTACTGGGCGTGTGCCCGTTGAGCGCGCGCACCCTGGCCGCGCCGCCGGGCTGCGACCCGGACCGGGTGCTGGAAGACGCCAGACAGGCCGCCAGCGAACTCGACCAGGGCGACGGCGTACTGGTACTGACTGACCTGTTCGGCGCCACTCCCAGCAATATCGCCTGCCGGCTGCGCGATCGGCACGACGTACGTGTGGTGGCCGGTGTCAATCTGCCCATGCTGATCCGGGTACTGAACTACCCGCACCTGCACATCGACGAACTGGTGCTCAAGGCCATCAGCGGCGGCAAGGATGGCATCCTGCTGTGCAATCCGGAGCAAGGTTGAACATGCATGAAAAAAATATCGTCATCGTCAACAAGTTAGGCTTGCACGCGCGGGCGGCAGCCAAGTTCGTTACCCTGGCCTCGACTTTCGCCAGCAACATACAGCTGGCGAAGGACGGCCAACAGGTCAACGGCAAGAGCATCATGGGAGTGATGATGCTGGCAGCCTCCCAGGGCACCGAGTTGAAACTCATCGCCGACGGACAGGACGAATCGGAAGCC
>Ga0256830_1003149_pt1 | contig 10425 bp, 6 predicted proteins | sample 128326metaG_FD_190537 | JGI IMG/M metagenome (GOLD analysis project Ga0256830, IMG submission 190537) | Hydrothermal vent microbial communities from Lau Basin, Pacific Ocean - 128-326 | ecosystem: Environmental > Aquatic > Marine > Hydrothermal vents | place: Pacific Ocean: Lau Basin | collected...
CGGTATTCGTGTGGTGATCGCACCGAGTTTTGCAGATATCTTTTATAACAACTGCTTTAAAAATGGGGTGCTGCCGATAGCATTGAGCGCGGATGAGGTGGATCGCATCTTTAAAGAGATCGATGCTAATGAGGGCTACCAGTTACAGGTTGATCTGGCAGCGCAGCATGTTACCTTGCCGAGTGGTGAGGTGATCCCTTTCGAGATCGACAACTTTCGTAAAGAGTGCCTGTTACAGGGGCTGGATGAGATTGGTCTGAGTCTGCAACATGCCGATGCGGTACGCGCCTATGAGGCGAAGCGAAAACAGGAAGCACCGTGGCTGTTCGCCTCTTAAGCGAAGCCATTGATGAAAGAACTGAAACAATAAAATAGAGCGTGGAAGAGAAGTCATGACAAAAAAGATACTGGTTTTACCTGGTGACGGCATCGGCCCTGAGATTGTGGCAGAGGCGGTGAAGGTGCTTGAATCACTACAGAAGAATCACGGCCTGGCGATTGAACTTGACCATGCGCTGGTGGGGGGTGCCGCTTATGATGCGGCGGGTTCTCCACTACCGGATGAGACGCTTGATAAAGCGAAGGGCTGTGATGCGATTCTGCTGGGTGCTGTCGGTGGTCACAAATGGGAATCACTCGATATTGCAGTACGCCCGGAAAAGGGGCTGCTAGGGCTACGAGCCAACCTGGAACTCTTCTCTAATCTGCGCCCGGCAATCCTCTACCCGCAGCTGGCTGAGGCGTCGACGCTGAAACCAGAGGTCGTTGCGGGGCTGGATATCATGATTGTACGTGAACTGACCGGCGGCATCTACTTTGGTCAGCCACGTGGTGTGCGTACGCTGGAGAATGGTGAGAAACAGGGGTTCAATACGCTCATATATAAAGAGTCGGAGATTGAACGTATCGGCCGCTCTGCATTCGAGATTGCGATGAAGCGTGGTAAACGCCTCTGCTCGGTCGATAAAGCGAACGTGCTGGAATGTACCGAGCTATGGCGCGAGGTGATGAACCGCATGGCGAAAGAGTATCCCGAGGTCGAGCTAAGCCACATGTACGTTGATAATGCTGCGATGCAGCTGGTGCGCGCGCCGAAGCAGTTTGATGTGATGGTGACCACCAATATGTTTGGTGACATCCTTTCGGACTGCGCGGCGATGTTGACCGGTTCAATCGGCATGCTGCCATCGGCATCACTCGATGCAAATGGCAAGGGCATGTATGAGCCGATTCACGGTTCTGCGCCAGACATTGCAGGGCAGGGGGTTGCCAATCCGATTGCGACAATTCTATCGGTTGCGATGTTACTGCGATACTCGCTGGATCAAACAGCCATGGCGGATCGTATCGAAGCGGCCGTTAACAGGGTGCTGGATGATGGGCTGCGCACCGCGGATATTCATACCGAAGGGCTCCGCCGAGTATCGACCAGTGAAATGGGCGATGCGATTGTGGCGGCGCTGAATTGAGTATTCAGGAAAAGAGAGCGGGATTAAAAAATAGAAGCGTAAGGAAAACTGTGATGAGTAAAAAATATAATGTGGCAGTGGTGGGGGCAACCGGAGCGGTGGGTGAAACCATTATTGAAATACTGGCCGAGCGTAATTTCCCGGTTGATAATTTATATCCGCTCGCGAGCAGCCGTTCAGCGGGTAAACGTGTTGAGTTTAACGGTAAACATGTGAGGGTCGAAGACCTTGATACGTTTGATTTCTCAACAGTCGATGTCGCACTCTTTTCGGCGGGGGGGGATATCTCCGCGAAATATGCGCCGATCGCAGGTGACGCGGGATGTGTGGTCATTGATAACACCTCGCACTTCCGTTATGACGATGACATTCCGCTCGTGGTACCTGAGGTTAATCCAGAGGCAGTAGCTCAATACAAAAACCGTAACATCATCGCCAATCCAAACTGCTCAACTATTCAGATGCTGGTGGCGCTGAAGCCTATATATGATCTGGCTGGAATCGAGCGTATCAATGTCTGCACCTACCAGGCGGTCTCCGGTAGCGGAAAATCGGCCATTGAAGAGCTGGCAGGGCAGACGGCGGCTCTGCTCAATACGCAGGATGTGAAGCGAGAGGTCTATCCAAAACAGATCGCCTTTAATGCTTTACCGCAAATCGATGTTTTTCTTGAGAACGGTTACACCAAAGAAGAGATGAAGATGGTGTGGGAGACTAAGAAAATCTTTGCTGATGACGATATTGTGGTTAACCCGACTGCGGTGAGAGTGCCGGTTTTTTATGGCCATTCCGAAGCGGTCCATATCGAGACCCGGGAGAAAATCTCGGTAGATGCTGCTACTGCAGCACTTCAGGATGCGCCGGGGGTTGTGGTAGTGGATGAACGTGAAGATGGTGGCTACCCAACGGCAGTGACTGAGTCCGTGGGGACAGACCCTGTCTATGTGGGGCGGGTACGTGAAGATATTTCACATCCTCGGGGTTTGAATTTATGGGTCGTTGCAGACAATGTCAGGAAGGGAGCGGCATTAAATAGCGTTCAAATTGCAGAAATTTTGATAAATGATTATATAAATTAGTGAGTTTCTGCGAAGAGCTGCCGTTAACTACCTTGCAATGACAAGATTTTTAAGGTGCAGACGATGTTTAGACGAAAAGGAGATGGAATGTTACCTGGACTCATGAAGGATTTGGCCAAGTTTTTTGCCATGCTTCTATTGTTGCTGCCGGTTAATAGTTTTTCACTCGGTCTTGGTGAGATCAAACTGCATTCAGCGCTCAATCAGGCGCTGGATGCTGAAATAGGGCTGCTCTCAGTTGGCCGCACAGATGTCGCCGATATTGTTGTCAAACTGGCATCCAGAGAAGCCTTCGAAAAGGCCGGCATTGATCGCCCCCATTTCCTCACTCAATTTAAGTTCCAGGTGGCGAAGCGCGTTAATGGCGACGCCTACCTTAAAATCACATCGCGCGAGACTGTAAAAGAGCCATTTCTCGATTTTATTATTGAAGCAAACTGGCCGGGTGGACGGGTGTTGCGTGAGTATACGCTGCTGCTGGATCCGCCGGTGCTGGTTGATGAGCGTCCTGCAGCACTTGATATCCCGTTGCTGGATGATGAACTCCCCTCTGATGAGGGGGCGGCGGCTACCTCGGCAGAGAGTGCCGCAGGGCAGACTTCCCGTGAGCTTCCTCGCTTTACCCCTCGAACAACCACCCTTTCAACCACGGAGAGTGGTGAGGCTGTTTATGGCCCAGTAAAAAGGACTGATACTTTATGGCGTATCGCATCGCAGATGAGGCCAGATAAGAGCGTCACGGTGCAGCAGGTGATGATCGCGCTGCTGAATGAAAATCCGGAGGCGTTCGAGACTCAGAATATCAATGATCTGAAAGCGGGTTATTTTCTACGAATCTCGGATCCCGCCACTATCTCGGATATCTCACCTGTAGAAGCGGAGCACATTGCAAAACTTCATTATGAACAGTGGGTAGATGCAAAACATTCTACTGCGTTAGCGGCCGGTCAACGTCCATTAGGTGTTAAGGGTAAAACGGCTGGCGCCAGTAGTGGTAGTGCGGCAGAGCCTCGTCTGACGCTGGTCGCACCGGATGAGGGTGATTCACAAATGGGCTCCGGCAGTGTATTGGGTGCGAGCGATGGCGATGTTCGCCAGGAGCTGGCTTTTGCACTTGAGTCTGTCGATGTCAGTCGGCAAGAAAATGAGGAGCTACGTAAACGGCTCTCTGCATTAGAAGAACAGCTCGCATCGATGCAGCGCCTGATCACATTGAAAGGGGACACTTTATCTGCAATGCAGGTTGGCCCAGAGGGACTTGCAGTGGAGGAGACGGTCGATAGCGTATCTGAAACGCTGCTTCCTGAAGAGGCCGCGTTGTCAACAGCGCCACTGGACGGTGCTGCTATCTCTGGCGACGAAGCACAAGGTGAAAGTGGGAGTGCCGATTCACCAGTCGCCACGCCACCACCTGCGGTGGTCCCTGCCACACCAGCAGTTGAGGCCTCTATTGTTGATGAAGCGCTCGCCATCGTGAGTGGTGTCCTGGCGAGTGCAGGCGCGATGTTAACCCCTGTTCTGGGTGGTGTAGATCCAATGCTTGCAGTCGGTGGGCTGGCTCTGGTCGGCCTGCTTGTCGGTGTGCTGGTCATGCGCCGTCGGAAGGCTGCCTTTGAGGGTGAGATGGCGGGCAGTGACAGCAGCGACTATTCAGCGCAGGCTGAAGAGGGTGCGGCTGCAGCAGATGAAGTGGTTAGTGATGAAGCTGTCGAATCTGTACTGAATGATGTGATTCCTGACTATTCAGGTTCAGGCGGAATGGATGTCTGCGATGAGGATGAGATTGATGCGATTGCTGAGGCCGATGTCTACCTGGCATATCGTCGCTTTGATAAGGCGGAAGAGCTACTCAGCGAAGCTGTCCAGAATGAGCCTGAGCGCCATGATATACAGGTTAAATTATTAGAAGTTTACGCCGCGAGTGAAAAGAAAGAGGCATTTATTGAGCAGGCAGAGCGTCTGAAAGCATCGTTAGGTAGCGCAGCTGTAGATAGCGCGCTCTGGAAAAATGTTGCTGAGATGGGTCGGGTCATTGCACCGACCAGCCTGCTCTTTAATGACGAAGTCGATGCGGTGATGGACAGCACCGGTATGAGCGATGAGCTTGATGTTGACCTGCCCGATCTTGGTGGTGAGCTGGATCTGAGCGATGCCGATAGTGCTGCTGATTCGGCCGCACCGGTGAGTGAAAGTGATAACCCTTTTGCAGATGTTAGTGAAGATGGCATTGGCGAGTTAGATGGGCTAGGTGATGGCACTCTGGATGGCGCATTCGATACGCTTGACGACCTTGATGAGCTGGAAGCGAGTCTTGATTCTGCGATGGATATGGTCTCGGATAAAGAGGAGAGCCACACTGCGCCCGATGTCGCTAGCGAGAAGAAGGCGAGCCAGAGCGATAAAACTACCACTGATAGCGAAAATGTACTCGATAACGTTGAGCTGGACGCAGCAGTTGATGCCGATGCAGATGATACCCTTGATCTGTCAGATGAGATTTCGTTTGAAGAGGTCGCAGATGAGACAGTAGATGTTAGTGATGATCTATCACTAGAGCTCTCTGATAGTGATGAATTGTCACTCGACGATGCGGATGCGACAACCGCTCTTGATAACAATGAACTGGATTCGGCTAACGACCTGGAATTTGAAGCAGGGCTGGCACCCGAAGAGAACGGCACTGAAGATTTAGGTGATGAGCTGCTGCTGGTTGATGAAGATGCCGCCACGGCCTCAACTGAAACGGCTACAGAATCTATCACCGATTCTGATAACGACATTGAGGAAGATCTGTTTGCGGGGCTGGAAGAAAGTGAGGGCAGTGATGATGACTGGCTTGCTGATCTAAGTGATGATATCTCTTCGCTTGATGATAACCTTGATGATATTGATGATAGCGAACTATTTTCAGCAGAAGATGAAGTAGGCACCAAGCTGGATCTCGCCAGGGCCTATATTGATATGGGCGATAGCGAGAGTGCAAAAGGGATTCTTGATGAAGTGGTTTCCGATGGCAACGATGAGCAGAAAAAGGATGCCAATGAATTAATTGAGCGTATCGCGTAAACTCAGGGTTTCCAGTTTATGTCGTGACGCTACGCGACTACTTCGTTGCGTGAACTTAAGCTATGCTGAAACCCAAACCTGTTATTTTAATCGCCTGCTTTCTGGTGCTGGTGGCATCACTGGCCTTCCCAACAGCACCGGTGTTGCTACTCTCCACTTTACTATTAGCGCTGCTTTATCACCGCGGTGACATTGCTCTTCTAAAATCGGCATGGATGATGCTGCGTCGGATGCGCTGGTTTCTCTTCTCGATATTAGTGATCTATTGCTGGTTCACACCGGGAACGCCGCTTGTTCATGGCGTGCTACTCAGCGGCTGGCTTCCGTCTGTGGAGGGGGTTTCGAGTGGACTACAGCGTGTGCTGGCGTTAGTGCTGGTGATCGCGAGTGTCAATCTGCTACTGCGTTCGCTTTCACAAATGCAGCTGTTGGCTGCGATCTATCTTCTTGCGCGCCCACTACAGCTGATTGGCATTAAGGCCGAGGTGGTTGCACTACGCATGACACTGGTGCTTGAAACGATGGCAGAAGCGCAGGATCTTATCGCCACTCATCTGCCAGAAAAGGGGCGTATACCTCGCAAGGCCAGCGGGGTCGGACTATTAGCGGCTGATATATTTCGCCATGTGGTAGAGCGCGCCAGCGAAGAGAAGCCGCGTGAAGTGATACTGCCACCTGTTGAAAGGCCTCCACTCGCTCAATGGCTGCTCCCTGTTATGTTATGGGCCATTTTTTACGTTAGCGGTCTGTTGTGGATGCATGTATGAGTCTGTTCTCAGGAATCTTTATCAGCGGTTTTATGATGACAGCAGAGAGTGCTGGCAAGGTGATCGTGACTGAAAAAGGTTGTTTCATCCAGGGGATATTCTCAGCAGTCATGCCGTCACGATTGAGCCTCTCTTCGCCGCCAAAGTGGTAAGCGTCCGAGTTAAATACCTCTTTGTAGGTCGCGTTATGCGAGACACCAATACGATAGACATTTTTTGTTTTATCAGAGAAATTTAGTGCGACGATAACGCTACCCTCGTTGCTATTTCGCTGAAAAACAGTTAATGATTGTCCGCAATCATGACTCTCTATCCAGCTGAACCCTTTTTCATCAAAGTCGTAATAGTGGAGGGCAGGGGTGTTGCGGTAGAGTGAGTTGAGTTCGGTGACCAGTCTGGATAACCCTTTATGCAGCGCTTTCTCCATGAGTGCCCACGGCAGCTCTTTCTGTGAGTTTTCCTGCGTGCTGGCAGCGAACTCACTCCCCATAAAGAGTAGTTTTTTTCCAGGGTGGGTAAACATATAGCTATAGAGCAGGCGCAGATTCGCAAAGCGTTGTGGTATTTTCCCTGGCATCTGCTGCAACAGCGGTGTCCCGTTTCTCCTGCTGCTGGAGCGAGAAAGTGGCAATATAAAGCGTTCACTAAAGGCGTAGTTCTGGCTAAAGATTAGGGTGTCATACTGAGCTGGGCGCGCTGCCGTTGTATTCGAGAAATAGCGTAGCGTGTCGTGATGCCAGCCGATGTTCCACTTGAGGCTAAAGCCGAGGCCGCCAAGGCCACTCGGCCGGGTCACCCCTGGCCACACCGTCTTCTCTTCTGCCAGCATCAAAACGCCAGGGTGTTTCTGGTAGGTAAGATCGTTGATTTCACGCAACAGCGAAATCGCATCATCATCCTGGCGTTCATCGGGGTAAAGCATGGCGGTTGTAGTACGTAGCTTGAGGCCATCGATATGGTAGGTGTCGAGCCAGAATAGGGCGCTTGAAATCAGAAAATTTCTAACTCCATCCCGACTGAAATCGAACCGTGAAGGGGTGCCCGCATCTTGTTTACTGCCCTGATCAGATTCCAGTTCATACAGTGGCTCACCATCAAAGTGACGAAGATTATCGCAATCGGATGGCAGGTGATCGATGTGCCAGCTGACTATGACTCCTATGCGGCGTTGATGACAGCAGTCAATGAAGTATCTGAAATCATCCGCCGTTCCGAGGCGGCTATCGGGGGCAAAGAGGCCAGAGCCGGCTGCTATCAATGATTCTGAAAAGAGCATGAGGTGGGTGAATCCTGCATGATAGAGATAATCGAGCAGCTCTTTAGCCAGCGTTCGGTAGCTTAGCGGAGAGCCGCTGCGGTTATGTTTCCATGTGGAGAGGTCGGCTTCATAGATGGAGATGGGGCTGTGCTGCCAGTCATATGAGGCCCGCATGAACATCCACTGCTGATCTCTCCACTGGTAGCTGTTTGTGGGGACGAGTGCATGGCGGTCTGCAGTGGTATCAAACTGCTGCGCATAGGGGTCTGGCCTTAGCTGAACCGTCCCGCTGTGATGGTTGCGCAGCTCAAATTGATACGGCTCACCAGGGGCTAGCTCAGGGATGAAAATCTCCCAGATGCCGCTAGCACCTCTGGTTCTCATCGCATGGCAGCGGCCGTCCCACTGGTTGAAACGGCCAACGACACTAACGCGCTCTGCATTGGGTGCCCAGGTGGCGAACAACACCCCGCCAACGCCATCGACAGTGGTGAGGTGGGCGCCAAGTATCTTATCTGCCCGGTGCAGTTTGCTGTTGAGAAACAGGGTCAGTTTATCTTCTGCGATCTGCGTGGGGAAGCGGTAACTATCATGGTGTCGATGAACGCTCCCATCACCACTGATCCATTCAATCGTGTAATGCTGGGGGATAGTCGTATCAGTTGTCGTGAGCTCAAAAATAACAGTGTCAGCGACACGCTGAAACGCTAGCGGTGGTTCAATGAGTGAGGCGCTAACGGCCGTTGGCAGGATGATACGAATGACAGTCTCTTGCCGATCATGGTACTGCGTGGTGTGCCGGCCAAGATATTCAAATGGATCGTGATGACGCGCCTGCACTATTTTGCGAGCGGCAGGCGGCAGGGCAGTTTGACGACTGTTTTCCATTGACGATCCCATTCGGTTGTCTCGTGTTGGAAAATCCTGTGAAACAGCGCGTCACGCTGGCGCACTGTGATGTGATGATAGCATATCGAGCGAAAGCAGCGCTTTTGGTTCTCTCTGATGGTGCGCTCTGGCTTAAGTGGCCGCTGTTGATCTGAACGCACCCGCTTATGCTATGATGGCGCGCCGCAGGGCCATGGGGCATGCTGAAGTGGTGGTCTGAAATGGCGCGGTATCGATGACATGACGTCGAAGTATGGTGCCGAGGGAGAGACTCGAACTCTCACGACCAAAGGCCATCGGATTTTGAATCCGACGCGTCTACCAGTTCCGCCACCCCGGCACAGGGAACGCGGATTATACAAGTGAACCGTACAGTGTTACAAGCAGACTGTGTGGCAATAGAGAAACAGATGAGTAACCGTCGTAGCGATGATGCAACTTTCCGATTTTAATTTTGAACTCCCGACAGAACTGATCGCACAGCAGCCGTTAGCGGAACGAACCCAGAGTCGCATGCTCTGCCTCAACGGTTTGACGGGCGAATATGTTGATCAGCAGTTTTCACAATTTCCAGCACTGTTAAATGAAGATGATCTACTGGTATTTAATAACACCCGCGTGATTCCCGCGCGCATCTTCGGCAAAAAGGCGAGTGGTGGCCGAGTAGAGGTGATGCTCGAACGGCTGCTTGGCGATAGTGAGATGCTGGTGCAGATCCGTGCCAGCAAGCCACCAAAGGTGGGTGGGCTGCTACTGCTGGGGGATGAAGCGGTAGAGGCTGAAGTGACTTCGCGCGCTAACGGTTTTTACCGCTTACGACTGCACGATGAACGCAATGCGATGACAGTGCTGGAGGCGATTGGCCATATGCCGCTGCCGCCTTATATCGATCGCGCCGATAGTAAACTCGATCAGCAACGTTACCAGACAGTATTTGCAGCACACCCCGGTGCCGTTGCGGCACCGACCGCCGGCCTCCATTTTGATCAGGCGATTCTGGATGAGATTAGCGCTAAAGGGGTCAGGCAGGCGGCAGTGACTCTGCATGTCGGTGCCGGCACCTTCCAGCCGGTGCGGGTTGATGATATTACCAGCCATGAAATGCACTATGAATATGTCGAAGTACCGCAGGCGACCTGCGATGCGATCGCTGCGACCAGGGTGCGCGGAGGACGGGTGGTAGCGGTTGGTACTACCGTGGTTCGAAGTCTTGAAACCGCAGCAAAAGCGGGCGCGCTTTCACCGTTCTGCGGTGAGACCAACATCTTCATCTATCCCGGTTATCGATTTAACTGTGTTGATGCGCTGATGACCAATTTTCATATGCCAGAATCGACACTATTGATGCTGGTGAGCGCCTTTGGTGGCCAGCAAAATATACGGGCGGCCTATCAGCACGCGATTGCCGAACGTTATCGATTTTATAGCTACGGTGATGCGATGTTTATTACGCCATCAAAAGAAGCAGCAGCTGAAGGGACAGGGTAAAGATGCAGTTTGATCTCTTGAGTAATGATGGCGCGGCGAGACGCGGACGTCTGAGTTTTGAGCGGGGTGATGTGGAAACCCCCGCCTTTATGCCGGTGGGGACCTGCGCCACCGTAAAATCGATGACGCCAGAGGCGGTGCGTGAGAGCGGTGCCGATATTATTCTCGGCAACACCTTTCACCTGATGTTGCGCCCCGGAACAGAGATTGTGCAGGCGCACGGCACTCTGCATGATTTTATGAACTGGCCACGCCCCATTCTGACCGACTCCGGCGGCTTTCAGGTCTTTAGCTTAGGCGAGCTACGTAAGATCACGGAAGAGGGGGTGACCTTCCGTTCGCCTGTCAATGGCGACAAAATATTCCTGGGGCCGGAAGAGTCGATCGCGGTGCAGCGCGCGCTCGGCTCG
>Ga0256830_1003150_pt1 | contig 10425 bp, 12 predicted proteins | sample 128326metaG_FD_190537 | JGI IMG/M metagenome (GOLD analysis project Ga0256830, IMG submission 190537) | Hydrothermal vent microbial communities from Lau Basin, Pacific Ocean - 128-326 | ecosystem: Environmental > Aquatic > Marine > Hydrothermal vents | place: Pacific Ocean: Lau Basin | collected...
CCAACAGGGGCGAAGGAAGCGGAAGCTGCGCGGGCCGATTCTCTGCTTTGTGGGCCCCCCGGGCGTGGGGAAGACCTCGCTGGGCCAGTCGATCGCCCGGGCTCTAGGCCGAAAGTTCGTGCGCATCTCGCTGGGGGGCGTCCGCGACGAGGCGGAAATTCGGGGCCACCGGCGGACGTACATCGGGGCCCTCCCCGGGCGGATCATCCAGGGCCTGCGCCGCGCGGGGACCCGCAACCCCGTCTTCATGCTCGACGAGATCGACAAGTTGGGGGCGGACTTTCGGGGCGACCCCGCCGCGGCCCTCCTCGAGGTGCTCGATCCCGAGCAGAACTCCAAGTTTCAAGACCACTATCTGGACGTGCCCTTCGATCTCTCGGAGGTGATGTTCATCACCACGGCCAACATCTTGGATACGATCCCGCCCGCGCTCCTCGACCGCATGGAAGTTCTAGAGATCCCGGGCTACTCCGACGAGGAGAAGCTCAACATCGCGCAAAAATATCTCATTCCCCGGCAGCTCAAGGAGCACGGCTTCCCCGAGGGGAGCGTGAGGTTCCGCGACGAGGCCGTGCTCAAAATCATAAGGGAGTACACCCGCGAGGCGGGGGTGCGCAACCTCGAGCGGGAGATCGCCGCGGTGCTGCGCAAGATCGCGGTGCGGGTGCTGGAGAAGGCCGGGCCTCGGGCCTCCCGCAAGAAGCCGGCTCCCGCCAAGGAGCCCTGGACGGTTACCCCCGAGCACGTCGCGGAGTTCTTGGGCCCGCCGAAGTACTTCTACGAGCTGGCCGAGCGGATGGAGCGGAGCGGCGTCGCGGTCGGCTTGGTGGTCACCCGCGTCGGCGGGGACATCGTCTTCATCGAGGCCACCCAGATGCGGGGGAAGGGGAAGCTCATCCTCACGGGGCACCTGGGCGACGTGATGAAGGAGTCTGCTCAGGCGGCGCTCTCGTACATCCGCTCCCAGGCGGACGCGCTGGGGATCGACCCCGAGGTCTTCGAGAAGAACGACCTCCACGTCCACGTCCCGGCGGGGGCGATCCCCAAGGACGGGCCCTCCGCGGGGGTGACGATCGCCTCCGCCCTGGTCTCGTTGCTGACGGACAACCCGCTCCCGCCCGACCTGGCGATGACGGGGGAGATCACGCTGCGGGGCAAGGTGCTGCCCGTGGGCGGGATCCGCGACAAGGTGCTGGCCGCCCACCGCGCGGGCGTAAAGACCGTGATCCTGCCCAAGCGCAACGAGGCCGATCTGCGGGACGTCCCGGAGGCCGTCCGCGAGGAGCTCCAATTTCACTTCGTGGACACCGTCGACGAGGTCTTTGAGATCGCGTTTCCCCGGATCTTTGAAGGAGCAGGGGCAACTCCCCCGGCCCCGGCTCCGGCAGAGTAATCAAAGCCCCAGCTCCCGCAGCTTCTCCTCGTCCATCCCGAAGTAGTGGCCCAGCTCGTGCATCACGGTCTCCTGGACTTGTTGGATGATCTCCTCCTCGGTGCGGCAGATGCGCTCGATGTTTTTTTGGTAGATCGAGATCACGTCGGGGTAGGGGTACGGGGACCAGACGCTCCGCTCCGGGAGGGGGACGCCCTGGTAGAGCCCTAGGAGGAGCTGGCCGTCGCTTTGATATTCCTCGGCGATGTCGGGAGGGGGTTCGTCCTCCACGACGACGGCGATGTTGTGGAGCTTCTCCCGGAAGTACGCGGGGAGACGATCCAGGGCCTCCGCGACCAGCTCTTCAAAGCGACGGCGGTCCATGGCGCAAAAAGCCTACGGACGGCAAGCTCGACTGTCAACTAAGACCAACGCTCTACTCCCCCAACGCCTCCAGGATCGCCCGGCAGAAGGCGGGCAGGTCGTCGGGCACCCGGGACGTGATCAGGTTCCCGTCGCGGACGACCGGCTCGTCCACCCACTCGGCCCCGGCGTTCCGCACGTCATCGCGGATGGAGAAGAAGCTCGTCGCCCGCCTGCCCCTCAGCACGTCCGCCGAGATGAGCACCCAGCCCGCGTGGCAGATCGCGGCCACGACCCTGCCCCGCTCGTGCATCTCGCGCACGAAGCGCACCATGTGCTCGTCTCGCCGCATCAGATCGGGCGCGTAGCCGCCGGGGATCACCACCGCATCAAATTCATCGGCGCTCACTTCAGAGGCGGCTCGATCGGCTTTGGCGGGGTAGCCGTTCTTGCTCTTGTACGCCTTCCCGGCCTCGGGGCCGACGGCCACCACCTCGCAGCCCGCTTCTTTTAAGCGATAGTACGGGTACCAGAACTCCAGCTCCTGATAGAGATCGGCCAGCAACACCGCGACCTTCTTGCCCTGTGCGCTCATTTAGAACCCCTCCTTGTCACGAGCGTAAGCCCGTCTGAATGCGCACCCGCAGGCTAAAGTTCCTCCCCTCCGTTTGCAACCCGAGGGACGCGGGAGGGCCCTCCCTGCACTTGCAGAGGAGGCCCGCGCGCGCGATCATACGGCGCTGTTTTTCGCGTATTTCCCGGTCCGGAGGGCCATGGAGGCGAACGCATGATCGTCGAGGCTTCGGGCGGACCCCCTGTCGACGTGGGCATCGAGATCTGGATCGCGTTCAACGTCTTCCTGCTGGGGATGCTCGCGCTGGATTTGGGCGTCTTCCACCGCCGGGACCACGAGATCTCCTTGAAGGAAGCGCTGATCTGGAGCCTGATCTGGACCCTTCTGGCCTTGGCGTTCAACGGGCTCATCTACGCCTGGCAGGGGCCGCAGAAGGCGCTCGAGTTCTTCACGGGCTACCTCATCGAGCGCTCCCTGAGCATGGATAACATCTTCGTGTTTCTGCTGATCTTCTCGTATTTTGCCGTCCCCGCCCGCTACCAGTACAAGGTTCTCTTCTGGGGGATCTTGGGGGCTCTGGTGATGCGCATCCTCTTCATCTTAACGGGCGTGGCCCTCATTGAAAGGTTCCACTGGCTCATCTACGTCATGGGCGCGTTTCTCGTCTTTACGGGCATCAAGCTCGGGCTGGAGCGGGAGAAGAAGGTCGAGCCGGAGCGCAATCCCGTCTTGCGCCTGGTGCGCCGCGTCTTGCCCATCACCGAGGACTACGAGAGCGGACGGTTCTTCGTAAGAAGGGCGGGGAGGCTCTTGGGGACGCCCCTGCTCGTGGTGCTTGTGGTTGTCGAGTCCACCGACCTCGTCTTCGCCATCGACTCCATCCCCGCCATCCTGGCCATCACCCTCGATCCCTTCATCGTGTACACCTCGAATGCCTTCGCCATCCTGGGGCTGCGGGCGCTGTACTTCGCCGTGGCGGGACTTATGCGGATGTTCTACTACCTCCACTACGGTCTTGCCGCGATCCTGGTGTTCGTGGGCCTCAAGATGCTGCTCGTGGACCTCTATAAGATCCCCATCGTCGTCGCGCTGGGGGCGGTGGCCCTCATCTTGACGATTTCCGTGATCGCCTCGCTGCTTTGGCCGAAGGAGCCGAAACCCTTGCCGACCCAGCCCCAAGGGGCACCCAACCCAAAGGAGGAGGAGCCGTGGGCGTCGTGAAGGCCACCCCGGAGGCGATCGCGCGGGCTGCGGAGCTCATACGCCGGGGGAAGCTCGTGGCCTTCCCCACGGAGACGGTCTACGGCCTGGGCGCGGACGCCCTCAACCCCGAAGCCGTCGCGCGGATCTTCGAGGTCAAGCGCCGCCCCCGGTTCGATCCCCTCATCGTGCACATCGCGGACCCCCGGGAGGTCGAGGGGCTCTGCGAGCGGGTGGGCGAGCGGGCGCGATTGCTGATGGAGAAATTTTGGCCCGGGCCCCTGACGCTGGTGCTCCCCAAGCGCCGGAAGGTCCCCGAGATCGTGACCGCGGGCCTGCCCACGGTGGCCGTGCGGATGCCGGACCACCCCGTGGCCCTGGAGCTGATCCGCCGGGCGCAGACGCCCATAGCCGCTCCCAGCGCAAACCCCTTTGGGTATCTAAGTCCCACAACGGCGGAGCACGTCTACGAGCAGCTGGGGGAGCAGATCGAGCTCATCTTAGACGGCGGCCCCTGCCGCGTGGGGGTGGAGTCCACCATTGTGGACCTCACGGGCGAGGAGCCGGAGCTTTTGCGGGCGGGCGGGGTGCCCGTGGAAGAGCTGGAGCGCGTCCTGGGGCGTGAGATTCGCGTCTCTCGGGAGGGGGATCGTCCGCGCTCCCCGGGCCAGCTGCCGAAGCACTATTCGCCCAGGACGCCTATTCAACTCGCAGAGCCCGGCCAAGCCGCACACACGCAGCTCCCGGAGGGCAAGCGGGTGGGCCTCCTCCTCTTTCGCGCGCCCGGCGTTGCTCTCGAGGGATTCGCCCACGTGGAGGTCCTCTCGGAGCGGGGGGAGCCGCGGGAGGCGGCGGCGAACCTCTTTGCGGCGCTCCACCGCCTCGATCGGGCGGGCCTCGACCTCATCGTGGCGGAGCTGGCCCCGGAGGAGGGCTTGGGGCTGGCCATCAACGAACGGCTGCGCAAGGCCGCCTCATCGTTCAAGCGGGCAGGATTTGGAACGCCCTCCGCCCGTGCAGACGATAAACGGAAAATCCGCGGCGATCCAGGGTGAACACCCGATTCGTCCCCAATTCTTCCCCAAGGGCTACCAGCGTCGCGTCCGCAAAGTCCATGGGCACGTCTTGATATTTCTCCATGAGGGTGGCAACCCTCCGCAAGCTCTCCCGTGAGGACGGGACGAGCAATACGGCCCCGCGTAGGACGAACTCCAAGCAAACCCGTTGAGCTTCCCAGCTCGGGCCGACCAGATAGAGGGTCTCCGTCAAGACGGCCTCTGTTGTGACGATCGGGCCAACCCAGTCCTCGAGAACGGCCACACACGCTTCGTGATATCGTTCGCTGCGATCAACTAAAGCTACCCAGGCGCCCGTGTCCAACAGCAAGGCTTTTGGCATCTTAGCGCTTAGACGAAGAACGGCGCAGGCGCTCGATCAAGTACTCCCGATGACGTTGACCCAGATCGGGAATCCCGCTTTCGACGCACCCTAACAGATCACGGACCCGTTCGACGGGACGAAAGGATTCTTCCTCAACCTCTTCCAGGACGTCCTGAAGGAAGCGCTCCAGGGCCAAGCGCACGACCTCCGAGCGCCGTAGGCGCAGGCGGCGCGCCGCCGCCTCCAGCTTGGCCGCTAGTTCATCCGACATTCGCACGGTGAGCTGTCGCCCCATCCTCTTCCACCTCTTGGCTACTGCAGCCCCATGTGCATTGCATTGTAATGCATCGCCCTCGTGGGGCAAAAGGCGGGTTAGAGCGGCATCGTGTTCCCCCCGCCCACGTAGAGGAGCTGCCCCGTGATCCAGCGAGCTTGTTCTGAAGCTAGAAAAACGATCGCGTCCGCCACGTCCTCGGGCTGCCCCACCCGCCGCAGCGGGATCTGTGAGATGAGCTTCTCCTCCAGCTCCGGCGTGATGTAGCCCGTCTGCACGGGGCCGGGGGAGACTACGTTGACCGTGATCCCGTAAGGGCCAAGTTCCACGGCGGCTGCGCGGCTGTAGCTCTCCAGCGCGTGCTTGCTCGCCCCATACGAAACCTCTCCGGGAAAGCAAGAGGCCCCGTCGGTGCTCACGTTGATGATTCGGCCCCACCTCGCCCCTCGGGCGATGTGCCTTCGGGCGAACTCGGCCATCATCAGCGCTACAGCCCGGCTGTTCACCGCGAAGTGCCGGTCGTGGCTCCCGGCGGTGATCGTCGAAATCGTGCGATTCGTCCAAAGCGGGGGGAGCTTGTGGCTTTGCTCTTCGTCCTCGTCGGACGGCAAGAACGTGTCCGCCTCCCAGTGCGCGGCGTTGTTGACGAGCACCTCCACGGGGCCGAACGCCTCTTCGGCGCGGTCGAACAGCTCGGGGATGTTGGCGGGATCGGCGAGGTCCGCCTCCCACGCCTCGGCTTGTCCCCCTTGCGCGCGGACGGCTTCGACGACGTTGGAGAGGCCCTTGGGTTCCCTGGCCCAAGCGGGCGGCTCCCCGTAGGCCGTCAGGAACACCTTGGCCCCCTGGGCGGCGAACGCCTGGGCCGTGGCCGCGCCGATGCCGTGGTTCGCGCCTGTGATCAGCACGACTTTGCCTGTCAGACCGGGATCGATCATGCGATATCCCCCTTCTTTGACTCATCCGGCGCTCCAAGCGCGCGAATCCTCTCCCAACTCAACTCTCGGAGGGACGAAACCACGAGATCCGCGGCGGTGAAGTCGTTGCCGCGCGTAAACCCGTTGGGGACGGCGATGACCTTCATGCCCGCCCGGCGCGCGGCCACCACCCCCTTCTCCGCGTCCTCTAGCACAACGCACGCCTCGGGCCGGACCCCCAGCGCCCGCGCCGCCCGGAGAAACGGCTCCGGATGGGGCTTCGTGTGCGCCGTGTCCTCCTGCGTGATCACCGCATCGAAGTAGCGCCCCAGATCGAGCCGGCGGAGGACGAACTCAACGGCGTCCCGCCGCGCCGAGGTGACCAGCCCCAGCTTGACCTCGGGCTTTCGTGCCGCCAGCTCCTCCAAGAGCTCCCGGGCCCCCGGGAGGAGTCGAAGACGCCCCTCCGCGAGTTCGCGGAAAAGATCGTCCTTGCGCTTGAGCAGCGCTTCTCGGTCGAGCGCGCGGCCCTCGGGGAGGCGGCCCTGTTTCCGCAGGTGCTCGAGCACCTCGTCGAGCCCCCAGCCGCGCCGGATCCACAGCTCCGCGTACTCCTCCTCCGTGAGGGAGATCCCCTCCTCGGCCAGCGTCCGCCGCCAGGCCGCGGAGTGGATCTCCTCCGTGTTCGTCAGGAGCCCATCTAAGTCGAAGAGTACGGCGCGGATCGCCGTCATCCCGGAGGGTTAGAGGGTAAAGCGCAGCAGGGCCCCGACGCCGTGCTCCGTGAAGCCCTCGTGATCCGTGAAGACGTGCTCCACCTCAGCGCCCTGGGCGATCGCCTCCTCGACCATCTCGTCCACCAGGTCCTCCACGGGCTCCATCTCCCCGTCGCAGAGGGGGCACTTCTCCAGATACGTGGACAGGTAGTGATCGTTGCGGCAGAGCGTCCCCTGGGCGCGGAACTCGTTCTGAACCACGAGGGTGTGGACCTGCCCCAGCATCAGGGCCTCCAGGGTGGGCTCCAGGCCCAGGACCCCCTTCCCGCCCGGCTTGGCCTGCTCGAGCAGTCGCTCGATGAGCTCCTCCTCGCAGCGCCGCTCCCAACGTTGGGCGACCTCGAGGGCCAGCTCCTTGAGCTTCGCCTCGTTCCACTCGGGCCGGGCGTGGAACTCCCCCGCCAAGCGTTGTTGCAGGTAGCTGTGCAGGTGATCCTTGAGCCAGGGGAGGACCTTGTCCTCGGGGCCACCCAGGATCAGCCGATCGAACCCCGTCTCCTGGTAGAAGCGGAAGGCGAGGTCGGCGACCCGCTTGAGGTGGCGGTGGACGTGGTCCTCGATGTGCCGTTGAACCCGCAGGTCCCCCAAGCCGCCCCAGACGCCGCTGCCCGCCGCCCGGGTCACGGAGCGGCTGGCGCTCACCCGGTCGGGCACGTCGTCCTCCACGAAGACGTCGGGGTGCTCCTCGAAGTCGCCCAGGTAGAGCGAGAAGAGCCGGGCCTTGCGCGCGTCGGTGACCACCACGCAGTAGCGGTCGAACTCGTCGAGGAGCACCGTGAGCGGGCGCACGTAGGGGTCGGGCTCGACCACGAGCCGACTGGGCAGCGCCACGGGTAGGCGATACTCCTGCCAGAAACCCTCGGGGTCGGCGAAGATCACCAGCAGTCGGGTTCGCTCCAGTCCCCGCTCGATCTCCTCGACGCGGGCCTCGATGCGGTCGAACAGCTCCTCGACTGCCCGGATCTCGGCCTTGGGGAGGTCGTTCTCGTGCGCGTGCTCGTGGAGCTGAACCCGCCGGGCGTGGAGCAGCGAGCGCAGCTCGCTCAGGAAGGGCCTCGGGGGCGTCACGTTTAGATATAAGCTCACTACCAGGTGCTCGCGGGCCCGCTCCCGAAACTCCAGCAGCTTCTTCAGTTGGTCCTTGTAGATCACCATAGCGTCCTCCGTTGTTATCCCTTTTGGGTCGTGGTCTCGGGTCCCTTCAAACAAAGGAAAGATCGTCCGCGGTCTTCGCGTGAAAGCCTCAGAGTGGCCCCATTCTAAGAGAGGGACGAAGGGAGGGCAAACGCCCTCCCTTCGCGCTCGCGCAGCTCCTAAGTCAAACGGGTTCGGACTATTTCAAGCTCTGCAGAAACGCGATGAGCGCTTCTACCTCCTCGTCGCTGAGCACGCGGTCGTAGCTGGGCATCACAACTTGCATCCCCTCGAAGCCGGGGACGACCTCCCCGTCCGGGATGGACGTCGGGTCGAGGAGCTGGCGCCGCAGCCACTCGTCCGTCCGACCCCGCGCGCCCTGTTTTGTGAGATCGGGCCCCACCTGCCCCCGGAGGTCGAGCCCGGCGGCCTGGAGCGTGTGGCACGAGCCGCAGCCCATCCGCTCGATGACGGCGAGGGCCAGGTCCCGCTGCTCCGGGCTCAGCCCCGGGGTTGTCGTGGGCTCGGGCTCGGGCTTGGACTCGGGCTCAGGCTCGGGTGCGGGGGTGGGTTGGGGTTCCGGTGTCGGCTCGGGCTCTGGGGGCTGAGCCTCCTCCGGGGCCTCCATGGAAGGCGGGGGCTGCGGGGCCTGCAGGGTCTGCTCCTTCTGCTGTTGCTGTTCGGGCAAGATCACGAGGAACAGCAGCGCCAGCGCTCCGGCGACGATCAACGCGGCGATCAGAATGGGGTTCTTCATGGGTCAACCTCCTTTTCCGGGTCCCGCTCCTGCTCCTGTCGGGCTGCAAGCGTCTGAAGAAGCTCAGCGTAGTCTCGTTCCGCCCGGCGGACGGCCCCGCGGACGACCGCCGGGAAGAAGGGGAGGGCTTCGACTTGCTCCAGGCGATCGCGAAGGCGCGGGAGCCACCTCAGCAAGTGGCGCTCGAGGAAGTCGCGCTGCGCCCGGCGGAAGCCGTCCGGGTCGCGGCCCTCCTCGAGGGCTTGCGCCTCCTGATACGCCAAAAAGTGCAGGAACTCCAGCTCGATCGCCAGGTGATCGGGCAGCTCCTTGGGCCGCTCGCCCAGGGTGAGTCCGAAGAAGTTGTAAAAGCGAACGAGCTCCTCCATCAGCTCGCGGCGATCTAAGAATTCCCGCTCGCGCCAGGCCCCCTCGTACAGGGGACAGGGCGGGCGCGGCGTCCCCACCTCGAAGAGCCGCAGGTATTCCGCCTGCAACTCCTCGAAGCTTAGGGCGGGCTTGAGCTCGCGCGCGAGCTCTTCGTCAGGAACATCGAGCTGAAGGGCCTCGGCCAGCTCCCCGGAGACGAGCTCTTCATAGATCGGGCGATCGGGCAGGCTGAACGCCCGCGCCAGCGCCCGATACGCCCGGCTCCGATCCGCGGCGCTTTGAAGTTCAGAGGTCATGAGGATCATCTTACGCCTCCAGGGTGAACTCCGTCCACGACGGCGTGTACGACTTCAGCCCGGCCCGCTCCTGGTTGGAGCCCTCCCAGACGCAGAAGGCGGCCTTGATTGGCCGCCCAGGCTGGAAGGTCACGTGGTTGTCGGGGTCGGGCGTCTTGAGGGGCCGGGCCAGCACCACGGCCCAGCGGCCCCCCTCCCAGACGGCCCGCGCCTCCACGAACGACTCCGGCGTTCTATAAGTGGTGCCGAGCCCGGCGGTGGTGACGTTGTAGGGCCTCTCTAAATCGGCCCGCCAGTGCCACTGGTTGACGGGCTGGGCTTGGGAGCCCATGGTGATGAGCGGCGCGTCCTCGCCGAAGGGGAACATCACCGCCACCCCGTCGGCGAAGCGGTTGGGCTCCGAGACGTCGTCGTCCCGGGTGGGATCGGGCCACTCCAACCGCCAGAAGACCTCCGAGCCGTTGTGGAGGGCGCGCACCTCCAGCTCCCGGACGGCCCCCACGGCGCTTTGGTCGTACGTCTCCCGGATGTATTTGGAAGGCTGCATCGCCACGGGCGTCGGCTGCAATTGCAGCTTCACGGCCTCGGCCTCCCGCCAGACGCCCGCCTTCGGGTCGAGAAGCGTCGCCTTCGCTACGGCCGCTTTGCGAATGGTCGGCATAGGTCATCCCCTCCCAGTCCCGGCTAGCACCCTCAGACCCGCCCCCGCGGTTCGAGCCTTGAGCGGGCTGGTGCAGTCCTGAGCGATCGCGCAGCTCGCGCAGGCGTACTCGTTGAACTTCGGGTTCGGCGGCCTGTCGAGCTTGAAGAGGTCCTTGTAGCTGCGCGCCTGGAGCAGCTCCATCAGCTCCGAGCGCCCGCCGTTCTGGACCTTCTCCAGCTCGCGATTCAAAGTCTGAAGGGCCTCGCGCACCCGCGGCCCGAAGAGCCACAGCAAGTACCCCTCGGGAATGCGCGGCTGGTCGTTCAGGGTGCCGTCCTCGTTGAACCGCGGCGGCGACAGCGGCGGGATG
>Ga0256830_1003151_pt1 | contig 10422 bp, 7 predicted proteins | sample 128326metaG_FD_190537 | JGI IMG/M metagenome (GOLD analysis project Ga0256830, IMG submission 190537) | Hydrothermal vent microbial communities from Lau Basin, Pacific Ocean - 128-326 | ecosystem: Environmental > Aquatic > Marine > Hydrothermal vents | place: Pacific Ocean: Lau Basin | collected...
TGGATACAAAAACTTTCTTCGACTGCATCTGACGCATGATAAAATAATTATTTATCCCATTGGAATTACAAAAGTAGCTAAATGGACATACAAAGTAAAAAACGGCAAAGGAGAATTTGAGACCAACACCCAACCCAACTTACAACTCATCGAGGATCCTGTCATTATTCATCTATGATCACGCAGCGTCCTATGAATGATCACTTTTGGGGATGATAAGTATTATGACAAAAATACCAGACAGAAGCTCTTGCAGAGCAGATATTTCGATCATGCGATAAGAACCGCTCAACCCAAGTTGTCTATATAGCCCCCAACTATTGAGGTGGTGGCTCGAAGCCCTATCGATTACCCATAAGTATTTCAGCGTATAAAACATTCATCTGTATACACCCTGGCCGACTGATTATCAGTGCAATAACATGCTGTATTGTTTTATTGCGCTGGGATTTATCCCAGTGAAAGCTGCTGATCTTGATTGGGCTTTAGCCTTACACTCAAAGTGTGTAGGGCTAAAGCCCTGATAAAGCCCCCTTTGAAATCCCCCGGTTGAAACCGGGGGCAATAGAACTTGGATATTTCTCAAGATGGAATAGATATGGGTAATCAATAGGATTCAAAATCATCACCTCACTACTACAAAACCCAATCAATCCCATCAAACTCCCCAAATATAAAAAATCATGACAGTTTAAAAATCCTTAGCCTTGTTTAATTGAGGAAATATGCTTAGTCTTGTTATCTGAAATATTTTGCGTTGTTAAATAGTTTTATTAGTGGATAATGATTAAGTGCTTTTCCCTCTTAGTTCATACTTTTCCCTTAGCATGTTTGTTTCTTTTTCCTGTTTTTCTTCCCGCCCAAGGCCTGATTGTCAATGAAGTATCCCTTGGGCCTGCCTCAAGCTTGGCGGCAGAATATATCGAGTTATTGGTTATTGGCAGCAAGGCCGATCCACTTGGGCAAGTAGATGTTACAGGATGGATCATAGACGATAATAATGGCGATTTCACCCTATCTGGAAGCGGAGCTGATATTACCACCGGCCACATCAGGATCAGGGGCAACTGTTTTAACCTGCTCAACCCAGGAGACTTAATTGTCATCTACAACGAAGTAAATAAAAACCTCAAGATACCTGCCGATGACCTAACAGATGTAAATGGCGATGGGGTATATATTATTCCTGGAAATAGTACTTGTTTAGAAGTCTGCACCTTTAATCCCACTTCCGCCAATCCTGCTTACCTTGGTTGTCCCTTCTATATTCCAGGGGCTCTTTGGTCCAGACTAGACTTTTTGGATGCTGGTGATGCCGCTCAGGTTCGTAGGCCTAACGGAACCTTTTACCACGGTTTTTCATGGGGAGATGTAGATGCTACTTTTCCAAATTTTCCCTCTAGCGCGTCTTCTTTTAATGTAGGAGCAGGTGGGGGGGGAGCACATTTCGAGTTTTTGTGCGGAGATTATACTGCATTTAGCAACTTCCTGAGAAATACAGATGCCTCAGATAGCCCTGGAGCCGCCAATAATCCCAGCAATGCTGCCACAATTGTAGAAATTGTCGCTGGCAATTTTGATTATGCTAACCTCTCCAATGTCAATAATTGTGGAACGATCCTCGAAACGAAAATCAATCGTTTTGAAGCTAGTGTTCAGGATGCTCAGGTCAATCTTCAGTGGGAGGTGTTTGGTGACTTGGCAGGCGCGTACTTTGCCGTTGAACGTTCACCAAAAGGGCAAGAATTTCAAGTGATACAAGAAATGGCAACTGCTGATGGGAAAACTCAATATCAATTTGTGGATCAATCCCCAACTAAAGGCGAGAATACCTACCGAATCCGAATGACCGATGTAAATGGCCATCAATCTTTAAGCAATAGTTTGAAAGTAGTCGTAGTCATCGATCAATTTATCCTGAAAGAGATATATCCCAATCCCGGAAGTGGGCAATTATATTTCTCGCTAGAATTACCTGAGCTATTGCCATTTAGTGTCCATCTTTATGATATAATGGGGAAAGCGCAGTATCGCGAGACATTTATGCCAGATCAGCATGCGGATACTTATCGGCTGAATAGCCAAGAGCTTCCGGCTGGAACATATATGCTGCTGTTTAGCAGTAAGTATGGGCAGTTATATAGTAAATGGGTGAAGTTATAATAGCCATTGAGACATTCAGCAGCAAAAATTACAACAATCTAAGCATAGCTCGTCAAATCCAAAGACTTTTCCACCGCCAGGTAAGCATTTGAGGCTACCCGGCAAGCACCTGGCGAAACTGGCCCGCCTAAATTGTCAGAGAACCATTTCATTTGCCTTAGTGAATCTTTCTGAACTCAGTAGCTAACTAAACAAAATAACCTACTTAAACCTCTGCAACACCAATACATGTTCATCCATCACATTGCCTACATATATCTTATCCCCATAAACCGCAGCTACGGTGGAACCAGAAATATGTTCGCCTGTATCTGTATATACACTCTCTAAGGTATAATCCTTTTTGCCCCTATAGTCAATTTTGATCAACTCTGAGGGGGAAATGGGTTTCTTCCCTCCTGCATAAGCCACAAAAGACAGTAAGCTTGGGTGGCATCCGATCCAGATATTTCCCGCCTGATCAAAGGCTATATTATCCACGCCTGTATGGCAATCAATGTCCTCGATGAAAGAAAGCTGGCCATCTGCTTGTACATCATATACTTTGACCAAAAATCCTCTGGGGGAAGCTACGAATAGCAGGTTGCGCTCCTTATCGAGATTAATGCCATTGGCATAGGCGATCCCATCAGCCACTTCTGTGTAGCTGCTCCCATCATAGTAGATGACGTTGGTCAGGGCTAAGCCGGCATAGTTTTCTGCCAAAATCCCAAGGCCGCTTTTATAATGCTTATCATTGGTAAAATAAAAGCTTTCGCCATCTATGGCCACCAAGTCATTGGGACTAATCATACTTTCGTCTCTCAATGTTTGACGGTGAACTAAACTATCTCCAAATAGTTCAAATAACTCAATGGAATGCTGGTCCTCTACATGGTTGATGGCATATACGAGGTAATTTGCCGAATCACGCTGGTAGATGGATATGCCGTGCGGATAAAAAGGCTCAGAAAAATCGGCAGAAATAAGCTTAGGTTCAGTCTGATCTTGGGTTAGATCCAAATAGTAGAGACCTCCCTGTATGAGGTCGCCATCTCTGGCAGCCGCTCTGTCAAAAGAGGAGATGATGATAAAATGATCGTTATAGCTAATCGCTATATCTTCAGCACCAGGAATACTGATTTTTCGATATATTTCTCCTTCAAAAGTATTCTCAATTGTGCGAAAATAACCCGTAGAATAAAAAATATAAGCTACTATGCCAATGAAGACTAGTAGGAAAAGGGCAAGGATTTTCAGGATTTTTTTCATATTGTGTGTAGGTTTGAAAGCAAGCCCCTAATAAAACGATTTTTCCCTAAACATTAAAACTCCGCTTTCGCTCAAAATGAACAAAGAGAATAAAAACAAATACTCAATGAATCAACCCATCGTTTCCCCCAAATGGCTTTATGAACATTTGGATCATCCCGATTTGATCATCTTGGATGCAAGTTTAGCCGCTAACAAATCTAAATTAGACAGTGAATTTGCCAATGTGCAGATTAAAGGTTCGCGCTTTTTTGATTTGAAAAATACTTTTAGAGATAAAAAGAATGCCCTCCCTAATACGCTGCCCGACCCTCAGCTATTTGCGCGAGCATGTAGAGAATTGGGTATTTGTACTCGTAGTAAAATTGTTGTTTACGACCATCTGGGAATATATTCCAGCCCAAGGGTTTGGTGGATGTTTAAGACGATGGGCCATCGAGATGTGGCAGTTTTAGATGGAGGGCTTCCTGCTTGGGTAAATGAGGGTTTTGAGGTGGAAACACGTCAGGATCAGGCGGTGAAAACAGGTGATTTTAGCGCGAATTATCAGGCAGAGCTAGTCGCAAATATGGATCGTGTTGTTTCAAACCTTCAACATAAAAGTGCAGTAGTGATTGATGCCCGTTCGGCAGAACGATTTAAGGGCACAGCACCTGAACCCAGAAAAGGATTGGAAAGCGGCCATATACCTGGAGCTAAGAATATTCCATTTAAAGACGTACTGAATGAGGGGAAATATAAACCAAAGGCAGAATTACGCGCCATTTTTGAGTCCTTAAAACTGGATAATCATCCGCTGATTTTCACCTGTGGCTCAGGTATCACAGCTTGTATTATCATGCTCGCCAGTGAATTGATTCAGAAAAACCCCTGCGCTGTTTATGATGGATCCTGGACAGAATGGGCTCAAACGGAAGCTTTACCCATTGAAAAAGAAACATGAAAAAAGCTTATCTAGGGCTAAGTATATCCAATAGGACAAATCTGGGCCAAGAAATTGAGGTCCTTAAAAGATGTCTTGCAAAGCATGAAATAGAATTGTGTGTATTTGTTGATATCTACCACTTCAAGGCCGGGCAGGAACATGAAATGATGGCACAGGCATTTCGAGAAATCGATCAATCAGACTTTTTGATTGTCGAACTGACAAAAAAAGCGATAGGCGTTGGCGTAGAGGTAGGCTATGCTCATGCAAAGGGAAAACCCGTAATTTATCTCAAAAGAAAAGGAGCGAAATATTCTACGACCGTGGGCGGATGTGCGAAATATATGATTGACTATGAGGGTGAAAAGCACTTGGGAAGAGAGATGGAGAAGTTGATGAGTCTTCAGTCGACAGTCGAAGGCAATAAGACAACTGAAGACTGAGGACTGAAGACTAAACAACTGAAGACTAATGCGCTAACCTCCAAGAACTTGATACAGCAGCAAGAAGGTAAGCCCGCCACCTAAGAAGCCGATAAAGGCCAACCAGCTTATCTTTTTGAGGTACCAAATGAAGTCGATCTTTTCCATGCCCATAGCCGCTACACCTGCTGCGGACCCAATGATGAGCATACTACCACCTGTACCCGCTGCATAGGCGATAAAATGCCAAATTTTGGCATCGAGTGCTTCTGTGTACATGCCCATAGAAGCGGCGACTAAAGGCACATTGTCGATTATAGCTGAGAAAACGCCTAACAACATGATCACTATGTCTTGATTGGGGATCGCTGCTTCCAGAGATTCAGCCAAAAACCTGAGCGTCCCCACTCCATGCACAACCAAACTTTCCAGGCTGGCTACTGCCAGGAGGATTCCGAGGAAAAACAGGATGGAAGACATTTCGATTCTCGACAGGGCTTTATGAGCCGAATACATCTGTTTACGCTCTTCAGTAAAGGATTCCTCTGGATGTATATATTCAGATATCATCCAGACGACTCCTAAGCTGAGCATCATGCCTATATAAGGAGGAAGGTGAGTGATTGTTTTGAAAATAGGGACAAAGACAATCGCTCCCAAGCCGATAAATAACATTCTTTTACTGCTCAACAGAAGTCCAGAATCCTCTGGTAGATTGACATCCATCGTAATATCTCCTTTAAAAGGCTTGAGAAAGCCAGCAATTGTAAAGGGAACAATAAAACAAACCAAGGAAGGAATAACCAGCCACTCAATCAAGCCTAGCGTAGATACTTTTCCGCCTATCCACAGCATAGTTGTCGTTACATCCCCGATAGGCGACCATGCACCTCCTGCATTCGCAGCGATAACCACTAAACTGACATACCAAAGACGTTCTTCTCTGTTCTGAATAAGCTTCCTTACGAGCGTGACCAAAACAATCGTAGCTGTAAGGTTATCGATAATGGCCGAAAGTATGAAAGCCAAAATGCCGAGAATCCATAACAGCTTCTTCTTGGATCGGGTATCTACCCACTTTTTTAATATATCAAAACCTCTGTGCAAATCGATCAATTCTACAATCGTCATAGCACCTAAGAGGAATACAAGAATTTCAGCAGTCTTGCCTAAGTGGTGTAATAGGGTATTCACAAATCCTTCTTTGACCTCATGCCCACTGGCTTCACCGACGACTTCATTTAAAGAGTAAATATGTTCATGAGTATCTATTACATCTAGTAAACCGCTCTGAAAGCCTATAGAAAGAAGCGCCCAACACAAGGCTCCCATTATCAAAGCCGGAACTGTTTTATCTAATTTAAGTGGATGTTCAAAAACAATAACTAGGTAACCAATGACAAAACAAGCAATTATAGCAAAAAACATACGTGGTTTAATTAATCATGTCAAAATTCAAAGCGCAAATATAAGAAACTGTCTTGATAAACTGTCTTGTATTTGTCTTTTTTCAATGAAAAAGCAAATTTGAGATTCTGAAGAGTAGATTTTTTTTAGCCACTCAGACACTAAAAGGGGCACTAAGGAGTTGTACTATACTTCGGCAAGCTGTTTTTTTTATTTACCACATAGTATTTATCACATAGACCACATAGCAAATCTGCTAAAAAACTATGTACCCGATGTGAGCTATGTCTTAAAAAAATCAATACAGAACCTTAGTGGCTTTTCAATAGGCTTCCCACTTCTCTAAGTTCAAACACAGATGCACTTAGTGGCGGCATATCTATGGTCATACCCCCCTTTAAGGGTAAGTTTGTATCGGTAAATAGTAAATCCTGAAGTATATAGCTGTTAAAAGGGTCTTTTTGCATGACTTGCCAGGCGTGTTCAGGAATAAATACCGGAACCTTTAAGGGAGTATCAGGACTAAAATTAGCCATGACCAGTATTTGCTGATGTTCAGTATGACGTAAAAAACTATAGACCAGATGAGGGTGTGGCTCTGAGATATTGGGAGCTGGAAGTTCGTAAAAATGTCCATTTCTAATGGCTTCATTCGCACGGCAGAGGTTAAGCAGTCGAACATAAAAGTCGCGTAACTCTTCTTGCTCTTCTGCTAATTGTGCCCCATCGAATAATCCATTATTCATCCATTTTTGATGTTCGGGCACGCTCCAATAATCAAAGAGCGTAGTGCGCCCGTCATCGCCAGAAAAACCGCTAGCTCCAGCAGCCGATTCTCCCACTTCCTGTCCGAAGTAGATCATCACAGGGCCTCTGGAAAGGGTCGCACTGATGGTCATAGCAGGAATGGCTTTCCAGGGATCGGCCGCAAATTGAGGCGATGCGATGCGCTGTTCATCATGATTTTCCAAAAACCTAAGCATCCGATCTGCCATCCCTTCAGATTGATGCAAAACACGATGGATATTTCGCGTACTCTCTTCTATATTCATGAGCTTTCTCAAATGATCGTATAGCCCGACTTTATCATAGAGATAATCAAACTTAGCCTGATGTATATAGGCCTGATATAGCTGAGGATCATATATTTCTCCAATAAACACCATAGCAGGATACTTTGCCTTAACCTTTGGAATCACCCATGCCCAAAACTCAATGGGAACCAGATGTACCATATCACACCGAAAGCCATCTACTCCTTTACTTGCCCAAAAGGCGAGGATATCATACATCTTTTGCCAAGTATCAGGGGTAGGTTCAAAATGCTGCTGATAATCATGTTGGATATCAACGCCATAGTTGAGTTTGATGGTCTCAAACCAGTCGTTGATTCCTGGATGAGCAGAAAAAACATCATTACCCGTTACCTTGGCCGGTATTTCTGTGTATGGATTGAGTGTGGGATCTATCTTTTTATCCGGCCCAAAGGGCTGATAGCCATTCGGAGGCACAAAGGCTTGCCCGGGCAAGTAATAGAAGTTGTTCTGAGGATGAAAAGCTTCTGTTAGTTGGTCATGCGCTCCTAAATCGGAAACATCCGTAGGCTTAGCATCAGAGTGGTAAGAGCGAGCGACATGATTAGGCACAAAGTCAATGATCACATTTAGCCCGTGGCGATGTGTTCTATCTACGAGTAACTCAAACTCTGCCATGCGTTGGGGAACATCTTCCGCAAGATCCGGATGAACATCATAATAGTCCTTGATCGCATAAGGAGAACCAGCCTGACCTTTGACAACGGCAGGATGATCGGGGCTTATGTCAAAGCGGGAATAGTCCGTGAGGCTAGCATGTTCGATGAGACCTGTATACCAAACATGTGTAATCCCCATTTGCCGAAAAGCTTTCAACGCCGCATCATTGAGGTCATTTAATTTACCCACACCATTTTCCGCCAGGCTTCCATGAATATGAAGCTTCGTTTGTTTATTACCAAATAGACGAACCAATAACTGGTAGATGATCAATTTATCATCAGTTTCACCCAGAGGGTAGGCCGTTCTACTTAGTTCCTTTTCTCGATCGTTAAATTCGTTCATATAATGATTCTCTTCGAAAAATACAGTTTCTTATATCATGAACACTCCAAAAATGAACATTTTTTTTCGCGTTTCTAAGAGACAAACTTACAAAATTTGAATCGCCTTAGACAAACACATATTCGGGAATTTCTTCTTTCTATATTTGCCAACTTTATAAGGCTAGTAAACCTAAAAAACAGGCCTGTATAGGTGATTTATTACAGCCAGAACAGAATCTGACTGTAGCGGCAAAGTTTTTATTATGTAAAAATATTATTTTATAACATGTAAGAAAATAAAAATATAATGAAAGATCATTGGAACTTTCTATATGCAACAATAATTATTCAAAATAAGCTTTCACATCTTTTCCGATTAGTATATCATGAAAATCAAGGATAGTTTGTCTTTTTTTTTAGCAAAAATACTATCTTAGATAGCTTTTCACTACTTATTATAAGCAATTACTAATTGAGTAGCTTGCTAGGCCGAACATCTGCGTGTAAGGTTTTTGCATAAAATGAAGAAAAAAATACAACAAGGCTTTAAATATAATGTGTAGGAACTTCCTAAAGGCAATTCGATGGATTTAGCTCACGGAAGGCTTGTAGAAAAATGTTCAAATATATGTAATTAAAATGATTTGCAATTTTGAACTAAACCTTATTCATTGCTGAAGTATTTGCTAGAACTTGAGGAGTGATACAAAAGCATTATTTTTTCACCCTTCATTTTTAGCATAATAATTGTTCTTTGTACAACAGCTATGAATATGAAGGTTACTTTTTTGTTTTCTACAACATTCATATCTATGATGCGCTTTCGCCACCCTCTAGGGACTGTTGATCCATAAATTTGTGGAGTTTGCGCGAATCAGCCTGTAAGAAAGGTTCATTCTCACTACTTTTCGCATCTGAAAGGCTAATGAGTCTTAGGCAGACTTACGCAACTTACTTCTGCGATATTCGTATGGCATGAAGTATTGAAGAAAATGAACTAAAGGTTTTCTCCAATAACATAAGTTGCTATTGTTCAACTAAATGTATTTAAATGAAAAGTTACGTTACGAGTGCTGTTTTATTAGCGATTGGAGCTTTTTTATTAGCTACCCAAGCACCTAAAAGGGACGCTCCGCATTCGTATTCAGGGGAAACCTACGATAATTATACTTCCACCCCACAAATACGAATACAACAATCGCATTTGCGCGGCATCAAACACACAGATATGGCGGCAGTGCCAAAAATTGCTCCTGTACCCGGAACAGCTTATGTAAGCAGCTCCTATGGGATGAGGCTGCACCCTATTCATAAAGTACGCCTTATGCATTTAGGCTGTGATTTTGCAGCCCTTAAAGGTTCTCCTGTGATTGCTACTGCTGATGGCTTGGTAACGAGAAGCGTTACAAAAGCTGATAGCTCTACTTATGGTAAGCATGTCATAATCGGACATGATGATGTTTACTGGACTTTATATGCCCATTTGTCTAAAGTATTTGTCCATAATGGCCAGGTAGTAGAAATGGGAGATACGCTAGGGCTAGTCGGAAATACAGGAAATAGCACCAATCCACACTTACATTATGAAGTGTTGAAAGGTGAAAAACGCTTAAATCCTGAAAAATTCTTTTAGAGAATTTAGGATTGTATACACGCTAAAAGCTGGCTTCAGAAATGAGCCGGCTTTATTTTTTCTGATTGCTCATAAACAAATCTTGCATTGTCAAAAAAATACGGGCTGCACCTACTAACCCTAAGCTATATCTGAGGTAATAAGTAAATTCCTTTGGCTGCTGTGCCAAAATTGAATATTTTTGTGTAATAAGCTTGAATTGTCTGAGCTAAATGTGAAGGTATTTACACACATGCATATCTATTGTACCCACCTTTTGCTATTGGGTATATTGCTATTGGCCCACTATGTTGAGCTTTATGCACAAGCCTTACACCTAGAGCATATTTCCGTTGAACAAGGGCTTTCCAATAGTGTGATTACCCATATCCATCAGGATAAGTATGGTTATATGTGGTTTGCTACCCAGCATGGGCTCAATCGTTTTGATGGTTTTGACTTTCAGGTATATCGTTATGATCCTACCGATTCACTCTCCATCACGACCAATTTAATTTATCATATCTATGAGGATCAGATGGGCAACCTGTGGCTTAGCCTG
>Ga0256830_1003152_pt1 | contig 10421 bp, 7 predicted proteins | sample 128326metaG_FD_190537 | JGI IMG/M metagenome (GOLD analysis project Ga0256830, IMG submission 190537) | Hydrothermal vent microbial communities from Lau Basin, Pacific Ocean - 128-326 | ecosystem: Environmental > Aquatic > Marine > Hydrothermal vents | place: Pacific Ocean: Lau Basin | collected...
ATGCAGGTGGTCGGCATCACCGGGACCAACGGCAAGACCTCGGTGTGCCAGTTCATCGCGCAGGCCTTTCAGCACGACGGCCCCTGCGGCGTGATCGGCACCCTGGGCAACGGTGTGCTGAACCGCGGCGTGATGACGCTGGAACCGTCGCCCCACACCACCCCGGACGCGATCACGCTGCACACGCTGCTGGATGACCTGCGCCACGACGAGGTCCGGCGCGTGGTGATGGAGGTGTCGTCCCATGCGCTGGAGCAGGGTCGCAGCGCCGGCGTGAACATGGACGTGGCGGTGTTCACCAACCTCAGCCACGAACACCTGGACTACCACGGCGACATGCGCAACTACGGTCTCGCCAAGCGCCGCCTGTTCGACGCCCGCGGCCTGAAATACGCGGTGGTGAACGTCGACGACCCGTTCGGCCGCGAACTGCTGACCTCGATGCCGGGCGCGGTGGGCACGGTCAGCTACGGCTTCGGCAGCGTCTACGAAGGTACCGACGTGCTGCCGTCGCTGCACGGTTCCGATTTGCAGTTGGGCCCGGCCGGCCTGCAGATGCGCGTCAGCAGCGACTGGGGCGAGGGCGAGCTGCGGGTGCCGCTGCTGGGCGCGTTCAACGCGTCCAACCTGCTGGCCGCGCTGGGCGCGCTGCTGGCCTGCGGCGTGGCCTTCGACGAGGCGCTGAAAAGGCTGTCCGAGGTGCGCCCGGTGGCCGGTCGCATGCAGGGTTTCGGTGGCGACGAGCGCACCCCGCTGGTGGTGGTGGACTATGCCCACACCCCGGACGCGCTGGAACAGGTGCTGAAGGCCCTGCGCCATCACACCCTGGGCCGGCTGGTCTGCGTGTTCGGCTGCGGCGGCGACCGCGACAAGAGCAAGCGCCCACTGATGGCGAAGATCGCCGAGCAATATGCGGACCGGGTCGTTATCACCAGCGACAATCCGCGCAGCGAGGCGCCGGACATCATCGTCTCCGACATTCTCAACGGCCTGGAGCGCATGGACGAGGTGGCGGTGATCCCGGATCGCGCCGCCGCGATCGACCAGGCGGTGATCGCCGCGTCGCCGGGCGACGTGGTGCTGGTGGCCGGCAAGGGCCACGAACAATTTCAGCTGGTGGGCGACGAAAAGCGCCCGTTCAGCGACGTCGACGAAGTGCGGCGCGCGCTGGCCCAGCGTGGCCGCGCGCCCATGCCGGAGACGCAGGAATGAGCGGCTGCCGCATGAGCACGACACAGGCCGCGGACAGCGTTCACGGTCGGCTGCACGGCCCCGGTGCCGACGTGGAATTCGACGGCGTCGGCACCGACACCCGCAGCCTGCAGCCGGGCCAGCTTTTCATCGCGCTGCGCGGGCCGAATTTCGACGGCCACGACTTCGCGGCCCAGGCCGCACAACGCGGCGCCGCGGCATTGATGGTGGACACCCCGCAGCCCTTGGACCTGCCGCAGATCGTCGTCGACGACACGCAGCAGGGCCTGGCGCGGCTGGCCGCCGCCTGGCGCGGGCGATTCGAGATCCCGCTGGTGGCCATCACCGGCAGCAACGGCAAGACCACGGTGAAGGAGATGCTGGCCGCGATCTTCGCGCAGAGCGGGCCGGTGTGCGCGACCCGCGGCAACCTGAACAACGAGATCGGCGTACCGCTGACCCTGTTGGGTCTGGAGCAATGCCACCATGCCGCGGTGATCGAACAGGGCGCCAGCAAACCCGGCGACATCGCCTACCTGACCCGGATCAGCGCGCCGACCGTGGCGCTGGTCACCAACGCCGGCGGCGCGCATCTGGAGGGCTTTGGTGACCTCGATACCGTGGCCCGCACCAAGGGCGAGATCTTCGAGCACCTGCCGGCCGGCGGCACCGCGGTGATCAATGCCGACGACCCCTACGCCGCGCAGTGGCGCGCCCGCTGCGGTGACGTCGACGTGGTCAGCTTCGGACTGAATGCCAGGCAGGACGAGCGTCCGGACGTGTGGACGCAATGGCAGGCGAACGGTCCGCTGCACATCCACACCCCCCGTGGCGAACTGTCCGTGCAACTGGCGCTGGCCGGGCGGCACAACGCGGCCAATGCGCTGGCCGCGACCGCCGCGGCGCTGGCGGCCGGCGTGGACCTGGCGCAGATCGGCGCCGGCTTGCAGGGGCTGCAGCCGGTCCCCGGTCGCCTGCAGTGGAAGGCCGGCATCAACGGCGCGCGCATCCTCGACGACAGCTACAACGCGAATCCGGCGTCGCTGGCCGCCGCGCTGGAGGTGCTGGCCGCCTGCCCCGGTGACCGCTGCCTGGCGCTGGGTGACATGGCCGAGCTCGGCGATGCCGCGGTGGATCTGCATCAGGCCGCCGGCCGGCAGGCGCGCCGCGCCGGCGTGCACCGGCTGTACGCCACCGGAGAACATTCCCGCCATGCGGTCAGCGCATTCGGTGAGCAGGCCTGGCATTTCCCGCGGCAGGCCGACATGGTCGCGCGGCTGCGGCAAGACCTGCGGGCGGACAGCACGCTGCTGGTGAAGGGTTCGCGCTCCGCGCACATGGAACGGGTGGTGGATGCGTTGCTGGCCGCCGGCGGTGGAGGGGAGGCCTGATGCTGCTGTATCTGACCGATTACCTGACCCAGTTCCACAGCGGCTTCGGCGTGTTCCAGTACCTGACGCTGCGCGCGATCCTCGGCGCGCTGACCGCGCTGGTGATCTGTTTCGTGGTCGGGCCGTCGATGATCCGCAAGCTCAGTCACTACCAGATCGGCCAGACCGTGCGCGACGATGGCCCGGAGACCCACCTGATCAAGGCCGGCACCCCGACCATGGGCGGTGCGCTGATCCTGGTCGCGGTGGCCACCAGCACCCTGCTGTGGTCGGACCTCGGCAACCGCTACATGTGGGTGGTGCTGGTCGTGACCCTGCTGTTCGGCGTGATCGGCTGGGTGGACGACTACAAGAAACTGGTGAAGCAGGACTCGCGGGGCCTGATCGCCCGCTACAAGTACGGCTGGCAATCGCTGGTCGCGCTGGGGGCGGCGGTCTACCTGTATGCCAGCGCCGAGGTGCCCGCGGAGACCCAGCTCATCGTGCCGTTCTTCAAGGACGTGGCGCTGGAGCTGGGGCTGGGCTTCGTGGTGCTGGCCTATTTCGTGATCGTCGGCACCAGCAACGCGGTGAACCTGACCGACGGCCTCGACGGCCTCGCGGTGCTGCCGACGGTGATGGTCGCCGGCGGCCTGGGCCTGTTCGCGTACCTGACCGGCAACGTGCGCTTCGCCGAATACCTGGCCATCCCGTATGTTCCCGGCGTCGGCGAGGTGGTGGTGTTCTGCGGCGCGCTGGTCGGCGCCGGTCTCGGCTTCCTGTGGTTCAACGCCTACCCGGCGATGGTGTTCATGGGCGACATCGGCGCACTGGCGCTGGGCGCCGCGCTGGGCACCGTCGCGGTGGTGGTGCACCAGGAGCTGGTGCTGCTGATCATGGGCGGCGTGTTCGTAGTCGAGACCCTGTCGGTGATCATGCAGGTGACCTCGTTCAAGCTCACCGGCCGGCGCATATTTCGCATGGCCCCGCTGCATCACCACTTTGAACTCAAGGGCTGGCCCGAGCCGCGCGTGATCGTGCGCTTCTGGATTATCACCTTCATCCTGGTGCTGCTGGGACTGGCCACGTTGAAGATCCGCTGATGAGTGCCGTGTACCCAATGAACACAGACACCCACAATCCGCTGCCCGCCGTGCCCACCCTGGTGGTCGGGTTGGGCGAGAGCGGCCTGTCCTGCGTGGATTTCCTGCTCGCCCGCGGGGTGCCGGTGGCGGTCACCGACAGCCGCGATGTCCCCCCGGGCCTGCAACGGCTGCGGGACGCGCACCGAGAGGTGGTGGTCCGCTGCGGCGGTTTCGATCCCGAGCTGTTCCGCTGGGCGCGGCGGCTGGTGGTCAGCCCCGGGCTGTCCGTGGACGAGGCGCCGATCGCCGCGGCCCGCGAACGCGGCGTGGAGGTGGTGGGCGACATCGAGCTGTTTGCACGGGTCGCGCGAGCACCGGTGGTCGCCGTCACCGGCTCCAACGGCAAGAGCACGGTCACCGCGCTGCTCGGCCAGATGGCCCGTGACGCCGGCCGCGAGCTGCGGGTCGGTGGCAACATCGGTACCCCGGCGCTGACATTGTTGCAGGCCAGCGAGCCGGACGGCTACCTGCTGGAGCTGTCCAGCTTCCAGCTCGAAACCACGGAGTCGCTGGATGCCGCCGCCGCGGTGGTGCTGAATGTCAGCGCCGACCACATGGACCGCTACCGGGACATGGCCCACTACGCGGCCGTCAAGCAGCGCGTGTACCGTGGCCATGGCCGGGTGGTGATCAATCGCGACGACCCGCTGGTGCTGGCGATGGGCACGGAGGCCGCGGTCCAGGGGCGCGACGTGGTGAGTTTCGGCCTGCAGGCCCCGGCCGCCGGCCAGTTCGGCGTGATAGAACATCAGGGCGAGACCTGGCTGGCGCGGGGCGACAGCGCGTTGATGCCGGCCGCCGAGCTGCGCATGGCCGGCGAGCACAACCGCGCCAACGCGCTGGCGGCGCTGGCGCTGGGCGAGTCCCTCGGCCTGCCGATGGCCGGGTTGCTGGATACCCTGCGCCGCTTCGCCGGTTTGCCTCATCGCACCCAGTGGGTGGCCGAGCGCCGGGGCGTACGCTGGTACAACGATTCCAAGGGCACCAACGTCGGCGCGACGCTGGCGGCCATCGACGGCCTGCCGGGACCGCTGGTGCTGATCGCCGGCGGCCAGGGCAAGGGCGCGGATTTTTCGCCGCTGCGTGCGGCCATCGCGGACAAGGTCAGCGCGGTGGTGCTGATCGGCGAAGACGCCGGCGAGATCGAGGCCGCGCTGCGCGGCGCGGTGCCCATCCTGCAGGCCCGCGACATGGCCGACGCGGTACAGCGGGCCGCCTCGGTGGCGCAGGCCGGTGACACGGTGCTGCTGTCGCCGGCCTGCGCCAGTTTCGACATGTTTTCCGGTTTCGAGGCCCGTGGCGACGCGTTCATCGCCGCGGTGACCGAGCTGCCGGCGGAGGGGGAGGCATGAATACCCGCGTGATCCCCGCACTGCGTCCGCTGGCCGATACCCGTCACGGCCAGTTCCCGCTGGACCCGTGGCTGCTGGGCTCGGCGCTGGCGTTGCTCGCGCTGGGGCTGGTGATGGTCAGCAGCGCATCCGTGTCCATCGCGGACCGGCAGGTGGGCGCACCATTCTATTACCTGTGGCGGCAACTGGCCTTCGTCGCGCTGGGTCTGCTGGCCGGCTACTGCGCGCTGCGGGTGCGGCTGGTGTACCTGGAACGCCTGGGGCCGTGGTTCCTGTTGTTCGGCGTGACCCTGCTCGCGGTGGTGCTGCTCATCGGCCGCGAGGTCAACGGCAGCGTGCGCTGGCTGGCGCTGGGGCCGTTCAATGTGCAGCCGTCGGAACTGATGAAGCTGGCGATGGTGGTGTACCTGGCCGGCTACCTGGTGCGCCGCGGCGACGAGGTGCGCAGCACGCTGAAGGGCTTCATCAAACCGATGTTGCTGGTGGGCGTGGTGGGCCTGTTGCTGATGGCGGAGCCGGACTTCGGCGCCACCGCGGTGATCACCGCGGTGGTGCTGGGCATGATGTTCCTCGGTGGCGTGCGCCTGTGGCAGTTCGGCGCGCTGTTCGCGCTGATCCTCGCCGGCGCCGGTGCGCTGGTGCTGGCCGCGCCGTACCGCATGGCGCGCCTGACCTCGTTCATCGACCCGTGGGCCGACCCGTTCAACAGCGGTTTCCAGCTCACCCAGGCGTTGATCGCGTTCGGTCGCGGCGAGTGGCTGGGCGTCGGCCTGGGCGGCAGCATCCAGAAACTGTTCTACCTGCCCGAGGCGCACACGGACTTCCTGTTCGCGGTGCTGGCCGAGGAGCTGGGCCTGCTGGGGGCGCTGACCGTGATCGCATTGTTCGGCGTGCTGGTGTGGCGGGCCTTCGTGATCGGCCAGTCGGCACTCGCCGCCGGCAACCGTTTCGGCGCCTACCTGTCCTTCGGGCTGGGCATGTGGCTGGGGCTGCAGGCCTTCATCAATATCGGCGTGAACATGGGCGTGCTGCCCACCAAGGGGCTGACCCTGCCGCTGATGAGCTACGGTGGTTCCAGCATCGTGGTGAGTTGCATCGCCTGCGCGATACTGCTGCGGGTCTCCCACGAACACCCGGTGCAAAAACAGCCGGCCGCGCGACGGGTGCCGCCGGCGCGCACGACCGAACGCGACGGCGACAAGCCAAAGGCGCGCAAGCGCCCGGCGCGGAGGGCGCGGAAATGAGCGCGACCCGAAACGGCACCGGCGCCAAGCCGCTGCGTATCGTGGTAATGGCCGGCGGCACCGGCGGTCACGTGTTCCCGGCGCTGGCGGTGGCCGAGCAGTTGCGCGCGCGCGGCGTCGAGGTGAGCTGGCTGGGCACCCGCCGCGGGCTGGAGGCGGAGGTGGTGCCGGCAGCCGGCTATCCCATCGACTACATCCGGATCTCGGGCCTGCGCGGCAAGGGCAGATTGAGCCTGCTGCTGGCGCCGCTGAAACTGGCGCTGGCGCTGTGGCAGGGTCTGGCGGTGATGCGTCGCCGGAACCCGGCCGCGGTGCTTGGCATGGGCGGCTTCGTCACCGGACCCGGCGGCGTCGCGGCCTGGCTGCTGCGCCGGCCGCTGCTGATCCACGAGCAGAACGCCCGCGCCGGCTACACCAATCGCCTGCTGGCGCCGTTGGCACAACGGGTGATGGCCGCGTTCCCGGGTGCGTTCCCGGGCCGCCCCGACGTGCTGCACACCGGCAATCCGCTGCGCGCGTCGTTCGTCCGTGCGGACGCGGCGCCGGGGCCCGATGCCAGCGGCCGACCGCTGCGCCTGCTGGTGGTGGGCGGCAGCCTGGGCGCGGCGCGGCTCAACGAGGTGGTGCCGGAGGCGCTGGCGGCGCTGAGCCCCGAGGCCCGGCCCGAGGTCTGGCACCAGGCCGGCCGGCGCAACATCGACGCCGCGCGGGACGCCTACGCGCGGGCCGGCGTGACGGTAAAACTGAGCCCGTTCATCGACGACATGGCCGCCGCGTACCGCTGGGCGGACCTGGTGCTGTGCCGCGCCGGCGCGATGACCGTCGCCGAGCTGGCCGCGGTCGGGGTCGCGTCCATCCTGGTGCCCTATCCCCATGCGGTGGACGACCATCAGACCGCCAATGCCGCCTATCTCGCCGAGGGCGATGCCGCGGTACTGCTGCCCCAGGCCCAGCTCAGTGCCGAGCGTCTGCTCGCGCTGCTGAAGGAACTGACCCCGCCGGTGCTGAAAAGGATGGCCGCCGCGGCGCGCAGCCTCGCGCTGCCGGATGCGACCGACCGGGTCGTGGAACAGTGCCTGGCGCTGGCCGGCGCAAACCCGGAGGTGGCCCATGGCTGAACGGCTGATGAACCCCGGCGCCCGCGAGATGGAACAGGCCTGGCGGCGTATTTCCAGTATTCACTTCGTCGGCATCGGCGGCGCCGGCATGGGTGGCATCGCCGAGGTGCTGCTGAACCTGGGTTACGCGGTGAGCGGCTCCGATCTGCGCCAGAACGCGGTGACCCAGCGCCTGGCCGCGGCCGGCGCGAAGGTGTTCGTCGGACACGAGGCGGCCAACATTGAAGGCTGCGACGTGGTGGTGACCTCCACCGCGGTGGCCGCGGACAATCCGGAGGTGGTGGCCGCCCGCGCCGCGCGCATCCCGGTGGTGCCGCGCGCCGAGATGCTGGCCGAACTGATGCGCTTCCGCTTCGGCATCGCCATCGCCGGCACCCACGGCAAGACCACCACCACCAGCCTCACCGCCAGCCTGCTGGCCGAGGGCGGGCTGGATCCGACCTTCGTGATCGGCGGCCTGCTGAACAGCGCCGGCTCCCACGCGCGTCTCGGCGAGGGGCGCTACCTGGTCGCCGAGGCCGACGAGAGCGACGCGTCGTTCCTGTACCTGGCGCCGATGATGGCCGTGGTCACCAACATCGACGCCGATCACATGGCCACCTACGGTGGCGATTTCGAGAACCTGCGCCAGGCCTTCATCGAATTCCTGCATCACCTGCCGTTCTACGGGCTGGCGGTGATGTGCATCGACGACCCGGTGGTGCGCGAACTGCTGCCGTCCATTTCCAAGCCGGTGATGACCTACGGCCTCGAATCCGAAGACGCCGACGTGCGCGGCTTCGGCCTGACCCAAAAGGGCGCGCACACCCATTTCCGCGTGCGCCGCCGCGGCCACGACGGCGAGTTGGCCATCACGCTGAACATGCCCGGCGCGCACAATGCGCTGAACGCGCTGGCCGCGATCGCGGTGGCCACCGAGCTGGAGGTGCCGGACCACGCGATCCAGAACGCGCTGGCCGGCTTCGAGGGCATCGGTCGGCGCTTCCAGGTCTACGGCGAGCTGCACACCGCCGCAGGCTCGGTACTGCTGGTGGACGACTACGGCCATCATCCCCGCGAGGTGGCCGCGACCATCGATGCCGCACGCCGGGCCTGGCCCGAGCGCCGGCTGGTGATGGCCTTCCAGCCCCACCGGTTCTCCCGCACCCGCGACCTGTTCGAGGATTTCACCAAGGTGTTGTCCGAGGTGGACGCGCTGCTGTTGCTGGAGGTGTTCGCCGCCGGTGAACAGTCCCAGGGCGGCGACGACGGCCGCGCCCTGTGCCGCGCGATCCGCACCCGCGGCCGGCTGGACCCGGTGTTCGTCGAAGACATCGACGAACTGCCCGAGGTACTGCGCAGCGTACTGCGCGACGGCGACGTGCTGCTGACCCTCGGCGCCGGCTCCATCGGCGCCGCCGCGACGAAACTGCCGGAGCAGCTGGGGGAGGGTGAGTCATGAGAGAGGCTCTGGGAATGAACACGGAGATCACAGAGCCACGGAGGCGCGGAGAAAACCAAAAAATCTCCGCGCGTCCGCGGCTCCAAGTCCTCCGCGTTTCCATCCCGGGCTCCCCGGAGGCCCCGAAATGAACGCGGCGCTGCAGATGACCGGCCTGCGCGGCAAGCTGCTGCACGACGAGCCCATGGCGCGCCACACCACCTGGCGCATCGGCGGCCCGGCGGATCGCTATTACCAGCCGGCGGACATCGACGACCTGGCGGAATACCTGTCGCAGCTGCCCGAGGGCGAGCCGGTGTTCTGGCTTGGCCTGGGCAGCAACCTGCTGGTGCGCGACGGCGGCATCCGCGGCAGCGTCATCGCCACCAGCGGCATGCTGGACCAACTGGAAATGGTGGGCGACGACCGCCTGCGCGCCGAGGCCGGGGTGAGCTGCGCCAAGGTGGCGCGCTTCGCCGCCCGCCACGGCCTCACCGGCGCCGAGTTCCTGGCCGGCATCCCCGGCACCCTGGGCGGCGCCCTGGCCATGAACGCCGGCGCCTTCGGTGGCGAGACCTGGCCCATCGTGCGCGCGGTGGAGACCCTGGACCGCCACGGCCAGCGACATCGCCGCACGCCCGGCGACTACGAGATCGGCTACCGCCACGTGCGCGGCCCGCTGGGCGAGTGGTTCGTGGCCGCCGAATTGCAGTTACGCCCCGGCGACACCGAGGCCGGCCAGGCGCGCATCAAGGAGCTGCTGGCCCGGCGCGGCGCGACCCAGCCCACCAGGCAGGCCAACGCCGGCTCCGTGTTCCGCAACCCCGAGGGCGACTTCGCCGCGCGCCTCATCGAGGCCTGCGGCCTGAAGGGCGTGTGCGAGGGCGCGGCCTGCGTGTCGGAGAAGCATGCCAACTTCATCGTCAACACCGGCGGCGCCACCGCGGCCCAGGTGGAGGCCCTGATCCGGCGCGTCGCCGACACCGTCGAACGCCAACAGGGCGTACGCCTGGTGCGCGAGGTGCACATCGTGGGGGAGGCGCTGTGATGACTGACAGAAAAAGCTTTCAACGCAAAGGTGCGAAGACGCAAAGAGCGCAAAGGTTTTTTGTGTGGGCCGTGCGTCATCCGCAGGCCTTGCACGTAACACTGGACCACATTGATCTTTCTTTGCGTCCTCTGCGCCTTTGCGCCTTTGCGTTGGATTTTCAAGGAGTCCGCCCATGACCCCAGACTTCGGCAAGGTGGCGGTGCTGATGGGCGGCCTGTCCGCCGAGCGCGAGGTGTCGCTGGTGAGCGGCGCGGCGGTGTATGAGGCCCTACGCGCGCGCGGCGTGGATGCCCACGGCGTGGACGTGGGCGAGGGCATCGCGCAGACGCTGCTCGACGGCGGCTTCGACCGCGCCTTCATCGCCCTGCACGGCCGCGGTGGCGAGGACGGGGTGATGCAGGGCCTGCTGGAGTCCCTGGGCATCCCCTACACCGGCAGCGGCGTGCTGGGCTCGGCGCTGGCCATGGACAAGGTCCGCAGCAAGCAGGTGTGGCTGGCCGAGGGCCTGCCCACCCCGGCCTTCGCGCGGC
>Ga0256830_1003153_pt1 | contig 10419 bp, 12 predicted proteins | sample 128326metaG_FD_190537 | JGI IMG/M metagenome (GOLD analysis project Ga0256830, IMG submission 190537) | Hydrothermal vent microbial communities from Lau Basin, Pacific Ocean - 128-326 | ecosystem: Environmental > Aquatic > Marine > Hydrothermal vents | place: Pacific Ocean: Lau Basin | collected...
ATGTTCATTTCTTGATGACATGAGCTTATGGTATGTGATGAGTAAATAAGCGTCATCTGATTTTATGTTTTTTAAGTATTCGTCATCCAACTCTGTATCATCAACATTTATTTCAATATATTTATCTAAGTTCCACCTGATTTGGTTAAAATAAAACCTAGCGATACGTCTTAGGAGGTCATTTCTACTAGCTTCTTCTGAGAATTTGTTTTCTTTTTCCTGAAATCTTGAACCTTTTGCAACAGCGATTTTATCACATTTTTCAAAAATAGCTTCAATAAATTCAAATGCCTCTTTTTGTCTCTTTTTCTCGTTTTCCCCTTTTAAATCAGACCATAACCATTCATCTATTATAAAGATTGTAATATGTAACCCCCCATATAATTGATTTAATCAAAAAAAGCTTTTAGGTCCTCAAGCTCTCCCTCCACAAAAGATGAGAGGCCACCTTCGATTAAACCATCTTCACTTACTCTTTGTTCTTCAAATTTTGTTGTTTTTCCTTCTTTTTCAACAAAGTAGAACTTTACACTTCGATAGTCAATATCTTTTCTTCTAATGGCAGCCAAAATTGAACTAACAAAAACCTCACTATGTGTTGTTAAGATTATCTGTTTTTCCTCCTCTCTAACTATTGAACAGAATACTCTAACAAGATTTCGGATGGTAGAGGGATGAAGGTGCACTTCTGGCTCTTCAATCAAAATTGTTTTCGCCTCTGCTCTGTGGATTTTAGATAATAAATAAACAATTTGATTTACACCAAATCCCTCATTTACAAGGTAGCTTGGCATTCTTGATGTTTTATCTGTAGATTGGAAAAACACTGTTGACGTTCCTGGAGGAGTGTAGATCCTGAAATCTCTGCCCAATATTTTTTCAAGATCAACACTTATTTTTGGTGCCAAGTTTGGGTCATTTATTATAAGTGTGGCCACTTCATCCTCTGATGTAGGATTTTGGCTTATTGGGGTCGGTGAATAGTTGGGTTTGAAAAATCCACGATTGTGGGGCACTATATCAACTCTTCTTATGTAATCCGGAATTTTGTTCAATGTTTGGCTTAATATTCTTGCTCTTTCTTGGGATTTGGATGTAGGTTGCTTTGGAGAAATTGAAGCTGAGAGCCCATTCCAGTTAACTGTGTATTCTTCACTTTCATCTCTTATGCTGTATGTGAAATTTTGATTAAGTGGATATGGAACACTAACCTCAACCTCCATTTGAACAATTTTTGAATTTAGAGACATACGTGCTGAATTCTTTTTTAAAGCAATCCCATATTCTCCATCCTTGGTCATAAATGAAATTTCTATTGTTTTCCCCTTATCGTGGTTGAATACACAATTATCGAATCCACCTAAGCTCATAAAACCAAGATTGAAAAATCCATCTAACTGTTGGTTGGGATTATTGATAAAATTTTTTAAAATTATCATGCTATATAGTAAACTAGATTTACCACCGGCTGTTGGTCCGTAAAGTATGACCAGAGGTGCAAGCTCCATGTTTGCTTTCTTTATAGAACGAAAATTTGAGATTTTTATTCTTTCAATCATGGTACCACTCCTCAACCAATTATTTTTGGTATTGTATTGTTAAACTTTATCGTTTCTGCATGTTTATGAAGATATAATTAGTTATAAATTATAATTATAGTATATCTCTCCTCCTCAATTAACCAACGTAACAGATGAACCAAAGGAAAACCTCTGTGAAAATCCAGATAATTAATTTTTTTATAAAAATTTTTTATTGACATATTTATTTAAAAAACAATTTTATTATTGAAGAACGCGTTTATGATGCACTATTCAATGAATTCTGTTCTATGACTTCTATGACAGGATTGAAAGCTCAAGTTTGGATTACTATTATTGTTAACGATAACCTTCATAAACAAACACCAACAAATTGCACTGTGAAACTCCTTGCCATTTCAGTCTTTGGAGTTGACAAACCGGGAATTGTTTACAGGATAACAGATGTTCTTGCAGATGCGAACATCAACATTGTTGATATCGAGCAGAATGTTTTTCACGGCATTTTCATGATGTTTGCAGTTGGCGACATCTCTGAATGCAGCCTTGATCTGGATGAAATCAGAAAAAGGCTTGATGAGGCTGGAAAGGAGATCGGAGTTCAGGTTCACGTTTCTCCATTTGAAAAAGTTGAGCAAAGGGAGAAGGAGAGGTATGTCATAACAGTCATAGGCAGAGACAGGGTTGGGATAGTGAGGGATGTTTCCAGAATTCTTTTCAGCCATGGTGTCAATATTGAGAGAACGAGTTTAACGGCGAGGGATCAGCTCATATCAATTTCAATCGAGGTGGATCTCAGAGGTGCGGATCCAGAATTAATTAAGAGAAAGCTCAAGCAAGAGATTGAAAGGACAGGACTGGATGTTATTATAGAGCCATATGAAATTTCCAAGGAAGAAAAGAGGCTGATAGTTTTTGATATGGACTCGACCCTTGTTGATACAGAGATAATTGACGAGCTTGCAAAAATGGCTGGAGTTCAGGAGGAGGTTAAGGAACTTACAGGCAAGGCGATGAATGGGGAGATTGATTTTGAGACGGCATTACGTGAGAGGGTGAAGCTGCTTGAAGGTCTGCCTGTTGAGGTTATGGAGAAAATATACGACAATATTAAGCTTACCGAGGGTGCAAAGGAACTGATAGAGAGTCTGAAAAAAGCCGGATACAAGGTTGCACTGGTAAGCGGAGGATTCACATACTTTACCGAGAAGCTAAAAAATGAACTCGGCCTTGATTATGCGTTTGGGAATGAGCTTGAAATAAGAAACGGAAAGCTTACCGGAAGGATAAATGGGAGAATAATTACTGCAGAAGAGAAGGCAAGAATAATAGAGGAGATTGCAGAAAAAGAAGGTATCAAAAGGGAAAACATTGTTGCGGTTGGAGATGGAGCAAATGACAGGATAATGATTGAGAAGGCAGGTCTCGGGATAGCTTTCAATGCAAAGGAGGCTCTAAAGGATGTTGCAGATGGGCTCATAAGCAAGGAAAATCTGATAGGGATTGCAAGCATTCTGAAGCTTCCTGCCGAGTTCAGGAAGAGGATTTGAGGTATTTTACCACATTCATGTATCCGGAAACATGGAGGACAACTAATTTTTTAAAGCCCCAATACCGGTTTAAGTTCGGTGAAGCTGATCGTATTCGATCTTGATGGCACTCTGGTTGAGTTCAACATACCTGTCAATGAGGTGAAGGCGGCACTGAGGATAGAGGGACCAATTCTTGAGGAGATAATACGGAGGAGGGACGGATGGGAGTGTCTGAAAATTCTTGAGAGGTATGAGGTGGAATCTGCTCAAAAATCAACGCTCTATCCTGGTGTCAGGGAGTTCTTTAAATTTCTTGAAAGAAATGGCATTTTTACGGCCCTTTACACTCGGAATTCCATAAAAAGTGTGAGAATCAACCTCAAAAAACATGATCTGAGATTTGATTTCGTATTCACGAGGGAGGATGACATAAAACCATCTCCTCATCCAGTCACTTATGCAATGGACGAAATTGGCGCGAGTAAGAATGAGGCAGTCTTCATAGGTGACTACTACTTTGATTATCTGGCTGCAAAAAATGCCGAAATTGAGTTCTGGCTGTTCGAGAGCAACAAAGCAATGGATGCATTGAGAAGATTCAGGTTCGATCCCGATTTGAGATTCAGAAGCTATCTGACACTTAAAGAACATCTGGAGAGGAGGCTGAATGGATATTGAAACACTTCTGAGTGTGATGGAGGATGAGGCAAAAAGAAGAAAGGCTCCTGTTTACACGCTCAAGAAAAAAACAACAGACCCCTTCAGAGTTCTTGTTTCTGCGATTCTCTCAACAAGAACGAGAGATGAGCAGACTGCAGCCGTTGCTGAAAGACTATTTAAAGATGTTAAGAGTTTTGGCGATCTGAAAAAGATCGATGAAGAAGAGCTCGCAGAACTTATCAGAGGTGTTGGATTTTACAGAAACAAGGCAAGAATTCTTAAAAGTCTTGCAGAGGAGCTTGATGGGAAAGAGATTCCCGACAGTCTTGATGAACTCATCAAACTTCCTGGAGTGGGTAGAAAGGTTGCCAATATTGTGCTTTCGGAGGTTTTCGGAAAGGATGTGATAGCAGTTGATACCCATGTCCACAGAATCGCCAACAGACTTGGAATTGTCTCCACAAAAACTCCAGAGGAGACAGAAATGGAACTCATGAAAAGAGTTCCTGAAGGTTCCAGGAGAAGAATTAACAAAGCATTTGTTGGGTACGGACAGACAGTTTGCAGGCCTCAAAAACCCCTCTGCAGGGAGTGCAGAATTTCCAACATGTGCAGATATTATTTCAGGAATTTATAATAAATTCACATTACTTAATCGAAAAATTTTAAAGAAAAATGATCGCTTCAGTCATATGGGTGGATACCTCATAAGAGAACTTGGGAATCAGGGAAGAATTGAGATTTTAAGAAAATTAAAAAACAAGGATTGCAGTATAGCTGACATCACTGAAATAGATGGAGTATCACTTTCAACTGCTTCAAGAATCCTTTCCAAGCTTGAAGGTCTCGACATAGTTGAAAAATCCAATGGAAAGTACAGGCTCACAGGCTTTGGTGTGGCGGTGGAAAAAATACTCACGTCACTGGAATGTGTATATGAATACAGAGATGACATACTTGAGCTGTCGGAGTTCATTTCAGTCCTTCCCTCAGGGTTTGTTGCCGGGTTTCACAATCTGAAAAGAGCCACGGTTATGGATGTGGAGTCGGCTCTCAGGATTGGGATTGATGCTGTGGCAAATGCGAGGGATTACGGACTTTACGTTGATAAGGTGATAAGCTACGATGTTTACAGGCTCATGGCTGAAAAGAACCTTGAAGGTGTATCTGAAAGAGTTATAAGCAATCATGAAACGCTCTTTGGAAGGAGATCGATGTTCAAAAAAGTTCTCATGGACATGGACCTCTGCAAGGAGGAATACGAAATAATCAAGAACAAGGTGGAGATAAGAATTCTTGATACGCCCATTCAGCTTGGAGTTATTGATGGAAGGCTCGCAGTACTTCAGCTGAATGACAGGACTGATAGGATTTATGTTTCCAGTGACAGGGACTTTATAAGGTGGTGTGAGTATCTTTTCTGGTATCTCTGGGAAAGGGCAGAAAATGCTGAATGGGGAAAAATAGTGGATGAGGTCATGGTTGAGAAAGGATTAGTTTGAAGTTCTCCTCGACAGTCTTTTCCACCTCTCTGTAAAGGCTGTTTCCCCTTGCATCTATTCCAACTATGCAGGGCCCGAAGTCTTCAACTTCAAACACCCATACTGCTTCTGGCATTCCAAGATCTTCCCAGTATACTCCCTGCACCTCCTTTATCGCCTGAGCAGCCAGAGCACCAGCTCCTCCTGTGTAGGCGAGATAGACGCCCTTATTCTTCAAAGCCCTCACCACATCCTCGTTCATACCCCCTTTCCCAACCATAACCATCCTGTCAACTTTTTCAAGAACTTCTGGAGTCAGGGGATTCATTCTTGCAGACGTTGTTGGACCTGCAGATATTGCCCTGTATCTTCCGTTTTCCTCAACAATTATTGGGCCGCAGTGATAAATAACAACATCCTCAACCCTGAAAGGTAACTCTTCCCCCCTTTCAAGGTACTCGATCATTCTGATATGTGCTTCATCTCTTGCAGTTACCATTGTGCCGGATATGTAAACAACATCACCGGCATCCATTCTGAGAATCTCTTCCTTTTCTACAGGAGTTCTGAGTCTGTGTTCTGTCATACCTGTCACCTCAGGACTGCAGATGCTCTTCTGTTTGCCCAGCACTGGATATTGACTGCCACAGGTAGCGAGGCAGTGTGACAGTACCCCATCTCTGCAAGAACAGCGAGAGCAGTTGTTTTCCCGCCCAGACCAGAAGGTCCAATTCCAAGACTGTTAATTTTTTCCAGTACATTCAGTTCGAACTCATTCATGCTGTCAATATTTCTGAGCAGGGCCTTTTTTGCAAGCTTTGCAGAACCATCAAAGGTCGAACCAATTCCAACTCCCACAATAATTGGCGGGCAGGGTTTTCCTCTGGCATTTTTTACCGCTTCTATTATGAATCGCTCTATTTTGCTGACTTCACTGGGGAGAAGCATTTTTAATGAGGAGACATTCTCACTCCCGGCACCTTTTGGCATTACGGTTATTTTCATTCTGTCCCCCTCCACGAGATCGATATCTATCTGGGGAATATGCAAACCAACATTTGTACCCGGATTTTTTCTTGTTATTGGATGTACCGCATTGGGTCTTAAAGGAACTTCTTTCGTGGCTCTTTTTACACCTTCAATTATCGCATCTTTAAGGTCGAAGTTTATGCACAGGTCTCTTCCAAGCTCGATAAAAACAATCGGGATGCCTGTATCCTGACACATAGGCACTTTCAGAGTGCGAGAAGCATCAATGTTGTCAAGCAAAGCTTTCAAGATACTTTTCGCCACACCATCCTCTCGCTCATAAGCCTTCCTCAGCCCATTTATCACATCGTCCGGCAATTCTGTATGGGCTTTTTTAAAAAGAATGACCACTGTTTCGATCACATCATCTCTCGTTACCATTGTACCCCTCCAACTGTCAGATTTTTAATACGTCCTTCATGGAGTAGAGACCTGGCTCATCAACATCAAAAATCCATTTTGCTGCCTTTATGGCACCTCTTGAAAAGGACTCTCTGTTCCATGCTCTGTGAGTCAGCTCTATTCTCTCGCCAAAGCCTATGAAGAAGACAGTATGTTCTCCGACAACATCACCTCCTCTCAAACCGAAAATCCCGATCTCTTCATCACTCCTCAAACTCTCTCCGTCTCTGCCAAACACAAATCTGAGGTTTTTCCCTGTGGTTTTTTTCAGAATATCACCGGCTTTCAGAGCTGTACCGCTTGGGGCATCTCTTTTGAAACGGTGATGAATTTCCATGATCTCCATGTCGTATTCTGAGAGCTTTTCTGCAAGCATTTCAAGGGACTTCCAGAAAATGTTAACTCCAACACTGAAGTTTGGAGAGAGCACAATCGGGATCTTTTTCGCAGATTCTTCGATCTTTCTCTTCTGTTCATCAGAGAATCCTGTGGTTCCTATGACTGCTTTAATCTTCTTCTGCGCGCAGATCTCAATTAGTCTAAGTGTGGCAGATGGAACTGAGAAGTCTATCACCACATCGCACAAAATCTCTTCGATCCTGTCTGAGATCTGCACGCCTGTCTTACCAGCTCCTGCAATCTCTCCTGCATCTTCGCCAATTCTCGAAACATCGAATGCCTGAACAACCTCCAGCCCCTCATCAATAGCATTTTTTATCACAAGCCTCCCCATTCTTCCTGCTGCACCGTGAACGGCAATTTTCATGATTTTTTCTTTGATAGGATCGTAGAAAAATGTTTTGCCATTCCCGGGTTTGCATGATTTTGAATTTTCTCAGAGGGTTTTAATCTGGTTTAAAATTATCCAGAAGCATTTATAAATTACTACATTCTAACTGAATATGGAGGTGGGTAATGACAGAAAAAAATCCATTCAGAATCATGACAAGGGAGCACTATCCAATAATTGAAGTTGCTTCAGTCCTTTCAGCAATGAGGACAACTCATGATATTGATTCTGAAACACTGAGGATGGTTATTGAGTTCATAAGGAAATTTGCAGATCTCTATCATCACGAAAAGGAGGAAAAAGTTGTTTTTGAACAGGCCAAAAAAAAGAGAATCGATACATCACCAATTGATGCAATGGAGAAAGAGCATGAGATGACAAGATCGAGGGTTAGAGAGGCACTGGCGTCTCTTGAAAAAGGAGATCTGAAAAATGCAATTGTGAATCTGAGAGAATGGGCGAATTTCATTCCCGATCACATTGACAGGGAAAATCACTCTCTTTTCCCGGGTTTGGACATGGTCTTTGGTGAAAATGAAAGGGAAATCCTATTGAGAGAGTTTTCCAGGATTGATTTAGAGCTTGGAAATTTCAGGGAGATGCAGGAGCTTGCAGATAAAATCTTTGCTGATATTCTTTCGAAAACCGGAAATGCAATTGTTGAGGCGAGGGCAATACCGAAAGAGGACAGGGATGAGTTTGTTGTTAGGCTTGCAAATCTGATGCCTGAAAATACCGTAATGACAGTTATGTATGACGAGAAAAGTGAGGAGCTTGAAAGAAGACTTGAAGAGTTTGAGATTGAGGAGATAAAAAAGAGAGGTGTTTATGCGTTCAGAATCAGGAAAACCAGAAATCAGTAAACGATCAGATCAGCTCAAGCTTTTTGAGCACAGCCTTTAATTTTTCTGTTTTTTCCTCATTCAGCTCAACGAGCGGCAGCCTCGGTTTTCCTGCAGCCAGCCCCATCAGCTCCATCGCCCTCTTTACGGGAACTGGATTTGTGTCAATGAAGAGAGCATCGTACAGGGGCATGAGTCTGTAGTGCAGTTCTCTTGCCCTTTCTACATTTCCATTCCTGAATGCCTGGTACATTTCCTGCATGATGTGGGGAGCCACATTCGCTGCAACGCTTATAACACCTTTTCCTCCCATAAGAAGGACTGGCAGTGTCAGAAAATCATCTCCTGATAGCAGTACGAATTCTTCGGGCGTGATTTTTATTATTTCAGCAACCTGCTTTAAGTTTCCGCTTGCCTCCTTTATGCCAGCAACACCATCAATTTCTGAAAGTCTTCTGACAGTTTCCGGGGTTGTGTTGATACCGGTTCTGCTCGGAACGTTGTAGACAATTATTGGAATCGAGATCTCTTCAGAGATTTTTGAGTAATGCTCAACCAGTCCATCTGGATTTGGTTTGTTGTAGTAGGGTGTCACAAACATTGCCGCATCGGCACCAGCTTTTTCAACTTCCTTTGCCAGATACAATGCCTCTCTTGTTGAGTTTGATCCCGCTCCGGCAATAACAGGTTTTTTTGAGACTTCACAGACGTATTTGACAACTTCTATGTGCTCCTCATAGCTCAGGGTGGCTGCCTCCCCTGTTGTTCCTGCTGGCACAAATGCATTCACATGTTTCTCGAGATAATCGAGATTTCCTGCAATACCTTCAAAATCCACATCGGAATTCTCCTTGAAAGGGGTAACGAGGGCCGGGATTATGCCCTCAAACATTCTTCCATCCCCTGTTTATTTTTCTTGTAATGTAGCCTGCAACTCTATTTCTCACGATCTTGCTTCTTATGTTTGTGAGCTCCTCCACAAGTTTCTTGTTCTCATCAAAATTTCCTGTAAATGCATCGGGATACTTCTTAAGCAGTTCAGTTGCTATGTTTTTGATGTATGCTGGCTTTACAGTACCCATTCATCACCACCTGAGAAAAAAGGAGGTGCTGAATTATTTAATTTTTTTGTCTCATGCGTCAAGTAGAGCTAAATGTTTTTTAGCAAGATATTTATTATTCAGCTTCATACCGGGTGTTATGGACACCATGAAAGCAACAATCAAATTATTCGGGGTTTTTCTACCATTATTCACAGCGGCGATTGTGGCTGGAATCTTTTATGGAATACCAATCTTTCAGGCATTTTCAAACACAATGCCTTTTCTGGTGAATTCAATGTACTACATTGGTGCCAGCACGCTAATTGTTCCATTCCTCCCGAGAAATTACGGGAGCTTCTGGCATATGATTTTGCTTAGAGCAGTAATTCCAGTTATTGCATCCTCTCCGATTATGATTGCTGCACCTTTTTCTGCTGCGCTAATTGCAAGGTCCATTTACGGAGGTGTGATGGGTGAGGAATCCATGATACTTCTTGCTTTTATGAGTGTCATGGCTTTTGTCTCTCTTTCATTACTCAGGGCTGTTTACGAGATAAAACATGAACTTTCCCGGAACTTATCTATATCTGTTTCAGACCTGATCCTCGTTCTTGCACTTCTAACCGCATCAGTCCTTACAACACCATTCTTTCTGCGTTACGGAGATTACATCACCACAGAGTTTGGCATAAGGGGATACAGCATGATCGCTGCCTTTCTTGTGAGAAATTTTCTATCTGCAATCCCCTCAGCGATGTTTGCTGTTGCGTACATCACCATGCTGCACTCTGACAGAATCAGGCTTAGGTGACACACACCTGTTAAACCTTTCATGTCTGATTTTCAGCTTTTCTTCTGCCTGTTCTATTGTCTGTGGAGGCAAAAGCATGGTTGCCGGCTCTTTTTGGCTGTGCAGCAAAACCACTCTTTCAGCACTTCTATTCTGCAGTTAGGCATCGGATTTTTTTGATATGATCTGATAAATACTCTCACGGGTTTTTTAAACTCCACCTCCTGCGATACGGTCAATTCAGTCCATCAGGACGTGCAAGGTAGATGTCTGACTTCACACGGTCTTCTGAGGTCTGAAATCTATCAA
>Ga0256830_1003154_pt1 | contig 10417 bp, 12 predicted proteins | sample 128326metaG_FD_190537 | JGI IMG/M metagenome (GOLD analysis project Ga0256830, IMG submission 190537) | Hydrothermal vent microbial communities from Lau Basin, Pacific Ocean - 128-326 | ecosystem: Environmental > Aquatic > Marine > Hydrothermal vents | place: Pacific Ocean: Lau Basin | collected...
GATGGATGTTTTCCGCTGGCCAAGATCAAACACAGTGGTGCAGCAGGCCACATCCACCTCAACATTAAATCCCATGATATAGTAAACCTGCAGTGCACTGTCAAGTACAATGAAGGTGCTTACAAGAAAAAGAAACAGGGTCTTCTTCCTGGAAAGGGGGGCATGCTCGGTTTTGTTGTCCAGCCTGTCAAGGAGTAACCACCATCCGATAAGGAAAAAAAGAAAGACCTTCAGAACCTGTACAATTCCTGACAGTGTTCCCTGGGCCTGGGTAACACCGAATATGCACATGGCTCCCTGGATGTAAGGCACAAAGGACTGAAGTGTCAGGTAAAAGAGGGGTAGGGTGAGGGCCTCTGCCAACAGGATTACATGGGCAATGTGCAGCAGTAGTGATCCCCTTTCCTGCAGATGTTCGGGGATATTGTCCCTTTTTCTCAACGAGAGATATGCCCTCAGACTTGTGCCAACAAGAAGTAACGAGAGCCCCCCTATGATAATTGTGCTGAAGAGATAAAGGATGGAGTAGGCATTAAGAATCATTCAACCAACCTGCCTTCGGCAATCTGAAAAGTCTGGTCCGCCTCTGTAAGGATATGTCCGTCATGGGATGATATGATAATGCTCTTGCCCCCCTGTCTGAGTTTCCTGAGCAGTTGAAGTATTCTTTCTGCTGTTTTATGATCAATATTGGAGGTAGGCTCGTCAAGGAGGAGTATCTCGGGGTTGTTTATAAGCGCCCTGGCAAGGGAAAGACGCTGACGCTCGCCTCCACTGAGTTGTTCAGGCGTATGTGTGTATCTTTCGGAAAGTCCGAGCATCTCAAGCAGTTCCAGTGCCCTCCTCTTTCTCTCTGATGTTCTAACACCCAGGGGGATAAGCGGATACGAGACATTCTCCCAGGCAGGGAGCCTGGGGATGAGGTTGTAGTCCTGGAAGAGAAAACCCACTGTATCCCGCCTGAACCTTGCAAGTGCGGCCTCTGAGAGTTCGTTGACCGTCTTGTCATTGATGATAACCCTGCCTTTTGTAGGTCTTTCAAGTGTTCCCATTATGCTTAAAAGGGTCGTCTTGCCAGAGCCAGATGGGCCGGTTATCAGAACGGTTGTCCCCCTGCGTATTGAAAGGGTTACGCCCGCAAGGGCCACCACCTCGTTACCCCTTCCAAGGCGATAGATCTTGTGGAGGCCTTCGCATCTTATCACCACGCTCATCTCAGCACCTCTGCTGGCGGGGTTATGGCTGTCCTCCATGTTGTGTAGATGCTGCCAACCAGTGTGAAAAGAAGAGAGAAAAAGATGGTCATAAAGAATGTAGCAAAGGTAAACTGCGCAGGTATTGTAAAAGGCGCAATGCCCTGGATCTCAGCAATGAAAATCTGGGCAATGAATGCACCGTTGAAGAGCTTCAGCCAGACAAAGGATATCAGAACCGACACGGGTGCGCTAATCAGTGCTATGATGGAATTCTCAAGGAATGTCATCTGTAAGACCTCATCAGTCTGCCAGCCTGTTGCTTTGAGTATGGCTACCTCCTTTTTCCTCTCTGTAAGCCCTGTGCCCGAAACGGTAAGCATCACTGGTATTGCAAGGATGAAGGCAAAGGTGTAGAGTATGACAAATATCCCACCCTTCCGGTTGAACCCCCTCTTTATATACTTTTCAGCAATGGACTTTGACTGTATCCTGAAGTATGCGTTCATCTGCTGTATGGTATCTATTATATCCAGCAACTTTGATGGATCGGCATATACAGCTATATCTGAGACAAAGTCTTCCATCTCATAGATTGCAATGGCATCGTCAATGCCGGTGAGGATGAGGTCTGAACTCCATATTGAGGTGTCAGGCTCAAAAATGCCTGAGATGGTGAAGACCTTTTTCATTATGTAAGGCCTGTGGTCTATTATGGCGGTCACCCGTACACCAAGGCTGAGGAAACTTCCAACCTTGAGACCGAGTTCCCTGGCAAGTGCCCTGCCGATGACGATCTCACCCTCATCAGGCAGCTTACCTTCCACTATCCTGACGGTCTTTTCTATCTCATCAAGGGGGATGCCAAGCAGGACAGCGAGTCTGCCCTCTGTGTATATCCTGCTGATAACTCTTGGTATTACCTTCTGGACGCCCTCAATCTTTCTAATCTCGTCAGCCACCTCAATAGGAATCATTCCGTTTCTTCCGTACATGTCCATTGTTACATAGAGATCAGCGCCTTCCTTAACAGAGATGAGGGCCTCCTTCTTTATCCCCTCAAGCAGTGCCATGGCTGACACAAAGGGAGTGATGATAACCACAAGACATAGTATCACCACGGCTGTTCTCAGCTTGTGCCTTAAGAGATTCCCGGCAGAGACGGAGAGGATTGCCAGTGTCTTCATCTTTGTATCTCCTTGAGTATCTCCTGACGTGTTTCCTGGAGCGCCTCAGCAAATGTAGCAAGCCTGCCTCCATATTTTGAGACAAACCTTTCTGCCTGTTTCTTTGAGGAGAAGGCTATCTTGCTTGTCCTGGTCATTGTTCCTCGCGCCTTTGAGCCAATCACATAGACCGCCTTAAGGGCATCTATCATGTTAGAGGGATTGATGTACTCTGCCACCCTGACATTCTTCGGTGTGAGATGCATCTTCTCACTGAGTATTACCAGACAGGCGATTGAGCAGGTGTAAAACCTTCCCTTCCCTGAGTCAAAGACATAGCGTGTCCTTGCGAACCTGTTCCTGTCCATCCCGCAGTTATCACACCTTTTATGGTTGGTGAAGGAGGGTGGATTTTTGAAGGGATGTTCAAACGGGCCATTGCCCTGCCTGTCTGTGCAGGAGATAAGGAGTACAGTAAATATAAAGGCTATTATACTAAAAAGTCTCGCTGAATTCACTGACGGTCAGGCCTCTTGAAGGGGAATATATATAGCCACCTGCAATGGGATAGAGGTTGGTCTCCTCAACTATGTCAATCCTGGGGTCAAAGGTGTTGAATCCCCATCTGGGATTGACTGACGCACCAAGACCAAACCCTGCAGTGAGTCTCTGGAATTCCACCACCCTTGAGTAGTCTCTCCCGGTAATTGAATCAAGTGCAAGGACAAGCACAGCAAGGGTATTCAGGACTATTAGTGCAATAAAGATTCTTTTCATAGCCTGGGCTCCAGCATCTCTGGCGTTATCTCCTTGAATCGTACAATCCTTCCACCGTGTTTCTTCATGAATCTCTCCGCAGATATCCTGTCCCGAAAGGGGACGATCTCTGTGCCCATTGCTCCAGATATATCAGGGTCATAGACATAAAAGGCTGTCTCAGCATCAATCCAGTGGTCAACGGGTTTTTTCCAATCAGCCTCTGACATGTCGTTAACATATATGGCCAGGATTCCTCCTGGTCTGTCCGGTTGAGTGTAGTAGGTCAACATCTCATAGACACTACAGAACTTGTCAATTCTTCCATCCCTGTAGTGTATCTGTGCCTTTGGACCCGGGAAATCAACGATTATCATGCCACAGATCCTGCAACTGTCCTTCCTGTTCAATTCCACAGGTGGCGGTTTGGCCACTTCTTTACTTGAACAACCTGAAAGAAAGATCAGCAGCAATGTATATACCAGGATGTATGGTTTCACCATAGTAGACCTTTCCATGGTTTCCCTGCAGGCAGAAGGGCCTCCCCTTTACCGGACAGTTCAAGGGGAGGCGGCATCCTACCTTACAGACGACTCATAAAGGCAGGTTTTCTTGTCTTTGTAAATGTCACGTTCAGGGTATTCACACCTGGCTTTACCTCTATCTCCTTAACCACTTCCTGGAAGCCCTCGTGCCAGAATTTGACCTTGTATTTGCCAGGTGGGAGGTCCTTTATCTCAAAGTTGCCTTTTTCGTCTGTTATTGCCACATAGGGATGTTTGGAGGAGTATACATAGGCCCTCATCCATGAGTGGGCATCACACTTGACATCAATCAGCCCTGATACCCTGTTCTTTTTCTTTATTATCTGGCCCTTGTGAGGTAGGGCAAGATTATAGACCGTCCTTCTTACGCCCTTTCTTACTATCTTGCCAAGGGATGTATTATGGAGTATGGGGTCGCTGTTCTTAATCACATACTTTGACTTCACATAGGCGATCCCTACAAGGGGGTCAAAGGCACATTTAGTGTTGTCAATAACAAGGTCCTTTTTTGGAGCAGCCTTTCCCTGTTTAACCCCTAACACTATAACAAAGACATTCTTCACCTCTCCAGCAGGGGAAACAAGATACATGTTTGCCTTCTGGCTTGTTCCGCAGACCTCCCTGATCTTTTTTGCATCCTCAGGTTTTTCCTTTGGAGAGATATTGATTGGTATTGTGGGGTCCTTTACCGAGACCGCGGTTTTGACCTTTCCTTTGATGGTTCCGCCGTTTTTCACCTCCACTACCTTGTATCTGGCTGCATGTGAGAGGTTGACCAGTGAAAATAGCAGAGCCAACGTGATCAAGGTTATCCTTTTCATATGTACCTCCTTAATAAATGTTTTTTCACGGGACAGCATGCCCCGTTTAAGTGCATAACCTTCCTATTTGCTGATTTCCCTTATTGTCTTGAAGAGTTCAGGTTCATGTATGTAGTGCCCCACCACCTTTCTTACTATTCTCTTTGCATCAATAAATACCAGTACAGGAACATAGTTTATCCTGTATGTCCTGAGCACATCCTCCCTGTTGCCTGCGAACATGGGAAAGGTGAAGTCAAGCTCTTCCTTGTATGCCTTGACAAGCTCCTCGTCGGTTGCCATGACATTGATGCCTATTATCCTGAGGTTTTTCTTTCCGAATTTTGCCTCTGCCCTCTTCAGTTCATGTATTATCTGTTCACAGTACCAGCAGGAGTTGTGGGTAAAGTATATGATGGTGGGTCTGTCAATGAGCTCGCCGAAATCCCTTGGTTTGCCCTTGTCGTCAATAAGGACAAAGGTGGGCACCGGCTCTCCTACCTTCACACCCTCTCCAGAGAAGGCAACAGATGCAGAGAGGAGTAGATAAAGAAACAGGAAGGAACAGAGGGAAAACAATATGTGTCTCTCCAGTGCTTTCATTGTTTCTCCCTTCTCATATCAATAAGTTTGTAGTGGATCCTGTTACGGTAATTATGACCATATATTGCAGGTATCCCACCTGCCTCAATATATGTGTAGGCAAAGGTGTTTATTATCCCTCTCTGTGGCGGAGCAAGGGTAAACCCTCTTCCGTTTGATAGCTTGATCCTGTCGGGAAGGAGTCTTCCGAAATAGAACTCCTTCAGTGCCGGTCTTCTGTCTGCCTCGGAGACATCAACAGGGAACCACCTGCCGTCACCAATATAGAACCTGACCCAGCTGTGGGCATTTATACAATCAGCCTCAAACTGGCCCTCCTTTTTCAGCTCAGAGGGGTAGGGCAGGGCCATCCCCTGCTCCCAGCTTACGGGGATCTTTCTGTACATCATCATGCTTCTGAAGAGCGCATGGTATTCATCACACCTGCCCACCTTCTCTTCAAAGGTGATGGTACTCACACCCCTGCCGCAGACCTCGTGTATATACCTGAGCCTTTCAATGAGGGCATTATAGACCTTTCTGGCAATCTCTACCGGATTGTCATCGCCGGCGGTAAGCTTGTCTACAAATGCTGATATCTTTTCATCCCATTTTTCCCATTCCGAGGGTTCAAGATAACGTGAAGGGTCTCTTTGTCTGTCCACAATTACACCTGTGGCCTTTCTTTTTATCCTGTAATGCATCAAGATCCTGTCGCCGGGGTTTAGTCTTTCTGTATTTATATAGACCATCCTGTTTTTCCATACCGGTTCTGTGGTGAACCTGTAGGGCAGTGGTGACTCCACCTTCAGTCCCGTGATCTCCTGTTCCTGGTCAGTCTGCGGTACAGGTATCCATATGTCCACATTGCTTCTCTTAGGTGGCTTCAGTATCTCTGTTACATAGGTGATATTTAGATCCACCTCGCTTACCTCAATATCCTGGATCGGTGAGGCAAGGGAAAGCCTGCTTCCCAGAAGTGTATATCCCGAGGTGAGCAATAGGAGTTCAAGAAATTCTCTTCTGTTAATCATCTCTATCAGTGACCTCCATTCTTTTCTTACTTTACCTCTCCAAAAACAGTTAGTATTATTGATTCATTCTCAGGGTCATTGGTTGTAATCTCAAAGGCCTTGCTGATCCTTCCCGACGAGCCGGTGGTATCCACTGTCACCTCTATGTATCCTTCACCGCCTGGCTTTATCTCTGCCGAACTGACAGAGGCTGTCGTGGCCCTCTTTCAGGAAGGCACAACGCCACCTATTCGCAGGACATCTGTGCCATTGTTCCTGAAGTAAAAACGATGCCTTATCTTCTCACCTTCTCTAACACTGCCAAAATCAAAGGTTGTTTCAGGAAACACGATCCTGGGTATCCCTGCTGCAACTACTACGCCCTGAAGGCTTAGGAGGACCATCCTCTTTTTTGGGTCATTTGTCCATACCTCAACGCTCTTGAAGACCCGCTCACCAGTCCGCAGAACAGGGTCACTACCTGAATCGTATGTTACCTTCACCATTGCCTTTCCGCCAGGTGGTATCTCTGCCGAACTGGCAGATGCGCTCGTACATGCCCTTCATGCCGGTATCAGCTCCACTATCCTGAGTGTTCCCTTTCCTTTGTTGAGAAGTGCAAATTCATGTGTTACCGACTCACCCTTCTTGATGGTACCGAAGTCATACCTTGTGGCAAGGAACCTGACAGAAGGGCTGGCAGCTGTTTCAGCCTTTTTCAGATCCTTGAGATCAATCTCTATCTCCTTTGTCTCACCAGGCTTGACGGATATCCTCTTTTCTTTGAGTCCGAAACCTTCATGCCATATCTTGAGTGTATATTCACCAGGTGGAAGGTCAGTTATTACAAATGTGCCTTTCTCGTCCGTAACAGCTGCATAGGGGTGATCAAATACAAATATATATCCCCTGATCCAGGTATGGGTGTTTGACGTTATCCTAATGACCCCCGTGTCCTTTGAGAACCTGTGGTATCTCTTTATGGGTTTCCTGACCTCAAGCCCTTTCACCGGAAGGGCCACATTATAGATTGTGGCTCCGTATTTTAAGGGCCTTGCTGAGACATGACGCTGATACTCAAGCCAGAGTTTAAGCTGAAGGGTGTGGAGTATATCGTCGTCATTTCTCAGGAGAAAATTTCCACCAACAAAACCGATATTAACCAGCGGTTCCACCCTGCATTTCTTTATAATGATGGGTACATCCTTTTTGGGTACAGCCTTGCCTTTCCCTATGCCCTCTATCCAGACCACCACGTTCTTTACCCTATGATCTGAGATGATGAATTTATCCGTCTTCAGTTCCTTTCCACAGTAATCCACATCCCTGTCAATGGATATCTTGCCCTGGGGAGGGATAGTGCCCGTGAAGACAACCGTACCCTTTAAAGTGGCACCATTTTTTACTGCTACTGTTTCGTATCCATTTGCCAGGCTGAAGAAAAGCAAAAGAAATGTAAGTGACAGAACCCAGTTCAAAAGTCTCATAATCAATAACCTCCTTTTATATTTTTAAGACGCATATCTTCTTTTAAAGAGATAATAACTAAGCACAAGAGGCAGAACAATCCACAGGAAACTGACTCCCCATAGCAGAACAGGTCTCATATATGATGGAAACTCTACCGATGCAAGCCCCAGTACGACCGAGAACTCTCCAATGGACAGGAAGTTCAGGGTCCTGTAGATGTCCACGGGATTCAGCATGAGAAGCATTGATACGATACCTGTACTGATCTCACCCTTTGTGGTGACAAGCAGTCCGATTACTCCAAGGTCATAGAGTATCGTGAAGAAGAGCCAGACGAAGACGGTGACAGCAATAACACGGGAGCGTTCATAAAAGAGTACAGAGATGAGGAAGGAGATGCTCAGAAAGATTACTCCAAGGACCATGGAGTTGATGATAAAGAGAATATAACTTCCCAGTGTTCCCGTGCCGAGCTTGGTAATCAGCAGAATACCTGAGATGCCAAAGCCTGCTAATGTGGAGAGGGTGAGAGCGAAAAAGAGACCCCAGAACTTTCCTGCGATGAACTCACCCACGGAAAGGGGAGAGGAGAGGAACAGATCAAGGGTGCCGCGGTCCCTTTCATCTGCTATTATCCCTCCACCAAGGGTAAGGGCAAGTATGGGTATAAAGTAGGTTACAAGGCTTGTAAGGCTTGCGATGGTGGCATCCATCCTCCTGAAACCTGTAACCCCGGCAGTTGCACCACCGAAGTAGGCAATAACTACAGTGAACACAGCAAATCCCAGGGCGATGACTATAACCCACCTGCTTTTCAGCTTGTCAGCAAGCTCTTTGTGTGCGATGGCTATCATGGCATCAGTGTACACCGAAAAATACCTCCTCAAGGTTTGGTTCTTTGATGGTGATATCCTGGAACCTTTCCTTTTCCTGAAGCATGGCCGAGAGCACCCTCAATTTATTCTCAGATGGGACACTTGCGATGAGGTAACCGTTTCTGTACCCTATGTCAGAAACGCCAAGCCCCCTGAGCATTCCTTCAAGCACCTCATCCTTATCCTTTATGGTAATTTGCAGTTTCAGGGGCAGCTTCAGCCTCCTGTAGAGTTCCTTCAGGCTTCCTGCAGCCTTTATAGAACCGTTTTTTATAATTGCTATCCTGTCCGTCTTGTCCTCAAGCTCTGCCAGGATATGGGATGACAGTATCACGGTGATCTCCTTTCTTTCCTCTATATCCTTCAGGATATGATAGAACTCCCTGCTGCCTACAGGGTCAAGCCCTGAGGTTGGTTCGTCAAGTATCAGTATGTCTGGGTCATTGAGCAGCGCCTGTGCAAGATTAAGCCTCTGTCTCATTCCCTTTGAATAGCCTCCCACCTTTCTTTTGAGGATATCCTCCGACAGAATCCGTTTGACCATGTTTATCATTCTGTCAATCTTTGTGCCCTTGATCCTGGCAAAGAGTTTCAACGTCTCCATGCCGGTCAGATTATCGTAGAAGGCCACCCTCTCGGGCATATAACCCACAGAGGCCTTGAATTCCCTCCAGTCTTTCTCGGAGGGGACCTTACCGTTTATAAGCACTGTGCCTGATGTGGGCTTTGCAATTCCCAGTATTATCTTCAACATGGTGGATTTGCCGGCACCGTTGGGGCCTACGAGACCAAGGACCTCCCCCTTTCTGATATGCAGGTTTACAGAGTCAAGGGCCTTCAGGTTGCCGTATACTTTATTTACGTCTTTAAGTTCTATCATCAGATGCCACCTCTTCCTGGTACATGAGGCAGTTTCTGTATTTCACCATATATCCTGTCCGGCTTGTAGGATGAGTACCTCTTCCAGAGTTCCTTCCAGTTCTTGTGAAAGGGCAACATGGAAGGGTTATTGTCAACCACCTTTGGCACCTCCAGCAGGGGAAACTGCTTCTCCATCATCCACAGGATGTGAAGAGCAGGGCTTGTGTAAAGGATCTTGGTTATGGGATATCTCCAGAAGAGGTGGTCAACCACCGTGTTTGACTCGTAGGGCATATCACCTATGTTGTCACCTGTCATGTCCCACCCGATATAATCGCTCCAGTAGTTGTTGTCCCATTTCTGGTCCTTTCTTGCCACGAATTTTACCTGAATCTCGTTGTTGATTACGGAGTTCCTGCTTACGAAGTTGTCCTGTGAACCACCCCAGCTATGTATGCCTACCTGGTTGTTCATAACCAGATTGTTAAGTATTTTGTTATAGACAGAGTTGTACAGGAAGATGCCCTTTGTATTTGCAATGACAGTATTGCCGATGATCTCACCCCTTACCGCCTGGATCAGGAGAAGCCCATGGGTCCTGTTTCCGTAGGCGAAGTTGTTTTTTATCTTTGGATAGTCTGTATACATAATAGCAAACCCCACAAGATTGTCATGAGCAGTGTTGTTTGCACAGGTTATCCTGTCCACCCACATGGTATGGATGGAGTAACGTGAATTGTCTATCACGTTGTCAGTGACCACTGCATCATGACTCAACTCCATGTATATTCCGTCACGACAATAGCTCAGCTTGTTCTTTATTATCTGGACCCTGAGAGAACCTGTAAGGTTGATGCAGTTGCCCCTCTTTTCAGCCTCAAACTCTTTTATCCCCACTATGGTGTTGTTCTCTATCCTCAGGTCCCTGCCTTCAAAGTTCCAGATGCCGAAGAGGACTTTATCAATCCTGTTGTTCCTTATAACAACCGAGTTGGCTCCCTTTCTTACATAAATAGCTGTATCCTGGGAGGTAAGACTGAACTTGTCTCTGCTACTGTAGGTGAGGGTGAACCCCTCTATAATCACACCAGGGCTTGTTACCTCAATGAGGTTGCCACTGTCTGAAATTATTGTGGGGTTGCCAATCCCTTTAAGG
>Ga0256830_1003155_pt1 | contig 10417 bp, 9 predicted proteins | sample 128326metaG_FD_190537 | JGI IMG/M metagenome (GOLD analysis project Ga0256830, IMG submission 190537) | Hydrothermal vent microbial communities from Lau Basin, Pacific Ocean - 128-326 | ecosystem: Environmental > Aquatic > Marine > Hydrothermal vents | place: Pacific Ocean: Lau Basin | collected...
AGGCAATAAAATAGAAACATGAGGTCTGTGCAACCTTGTTGCTACTGGGCTATACTAAAATATACATGTATAGCACCTCTGGAGCACACCCTATGTTAGCCCTTCGATTACCCGATGAGATTGAGCAGCGCCTGGCCGACCTGGCCGCCAAGACAGGGCGCACTAAGAGCTTCTATGCCCGTGAAGCGATCCTGGAACACCTGGAGGAACTTGAGGATGCCTACCTGGCCGCCGAGCGGTTAAAGAAGCCAGCCAAGCGATGGACACAAGAGGAGTTGGAGGCAGGCCTTGACCTGGACGGTTGAGTGGGATGATCGTGCCCGGCGCGACCTACGCCGGTTGGATCAGCAGGTTCAGCAGCATGTCTTAAAATATTTCTCTGAACGTATCGCATCCGGCGAAGATCCCCGCCGTTTCGGTAAGCCCTTGCGGCATGAGTTGCAAGGCTTGTGGCGCTACCGCATTGGTAATTATCGCGCCATTTGCCACATTGAGGATGACCATTTAGTGGTCTTGGTGGTGGCGGTAGGCCACCGTCGGCAAGTCTATCAATGAACTTCCCTTTTTATAGAAAAGAGAAAAGGGGTCAAAGCTCTTTACGTAAAGCATGGCATCGAAAACAAGCGTTTTACAAACCCCAGATTTGAGCGCATGGAAGATTCCGGCCTTTGCAGGGCTGTTTTCGGGTGAGCCCCGCATTTAGCGGAGGGCAGGCGCCCGATCAGCCTGATTGCTCGCCCCAATCCCTTCCCTAAGGCAGGGGAAGTCGGAGAGCCAACGAAAAACCATCAAGAAGAAAGCCGTTTTTTCAGCAACTCGTTGACTTGCTGGGGATTGGCCTTGCCCTTGGTTGCCTTCATCACCTGGCCGACGAAGAAGCCAAAGATTTTCTCCTTGCCGGAACGGTACTGCTCCACCTGGGCCGGATTGGCGGCGACGATCTCTTCCACGATTTTTTCGATAGCACCGCTGTCGGTGATCTGCTTCAGGCCCTTGGCCTCGATAATGGCGTCCGCATCGCCCTCACCCCGCCACATGGCCTCGAATACCTGCTTGGCGATCTTGCCGGAGATGGTCTGGTCGGCGATGCGCTTGATCAGTCCTCCCAGCATGTCGGCACAGACGGGACTGGCACTGATGTCCAGGGCGTCCCGGTTCAGGGCGGCGGCCAGTTCGCCAGTCACCCAGTTGGCGGTGAGCCTGGGTTCGTCGCCGGAGGCGGTCACCGCGGCCTCGTAATAATCGGCCAGTTCGCGGCTGGCGGTGAGCGCCAGCGCATCCCGGTGGTTCAGCGCATAGTCCTTCTCGAAGCGCAGGCGCTTGGCGTCCGGCAGTTCCGGCAGTTCCTTCATCACCTCGCCGATGAAGGCGTGGCCGATCTCCAGGGGCAGCAGGTCCGGGTCCGGGAAGTAGCGGTAGTCGTTGGCCTCTTCCTTGGTGCGCATGGAGCGGGTCTCGTTGCGGTCGGCATCGTACAGGCGGGTCTCCTGCACCACCTCGCCGCCGGACTCGATGATGTCGATCTGGCGCTCCACCTCCAGGTTGATGGCCCGCTCCAGGAAACGGAAGGAGTTGAGGTTCTTCAGCTCGGCGCGGGTGCCGAACGCCTCCTGTCCCCGCGGGCGCACCGACACGTTGGCGTCGCAGCGGAAGGAGCCTTCCTGCATGTTGCCGTCGCAGATCTCCAGGTAGCGCACCAGGGCGTGGATCTTCCGGGCGTAGGCCACCGCCTCGGCGGCGGAGCGCATGTCCGGCTCGGAGACGATCTCCAGCAGGGGGGTGCCGGCCCGGTTCAGGTCGATGCCGGTCATGCCGTGAAAGTCCTCGTGCAGGGACTTGCCGGCGTCTTCTTCCAGGTGGGCACGGGTGACGCCGATTTCCTTGGTGGAGCCGTCTTCCAGGTCGATGTCCACATGGCCCCGGCCCACCACCGGCAGTTCATACTGGCTGATCTGGTAGCCCTTGGGCAGGTCCGGGTAGAAGTAGTTCTTGCGGGCGAATACCGAGCGGGGCGCGATCTCGGCCCCGATGGCCAGGCCGAACTTCACCGCCATGCGCACGGCCTCGCCGTTGAGCACCGGCAGCACCCCGGGCAGCCCCAGGTCCACGGCGCAGGCCTGGGTGTTGGGCTCGGCGCCATAGGCGGTGGAGGCGCCGGAGAAGATCTTACTCTTGGTCGCCAGTTGGGCGTGGATCTCCAGCCCAATCACGGTTTCCCATTGCATGCTTGTATCCTCATCAACCGATTAGGACCGCAGCCCTAGTCAAATTCTGTAATCAAACGCTGAGTTTCTTTGCCGGCCTACAAATAGCCCTCCGGCGCCTTGGTGTGCCAATCGGTTACCTGCTGGTACTTATGAGCCACATTCAGCAGCCTGGCCTCGGCGAAATAGTTGCCGATGATCTGGAGCCCGACCGGCCTGCCGTCCACCGGGGCCACGGGGATGGAGATGCCGGGCAGGCCCGCCAGGTTGGCGGCGATGGTGTAGATGTCCGACAGGTACATGCTGACCGGATCGTCCGTGCGCTCGCCGATGCGGAAGGCGGTGCCGGGGGTGGTGGGGCCCATGATGACATCCACCCGGTCGAAGGCGTGCTTGAAATCGTCCGAGATGAGGTGGCGGATCCTCTGGGCCTTCAGGTAATAGGCGTCGTAGTAGCCGGCGGACAGGGCATAGGTGCCGATCAGGATGCGCCGCTTCACCTCGTCACCGAACCCCCCGGCGCGGGAGCGTTTGTAGAGGTCTTCCAGGTTCTTCGGGTCCTCGCAGCGATGGCCGTAGCGCACGCCGTCGAAGCGGGCCAGGTTGGAGGAGCATTCCGCCGGCGCCACCACATAGTAGGCGGGCACGGCCAGATGGGTGTTGGGCAGGCTGATATCGACCACCTCGGCCCCCAGCCTGCGGTACTCGCCCACGGCCTCTTCCACCGATTCGGCCACCGCCGCGTCCAGCCCCTCGCCGAAGTACTCCCTGGGCAGGCCGATCCTCAGTCCGGTCAGGTCATGCTCCAGCTCGGCGCCGTAGTCCGGCACCGGCTGCTCCGCGCTGGTGGAGTCGCGCTCATCGAAGCCGGCCATGGCCTGGAGCACGAGGGCGGCGTCCGCCGCGCTGGCGGTCATGGGGCCGCCCTGGTCCAGGCTGGAGGCGAAGGCGATCATGCCGTAGCGCGACACCCGCCCGTAGGTGGGCTTGAGGCCGGTGACGCCGCACAGGGCGGCGGGCTGGCGAATGGAGCCGCCGGTATCGGTGCCGGTGGCGGCGGGGGTCAGCCGGGCCGCCACGGCGGCGGCGGAGCCGCCGGAAGAGCCGCCGGGCACGGCGTCTCCGTCCCAGGGGTTGCGCACCGGGCCATAGAAGCTGGTCTCGTTGGAGGAGCCCATGGCGAACTCGTCCATATTGGTTTTGCCCAGGGTCACCGCGCCCGCCCGCTTGAGGCGTTCCACCACCGTCGCATCGTAGGGGGCGATGAAATTGTCCAGCATCCGGGAGCCGCAGCTCGTCTTCAGGCCCTGGGTGCAGAAGATGTCCTTGTGGGCGATGGGAATCCCGGTCAGCGGCCCGGCCCCGCCGCGTTGCAACCGCTCGTCGGCGGCCCTGGCCATCGCCAGGGCGGCGTCCTCGCAGACGCTGATGAAACTGTTCAGCCCCCCGTCCAGGCGCCGGATGCGCTCCAGGAAGTGCCGGGTCAGCTCGACGCTGGAATATTCGCCGGCGCGCAGGCCGGCGGCCAGTTCGGAGATGTTCTTGGTATGCATGAGTTATAACCGTTTACAGTTTACGGTTTACAGTTGACGGTTTTCATCTGTTGGCCGGTTAGCCGTAAACCGCTGTTACTCGATCACCTTGGGCACCAGATAGAGTCCCGCCTCGGTCTGGGGGGCAATGGCCTGGAAGGCCTCGCGGCGGTTGGTCTCGGTCACCTCGTCCGCCCGCAGGCGCTGGACCATGTGCAGCGGATGGGCCATGGGGGCCACGCCCTCCGTATCCACGGCGTTCATCTGCTCCACCAGCTCCAGGATATTGGACAGCTCGGCGGCAATGGCGGCCATATCATCCGGCTCCACCTCCAGGCGGGCGAGATGGGCGATTTTTTCTACATCGGCACGGTCAAGGGACATGTTATCCTCTGGGAATGGACAGGCATCGGGAAACCGGCGCTAAACTACCACATTCGGCCGGGGCCTGCACCGGCGGCCACGGGCTACTTTTTCACGGTTGTGCCTTGCCCCGGGGTCGCGCCGTTGCTAGATTATGTCATTTCCGGCAGAAGAAAATTTCGCCGCGGGAAATTACTCCCGTCCCTGCCTCCCAACCACTCACGGAACCGACACTTTAAACCATGTTGTTCAGACGCATTCGCGGAGTTTTTTCCAACGACCTTTCCATCGACCTTGGCACCGCCAACACCCTCATCTACGCCCGGGACAAGGGCATCGTCCTGGATGAGCCCTCGGTGGTGGCCATCCGCCACGACCGCAGCCGCGGCGGCAACAAATTCGTCGTGGCCGTGGGTAACGAGGCCAAGCAGATGCTGGGGCGCACCCCCCAGAACATCACCGCCATCCGCCCGCTGAAGGAGGGGGTCATCGCCGACTTCACGGTGACCGAGAAGATGCTCCAGCACTTCATCCACAAGGTGCACGAGAACCGCATCATCCGCCCCAGCCCGCGGGTGCTGGTGTGCGTGCCCTGCGGCTCCACCCAGGTGGAGCGCCGCGCCATCAAGGAGTCCGCCGGCGGCGCCGGCGCCCGCGAGGTCTATCTCATCGACGAGCCCATGGCGGCGGCCATCGGCGCCGGCCTGCCCATCGACGAGGCCCGGGGCTCCATGGTGCTGGACATCGGCGGCGGCACCTCGGAGGTGGCCATCATATCCCTCAACGGCATCGTCTATTCCAACTCGGTGCGGGTGGGCGGCGACCGCTTCGACGAGGCCATCATCAGCTACGTGCGCCGCAACTACGGCACCCTCATCGGCGAGGCCACCGGCGAGCGCATCAAAAAAGAGATCGGCACCGCCTTCCCCGGCAACGAGGTCAAGGAGATCGAGGTGAAGGGGCGCAATCTGGCAGAGGGCATCCCCCGCAGCTTCATCCTCAACAGCAACGAGATCCTGGAGGCCCTGCAGGAGCCCCTGTCGGGCATCGTGGGCGCGGTCAAGACCGCCCTGGAGCAGACCCCCCCCGAGCTGGGCGCGGACGTGGCGGAGCGGGGCATCGTCCTCACCGGCGGCGGGGCCCTGCTGAAGGACCTGGACCGGCTGCTGGAGGAGGAGACCGGCCTGCCCGTGCTGGTGGCGGAGGACCCGCTGACCTGCGTGGCCCGCGGCGGCGGGCGGGCGCTGGAAATGATCGACGAGCGGGGCGGCGAGCTTTTGCTGGTGGAATAGGGACTGACCATTCTCGTGGCAGGCAACCGGAGGTCAACCCCCGATTAAGACGATCTTCACCCAAGGACCGTCCATCACCGCCCGCATGGTGGCGGCGGTGGTTTTCTCGCTTCTCCTGATGGTCGTGGACCATCGCCAGCATCACCTGGAATCCGTGCGCTCGGTGCTTTCCGTGGTCTTTTCGCCCCTGCAGCATCTCGCCGGCCTGCCGGTCTCGGCCAGTCACTGGCTGTCGGAGACCTTCATGTCGCGCCGGCGCCTGCTCCAGGAAAACCGGGAGTTGCAGCGCATCAACCTCCAGCTCCGCGGCCGGCAGCAGAAAATGGAGGCCCTGGAGGCGGAAAACATCCGCCTGCGCGATCTGCTGGACTCCTCCCTGAAGATCGGTGATCAGATCCTGGTGGCGGAGCTGATCGCCATCGACCTGGATCCCTACAAGCAGCAGGCCGTCATCAGCAGGGGCAGCCGCTCCGGGGTGTTCGAAGGCCAGCCGGTGCTGGACGCCGATGCCGTCATGGGTCAGATCATCCACGTCACCCCGTTCTCGTCCACCGTGCTGATGATCACCGATCCCAGCCATGCCCTGCCGGTGCAGGTCAACCGCAACGGCCTGCGCACCATCGCCATGGGCACCGGGCGCATCGACCGGCTCGAGCTGGCCAACCTGCCCAACAACGCCGACATCCGCGAGGGGGACCTGGTGGTGACCTCCGGCCTGGGGGGGCATTTCCCGCCGGGCTATCCGGTGGCGAAGGTCACCCGGGTGGTGCGCCAGCCGGGCCAGCCCTTCGCCCGGGTGCTGGCCGAGCCCAGCGCCAATCTGGAGCGCGCCCGGGAGGTGCTGCTGGTGCGGACCCTGATGCCGCCGCAGCACCAGGAGCATGAGCCGGGGGCCACGGAGGCGGCCGGGCCGTGAGCATCACGCCCCAAAGAGGCGGGCTGATCATATTTTTCAGCTTCGTGGCCGCCCTGGTGCTGACCCTGCTGCCGCTGCCGGAATGGGCGCGGCCGTTCCGCCCGCCCTGGCACACCCTGGTGCTCATCTACTGGTGCCTGGCCCTGCCGCAGCGGGTGGGGGTCGGCATCGGCTGGCTGCTCGGCATCGTCATGGACGTGACCACCAACACCCTGCTGGGCCAGCACGCCATGGCCCTGGCCGTCGTGGCCTTCATCGCCGTCAAGCTGCACCGGCAGACCCGCCTGTTCCCCCTTTGGCAACAAGCTGCCGGCGTGCTCATACTGCTCCTGCTGGAGCAGGCCCTCACCACCCTGGTGATGGGGGCCATCCACCGGCCGCCCCCGGTCCTCGCCGACTGGGCGCCGGCCCTCACCGGCATGCTGCTGTGGCCCTGGGTCTACATCATCCTGCGGGACCTGCGGCGGCGCTTCAAAGTCAGCTGACGGTTCCGGCTTTTTACATGCCCCGCCCCTGCCCGCCGTAACTTCGAATGCCTGAATCCAGCATCAAGGACCATGCCAGGGAGAGCCGCCTGTTCTTTCGCCGGGCGGTGGTCACCACCGTCATCATATTCGTCCTGCTGACCGTGCTGGTGCTGCAGCTGGCCTATTTGCAAATCACCAGCCACGAACACTTCACCACCCTCTCCAGGGAAAACCGGGTGAAGCTGGTGCCCCTCCCGCCCACCCGGGGCCTGATCTATGACCGCAACGGCGTCATCCTGGCCCAGAACCTGCCCACCCACAGCCTGGAGATCACGCCGGAACGGGTGGATGACATGGAGCGGACCCTGGCCGATCTGGGCCGCATCATCGATATCAGCGAGGATGATCTCAAGCGCTTTCACCGCCAGCGCAAGCAGAAGCGGCGTTTCGACAGCATTCCCATCCGGGTGAGCCTGAGCGAGGAGGAGGTCGCCCGCTTCGCCGTCAACCGCCACCGCTTTCCCGGGGTGGACATCCAGGCCAGGCTGCTCAGGAACTATCCCCTGGGGGAACAGATGGCCCATGTGCTGGGCTACGTCGGCCGCATCAACCAGCAGGAGCTGGAGCGCATCGACACCTCCAACTACGCCGGCACCAGCCACATCGGGAAAACCGGCGTGGAGAAGACCTATGAGAAGACGCTGCACGGCAAGGTGGGCATGCAGCAGATAGAGGTCAACGCCCTGGGGCGCATCATCCGGGTGCTGGAAAGCCACCCCCCCACCCCGGGCAAGGACCTGCACCTGTTTCTCGACGCGGGCCTGCAGGCGGCCGCCACCAGGGCCTTCGGGGACAAAAACGGCGCGGCCGTGGCCATCGACCCCCGCACCGGCGGGGTCCTGGCCATGGTGAGCAAGCCCGGCTTCAACCCCAATCTGTTCGTGGAGGGCATCAGCTCCGCCGACTACAAGAGGCTTCGGAGTTCAGAGGACAAGCCCCTGTTCAACCGGGTGCTGCGCGGACAATACCCCCCCGGTTCCACCGCCAAGCCCTTTGTCGGACTGGCCGGGCTGGAAACCGGCGTCATCGCTTCCGGCAAGAAAAAGTTCTGCCCCGGCTATTACCAGTTGCCCAAGCATGAACACAAATACCGGGACTGGAAAAAACAGGGCCATGGCCTCGTGTCCATGCAAGACGCCATCGTGCAGTCCTGCGATGTCTATTTCTACAGCCTCTCCCATGACCTGGGCATCGACAAGCTGAGCAAGTTCCTCGGCCTGTTCGACTTTGGCCGGCCCACCGGGGTCGACATCACCGGCGAGCTGGGCGGACTGCTGCCGACCCGGGAATGGAAGCGGCGCGCCCGCCAGCAGGCCTGGTTCCCCGGAGAGACCCTCATCATGGGCATCGGCCAGGGCTATTTCCTGACCACGCCGCTGCAACTGGCCCACGCCACCGCCTCGCTGGCCACCCATGGCGCCCTGGTGCCCCCCCGGGTGGTGCAGCGCATCCAGTCGTCCCAGCAGCAGGCCGACCCGCCCCCTCCGCCCCTCCCGGTGCAACTGCCCATCGTGGACACAAAAAACTGGGACGATATCATCGAAGCCATGGTCCAGGTGGTGGAAGGCCCCCGCGGCACCGCCCGGCGCATCTACACCGACAAATACCGCATCGCCGCCAAGACGGGCACCGCCCAGGTCTTCACCGTCAAGCAGGACGAGGAGTATGACGAAGAGACCGTCAGCGCAAAAATGCGCGACCACGCCCTGTTCATCGCCTTCGCCCCGGTCCGGGAGCCGCGGATCGCGGTGGCGGTGGTGGTGGAACACGGCGGCCACGGCGGCGCGGCGGCGGCTCCCATCGCCCGGGCCATCATGGACCATTACATGTTGAACGACAAGCCATGAAATTCCCCTCAGCCTCTTCGCCACCGGCGGCCCCCGAGTCCACCCCCGCCCGGCCCCAGGGCCTGCTGGCGGGCCGGCTGCACCTCGACCCCCCCCTGCTCACCGGGCTGATCCTGTTGTGCGGCTTCGGGCTGATCGTGCTCTACAGCGCCAGCGGTGAGGACCTGGCCCAGGTGGAGCGGCAGCTCATCCGGCTCGCCATCGCCTTTTCGGTGCTCTTCGTCATGGCCCAGGTCCCCCCCGCCCAGTTGCGGCGCTGGAGTCCCTGGCTGTTCGGCGCGGGCATCCTGATGCTGATCGCGGTATTGGTGGCCGGCCAGATCGGCAAGGGCGCCCAGCGCTGGCTGGACCTGGGGCTGTTCCGCTTTCAACCCTCGGAGCTGATCAAGATCGCGGTGCCCATGATGCTCGCCTGGTTCCTGTCCGAGGCGCGCCTGCCGCCGGACTGGCGGCGGCTCTCCATCGCGGCCGGGATGACCATCGTTCCCGTGCTGCTCATTGCCAAGCAGCCGGACCTCGGCACCGCCCTGCTGGTGGCCAGCGCCGGTATTTTCGTCCTGTTCCTGGCCGGCATCAGCTGGTGGCTGATCGGCGGCCTGGCCGTCCTGCTGGGGGCGCTGGCCCCCCTGCTCTGGTACCTGATGCGGCCCTACCAGCGCCAGCGGGTGCTGACCTTCCTCAATCCGGAAAGCGACCCCCTGGGGGCGGGCTATCACATCATCCAGTCCAAGATCGCCATCGGCTCCGGCGGCGTCTACGGCAAGGGCTGGCTGAACGGCACCCAGTCCCACCTGGAGTTCCTGCCCGAGAGCTCCACCGATTTCATCTTCGCCGTGCTGGCCGAGGAATTCGGACTGGTGGGCATCCTGGTGCTGCTGGCGCTGTATCTGTTCATCATCCTGCGGGGGCTCTATATCGCCACCAGGGCCCAGGACACCTACGGGCGCCTGCTGGGCGGGGCCCTGACGCTGGTGGTGTTCGTCTATGTTTTCGTGAACACCGGCATGGTGACCGGCCTGCTGCCGGTGGTGGGCATCCCCCTGCCGCTGGTAAGCTACGGCGGCACCTCCCTGGTGACCATCATGGCCGGGTTCGGTATCCTGATGTCCATTCACACTCACCGCAAACTCTTGCCCCCCTGACCCGTCATCCGGAGCATGCACCCTATGAGATCCATTCGTCAGACCGCAATCCTGCTTTGCCTCGGGCTGCTGCTGGCCGCACCCGCCGCATCCGCCCGTCTCCCGGAGGCCGCCCCGGAGGTAGAGGCATTTGCGGCGCAGGTGGCGGCGCGCCACGGCCTCGCCCCGGAGGACATCAGCCGCATCCTGGCCCAGGCGAAAAACCTGGAGCAGCTCATCCGCCCCAAATTCCAGTATTCGGCGGAGGCCACCTGGCCCTGGCACCGTTACCGCAAGAACTTCCTCTCCCCCTCGCGGGTGAAAAACGGCCTCAAATTCTGGAACGCCCACGCGGACCTGTTCGAGCGGGCCGAAAAGAGATTCGGCATCTCCCAGGCGGTGCTGGCCGCCATCGTGGGGGTGGAGACCAACTACGGGAAGCGCCCGGGCAAGATCCGGGTGCTCGACTCCCTCTACACCCAGGCCTTTCACTACCCGGAGCGCCGGCGCTTCGGGCGCGCCCAACTGGAGGATTTTCTGGTGCTGGCGCTCAAGGAGGGACTGGATCCCCTGGGGGTCAAGGGCTCCTATGCCGGGGCCATGGGCCAGCCCCAG
>Ga0256830_1003156_pt1 | contig 10414 bp, 13 predicted proteins | sample 128326metaG_FD_190537 | JGI IMG/M metagenome (GOLD analysis project Ga0256830, IMG submission 190537) | Hydrothermal vent microbial communities from Lau Basin, Pacific Ocean - 128-326 | ecosystem: Environmental > Aquatic > Marine > Hydrothermal vents | place: Pacific Ocean: Lau Basin | collected...
GATTTTGAAAAAAAAAGCCCGTGCAATCTGGGGGGAGGACGAGGACGCATGATTTCATCCGAAGACCGTCAGATGGCGATTACTCTTGTGGATGAAGCTGTTGAAGCAGGTGCTCGCCAAGAACGTGGGAGCTTTAGGGGACGCTGTTGTCTAATTTAACTTATTCTGATACAATTATATTCAATGCACACGATTCGATTAATGGAGGGTGCGCATGCCACGACAGGCCAGACTTGATGTCCCTGGTACACTGCATCACATAATAATCCGGGGGACAGAAAAGAAGAAAATTGTAGATGACCGTCATGACCGGGATGGGTTCATCACCCGTCTTGGCACATTGTCATCAGAGACAAAGACATCCGTTTACGCCTGGTCACTAATGGACAATCACGCGCATATACTGGCAAAGAGCGGCCCTAAAGGGATATCTCAACTCATGAGACGATTACTGACAGGGTATGCAATAACATACAATAAGAGGCATAAACGTCATGGTCCCCTGTTTCAGAACAGATACAAATCTATCGTCTGCGATGAAGACAGCTACTTTACTGAGCTTGTCCGGTACATTCATTTAAATCCATTGCGAGCCGGGCTGGTAAAAAACCTTTCAGAGCTTGACAGGTATGCCTATTGCGGTCATAGCGTGATCATTGGCAGAAGAAAACATAAGTGGCAGGACCGCAATTATGTGCTAAAGTGGTTTGGAAATAAGGAAAAAGATGCAATAAAGGTATATCGTCATTTTGTCAAGTCAGGTATTGATGATGGTAATAGGCCTGACCTGGTAGGTGGAGGCTTGATAAGGTCACTTGGCGGCTGGTCAGAGGTTCTGTCGATGCGTCGACGCAAAGAAGGGCAGCTAACAGACGAGCGGATACTTGGAAGCGGCGACTTTGTGCATGGGATACTAAGTGAATCCGAAGCATACGATAAACCTATGCTGTCGGCTAAAGAGCGACAATTGAGGATAAAGGAGACCATAAAGAAAGAATGCCAAAGCAGTGGAATTGATAAAAAGGAACTTAAGTCAGGTTGCCGCCGTGCAGTCATTGCAGAGGCACGGGCCAATATAGCAAAGAAGCTTGTAGGAGAATATGGCTTGCCCCTTGCAGAAGTCGCCAGAAACCTGGGTGTTTCAACATCAGCAATATCCAAGATAATGAGCCGAAAGTGTAAGTAAGTAAGTAAGTAAGTAAGTAAAGTCAGACAACAGCGTCCCCGAAATTCCTTAAGGGGGGGGAGATGGACCGGCTTTCGTCAGTCCACTCCCCCCTTAACCAGCATAAAATTATTTTTTATGCGACCCATCACAAAAAGGTGGCTTATTGCTCTTTTGACAATTACAGAGGGCAACCTCTTCCCTTGCATTTATCTTAAACTCAACAGGTCCGCTTCCTGTTTTTTCATGTGATCCGTCACAAAATGGCTCTGTTGCAGTCTTTCCACAACTGCACCAGTAATATGTTCCTGCATTCAGTTCGGTAACTATAGGGTTATTCATTACATGCATCTCCTTTTAATGTTAATTAATTTAACCTTGAACTAATACCTTAAAAAAACTAACCTACATATCTACCACCTCCTTTTGTTTAACGACGAGTTTTACACAAAGGCGGCCAAGCTCCTCCAGCTCCTCATATGAAAGTCCACTCATTTCCTCTTCAACGGATTTAAGATGAAGCGGCATTATTTTGCTGAATAGTTTTTCACCTTTTTTCGTAATATATACATTCATAATTCTCCGGTCATCTTCATCCCGCTTTCTTTTAACAAAACCATTTTTTTGTAGATTATCAACAACCATAGTCATGTTTCCGCCACTTTTGAGTATGTGATGCCCAAGGCTCTTCTGAGGCTGAGGGCCTAAATGGTATAGGGCGTCAAGTACACCAAACTGGCTTGCTGTCAATCCATATTTATTTAACAAGCCTAATAAACGTGCTTTAATGCTTTCAGAGGCCCAAACAAGCTGAACAAATGTTGTCATTGCCCTGCTTTTAAACCCCAGTCCTGATATATCTTTTTTGCCCATAAATAATCACGCCAATCAATTTAACATTAATTAGTTTAATATTAAATTGTCTAGAAGTCAAATTCGAGTCGGTCTATAAAAAAACTGAGTTTTCTTTTCTTTGTCTTAAGATTGTTTGGAGTTTACTTATAACAGGCAATTTTCTTTACAAAATTTCGCGCAAGATTTTCGACACGGCCCTGAGTCAAAACAGAAGATACAACGGCCAGCATATCAGCTCCAGCTTCCAGTACGCTATAAGCATTATCAGGATTTATACCACCTATCGCCGCAATTGGAAGTTTAAGCTTTGCCCGTACATCTTTCAGTGGCTGTAGCCCTATGGATCTGCCGGCATCTTTCGTGGTTGTTCGAAATATTGGGCCGAACCCTATGTAGTCGGCACCGTTTTCCTGCGCTGCCATGGCTTGCTCGATTGAACTAGTTGATACACCTAAAATAAATTCAGGACCGAGTATTTTTCTGGCATAAGCAAGGGGCATATCGTCCTGCCCCAAGTGAACACCGTCAGCTCCAGCAGCCATAGCAATGTCTACCCGGTCATTAACAATAAACAGGGCATTATATTTGTCGCATAGTTTCTTGAGTTCACAAGCTGTTTCGTAGTACCGGCGGGACGACATTTCCTTGTCCCGAAGCTGAACAATTCTTATTCCCCCCCTAAGCAAGGCTTTGACTGCAGCAACGTGCGATAAACCGGAAAGCCTGGCATCTGTGAGAGCGTAGAGACCTTTAAGAGACGGAGCAGGCATGAAAACTTAAGACTGTTCGTTAAAGCGTTCTATAAAATCAACTCCGAACCGGCCGGACTGAAACAGGGATGATGCCATAACCCGTTCGTGAAAAGGTATGGTCGTGCGTATTCCATCGATAATGAATTCCGAAAGAGCTCGACGCATTCGTGCAATAGCCTCTTTCCTGTCAGACGCATGAACGATCAGCTTGGCTATCATCGAATCGTAATACGGAGGAACAGACCATCCGGTGTAGGCAGCGGTATCAACTCGTACACCAGGCCCTCCAGGCTGAATTATCGTGGATATAAGACCTGGAGAAGGTATGAATTTATCAGGATCTTCCGCATTAATTCTACACTCTATGCTATGGCCGGATAATTTTATAGATGCTTGTTTTCTGCTGAGAGGCAGACCTGAGGCAAGTCGGATCTGTTCCTTTATGATATCAATACCGGTGACCATTTCCGTCACTGGATGTTCGACCTGTACCCTTGTGTTCATTTCCATAAAATACATATTGTTCTCATTATCCACGATAAACTCAACTGTACCAACATTCGTGTAATCAAACGCCTTGGCCGCTTTTATAGCCAGATTACCGATTTTTCTTCTGAGCCTATCGGTTAAGACAGGGGATGGAGACTCCTCTATAAGCTTCTGGTGGCGGCGCTGCACAGAACAGTCTCGTTCGCCGAGGTGGATAATATTCCCACTGGTATCAGCCATAATCTGAACTTCAACATGACGCATTCTGGTTATAAACTTTTCGATATATACATCACCGTTTCCAAATGCCGAAAGCGCCTCGCTCCGGGCCATATTGAAGGAATGCTTCAGATCCTCGTATCGTTCCACCACCCGCATTCCTCTGCCGCCACCACCGGCTGATGCTTTGACAATTACCGGCAGGCCGATCTTTTTAACAAGAGCAATCATCGCCTTTTCATCAGACATCGGGCCGTCACTGCCAGGAACAACAGGCACACCGGCATGCTTGATTATCTGTCTTGCCCTCGATTTATCCCCTGCGCTTCTGATATTCTCAGCACTTGGACCAATAAAATTTATTCCCGATGCTCTGCAGGCATCTGCAAACTGAGGATTCTCGGACAGAAAGCCATAACCTGGATGAACCGCCTCGCTGTCAGTAATTTCCGCAGCGCTTATTATCGCCGGTATATTCAGGTAGCTTTCCGAAACAGCCGCCGGACCTATGCATACGGATTCATCAGCAATACGAACGTGCAGCGCCGACCGTTCAACATCAGAGTGCACAGCCACCGTGCTTATGCCCAACTCGCGGCAGGCTCGAATTATGCGCACCGCTATTTCACCACGATTGGCAATAAGAATTTTGCTGAACATTGTCAATTAAGGGTCACCGGGAATCATTTAGGATCAATAAGAAAAAGGGGCTGGCCGTACTCAACCGATTGGCCGTTCTTGGCAAGAACACTTACTATAGTTCCATCCGCATCTGATTCGATCTCGTTCATCAATTTCATCGCTTCTATGATACATAACACCTGGCCCTTTGTAACATCAGTACCCACTTCAACAAACGGTGGGGCATCAGGAGAGGGCGAACGGTAAAAACTGCCTACAATCGGTGATTTTATTTTTGTGTAAGAATCATCACTGGAAGCTTCGACATAGTTATCCGTTTCTGAGATTCCATGTTCTCTTAATGATTTTCCGGCAGGTTCAATACCGGCTTCACGATCTGTTTTGCCAACAGGTGAATGGGTACCGCGCTTGATCCTTATTCTTTTCCCCTCGCTCTCAATATCAATCTCGGTTACATCTGTTTCATGCATTAGGTCAATCAATTCTTTAAGTTCGTGTTTATCCATAATTTATTTTTTTTATTTTTTAAAAAATTCTATATTTTACTTTGAATAAAAGTGATATTTTTCAAAAGTTACTGTATAACTTCCAGATTTCTGGGCAATTTGGTTAGAACCTTCGCCCCTTTGGAAGTAACCAAAACCATATCCTCAATCCGAACCCCACCCAATCCCGGAACATAAATTCCCGGCTCAACAGTAAAAATCATACCCTCCTTTGAGATATCGTCACCGCGCGCAGACACACGAGGTGGTTCATGAACATCAAGACCCACTCCATGACCGGTACCGTGACCAAAAAAACATCCATAACCTTCAGAATCTATTAGGTCTCTTGCACTCTTATCCACGTCTTTCAAGGGCAGATTGTTTTTTACCGACTTTATTGCGGAAAACTGAGCTTTGAGGACTATATCATAGAGCCTGCGTTTTTCTCCAGTTGCGTTACCAATGATGAACGTGCGCGTCATGTCTGAACAGTACCCGTTATATTCGGCCCCCCAGTCCACAACCACTAAATCACCCTTCTTTAGCTTCCTGGAAGTACGGCTTGCGTGTGGAAGAGCCGAGTTTTTTCCGGAAGCCACTATAACGTCAAACGGAAGCCCGCCCGAACCGATTTTTTTTATTTCGCATTCCAGAGCAGCAGCAATCTCTGCTTCTGTCACTGATGGCTTGATCATCGGTTTTATCTCAAGAAATGCCTTTTCCGCAATTCTTACAGCCTTTTGAATAGCTTTTATCTCGATATCGTTTTTGATCATACGGAGTTTTTCGATCACTGGTCCAACAGGTTTCAGGCTAAGGCCGCGACGTTTCCTGATCGTGTTGTAAGTCTCAACACTCATATGGGCAGCCTCAAAGCCTAAACATTTTACCTTATATTTATCTATTAAGCCGGAAATTGCCTCTGCCAGGGGTTTGGATTCTATCTTTACAGGAATATGTCTAACCTGCCGTCCGGCCTGTGTCTCGTACCTTCCGTCTGTAACAAAAACAGACCTTTTACGGGCAAGAAACAAAAATGCATTGGAACCGGTAAAGCCACTCAGGTAGCGTACATTCGAAAGGCCGGTTATTACAACGGCATCCAAGTCAGAAGTAAGAATATCTTTTCTTGCTCTTTTAAACCTTTCTCTTATGTCAGGTAAATGCATCTCAATCGCTTAAACGGCCTGTCCTGGAGCGGCCTTTCTCCATTGACAACATAATCAGAAGTTTAAGATCATCAATTTTCTGTAAAATCAATCTATTACCTGGATCTTTTGAAAGTAACGCTTTATAAACCTTCATTGCGTCATCGTAAAGACCTTGCGAAATATATACATTCGCCATGCTCTCGGTAGTAATTTCGACTACCGGAGTTTCATCTTGTTTCTGAAAATGAATTTCATCCAGTCTTCTTGTTTCCGCTTTTTTTAATCTTTTTTTCTTTTTTTTCTTTTTCCTTCTCACTGCTGGCCCCGTAACGCCTTCATATCGAGTACCCTGTCAAAAACAGACCTGGCAACAGCATCTTTAGACATCACCGGTAAAGGATTTACCTTTCCGGAAGGATCTATCAAGGAGACCACATTCGTATCAACATCAAAGCCGGCGCCGGCAGCAATCACATCATTAAACACCATCAGGTCGCAGTTCTTCAATCTCAGCTTCTCCAGAGCACGATCGGTACAAGGTCCTGTCTCAGCAGAAAAACCAACGAGAAACGGCCTGCGTTCCATCTGTCCAAGCTCCATGAGTATATCCGGAGTTGAAACCAGCTCAAGTGGCTCAGGCTCGCTGTTTTTAGGAGTCTTCAAGGAACGGCTGATACGTGGAGCGTAATCAGATACGGCAGCCGCCAAAACAGCCGTTGTGGCCCTACCTGCCTCCTCCATTACAGCACGATGCATCTGCCCGGCTGTTTCCACCCTCACACACTTGATTGCCTTAGGGATATATGCATCAGCATTATTCGTGGGACCACTAACAATGGTAACATTCGCCCCTCTATTAAAAGCCTCCCTGGCAAGAGCCGCACCCATTTTGCCCGAAGAGCGATTTGAAATAAAACGGACAGGGTCAAGTGATTCCCTGGTAGGGCCGGACGTTATAAGAACATTTTCATCCCGCATGTCGTGTTCTCTAAGAGTCCTGTCCGCGTAAGACATAATTTCATCCAGGTCCGCCAAACGTCCCATGCCCTCTTCACCACATGCCAAGTCTCCTGTTTCAGGGGGAATAAACGTAAAGCCGTGGCCGGCCAGCAGGTCAATCTGTCCCTGAACTATAGGGTTGCCAAACATACGATGGTTCATTGCAGGGGCAAAAAGAGTTTTTTCAGCCTCAGCAGCTATTAAAAGTGTACTTAAAAGATCGTCGGCGACACCGGCCGCAGCCTTGGCAATGATATTGGCGGTGGCAGGAGCGACCAGAATCAGGTCGGCCCCGGCAAGTTCTATATGACTAAGCGGCTCATCCCAAAGGCTACGGCAGACTTTTTGACGGCTTAGCACCTCGAAGGTAAGAGGAGAAACAAACCGGCACGCGCTTTCCGTCATAACAACGGAAACACCGTACCCACGGCCAGCCATACGCCGTAGTATATCAACCGCCTTATAGGCGGCTATGCTTCCCGTCACGCCAAGAACTACTGAAGGAGGCATCCTACTTAACCTCCAAAATCATCTGCCTACTTCTTGTTTTTTTTTGCATCTGAGACCGTTTCTCCTCCTGGAGAGAAAAGATCTTCAATGGCTTTCTTCTCTTTTTCTTCTTTCTCGTTCAGGTAGAATTTAAGGTCTTTCTCAAGCGCGGAAAGCTCAGCCCCCATCTCTTCACGGCGCTCAGCCTCGGCCGCAATACGCTTGGCTTCAACTTTCTTTGCCTCTTGCCTCGCAATCCTTGCCTCCTCACCTGTAAGCACCTCCAGCTTTCCCTCAAGAGCCTCATCCAGAGCTATTGTCGAAACTTTCACAGCCTTGGTTGAAACCAAAGGTTTGTGTCCTTCAGAGAGCATTTTGGCTCTCTGTGTTGCCAGGATCACAAGCCTGTACCGGCTATCGATTTTTGCCGGATCTATCTCTACCGGAAGGGTAACAATGTCCATAAAGCAATCTCCTTATGTTGTATGTTTTTTTATTTTTTTAATAAAAAACTTTTAGCATCAAAATCTTAGCATATTTTTTTGCAACAAATCGTTTAACCTGGATTTAAATAAAATTCCTTTGCAATCCATCTTTCATCCAACCATCCCACCTCCAGGCGAGCAGCAGTGATTATGGCCTGGAGTTTCTCCAGCGTCTTGCCCAGTTCATCGTTAATCACGAGATAATCGTATTGCTTGTAACATTGTATCTCCTCCGCTGCTTTTTGCAGGCGGCGGCTGATAACATCTTCAGCATCGGACCGTCTATTTCTAAGACGTCCGGAAAGAACCTCCATGGAGGGCGGCAAAATAAAGACGAATGTTGCGTCAAGGTTACGTCTGCGAATCTGTCCGGCTCCCTGAACATCGATATCCATAAGAACGTCTTCACCGCACTCGAGAATCTTTTGAATGCGTTCCATGGAAGTTCCATAATAATTACCATGAACCACAGCCCACTCGGCAAACAGGTCAGCATCTATCATCCGGCTAAACTCGTCCTGGCTGATAAACGTGTAGTCACATCCATCCTGCTCACCAGGCCTCGGTGTACGGGTAGTGTGTGAAACCAGGTGATGAAGGTGGGGGTCATGCCTGACAAGCTCTTGACAAAGGGTGGTTTTCCCGGCTCCGGATGGCGCAGAAATCACAAAAAGTTTACCCAGCGGATTTTTCATTAAACCTCTTTTTAATTGATCTACTGACGCCATTCACTGAATCTTTGTGTCACTGTTTCAGCCTGTATCGCCGACAAAATTACATGATCGCTGTCGGTTATTATTATAGCGCGGGTTTTGCGCCCCTGCGTGGCGTCTACCAGTTTACCTCGCTCCTTAGCCTCTTCTCTTAGACGCTTTATCGGAGATGAGCCGGGTGATACTATGGCTACAACACGTGAAGCAGCGACAACATTTCCAAATCCTATATTCACAAGGGCGGAAATTTGCTCAGGTCGTTTCATTAATTATTCCTTTATTTATTGAATATTTTGAAGCTGCTCACGAACTTTCTCAAGCTGATCCTTGATCTCAACCACAAGGTATGTTATTTCCGACTGGCCGGCCTTTGAAGCAATTGTGTTTGCCTCCCTTAAGATCTCCTGAGCCATAAAGTCTAGTTTGCGCCCTACTGTCCCGCCATCGCTCAGAAAGCCTCTGCATTGTTCAATATGGCTGGAAGCCCTGACCAGCTCTTCCGTAATATCCGCCCTATCCGTATAAAAAAGAATCTCTTGAGCTAAGCGTGCTTCGTCAAAACTCAATTCACCTAGAGCTTCCTTTACTCGATCGCGAAGAGCAATACGAACCGACTCTTTATGCCTTCCGGATAGGACCTGAATCTTGGAAAGAAAAGTGCCGATGCTGTCTATTCTTGAAGACAGATCGTCCCTCAGCAGCCGCCCCTCGCTGATACGCATTACTTCAAGCTGAGTCATGGCTTCTTCAAGCGCATCCAGAACCTGTGATATATCCACATCATCATCCGAGACGTTCTCAAATATCTCCCGAACAGAAGCAATTGTAGATATTTCTACCGTTCCGGAAACTCCCAGCTCTCTCTGGATGCCGAGAAGACCTTCGTAGACCTGCCTGGCGGCAACGTAATTAATGGCAAGCCCGGCTGTTTCTTGGCAGCTCTGTTTTATATAGACATCAAAGCGTCCTCTTGAAAATTTCTGTCTTAAGCGATCTTTGATCTTATGCTCAAACCGGTAAAGCGGCGGCGGAATTTTCAGTTGAATATCCAGGTGCCTGTGGTTTACCGAACGCGCTTCCACACGGTAACACCCAGACTCTCCTGCCCCATATCCGGTCATAGCATATACCACGGCAATGTTAATTCTAAATTAGTATTGAATAGAAAATCAATTACCGTCGCGGCCGTCTTGACATTGTTAAAAAAGGTGATAGGATGGAATTAACGCAGCGAGGACATCGGAAGGGCTTAAAGACGACCCCGTCAACTATTAGGTTAGGAAGACGGGTTGTCGCCGGCCCGATCCAAGGGTCGACAGTCCCTACCCCGCTGCGTACCTCTCTGAGTTTTTTCAATAAAAGACTTTTTGTATCAAGCTCTTAGCACACATTTTCTTAAGAAACACCTTAACCTCTATTAAGTTCTAATAGCTCAAAAATCAGTTGTGCTCCAGTTTATCAGCAAAATCATCCTAGCTCGTTTTTTCAGCAAAAAACTCATTTTATAGCACGTTCACGTATAATATTACCCTGAGCTATAGTTCAATAAAATGCAGACTAAAGGCTTTTAATAAAGCTTTTACTGAAGGGAGACTAAAAGCCAAATGAACGTAGAGACCAACAAACAATCGCAGCAAAGCTGCCAATCTAACCAAGAGGACCAGGAAGCAGGCAATCAGAAGTCTTGCGCCTCTCTAGCCCCCCTTATTGAACCTGCAGGCTCTCAAGGTGAAGGCGGAACGACAGAGAAGCAAGGCTCCAAAAACGGCTTCAAAGATCGCATTATTCGTGCTGCCAAACTGGATACAAGCCTATATAAAGAGGTCGCGGCAGATGCAGGTACGATGAACCAGGCAATCTTCATAGTTCTGCTTTCAGCAGTCGCAGCCGGTGTGGGTAAGGTTGAGATTCGGGGTCCTGGCCTCATTTTTATAGAACCTATTTCGGCCGTTATCGGGTGGTATATG
>Ga0256830_1003157_pt1 | contig 10412 bp, 6 predicted proteins | sample 128326metaG_FD_190537 | JGI IMG/M metagenome (GOLD analysis project Ga0256830, IMG submission 190537) | Hydrothermal vent microbial communities from Lau Basin, Pacific Ocean - 128-326 | ecosystem: Environmental > Aquatic > Marine > Hydrothermal vents | place: Pacific Ocean: Lau Basin | collected...
CAACGCATGGGGTACCCGTTTCGGCGCTCTAGTCTACGGAGTGTTGTTCGCGCTGATCCTCTATCGCTATGCTCGAGTGCAAGTCGACAGGAATTCTGCGATGCTTGCCGCCGCGATCGCGCTGCTCTTGCCGTATTTTTTCTTGGGCAGCGGATTTCTCGCGACACCGGACGCGCCGCTCGCGCCGGCTTGGGCGATGGCTTTGCTTTTTTTCTATCGCGCACTGGTGAATGGCGAACACCGCGCTTGGTACGGTGTGGGGTTGGCGATGGGGATCGGCATGCTCTCGAAGTACACGATCGCCCTGTTGGCTCCGGCGGCACTGCTGTTCATGCTGCTCGATTCCAAGGCTCGCCGGTATTTCTTGCGCAAGGAGCCGTACTTCGCAGTAGGTATCGCTGCACTGGTCTTTTCGCCGGTGATCTACTGGAATCTAACGAACGGTTGGGCTTCATTCGTATTCCAAGCTAGGGACCGCTTCGAGGCGGCGCCGCACTTTTTCTTGGACCTCATGTTGGTCAACATTCTTGCCGTGGCAACGCCTCTGCCGCTCTTGGCGGTGCCTTATCTCTTCGCCGCCGGTTCCGTCCGGAAGGGCGACTCCTTGCATTCGCCATTTGCTTTTCGTGCCCGATTGTTCATCGGTGCCTTTCTCTTGCTTCCGCTGAGCGTGTTCGCCTGGAACGCTTTGGAAAACCGGCCGCGAGTCAACTGGACCGGGCCGCTTTGGATCTCCGTCTTGCCGATGCTCGCGTGGCTGATGGTCAACGCGGACAAGATTCGTTGGCGTTGGTCCGCTTGGTTGCTGAAGAGGGGGGCTGTTCCGTTGCTGTATGCACTGTTGATCGTCTATGCCGCTTCCTTGCATCTCATCAGCTTGGGATTACCGGGCACGCCGTTTCCCAAGAACGCAGCGCGTTTGGTCGGTTGGCCCGAGGTTTCGCGCAACATCCTGGCCATACGCGAGCAGCTAGCGGAGGATGTAGATCGGGTCGTGGTCGTGGGCATGGACAAGTATTTCATCGCGAGCAAGCTGTCGTACTACGGAACCCCGAACTTTCTTGGAGTAGAAGACGGGCTGAGGGTGACCGGGAGGCACCTCGTCGGCGAGAGCAGTCTGATGTTTGCCTACTGGAACCAAGCCAAGGAGTTTCGCGGTGAAACGGCGATCATGCTGGCTCGGGCGAAACACGATCTCAGCGATGAGCGAGTAGGAATCTATTTCGACGACTTGTCGCCCGAAATCATCACTTTTCCCGTGTACAAAGATGATTTTGGTCTTCCAAAAGAAACGATCAGGGATTTCTACTATCGCATCGGCTTCGGCTACAGGCCGCACGCCGAGCTTTCCGTCGCGCAGGCTCCTAGCGGCGGGTTCCATTGACTTGTTTTTCCGGCCTTTCGAGTTGGAGCAGGTCGGATGAAAGCACTTCGGGGTACTTTTGCGCGGTGCCGGTATTGAAAATGACGACGTGCTCGTCAGGGTGAATCCAACCGCTCGTTGCGAGCATTTCGGCGGCGATGAGACAGGTTGCCGTCTCGGGGCAGATCGCTAGGCCTTCCGCTGCTACGGCTTTTTTCATGTATGGCAAGATGCGTTTCTCCTCCACCTTGACGGCACGCCCCTGACTTTCGTGAAGAGCGTCGAGAATCATGAAATCACCGATTGCGGAGGGAACGCGGAGGCCCGTGGCGATCGTCGCGGGGGCGACGTGCGTTTCTGCGAAGCGCTCACCTCTTTCGAAGGCGTCGACAATGGGGCAGCAGCCGTCGGACTGTGCAGCGACCATGCGGGGCATGGTTTTCGAGTCCAGCCAGCCGACCGCCTTCAATTCTTGAAAAGCCTTCCACATGCCGATCAAGCCGGTGCCGCCCCCGGTGGGATAGATGATCACATCCGGAAGGTGCCAGCCGAGTTGTTCGGCCAGTTCCAGTCCCATGGTTTTCTTGCCTTCGAGGCGATAGGGCTCTTTGAGGGTCGATAGATCGAACCAGCCCATCTCTTCGCTTCTTTCGCGCACAATCCTCCCGCAATCGCCGATCAAGCCGTCGACGAGGCGGGTTTTCGCTCCGGCAAGCAAGCATTCGAAGCGATTGATCGAAGGAGTGTCCCGCGGCATGAAGACAAAGGCCTCGAGGCCCGCTCGTGCGGCATAGGCTGCCATCGCGCCGCCGGCGTTTCCGGCGGTGGGAATGGCAAGTCGCCGGACTCCGAAGTGTTTTGCCATGGTCACGGCAAGAGCCTGGCCGCGACTCTTGAACGAGCCCGTGGGAAGCAGCGATTCGTCCTTGATCTGCAGTCTCGGCACTCCAAGTTTCCGGCCGAGTGCGGGGCAGGGCAGAAGCGGAGTCGTGCGCTCGCCGAGAGTGACGATCTCCTGTCCCGTTTCTAGGGGGAGCAGTTCCTCGTAACGCCAAAGGGTCGCCGGGCGGGATCGCAGGACCTCTCTATCGACCTCCCGTGCGATCCGCTCGAGGTCGTAACGCACCCAAAGCGGTCTTCCTCCGTGGGTCGTTTGAATGCTGCCGGGCTCGAACTCGGTTCCATCGATTGCCGCCTCGAGGTGCGTGATGTACGAGTGTCGAGCCACGTTCATTGGGCTTCGGTATACCTTCGCAGCAGTCGTCGTGTCGTGCCCTCTCCGAGCAGGTTCGCTTCGTCGGTGACGATTCTCCTGACCACGGGACGAAAGCGGCGGCAGAGATCCGAGCCGTAAGGAGAGTCCATCAGATGGACGAAGGATTCCTTGCGAAGACGTTTGGACCACGCGCCACTCATACGCCTTATGTGCAGCACGCAATAGCTTTCTTCGAGGATGTCGCGAACTTGCGGATCCTGTTCTCGCGCATGGAACTCTGCAAGGTCTGCGAGAGACTTGGTGTCGTCGTCGCCGTAGCGGGTAAGATAAGCTGCTAGAAATCGGCGGTCCTTGCTTAGGGAGAGGAGTTCTCGTCGCGGTTTGGCGGGATCGGCGCGGGTGTTGGGCGGGCCGAAGGCCTGTGTGCGCAAAGTGATCGCCGCATTTCGCGCTTCGAGCGTGGGCGTGTGTATTTGCAGTGATGTGCCGGGCCTAGGGGCGCGATATACGACCTCGAAGCTATGGTCGATCTCAAAGAGCATTCGGGACAGGGCTTCACTGACGGAAAGGCTCTCGTCGCTATGGGGCCGCTTGGGGCGCTGTTCGAAATGATCGCGAAGACGAGCGATGAAGCCACCTTGCGAATCGAAGAAACGCCGGTAGACCAGGGTTTTCTTCGGCTGAGAGACGAAAGAGGATTCGTAGGTCAAGAGTGCGGAAAAGGGCATGGAGGAATAGGCGGCCCGCCGGTAGATCGAGTTCCGGCCGTCGATTCGCTCTTGCTCGAGGTCGTCGATTGCAGCGCTGAGCTTCTCGGTAGTCCAGAGGGGATTCTTTGCGCGAATCTGGATCTCCGGTATGGAGAGGCCGCTGCCGGTGGAGGAGATATTGTTGCGCCCGGGTCCGATCACCAAAGCGGCGGAGGCGGCTTCGTCTTCGAGCCAGACCTCTCGCGTGTACTGCTGTGCGAGTTGCAGATCCGCAAAGTGCGTCGCACCGATGGTGTTCAATTGGCTGTGGCGGATCTGCGCCTTGACCCAATGTTTGGGCAAGGGGCTCGAGAGAAAAGCGCGTACGCGTTCCGCGATGGGATCTTGTCCGCGTTCGGTTTCGGAATTTGCGTGAAAGAGTTTGCCGTCGGTGAGTGCGGCGAAACGGGTGACGACGAGATCGATCGCTCGTCCATCGTGCTCATCGACGAAAGCAGCGATTCCTTCGGCAATCGTTTGCACGAAGTCGGCATAGCTCTTGCGCCAGTGAGCGCTTTGTGCTCCGTGCGCGATGAAACCGGAGACATCCACCATCACGGCAAGCCGTCGCGGGACGTCGGCCGGTAGAGGACGGACACTGAGGATGGCGTCGGCGATGGGGTCTTTTCCGCGCATGAGCTGCAGATCTTCCCGGCGCAACTCGTCGACCGGTCTTCCATCCGCTCCGATGGCGAGGAGCGTACGTCGCAAGACGCGTTGGCGAGAATCGCGGCCTGCATCGTGTTCGGCCATCTCTTCATCGAGGCGCTTGTGCGCATCGCGTTCGAGCCGAAAGCGGTGTGTTTTCGGGGCAGCCTCGAGGGTACCGACTCGATGCTCGGCCAGAACTCCAGCTTCGGTCGCGAGCGTCGTCTCGACTTGGCGAGATCTCAGTGAGATGCCGAAATCGTATGGGCAGGTGACCTCGAGGTCTTTATCGAGGCTTTGCTCGCAGACTTTCCGGCCATCCACCCGAACTTCGATGCGAGCATTGGACAGGTCGGCTGCGGCATCCCGGCAGAAGGCTGAGCGACAGACGGCGACCTCGATTTGCTCTTCATTCCAAACGATCGTGTCGCGCTCGATATTGCTCGCCAATTGATAGGGACATGCGCCATCCGTAAGGCGCTGACAGAGAGCCGATGAGTCGGCACCGCTGTTGGTAGCAAAAAGTGCAAAAAGGAGAAAAAGGAGCGGGGTAGCTCGGGTCACTCTATTGCGGCATGGGTTGGTCATGATGTGGATCTCAACTCCCCAAGCGCACCAGCGTCGGCACCATCACTCCCGTCGCTCCGCGCGCGCACTCCCCGTCGTCGGCTTCTTTCCAACTTGCGGGGGAAATATCCAAATGGGCCCAGGGAACCTTTCCTGCGAAGTGACCGATGAAAAGTCCGCCGGCCAGCACGCCCGCCTCGCTTCCCTTGCCGATGTTTTTCAGGTCGGCCACTTTGGAACGGATCTGGTCGTGGTATTCGGGGTCCGTGGGGAAACGCCAAACTCTTTCGCCGCTCGCTTCGGCGGCGGCTTCGATTTCGCTCAACCAAGTTTCGTCATTGCCGACGAGGGGAACGCGTACCCGTCCCATGGCGATCATGGCGGCACCCGTGAGCGTGGCGGCATCGATGATCTTGGAGGCACCCTCGTGAGCAGCCAGCGCGACCGCATCGGCCAAGACCAGCCTTCCTTCCGCATCGGTGTTGAGGATTTCGATCGTCGTGCCGTCGAACGCTTTGACGATGTCTCCGGGGCGCATGCTGTTTCCCGAGACGGAGTTTTCGGCAATCGCCAAGTAGAAGCGAAGATTCCGTTTCGGCGCCAACTTGCCCAATGCCAGCGCGGCGCCCAAGACCGTGGCCGCACCGCCCATGTCCTTTTTCATCAAGAGCATTCCCGCAGCGCTCTTGAGGTCGAGTCCGCCGGTATCGAAGACGATTCCCTTTCCGGCGAAGGCCAGGAAGTGCTTCGAATGGGGCGCACCCTTGTGTTCGAGCACGATCAAACGAGGTGGGCGCGTACTTGCCCGCCCAACCATCGCCAAGGCCCTCAGGCCCATCTGCCGGCATCGCGCGGCGTTGATCACTCGAATCTTCAAGCCGGCGGCTCGGGCGGTTTTGCGCGCGGCGGCTTCGAATTCAGCGGGGCCCATATCCTCCGCCGGCGTGTTGATCAGGTCCCGGGCCAAGGCGATGCCTTCGGAGATGGGGAGGGCTTTCTTGCCGGCCTTGCGCCGGGCGCCGTCGGCGAAAACGCTGAGACGTCGAGGCCCCGGTGTAGGTTTCGACTTGTAGCGCTCGAAGCGGTAGCAGCCTCGGTGCAAGCCGAGAAGCAGGGCTGAGAGCGCTTCCGCGGGGACGCCGCAATCGCCGTCGATCACGGCGGATTCAACCTCTTCGCCGGTGAGCGCACGACCGAGACGCGCACCGGATTTCATCCATTCGAGCGAGCTTTCATCACGCACCTTGCGGTGGGCGACGAGGAGCGCATGGGTCATGTGACCGAGGGTCGCTACCACCGCTACGGATCGCCGCTTCCACTGTCGGCGAACCTCCTTGGCGATGATTGCGGGAAGATCCGCACCTTCGAAAACGACCAACGCTTCCGCTTTCGTGTCGCGCTTCGCCGTCCATGTGATCTTTGGCTGCGTCATCGATTCAGGCCCCGAGTGCTGGGGCGACGAGGCCCCAAGCATCTTCTACGGTGGCATTTTGGTGCACGATCGCTCCCACGGCTTGGATCATCTGTACGGGTGCGGCGGATTGGAAGATGTTGCGGCCCATGTCGACGCCCGCAGCACCGCGATCGACCGCATCGAAGGCGAGCTGCAAGGCATCGCGTTCGGGGATCTTCTTGCCACCGGCGATGACCACCGGTGCGGGAGTCGCCTCGATGATCTTTTCGAAACCGTCACAGTAGTAAGTCTTGACGATATGCGCTCCAAGTTCCGCCGACAGGCGGCAGCAGAGCGCGAGATAGCGCAATTCTCGCACCATGTCCCGGCCGACGGCGGTGACGGCGAGGACGGGCACGCCATGTCGTTCGCCGAGATCGACCATCTGCGAGAGATTGTCGAGCGTCTGTCTTTCGTGCTCGGTGCCGACAAAGATGGAAACGGCGACTCCGGAGACGTTGAGGCGTAGGGCATCTTCCATGGAGACGCTGAGCGATTCGTTGGAGAGCGCCGAAGTCTCGTTGTCGTTGCTGACGATGCTCGTGCCGCCGCTGACTCGCAGCATGATGGGGATGTTCGTCGTGGGCGGGACCCACTGCCGCAACGCGCCGCGAGTGAGCATCAAGCAGTCGGCATGCGGCAAGAGGGGAGCGATGGTATCGCCGAGCTTTTCGAGGCCGCTGGTGGGGCCGAGGAAATAACCGTGATCCACCGCCAACATGACGGTGCGTTTCGAATCCGGTCGAAAGATGCGTCCGAGACGATTCGCCATACCCCAATCCATGATCCTACCTCCATGAAGAAACCGAAGAGTCGGGAACTCACCTGGAATGCTCATGAAAAACCCAGGTCGAGCGCGTGCGGATGCCGGTCATTATAGCCGGTTCAACGCGGAAAGGCGCCGGGGAGGCCTCCGTCTACCGGAAAGACGGCTCCGGTGGTCGGTGTCTTGCGCTGAGCAAAGAACAACACGGCCCGGGCGACGTGCTCGGAGGTCACCGGGGATCGCAGTAAGTTGCGAAGGCGATAGTGCTCGGGAAGTTCGGCGGGAGAAAACCCCTTCGAACGTGCTCGGTCCGGGCCGACTTCCTGCCATAGTCGGGAGGGAAAGTCGGCATCGCCGAAGACCGCATCGGGTGCGATCAGATTGACTCGGACGTCATCTCCGGCCATTTCGAGGGCGGCGACTCGCGCGAGCTGGTGAGCGGCGGCTTTGGATGCGGAGTATGCGGAGAAGTCGGCACCGGGATCGGCGACGTTCTTGGTGGACAAGAGCACCACGTCGCCGCCGCGTCGAGCGATGCGCACATGCTTGAGAAACGCTGAAAGAACGAAGAAGGTGCCGAGTGCGTTGACGCTGAAGACTTGTTCGAGCTTGCCGGGATCGAGAGTGTCGAGCGCGGCGACATGCGCCATACCGTGAGAAAGCACCAAGAGATCGACGCCGCCGGCGATCAGCGAGGCCTCGGCGAAGGCTCGTTCACAGGCCTCGGCAGAAGTGACATCGAAGGGAAGCGGAGCCGCATGTCGGCGAGAACCTTTGCCGGCGATGCGCTCGACCGCGGTTGGCAGGCGCCGGTCGTCTCCTGTCCCCGGTCGGTCGGCGAGAAAGACGAATGCGCCGGCTTCGGCGAGTTCTTCGGCGATGCGGGATCCGATCGCTCCGGCGGCGCCGGTCACGAGGGCCACGCGCCCCTCGAGCGGTCTTCGGGGCCTGCGGTCGAGCTTGGCGCGTTCGAGTCCCCAAAACTCCATCTCCAGGACGTCTGCTTCTCCGATCGCGCAGAATCCGCCCATCGCCTCGCCGCGGCGGCGAATGCGAATCGAGGACGCACTCAGGTCGGCGGCGATTTCAGCTTGAGCGCGATCGTCTCCTGCGGCGAAGATACCGACACCCGGCACGGCCACGACTCGCGGTGCCAGCGCATCGTCTTGGACCTTGACCTTGTCCAGCCATGCACTCTCGTGCTCAGCGAGCATCTCGCGCGATCTATCGATGAAGGCGCTCACGGCCGCCTCGAGGCGGCGCGAGAACTCTTCGCCGTCATCGCGAGGCGTGTCATCGATGACGAGGGCGTGTCGCCTCGTGTGAATCACGTGATCGGGTGTGACGACGCCCCGCGAGCAGAGGTCGGAGAAATTTTCGCAGGCTAGGGACTCCAAGAGGCTTTCGTCCGCGCGTCGACAAAGAACGACGCGATGCCAGGGGTTGTCGATATCTCCCGTCCGGGTGGACAAGGCCGCTCGTATTCGCGGCGCGAGAAGCATGGCGCGTCGCTCACGCTCTTCGGCCGACAAACGAGGAAGATCCCGGCGTACGTTGGTACTCTCGGCACGGGCGAGCCGCTTCGAGGCGGCTCGCTCGCAGTGCGTGACGGCGTCGATCATGCCGTCATATGCGGATTTCGCATCGTCGCCCCAGGTGACCATGCCGTGCGAGACGAGGATCAGGCCGCGGCGATGGATGATTTCGTCCAGATTCTCGGCGACCGCCCGTGCGAGGCGGTGGCCCGGCATGACGTAGTCGAGCACGGCGAAATTCATGTCTGCAGCGATTTCGTTCCAAGCCTTTGCGGAACGCCCGATCTCGAGAACGACGTCGGCGTGATTGTGCAGGACGAAGCGATGAGGGATGAGTGCGTGAAGCAAAGATTCCACGGAAGGGAAGGGGGCTTTGCAATCGAGGCGCGCCGCCGAGAGGTGGCGACGGAGCCTATCGTCGTCGATGGCTTCGGTCATGGCGAGCGCCAAGACGCGCTCGTGGTCGAGCGTGGTGAATTCCTCGGTGGTCAGCGATTTCATGTCGAAGCCGGAGCCCTTGACGTGAATCTCGGCGAAATCCTCGGACCAAGGTAGCTTCGTTCGGGTCTTGACGGAAGAGTTGCCCCCACCGTGCAGCACCAGCGTGGGTTCGCGACCGATCAGGCGCGATACATAGGCACACAATGCCCGGTCGTTCCTTCGTGCTTCACCTCCTGCACCGACTTCTCCCAAGATCTCGGTACAGGAAGCCGCGTCCTCAGGGTTCCAGCGGTTGCGCACGATGGCCTCGACGGGTTACCTCAACCGGATGGTTCATGAATTCCTCCATCGAGAGCACGCGCGCTTGAAGGAATCATCAAAAGAACGCCTAGTAGGTTCCGTCTTCGGCGGAGATGGCACCGGAGAAGAGGGCCTCGTCGTTCGTTTCCTCCTGCGGAGGAATATCGACGACAATTTCGCGCTTTTCGGGATCGAGTCGGACGCGCTCTTCGATGACCTCTTCGAGCACGATCTCGATGCCCGACATCCCCGGCTTGACATCGACTAGCGGCGGTGCGCCGGCAGTGATGTTTTCCCAACGGCGCGAGAGGGTCGTCGTCAGATCGAATCGATTGGGGATCTTCTTTAGGGCGACTTCGATGGGTTTGCTCACTTGTTTCCTCCTCAGATGATCGTCTCTAGGAACCGCTACGCATCGTGGCGATGAAATCAGCATTGTTCGGTGACAACTTGAGCTTGTCGAGCAGCAATTCCATCGCCTCCATCCCCTTCATCGAAGAGAGGACTTTGCGCAAGATCCAGACCGCATTCAGATTGTCGGACGAAAGCAGAAGTTCTTCCTTGCGAGTACCGGAACGCGTCATGTCGATGGCCGGGTAGATGCGCCGATCCGCCAAGCGCTGATCGAGATGCAATTCCATGTTTCCGGTGCCCTTGAATTCCTCGAAAATGACTTCATCCATGCGAGAGCCGGTGTCGACCAATGCCGTGGCGACGATGGTCAGCGAGCCACCGCTTTCGATGTTGCGCGCGGCGCCGAAGAAGCGCTTGGGGCGTTGTAGAGCATTGGCGTCGAGACCGCCGGAAAGAACTTTCCCCGACGACGGCTGAACGGCGTTGTAAGCACGCGCGAGGCGGGTGATTGAATCGAGCAGTATGATCACGTCTTTCTTGTATTCGACCATGCGCTTGGCGCGCTCGATGACCATATCCGCGACCTGTACGTGCCGCGTTGCCGGTTCGTCGAAGGTCGAAGACACGACTTCGCCGTCGACTCCGCGAATCATGTCGGTGACTTCTTCGGGACGCTCATCGATCAAGAGCACGATGAGATGCGCTTCGGGGTGATTCGCGAGAATGGAATTCGCCAGGGTCTGCAGCAGAATCGTCTTTCCGGTCCGCGGGGCGGCGACGATCAAGCCGCGCTGACCTTTGCCGATAGGGGTCAGCATGTCCATCACTCGGCCGGTGAGATTATCCGAGGAAGTCTCCAGCTTGATTTGCTCGACGGGGTAGATGGGCGTCAGGTTTTCAAAGAGGATCCTCGCCCGTGACTTCTCGGGGTCTTCGCCGTTGATCTTGGTGACTTTGATCAGAGCAAAGTACTTTTCGTCGGGCTTGGGATGCCGGACTTGGCCGGTGACCGCATCACCC
>Ga0256830_1003158_pt1 | contig 10411 bp, 15 predicted proteins | sample 128326metaG_FD_190537 | JGI IMG/M metagenome (GOLD analysis project Ga0256830, IMG submission 190537) | Hydrothermal vent microbial communities from Lau Basin, Pacific Ocean - 128-326 | ecosystem: Environmental > Aquatic > Marine > Hydrothermal vents | place: Pacific Ocean: Lau Basin | collected...
CCAGCGGCTCTTCGGAGGGAGTCCGGGGGTGCATCGGCGGACAGTGAACAACACACAGGCCGCAGTTTGTGCACTCTCCCACCACCTCAGGGTACTCCTCAACCTTCACAGCTCTATCCGGACACACCGCCGCGCAGGCACCGCAGCCAGTACACAGTCCGCGCTCCAGGACCCGGGTTTCCAGGCGCAGAAATCCATCATTCCCGGGGTAGTACACCGCCCCCGCGGGACAGGCATCATGGCACAGCCTGCAGGTGCTTCCGGGCAAATCCCTGCGGCATCGTTCCGCTGAGACAAAGACAGCAACACCCCTCTTAACCGTCAGTGTCTCCGGACCGTCCATCCCGAGGCAGAGCAGCTCATAGTTGCCCGGACACACAACAGTGCAATTACCACATCCATTGCAGGCGGAGTTGTCTATTCCTATACCGCCTATCAGCTCGAGCATACGCGATTCCATCTACTAAGCTTTATGGTTGGAATATATTTAAATATTTTGTCAAATATTTGGATAATATATATGTATTTATCACATGCATGGTATGTTGTACACAACATCCGCCACCGCCACACACGGGTTCTTCCATGCAGCATGCGGCGGGAAGAATTTAGAAAATATCCAACTTCCGGAACAGTTATATATATTCCTATACAAAGAGTTACATGCATGTCTATAAAGCTTGAGGAGAAGGACATCAGGATACTCCGCTGCATCGACGAGGATGGAAGCTACAATCTGGATGAGATATCCAGGCGCACCGGAATAAGCCGCTCCACAGTGCACTACCGCCTCAAGAAGTTTGAGAAGATGGGGCTCCTCAAGGGCACGTTTGTGGAGCTGGACCCCCAGGTGCTGGGTCTGGACATGACAGCCGTAACCTTTGTAAATGTGAGCTATGAGAATACCACGGCTGAGGAGATAGGGGAAAAGCTGGCTTCCATCTCTGGAGTTTTTACTGTCTACTATGTTCTGGGCGACTTCGACTTCATAGTCATCTCCAAGGCAAAGGATAGAGAGGACCTCAAGAGGATTCTGCGCGAGATGCACGCAATAGACGGTGTGGTCAAAACAGGCACCCACTTTGTGGCTTCCACAATTAAAGAGGAAAAAAGGCTCCTTGTAAATTATAACGACGAGGTGCTAAAGAAGCTGTTCTGTGAGTAGAGGCATGGTTATGACGCCAAAGGAGAGATTCATCAAAGCCATGCGCTTTAAGAAGGTTGACCGTCCCCCGGTGCTCTCGCCCAATCAGACGGCTACGGTTGAACAGATGGACAGCCTTGGGATCTACTTTCCAGACGCCTACAGCGACGCACAGAAGATGGCAGCGCTGGCGAGCGCCGCCTGGGAGCAGGTCGGATTGGAAGGCATAAGCTTGCCCTTCTGCCAGACCGTGGAGGCCGAGGTGTTTGGTCTTGAGGTGAAGTGGGGAAGGCGAAAAACAGACATACCCGAGGCACCCTTCAGGGGCTACTCAACGCCAGACGGTGTAGAGGTGCCCGAGAACTTCCTGGAGCAAGGCAGAATACCCGTGGTGCTCGAGGCTATAGAGATTCTTAAGGAGAGGTACGGGGACGAGGTGCCAATAATGGGGCACGTTATAGGTCCCTTCTCCCTGGCAGCCCACCTGGCAAACATGGAGAAGATACTCAGGCTATCCATAAAGAACCCCACCCTGGTGAAGGAGTTCACAAACCTGGGGCTGGAGGCGATAGCGGAATATGCCAACGCCATGCTGGAGCGGGGTGCAGATGCGATAGTAATAGAGAATATGTTTGCGTCTGTGGACATAATGGGGGTTAAGGGCTATGTAAACTTTGCCCAGCCCTTCGACCGCGAGCTTGTCAGGAATATCCGGGGGCCTACAATACTTCACATCTGCGGAGATGGTACCAGGATTATAGAGGAGATGCTTGCCACGGGCGCAAGCTGCCTCAGCATAGATTCAAAAACAGATGCAAGGCGCGCAGTTAGTGCAAGCAGGGGTAGAGCGGCAATAATGGGCAACATCGACACCGTCTATGCCCTCGCCTTCGGCACGCCCGATGAAGTGGTCGCCGAAACGAGGCGTTCAATTGAAGCGGGAATTGACATTATTGCACCAGGATGCGCCATATCGCCGCTCACGCCAAACAGGAACCTGCGCGCCATGGTTGAAACTGTAAAGAGCCTGGGCCATGAAACAGATGGCTGAAACCCCTGGAGACCCGAGTCTTGAAGCGCTTCAGGAAGTCTGCATGGCTATTCTAAGTGAGCTCGACACGGGTGAAGTCTTCCGGCTGATTACGGAGAAGGCAAGGAGGCTTATAAGCGCTGAGACCGTGGCCATACCTGTTATAAGTAAGGACCGCAGCACAATAACATACAGAGAAGCCTCCGGGAAGAAGAAGGAGCTGCTCAGAGGCATGAGCCTGCCCATGAGTGAGGGGGGACTCTGTGCCTGGGTGGTTGAGAATCGCAGGGCTATACTCACCAACTCTCTGTGGAGCGACCCGAGAGCAAACAGGGATGTGGTTAAGAAACTGAGAGTCAATGAGGCCATAGTTGTACCTCTGATGTTCAGGGGTGAGATTATAGGCGGACTTGCGGCCTTTGGAAAGGAGGGCGGTGGAGGATTTACTGAGAAGGACCTCAGGTTGCTGAGCATTTTTGCAAGTCATGCGGCGATTGCAATCAGAAATTCCAGACTGTTTCAGAAGCTGGAGGAGCTCAGGAGATTCAACGAGGATATAGTGGCATCGATGGAGGAGGGTGTGGTTATAGTGGATGCGGAGGGATTTATCACCTTTGTAAATCCGGTGTTTGAGAGGTTAACCGGTTATGAGAAGGATGAGGTGCTTGGAAGGCGTGCCGTGCTTGTGCTGCCGGAGCTCAGATGGGCAGGAGAGAGGTATGAGGTGAGCCTCAGAAAGAAGTCCGGGGAGGAGGTGCACCTGCTGGTGAGTGCCTCCAGACTCAGAGACGGCAGCAACCTCTTTGTGCTGGTGGACGTGACCTCCATGAGGGAGGAGCAGGAGCGGCTTATGGAGAGGATGCTCGCGTACGACCTCAGAAGGGGTAACCTGTATCTGGTGAAGGAAAGGGGCAACGAGAGGAGCCGGAGCATCCTGAGGGACCTGGTTAACTGCGGATTCTCCGCGCTGGTGCTCTCAAGACTGCCTCCGGAGGAGGCGAGACGAATCTTCGGCGATGGTGCGGTGTGCTTCTGGCTGAGCGAGTATGGAGTGGGCGAAGGCGCTATAAGGCCGGAGCCGGATGTGGTTGAGGCGAGGGTGAGGGAGTTTGTGACCAGAACCGGCGCAGTGCTTATAGACAGATTCGACTACCTTATCAACCTTTGGGGCTTTCGCAGGGCGCTGGCTGTGCTGCAGAGGCTGCGTGACCTCGCATACCTGAGCAGGGCGCTGGTGCTTATCTCACTGGACCCGGCAACGCTGGAGCAGCGCGAGGTGAGGCTGCTGGAGAAGGAGACCTGCAGCGTCAGAGTAAAGGGTGAGGCGGAGCTGACTGAGCAGCTGTATGAGATTCTCAGCTTTGTGCACAGGCAAAATCAGCGCGGTGTGAGGCCGAGCTACAGGGAGGTCACAAGAAGACTGGGGGTTACCCGCACAACAGCGAGGAGACGTATAAGGCAGCTGCTTGCACGCGGGCTGCTGCTGGAGGAAAAGGCTGGCAGAAGCAAGCTACTGAGGCTGAGCGAGAGGGGTAGAAGGCTGGTGTCTTAACACTATTTTAACCGGTTTTCTGACACTTTTTTTATCATACCTGGCCAGCCAGAGTTCCGGTGAGGTGTGAGGAATGACAGTGGTTAATGGAGTGGAGGTTGAACATCTGCAGAAGGTGGTGGAGGCGGTAAAGGCGAACCCTGAGCTTGGAAAGACGCTGTGGCGCGCCAGCGCGAAGTGGAAGGGAGGCTTCAAGGAGGAGGTGAAGATAAGGGACTTTACAGTGCGCATGGATGAACCCCTCGACCTGGGTGGTACCAATACAGCGCCCAACATGGTGGAGTTTGTGCTCGGTGCCTTTGGAGCGTGCCTGATTGTGGGCTACGTGATGAACGCCGCGGTTCGCGGAATTGAGCTCGCAAAGGTGGAGGTGGAGGTTGAGGGAGACATAGACCTTCCGGGCTTCCTGGCCCTGGAGCCTCCTGAAAAAGTGTGGCCCGGCTTTACAAACGTCCGCGCCAGGGTATTTCTGAAGCCTGCGCAGCCGGTGAGCAGGGAGGAGCTGGAGAGGCTTCACGAAGATGTGGTAAAAACCTCGCCTGTGGGCAGCACACTGCGCAATCCAGTGAATGTGGAGGTGACACTGGAGGCAAGGCGCACAGTGTAAACCCCCTTTTTTATTTTTTGCGGGTGGTTTTTATGGCCGAGCGTCTGGTTTTTGTTCTCACCACAGGCCTTAATTCCCCTGGCGTAACCCGCGCCACACTCATGTTCTCTGCGATAAGCGCAGCGATGGACGTTGAAACCACACTCTTCTGCGTTCAGGATGGAGCCGAGATAATGGTCAGGGGCGCTCTTGATAATGAGGAATCTACTCCCGGGACGCCGACAATAAAGCAGCGCCTGGAGGAAGCAATAGAGGCGGGTGTGGAGATCCTGGTGTGCGAGCAGACAATGCGCGTGAAGGGAATAAGCGAGGATGAGTTAATCGAGGAAGCGAAGGTCTCGGGAGCGGCGACGCTTATAGACCTCGCCCTCGAGGCCAGGAACGTGCTGTGCCTGGGGTGATTTTATGGCAGAGGTGAAGGCGGATGTGGTGCTTGACGTTAGCGGTGAGGTGTGCCCAAGGCCGGTGCTCAGGGCGAGGGCTACGCTGAAGAAGATGCGCCCCGGAGAGGTGCTAATGGTAATTGCCACAGACAGAGCCTCAAAGACTGACATCCCCGCGTGCGTGAAGAGAACCGGCAATGAGCTGCTGGAGGTGATAGACGAGGGAGAGAGGATCATCTACCTGATTAAAAAGCTAAATTAAAGCTTTTAATCTCCAGGAAAGCATTTTTCACATTCCCGGTATTCCACCTTATCTGTTTCTGAAAATTCCACAACTTCGATTTCCAGGGAGCCTATTTTACTTTTCTCTTTCTTTATAATCTCTGCTCCCTCAACTGGGAGTTCAATCTCCCCAAAGTAGTAACCACCTTTGAGAATTTTCCCTTCATCGTCTAATTCCACTAAAATGCCTGTCGTTTGTCCATAGTGGAACGTTGAGTTTCAGCGCGAGTGCAGGTATGTCAACATCCTTCTCATCTATATGTCTGATGAGTCCTTCAGCTTCTTTTATTTTATCTTTCATTGTACTCAGATGTAGCGAACTTAAAAGTCCTCCTGAAAATACCTCGCGTGATGCTCCTCCTATAAGAGCTGAGATAATGGGATTGGTATCTAAAACAATATGCTGTTTCATCTAATCCCCGAAGGCTTCCAGAACCCCAACTGTCACTTTTAGCACCCTGATATTTTCGTACACTTAACATAAAAATAAATTTTCAATCCATAATACCACGGTTTATCTTTTTATATCATAACCGTATAAATTATACCATGCCGGAGAAGGCACGGGCTTTGGCCAAGAAAGATTTTCTCGCCCATCTCACAAGAAAGCAGCTTCTCGAGCTTGAGGCCTGCGTTCGCTGCGGCGCCTGCTTCGACGCCTGCGTGGTGCAGGAGGCCACAGGGGACAGGGGCATATCACCACCTGCCAAGATTGCATCCTACAGACGCTTCGTCGACGCGGTGCACGGCCTCAGAGCAAAGCTTCTCGGAAGAAGAAAGCCAGCCGAGGAGGATGTGACCCGCTTCCTCGGCGCACTCTACGCGTGCACCACCTGCGGCGGCTGTGGCGAGGTGTGCGAAGTCGGTATAGACACCCAGAGGCTGTGGTGGGCTATGCGGAGAGAGCTTGTGGGCATGGGCTATCCCGCGCCAGGCACGCTGCCAAAGCTGCTTGAAAATGCAAGGCGCCACCACAGCATCTTCGCCTCACCTCTCGAGCTGCGCTACAGAATCTGGCTTCCGCCGGAGGTTAGGCCCGCAGCGCGGGCGGAGGTGTGCTACTTCGAGGGCTGTGGCGTTGCCTGGGAGGCGCCCGTTATGGCAGAGGCTGCGGTGCGCCTGCTGAGTGCCGCTAAAATAGAGTTCACCCTCCTCGAGGCTTCGCGCGCATGGTGCTGCGGCTGGCCTCTCGCAGTCGCCGGTATGTGGGAGCTTCAGCAGGAGCTGGTGGAGAACAACATCTCTGCTCTCGAAGAGAAGGGCATAACCACGCTCGCGGTGAGCTGCCCCTGCTGCCTGCAGCAGATTCGCGAGGTGTGGCGCAGCTATGGAAAGCTGCCCTTCGAGGTGGTGCACATCACCCAGATAATTGCCGAGGCTGTGGAGGAGGGCAGGCTCGGGTTCACAAAGGCGAGAAAGGAGAGGGTCACCTACCACGACCCCTGCCAGCTCACGCGGGGGTTTCGCGGTCCGCGTGTTTACGAGGAACCACGCACAGTGATACAGCACCTCCCCGGGGTGGAGCTGCTTGAGCTTGAGCGCCAGGGCAGGCTTACAAAGTGCTGCGGCGCTGGCGGTGGCATAAGGGGCGCACGCCCGGAGGTTGCACTGGAGATAGGAAAGCTCTTCCTGCGCGATGCCGCTCGTACCGGCGCTGAGACGCTGCTCATGAACTGTCCCGCATGCTATGCCATGTACGTGGCGAGGCGGCTGCCGGAGCCCTGGGGCAGAGAATGGCGCGCCTTTGAGAGCCCGGTAAAGTGCAACGATGTGCTGCAGTATGCGGCTGACTTCCTGTAGGTGGTGCCATGCTGTGCAGAGTTAAGCTGCTGGAGGTGAGCAAAGAGGACCTTGAAGTAATCAAATCCTTCTTCTTCGACCCCCTGGAAGAGGTTGAAACCGGCGAAGACTGGGTGAGGCTTAGATACATGGGGGGCGAGCAATGCGGGGGGAGAAACGACTTCGGCGAGGGCTGCGGAGAGTGCAGATACATGCCCTGGGTGGTGAGGAAATATCTCAGGGAGGGTAAGTATTCGCTGAAATAAAAGAAAGAGCAGGGGACTCAGCCCCTGAACTCCGGAGGCTTGAGGTACTCCCAGTCTTCCCCCTTCCTGTACTTCTCCGCTATTTCCAGGGTCTTGGCGGCATACTCGAAGCAGTAGGGTATGCCGGGGTTGTTCGGATAGAAGCCTGCACTTATGAAGCCCACTGCCACCGCCTCAAGAATCTCCTCATCGGTGGCACCCGCCTCTATGGCAGGTATAACGTGCACTATGCAGCGCGGCGAGGCTGTGGCCACGCCTATGGCGGTGAATATCAGCTCCTTGGTTTTTCTGTCCAGCGCTCCATCTCCAAAAATTGTCTCATAGAAGTCTGCAAATCGCTTCGCTGCCTCGGGGTGCACCTGGCAGATGGGCTTCAGAAACCGGGGCAGTATTTTCATCTTCTCCTTTACATACTCCTCACATTCGTTTGCCATAGGGCTACCTCCTGGAGTTTCCTCCGGGTAGATATTTGATTGTCAATATATTTAAATTTTACTAATTAATCTAAAAACATTCCATATTTACAATCATTGTTTTGAACAAAATCCGAAGAGCAGGATAGATTTATATACGTCCAGTGCAAAAATTATATCCAGGTGACGAGCATGAGGCCCAGGGACATAATTCTTGAAGCCTTCGAGCTGGGCACCCCCGAGCGTGTGCCCGTGGTAATCTATGGAGGTGGGATGTGGACAATAAAAAACGCTGGCAGGACTTTCCAGGATTTTGTGGGCAGACCTGAGGAGTATGCAGAGACCATAATAAAGACCGCCCGGCTGGTCCGGTCTGACATGGTGTACCCGGGCTCTGGCTACAACAACTTTCTGGCGGCGGCCATAGGAGGCAGGATAAAGGTGCGCCGCGTGGGGGCACCTGACCTGGAGGCGCCAATTATAAACACTCCGGAGGATGTTGAGGCGCTGGAAATCGAGAAGATATATGAGGATAAGGTAATCCGCACCATATGGCGCGCCTCCGAGATGGTGCACGAGCGCATAGGCGACAGGTACCTGGTGGGCACCACCGCATGGGGGCCCTTCACCAAGGCCGCAAATCTGCGGGGCGTTGAGCAGCTGATGCGGGACACCTATAAAAACAAAGAGTTTGTTAAGCGGGTGGTGGACTTTGCCGGGGAGCTGATTCTGGCCTTCTACGAACCCCTGATAAAGGACGCCGGCATGGAAGCGGTGAGCATCGCCGACCCCACGGCGAGCGGTGATTTGATTTCAAAGAGGCAGTTCACAGAGTTTGCGCTTCCTGCACTTAAGGAGCTGGTAAAGGAGCTGGAGAAAATGGGAGCACGCACCTTCCTGCACATCTGTGGGAACACCAGCGACAAGCTTCATGAGATCGCCGAAAGCGGGGCGAGCTGCTTCAGCCTGGACCACAAGGTGGACCTGGCGATGGCAAAAAGAGAGCTTTCCGGCAGGATATGCATCGCCGGAAACGTGAACCCCGTGGCGGTGCTCGCAGAGGGCACACCTGAGGAGGTTGTGAGTGCTGCGAAGGAGTGCATCTCCAGCGCAGCGGAGGGCGGCGGGTATGTGCTCTGTCCGGGATGCGATATACCTCCGACGGTGCCGCTGGAGAACATCCGTGCCTTTGTGGGCACGGTAAAGGAGGTGGAATAATGTCGATGCTGGAAAAGTACAGGGTAAGGGAGGTAATGACCAGAGGTGTGGTTACAGTAAACTTCACATCCAGCATAGGAGAGGCCATCTCCGCCATGGTGGAGAATGATGTGACGGCAGTTGTGGTGGTGAACAGCGATGGTGAGACCATGGGTGTAATATCCAGTGTCGATATTATGCGTAATCTTGCAGGGAAGAGTGTTGAAGAGGTGGTGGGGATGACAGCCGAGGACGTTATGACACCCCACACCATATCGATATCTCCGGAGTCAGGTCTGGAAGAGGCGGCACGGGTTATGCTGGAGAAAAACATCCACCGCCTGGTTATTACTCAGGAGAAGCCCTTCGGAAGCCTCCCTGTGCCCGTGGGCATACTTTCAGCAACAGACCTGGTGAAGCTATACGACCTGGAGCTAAGTCGTCATGAGCGGCACCAAGCCCCGGAATAAGATTTCGGACAATGCATCCATGGAGGAGCTGCTGAGAGCAGTGCAGGAGAGGTACGGTGAGGTGCCTCTTATAGCGAGGGTGCTGGGCGAACATCGTCCAGAAATTCTGGCCGCGGGCATGGAAAAGAGCTTCAGGCTGATGAGGGAGGGCGCCCTGGAGCCCAGAGTGGCAGAGCTCGTTGCGCTTGCTGCCGCCGTGGCACTGAGGTGCCCGCCCTGCACCCTGAGCCATATGAGGCGTGCCCTTGCGAGCGGTGCAAACAGGCAGGAGGTGCTGGATGCAGTGCTTATTGCGAGCCATGTGGCGGAGACCTCATCGCTTGCGGTGGGCCTCAGGAAGTTCCTCGAGGCGTCTGCGGCGGAGGAGGAATGTGCCCTGGGATGTGGAGTTGAGAGGAGGGACGAGTAGCTGGCAGCGGGGACAGAGGCGTTCATCCGGTGCTCCTCCCTCAGGGAGAGGGTGGAGAGGCTCCTTGTTGAGGAGGACATGGACCTCATAGGTTTCTATTCGGGTGGATATGCTGCACCACTCACGGGCTTTGAGTGGGCGAAGAGCGTGGTGGTCTTTGGCCTGGGGGTGGAGGAGGAAGAGCTGCTTGTGGGGGTAAGGCAGAAGGGCTGGAGCAGGGCAAGACAGTTTGTGGATCAGATTCTGGACCTTGCAGCCTGCAGGGTTGCAAATCTTCTGCTTAGAAATGGGTACTTGAGCGAGGTTGTAAGCTCGTCCTGCGGAAGGGCAGACCTCAGGGCTCTTGCGCTGCTCTGCGGTCTGGGAAGCCCCGGCAAAAACGGGCTGGTGATAACTCCAGCTCACGGACCTCGCGTGAGATTTGCCGCAGTGGCCACAGATGCGGTGCTGCCTGGATACGGCGGGAACAGCACCGAGCTGTGCTCCGGGTGCGATGCATGCGTCAGGGCGTGCCCCGCAGGGGCGATAGGTGAGAGCTTCGACGCACAGAGGTGCCTGGAGTACAGCCTCCGCTCAGAGCGCAGGGGTAAGAGGTGCACCCTGTGCACAGACGTATGTCCAGCGGGTGTTGGAGAGCCATGAACACACTGCAGCAGGGTGTTACCTCAATATCCATATAAGTTTTTTACCGGCATGGTAGATGCCATGCTTCACCACAGGTTTCAGGCGTGGCTAAGAAAGCAATTTCTGTCCCTGAGGTCATCGAAAACAGGCTGCGACACATTTATAAGAGGAGGAAACCTACCTTTCTATAATGGGCGTTCAGCTCGGCGACCTGGTTACTCCGAGGGAGGTTGGCTTTGAGGAGCTCGCAGGAAA
>Ga0256830_1003159_pt1 | contig 10409 bp, 9 predicted proteins | sample 128326metaG_FD_190537 | JGI IMG/M metagenome (GOLD analysis project Ga0256830, IMG submission 190537) | Hydrothermal vent microbial communities from Lau Basin, Pacific Ocean - 128-326 | ecosystem: Environmental > Aquatic > Marine > Hydrothermal vents | place: Pacific Ocean: Lau Basin | collected...
CGGGGGTGCCAAAGGTGCTGTCGAGGGTGAGGTACTGTTGCATCACCGCGGCAACCCGCTCGTCCACCGGGGTGGTGGCTGAATAGTCAAAATATATGGGCAGTTTTATATCACTCACTTTGCCAAACCTTATCAAGTTGAACCCGGCCTATGCATCCAGGTTATATTGTTGTTTTATGTTCTGCAGCGCCTCAATAAACTGCGACACCTGCTGATGGGTATTCTGTTCACCAAAACTGACCCGTATGGCCGACCGGGCGGTATCGGCATCCACCGACATGGCCAGCAATACATCACTGGGTTCCGTACTGCCACTGTGACAGGCCGAACCACTGGAAACGGCAAAACCCTGTCGGTCCAGTTGCATCAGCAGGGTTTCACCATCGATTCCCCGTAACGCAAATTGCAGGGTATTGGGCAGTTTTTCGGCCTGTGCCGAAAAGATCTCGACACCGGACCACTGTTTCAACTGCTCAAACAGCTGCTGCTGCAACTGGCCAACATGCTGCTGACGCTGCGCCATCTTCTGCTGCGCAAGCTCTGCCGCCGCACCAAAACCCACCAGGGCCACCAGATTTTCGGTGCCACTGCGTTTCTGTTTTTCCTGACCACCACCCACAATCTGCGGCATTATATCCACATTGCGTTTGATAATCAGCGCCCCCGCACCCTGGGGACCATATAATTTATGGGATGACAGGCTCATTAAATCCAGCTTCAATGCACTGAAGTCGAGGGGCAGTTTTCCCGCCATCTGACAGGCATCGGAATGGAACAGAATATCCGGACTGCGGGCTTTGGTGGCCGCAACCAGAGATTCCATGTCCTGTAAAACACCGGTTTCATTATTGGCCGCCATTATGGATACCAGCCGGGTATCCCCCTGAATGGCAGCGGACAGCTCATCCACCGGCACCTGCCCCTGTGAATTGACCCCGATTATATCAAGGGGCCAGCCCATTTGTCCCATTGCCTCGGCAGGGGCGCGTAAGGAGGCATGTTCAACGGCACTGATCGCCAGGCGACCCGGCTGCTGCATCATAAGCACACCCTTGATGGCCAGATTATTGGCCTCGGTACCACCGGAGGTAAAAACCACCTGGTTCGGCTCCGCCGATACCAGCTTCGCCACCTGGAAGCGTGCCTGCTCCAGTGCGTCACGGCATAAGCGTCCGTATCGGTGCACACTGGAGGGATTGCCGTAAATCCCCCCCAGATAAGGCTGCATCACTTCGGCCACCGATGGATCCAGTGGGGTGGTCGCATTATGATCCAGATAAACGGGCATGGTGTCAGCAAATAAAGCGTTCTTGTGAAATATTCGGGCTAGCCCGGATGTTTCATGAGAATGCAGAATTCTGGGGAAGTCTCAGCGAGCCAGTTTTTGCGATCGCCCGCCGAAGCATAGCCATAGCTACGGTTCAAGGGGGATCGTGAAAAATGGCCGCTGAGATTTTTCCAGAAACTGCATAGCGTTCGTTGGCACATATTGCACTTCCCTAATATACGAAGAATTACTATTGAAATCATAATCTTATGCATCAAATTAAGCGTTCTTGTGAAATATTCGGGCTAGACATCAACCTGCAATTCGTCCTGTCGCTGCGCAATGCCCGCCACGGCATGCCGAGATTTCATCTCCGCCAATGAAATACCACTCAGGAATTCATGAATTTCCTGACTCAGCTCCATCCACAGGTCATGGGTCAGGCACTGATAGCTATCACCGCTGCAGCTTCCCTCTCCACCACAGCTGGTGGCATCATAGGTTTCATCCACCGCCACGATAATCTGTGCCATGGTAATTTCATTATCGGGCTGTGCCAGTGAATAACCCCCCCCCGGCCCCCGGGTGCTGGCCACCACCTTATTTCGTCTCAGGCGGGAAAAAAGCTGTTCAAGATAGGAGAGAGAGATCCCCTGGCGCTCTGATATTTCTGCCAGAGATACGGGGCCTTTCTCTTCATGAAATGCCAGGTCCAGCACGGCGGTTACCGCATAGCGGCCTTTGGTCGTCAGTTTCATAAGCCTGTGATCAGCCCTGTCTCGTAAAATCAGGCGCAAGTATACTCAAATCCGAGTAAATTAGTCAAGTATTATAAATCAGGCTAAGTTATTCAATACTATGACTTTTCGTGATGTTTTTCAGACGACTCGTTCAAGGGCTCGGGCGTATCCGGGCTTGACTCCGACGCCTGGGATTCGGTATGAATTTCCAGCGCCCCCAGGCGGGGAATCTGAATATCATCCAGCTCGGCATCCAGGGCCTTCAATGCCTTGCACATACGATCCATTTTTTCATCCATGGCGTGAATATGATCCAGCATGCAGTTGATTGCGGTGGCCACCGGGTCGGGGGCATCCTGGGCGACCCCATAGGCATCGAAGCCCATTTTTTTTGCGGTTTTAAGACGTTGACGCTCTTTTTCATCCAGGTTCTGCTCAACCACCCTGCCCGGCACCCCCACCACGGTGGAGTTTTCGGGTATGTCCTTGGTGACCACGGCATTGGAACCCACTCGCCCACCATCACCGATGGTAATGGGCCCAAGCACCTTGGCCCCGGCCCCGATCACCACATTGTTCCCCAGGGTTGGGTGACGCTTGCCCTTTTTCCAGGCCGTGCCACCCAGGGTCACCCCATGATACAGGGTCACATCATCACCGATTTCCGCGGTTTCACCAATGACGATACCGGTGCCATGATCGATAAAGAAACGACGCCCTATAACCGCGCCGGGATGAATTTCAATACCGGTATACCAGCGCACCAGATTGGAAATAACCCGCGCCAGCCATTTGAAATTTCTTTTGTAAAGAGCATGGGAAACCCGGTGAAAAATCAGTGCGTGAATACCGGGATAGGTGGTAATGATTTCAAAAAAATTACGCGCCGCCGGGTCACGATCGAATACGCTGTTGATATCTTCTTTCAGATCTTTAAAAAATGAAGCCACAATGCTCTCAATTGGTTTATGTGTTGGTTACTCAGTTCAGTCGAACTCGCGGAAGCCCTGAACGCTATAATGTAAGAAAGGCACGGATGCGGTCAAGTGCCTGCTGCAATTTTTCAACTGGCTGAGTATAGGCAAAGCGCACAAACGAGCCGGCCTGATACTCACCAAAATCGATGCCCGGGGTAATGGCCACATGGGCCTGCTCCAGTAATTGATGACAAAAGGCAAAACTGTCACTGGCAAAGGGGCGTATATCCGCATAAATATAAAATGCGCCCCGGGGTTGCAGTGGGATTTCGAAACCCAGTGATTGCAAGCCGGCCAGTAGAAAATCCCGGCGTTTTTTCAATTCATCTCGCTGCGACGCCAGCACGGCCAGTGTTTCCGGCTTGAATGCCGCCAGGGCCGCGTACTGCGAAATAGTGGGTGCCGCCAGATAGATATTCTGGGCCAGCCGGTCAACCGCCTGCCGGTAGCCATCGGGCACGATCAACCAGCCCAGTCGCCAGCCGGTCATACAGAAAAATTTGGAGAAGCTGTTGATCACAAAAATATCAGAACTTAAGGCCGCGGCGCTGTAATCCGGCTGCTCATAGATCAGCCCCTGATAGATTTCATCCACCAGCAACACCCCTTTCAGCCGTTTCACCTGCTGAATGATTTTCCCCATTTCCTCGGCATCGATCAGGCTACCCGTGGGGTTCGAGGGCGATGCCAGCAGAACCGCGACGCTATCCTGATCCCAGTGAGCCGCTATCAACTCACTGTTGAGTTGATAGTGATGTTCCGCACCCACAGCAATCGACCGGGCCCGGCCTTCCAGCAAGCGCACAAAGTGACGATTGCAGGGATAGCCCGGATCCGCCATCAACACTTTCTGCCCCGGATTGACCACCACCGATAATGCCAGTTGCAGGGCACCGGAGGCACCTGGGGTTATAATGATATTTTGCGCATCGACGCTGGCTGCCAGATGCTGCCGATAATAACTGGATATCGCCTGTCTCAGCTCCACTAAACCGGTGGCCGCCGTATAGCGAGTCAGATCATTGTCGATGGCCTGTTTTGCCGCCTGTTTCACCGCCGGCGGTGTGGGAAAGTCAGGTTCACCCACCTCCAGGTGAATCACCGTTTTACCCGCCGCCTCCAACTGGTGGGCCCGCGCCAGTATATCCATCACGTAAAACGGCTGGATATGCTGCATGCGTTCAGCCACCCCATGTTCTTTATTCAAGCAGACTACCCCCTCGATTCCTGAGCCAAACTGAATTATGATGAACCACAACCACGATTGACTCGACCCATTATTTTATGCGCTCAATTCACCAGTTTTTGCTATACCTGTTGATTTTAAGCCCGGCCCTGGCGCTGGCTTTTCCCCAGTCCAGCCCCGTGCCCGGTGGCATTGTACTGTTAGCACTGAATAATAACCAGATTGCTGACACCGCCCGTTATAAAAATAAAAAGCTGGCCAGTGTCCACCAGGGTAAAACCGAATATCTGCTGGTGGGGATTCCCCTCAGCAGCAAACCCGGTGAACACCAGCTCAGTATCCGCAACAAACAGGGCAAAACCGAAACCATCCGTTTTCAGGTTAAACCCAAAACCTATAAGGCCCAGTACCTGACCATAAAAAACAAACGCAAGGTCAATCCATACGAAAAAGATATGGCGCGCATACTGAGTGAAAAAAAACGTAAAACCCGCGCCCGCAAACACTGGCTACAACAGGCTGCAAAAGTGAACTTCGAGGTTCCGGTGGATGGCCGTATTTCCAGTATTTTCGGCCTGCGCCGGTTTTTCAATGAACAGGCCCGACGCCCCCACTCCGGCCTGGATATCGCCGCCCCCGAAGGCACACCGATAAAAGCCGTCGAATCCGGCACGGTCATCGAGTCGGGCAATTTCTTCTTTAGTGGCAATATGGTGTATATCGATCACGGCCAGGGCATTATCAGCCTCTATGCCCATATGAACAGTATCAAGGTCAAACCCGGGGACACGATACATAAAAGCCAGATCATCGGCACCGTGGGTGAAACCGGTCGGGTCACCGGCCCCCACCTGCACCTTGCGGTGATTGCCAATCAGACCCTGGTGGATCCACTGCTTTTTCTACCCCAGTTATCCGCCAAAGCCGAAGAATACTTTAATTCCCCATAATTGTGGAAATGACTTGCGTAATGCGTAAAATTATTGATAATTATGCCGCATTATTGATTGTTGAGAAGCTTAATGGCGAAAGAAGAAGCATTACAGATGGACGGTACGGTTCTGGAAACCCTGCCTAACACAATGTTCCGGGTGGAACTGGAAAATGGTCACATTGTGACCGCGCATATTTCCGGCCGCATGCGCAAACATTATATCCGCATTATGACCGGCGACAAGGTCACGGTTGAAATGACCCCCTACGATCTGGAAAAAGGCCGCATCGTCTACCGGGAAAAATAAGCCGGCAATACGCCCCCTGGCAGATAAACAGTTCTCAAGCCATGCCCTCAGGGCATGGCTTATTTATTTCAGGTCACCGCTTCCCGGTCATGAATTTCAATCTTCAGCTCATCCCTGCTCCGATCCAGCCGCACATCCACCCGTCCGCCTTTGGACAGGCGACCAAATAGCAGCTCATCCGCCAGCAGGCGTTTCAGATGCTCCTGGATCACACGGGCCATGGGTCTGGCACCCATTTTCGGATCATAGCCTTTGGTTGCCAGCCATTTGCGCGCGTCCTCATCCACATGCATGCTGACCCGCTTCTGTTCCAGCTGGTGCTCCAGCTCGATAATGAACTTGTCCACCACATTGGAAATGGTGCGCTCATCCAGAGCCTTGAACTGCACGATACTGTCCAGACGGTTACGGAATTCCGGAGTGAACATCCGCTTCAGTTCTTCCATTCCATCGGTTTCATGGGTCTGCTCGGTAAAGCCCATGGAACGGCGGCTCATCAACTGGGCGCCGGCATTGGTGGTCATTATCAGAATCACATTACGGAAATCGGTCTTGCGACCATTGGTGTCCGTCAGGGTGCCATGGTCCATCACCTGGAGCAGCAGATTGAACACATCAGGATGGGCCTTTTCGATTTCATCCAGCAGCAGCACCGCGTGGGGGTGCTTGTTAATGGAGTCGGTGAGTAAGCCCCCCTGATCGAATCCCACATATCCCGGTGGCGCGCCAATCAGCCGCGATACGGTATGTCGTTCCATATATTCCGACATATCAAAGCGTATCAGCTCGATCCCCATCACTTTGGCCAGCTGTCGGGTTACCTCGGTTTTACCCACCCCGGTAGGCCCGGCAAACAGGAATGAGCCCACGGGCTTATCCGGGTTACCCAGCCCCGAACGGGACATTTTTATGGCATTGGAGATGGCATCGATGGCCTCATCCTGACCAAATACCACCAGCTTGAGGTTACGGGTCAGATTCTCCAGCACCGCGGTATCGGAGGATGACACGGTTTTGGCCGGTATGCGGGCAATTTTGGCAATAATATTTTCAATATCCGTGACATTGATGTTCTTTGCCCGACCATCGGTATTGTTCATATTGCGATGGGCACCGGCTTCATCGATGACATCGATCGCCTTATCCGGCAGAAAACGGTCCATCATATAGCGACTGGACAGCTCAACCGCCGATTTCAGGGCGTTCAGGCTGTATTTGACATTATGATGGGCTTCATAGTGGCTCTTCAGACCCCGCAATATTTCCACCGTATCGGCGATAGACGGCTCTTCGATATCCACCTTCTGGAAACGTCGGGTCAGGGCCCGGTCTTTCTCGAAAATGCCTCGGAATTCCTGATAGGTGGTGGAGCCAATGCATTTCAGCTCACCGGATGCCAGCATGGGCTTGATCAGGTTGGACGCGTCCATCACCCCACCGGAGGCGGAACCCGCGCCGATAATGGTATGAATTTCATCGATAAACAGAATGGCGCCCGGATCATCCGCCAGCTGTTTCAGCACCCCTTTCAGGCGCTTTTCAAAATCACCCCGGTACTTGGTGCCCGCCACCAGGGCCCCCAGATCCAGTGAATAGATGGTGGAGCCATTGAGGATTTCCGGCACTTCATCATCCACCACTTTTTTCGCCAGGCCTTCGGCTATGGCGGTTTTGCCCACACCGGCCTCACCCACCAGCAGTGGATTATTCTTACGGCGACGGCAGAGTATCTGTATGGTGCGTTCAATTTCCTGCTCACGCCCGATCAACGGGTCGATCTTGTTCTGCATGGCCTTGACATTCAGATTGGTGGCGTATTTATCCAGCGGCTGCTGTTCGGTTTCGCCCCCTTCGTCTGCGGTTGAGTCTATATCGGAGTGCCGATCTTCATCTTCCGATATTTTGGAAATGCCATGGGAAACATAATTGATAATATCGAGGCGATTGATATCCTGCTGGTGCAGCAGAAAGATGGCCTGGGACTCCTGTTCACCGTAAATGGCCACCAGCACATTGGCACCGGTGACTTCTTTCTTGCCCGAAGACTGCACATGGAAAACCGCGCGCTGCAAGACACGCTGAAAACCCAGTGTGGGCTGGACCTCACCGATCTGATCTTCGTGGAAAACCGGGGTATTTTCATCCAGATACCGGGAAATATCCCCCTTCAGACGGGGTAAGTCGGCACCACAGGCCCTGAGCACCGAGTTGGCGCTGCTGTTATCCAGCAGGGCCAGCAGCAAATGCTCCACCGTAATATATTCGTGCCGTTTATTTCTTGCTTCATTAAACGCGACGTTTAGTGAAGCTTCGAGCTCCTTACTCAACATAACATCGCCTCATCAAGTTATCAGTGGATAAGCTAACTGCTTATATCTCTTCTGTGGTTCATGCCTCTTCCATGGTGCACAACAACGGGTGCTGATGCTGCCTGGAATAGTCATTCACCTGCTCCACCTTGGTTTCCGCTATCTGGTAACTGAACTCACCGCATACCGCGTGGCCCTTTGTATGCACCATAAGCATCACCTGTGTGGCTTTTTCCTGATTCATACCAAAGAACTGGGTCAAAATCTGTACCACAAATTCCATTGGCGTGTAATCGTCGTTCAATAATACGACCTTGTATTTTCTGGGAGGTTTCAATTTGGGTCTGGCTTCATCAACCGCCAGATCGTCTTCATGATCCCAGTCAGAATTGTGATCACTCATGCCATAGTCTCATTGTAGTTCAAGCTTTCAGGGTTTTCCGAAAATTGGGTTTTATCATGGATAAGCCCGTGATACGGGGCGCTCGGGCCGAAACCGAGCCGCTTCTCCAGCATTTTAACCGAAATCAGCCGATAAAAGGCATACCTTTCAGGACGTATTTTCAAAAAGCACCGATGAATCCGCTTTTCCAGGCCAACAGGCCCGATCGGGGGATTCAATATCGGCCAACTAAGGTATAATGCAGCATCTATATTATGAAATAGTGTGTTATCTGTAAATTACAATAGCAACTAAAGCAAATGATAATAAAATACCTGAAAAATAGCCTGCTCGTGCTGCTCTGCTTCAGTTTCAGCCCCCCTGAGCTGCTGGCAGGGCCCTACGATCCTTCGGCCTCGGTTTTTCGCTTTCAGAAAAAAATGGCGGAACGGGGCATTGCCGAATCCCAGCTCAAGCTGGGGCTGATGTATGAAACCGGCTCCGGGGTCAAGGCCAGCCAGCTGAATGCCCTGATCTGGTATAAAAAAGCAGCGGCTCAGAACTATAAACCCGCCATCAACCGCCTGACCTATCTGGAAATCAGGAAATCAGGCTTTAGCCCGCAGCACCAGGCCTGGCTGAAAGAGCTGAAAAAAGATGCCAGTTTCAATGAAGGCGAAGCCCTGTTTTTACTGGGACAGATGTACGCGGAAGGCACCGGCGTGGAAAAAGACCCTCAAACCGCCTTAAAACTGCTGCGCAAGGCGGCGGCAGGGAATATCCCTGGCTCGGAGGCCGAAATCATGCGGGTAGAAAATGAATTGAGCCGATTACAGGCCCGCAATGCCCGCCAGAAAAACAGCCACCGGAAAAAAAACGATGGCAAGAAATCGCCCAGAATACCCCCCGTAGCGGCCAGGCCACCGGTGAAAGCAGCCGCGCCACGTACACTGGCCGCAAGCAACAAAGCGAAGAAAAAACCGGCCACACCCGCTGCTAACAGAAAATACAGCAAGAAAACGGGCAAAACCATAAAACCAGCCAGCCAGACGATGGTTCTGTCGAAATCCAGCAGCAAGCAAAAAACAAACCGTCATGCGGCTGTTAAACAGAGGGCCAAAGCACCGACCCAACAGGTGAGCGCGATCTCCGTTAAAACTGAAAAACCGTCAGCAGACCTGCACCCAATGGATATGATATGTGGCGGCCGTAACCGCTTCCAGCGAGGTTGCCGTTAGCATATCTTAAGCCGGCATTCTGTTCTATAATCACAAAGCTGCGACAACTCTGAAGAGCTCTCCCATGAATTCTCGGAGTTTCCCTGAAAAAAACAATTAATATTATACGAGGGATTTTACCAATGGCCGATCAATTCAGCTTAACCAATTCTTCAAACGGTGATACCGTTGATCTTGAACTGCTGCACGGCACCGATGGGCCTTCCGCGCTAGATATCAGCGCCCTGTACAAACAAAAGGGATTGCTGGCCTATGACCCGGGTTTCGTATCCACCGCCAGCTGCAAGAGCTCGATTACCTATATCGATGGCGAAAAAGGTATTCTGCGGTATCGCGGCTACCCCATTGAACAACTGGCTGAAAAAAGCACCTTTCTGGAGGTCGCCTATCTGCTGCTGTATGGCGAACTACCGAAACAACAGGCCCTCACGGAATTTGAAAATATCATCACCCAGCATACGATGATTCGTGAAACCATGCGCACCTTCTTTAGCGGCTTTCATTACAATGCGCATCCCATGGCCATTATGATTGGTGTCACCGGCTCGATGTCGGCGTTTTATCATGACTCTCTGGATATTCATAATCCCCGGCACCGGGAGATATCCGCCCACCGCATGATAGCAAAAATGCCCACCATCGCCGCCGCCTGTTACAAACATAATATTGGCGAGCCCATTATGTATCCAAAGAATGAACTGGATTACTGTGGTAATTTTCTGCATATGATGTTCTCCACTCCCTGTGAAGAGTACATACCCTCCAGAACCGCCATCGAGGCCATTAACCTGCTGTTTATTCTGCACGCCGATCACGAGCAGAATGCCAGCACCTCCACCGTCAGGCTGGCGGGCAGCTCCGGCGCCAACCCCTTTGCCTGTATTGCCAGTGGCATTGCCTCACTCTGGGGTCCTGCCCACGGTGGCGCCAATGAAGCGGTATTGAATATGCTGAAAGAAATTGGCGATGCCTCCAATATCGATAAATTTATTGCCCGAGCCAAGGATAAAAATGACCCATTCCGGCTGATGGGTTTTGGTCACCGTGTTTATCGCAATTTTGATCCCCG